>FUFK010064508.1_pt1 | contig 110857 bp, 102 predicted proteins | sample 1021851 | NCBI WGS metagenome assembly FUFK01 (sample SAMEA51879418, study PRJEB19060) | metagenome
GCGCCCGGCCACGGGGGTCGCCGGGCAGCGTGACGCCGTAGCCGAGCCGGTCGAGGCGCTCGGCGACGGCGGCGGGGGCGTCCGCGCGCCGGTACACCAGGGTCAGCTCCATGGCCGCCAGGTCGGTGCCCACGGACACCACGCCGGGGATGTCCGCCGCCGCCTTTTCGATCAACCAGCANCAGGCGGCGCANTTCAGGCCGGACAGGGAGAGNGTCAGGCGCCGNCCNTCCGGNGTNACGCTTTCATGCTCGGCGAGCAGCTCCGGCATTCGGAACAGCGCCAGATTNCGCTCCCGTTCGCNCGGCCCGTCCCCGCCGTGGGGCCGGGCCCGGCCGGTGCGCAGGCGGTAGTAGTTGTCGAGGCCCANCTCATGGACCAGCGTCATCGCGCCGGCGCANCCNGGNCAACAGACCGGCAGCCGTTGGGCGCCCTGTNCCACGTAAAGCTCAGGCGCCGCCGGTTCGCCGCAGTGGGCGCAGGTGCTGCTCATCCGGAGCCCGCCCGGGTGCCGATGTGGATCGTCCGGGCGTCCAGATCCACCCGCCGGCTCAGCCGCCAGCGGCCGTCCGGCGGACTCACCGTCACCGTCCAGTCGCCGCCGGCGGGCATCGGGTCCGCCGGGCCGTAGCCGCCGTCACCGCGATGGCCGAGGCGCAGCTGCCGGTCCCGCTCGGCGAACACCGGATGGCGCAGGGTGATTTCCAAATGGTCCGGCCAGGGCAGGGGGGTATCGCTACGCAACCGGATACCCCGGGCCCGGTCGATCTCCAGCCGCAGGCCGAGGAATTCCGCGCGCCGCTCCTCTTCCAGCGACCGGTTGATCGCCTTGCCGTCCTGGTACCAGTGATCAGCCACCGTGGCGTCGGCGTGGGTAATGGCGATCGCCAGGGTGGCCAGGCCGCCCACCCCCGACGCCGCCGGCAGCGCGATCACCAGCCATACCAGCCCGTGGCGGTACCAGGGGCGCTCAGGATCAGGGCGCGATGAAACGTGCCTCATGGGTGGTCTCCATAGTGGACCGGGGCTCGCTGCTGCTTACCCGGAAACGAACGGTGGCGGAGCGCACCTCGCCGGCGTAGGGGTCGCCGCTGACGGTGACCGGCAGGCTGCGGTGCTCGCCGCCGGCGAGGGTAAAGGTGGGGTTGCCCTGTACCAGCGTGAGACCCTCCGGGGCCTCCAGGCTGAGCCGGTAATCGTGGGCCTGCTGGTCCTTGTTGAGAATCTCCAGCCGGTAGCTGTTCTCGATGCGCCCGTCGGCGGTGAGCCGGTAGAGCTGGTTGCGATCACGCAGCACGTCCACCTGCAACGGCACCCGCTGGACCAGGCCGGCGGCGAACCAGCCCATCATCACGACCATCACCAGCCCGTAGCCGATCAGGCGCGGCCGCAGAACCCGGCTGCGCCGGCCGTTCAGGGTGTTTTCGGTGGTGTAGTCGATCAGCCCGCGGGGCCGGCCGATCCGCGCCATCACCTGGTCGCAGGCGTCCACGCAGGCGGCGCAGGTGATGCACTCGTACTGCAGCCCGTCGCGGATATCGATGCCGGTGGGGCAGACCTGCACGCACAGCCCGCAATCCACGCAGTCGCCGGCCGGCTCCTGCCGCGATGATTTGCGCGCGCCGCGCCGGCGCGGTTCACCCCGGGCCCGGTCGTAGGACACCACCAGGGTGTCGCGGTCGAACATGACGCTCTGGAAGCGGGCGTAGGGGCACATGTACAGACAGACCTGCTCGCGCATAAAGCCGGCGTTGCCGTAGGTGGCGACGGTGAAAAAGCCGGACCAGAACAGCGTCCAGCCGCCCACCTGGCCGCTGACCAGGGCCGGCAGCAGCTCGCGGATGGGGGTGAAATAGCCGACGAAGGTGACGCCGGTGGCCAGCGCCAGGGCCAGCCACAGCACGTGTTTCAGGCCGCGCCGCAGCAGCTTTTCAACGCCCCAGGGGGCCCGGTCCCATTTAAGACGCTGGTGGCGGTCGCCTTCACAGCGCTGTTCGATGGCCATGAACAGGCGGGTCCAGGCGGTTTGCGGGCAGACATAGCCGCAGTACACCCGTCCGGCGAACACCGTGACGAAAAACAGCCCCAGCGCGGCGATGATCAGCGCCCAGGCCAGGAACAAAAAGTCCTGCGGCCAGAAGGTGATGCCGAAAACATGGAAACGGCGCTCCGGCAGATCGAACAGAATCGCCTGGCGGCCATTCCAGGTCAGCCAGGGCAGCACCAGATAGAGCGCCACCACCAGACGCACGCTGGTGTCGCGCAGGCGCTGGTAGTGGCCCTTCACATCCTTGATCTGGATGCGCCGGCGCTTGGCGTACAGCCCGGAACCGCCGTCCGGGCTGAGATCCTGGCTGGGAATACGGCCGGAATTCATGGTTGCGACAATCCGTAGACGTAGGCGGCCAGCACGTGCAGACGCTCTTCGCTGAGCACGGACTCATGCGGCGGCATCCGCCCGGCACGGCCTTCGCGGATGGTGGTTTCGATGTCCTCCAGGCGCGCCCCGTGCAGCCAGATACCGTCGGTCAGATTGGGGGCGCCGAGGGCCTGGTTGCCGCGCGCGTCCTGGCCGTGGCAGGCGGCGCACACCGCGAAACGCGGCTCGGCGCGGGCCACCGACGCGGCCACCTCGGGCTGGTCGGTCATCGACGGGCGGCTCAGGCTCTGCACGTACAGCGCCATGTCGCGCACCGCCTGGTCGGTGCCGCCGATGGCGGCGGCCATGGGCGGCATCTGCCCGTGGCGGCCGTCGCGGATGCTGGTGAGAATGGCGTCGGCGCTGCCGCCGTAGAGCCAGTCGTCGTCGGTCAGGTTCGGGTAGCCCTTGGCGCCGCGGGCGTCGGAGCCGTGGCACAGGGCACAGTTGTTGGCGAACAGGCGGCCGCCCACGTCGCGGGTCTCCGGGTAGGCGTGCAGCTCCTCGATCGGCACCTTGGCGAACTGCTCGAACAGCGGCGCGGTCTGTTTTTCCACCCAGTCCACTTCTTCCTGCCACTGGCCCACGCTGCTCCAGTTGAGCAGCCCGCCGAACCGGCCCAGCCCCGGGTACAGCACCAGATAGACCACCGAGAACAGCAGGGTCAGCACGAACAGGTAGAGCCACCAGCGCGGCAGCGGCTGGTTGCGTTCCTGGATGCCGTCGAAGCTGTGGCCGGTGGTGTCGCTGCGGGTCTCCTCCGGCGTCATGCGCAGGTTGGCGAACAACAGAAAGGCGCAACCGACCAGGTTGAGCACCACGATGGCGATGATGTAAACGCTCCAGAAGTCGCTCATGGGCGGTCTCCTTTCGGGTTCCGGCGACCGTGGCTGTCGGTGCGCAGCGGAATCTCCCCCAGTTTCTGGTAGTCGCGCTTGCGGCCTGGCCGGTACACCCAGGCCACCAGGGCGATAAAGGCGACAAAAAAGATCACGGTGATCACGGCGTGGTAGTTCATTGGCGCTGCTCCCGCCGGGCCTGGCCCAGGGACAGCAGATAGGCCACCAGGGCGTCTTCCTCGGTGGCGTCCGCCCACTCGCCGTTGACCTTGGCCATCTGCTCTTCGATGTCCTGGTCGCTGTACGGCACCCCGAAATGGCGCTGGAACACGGCCAGCGTGCGCGCCATGGTCGACCAGTCCACCGTGGCGTGCTGCAGCCAGGGGTAGGCCGGCATGTTGGACTCCGGCACCAGCGCGCGCGGATCACGCAGATGCTCGCGGTGCCACTGTTCGGTGATCGGCCGCAGGCCGACCCGGTCCAGGTCCGGCCCGGTGCGTTTCGAACCCCACAGGAACGGATGCTCCCAGACATCCTCGCCGGCCACGGTGTAATCGCCGAAGCGTTCGGTTTCCGCGCGCAGCGGGCGCACCATCTGCGTGTGGCAGACGTGGCAGCCTTCGCGGATGTAGACGTCCCGGCCGGCCATCTCCAGGGCGGAGTAGGGGCGCAGGGTGGAGATCGGCTCGGTGGTGGCTTTCTGCCAGAACAGCGGGACGATTTCCGCCAGGCCGCCGAAGCTCACCGCCACCAGGATCAGAACGATCATCAGGCCGATGTTCTTTTCGATAACCGCGTGGTGACTGGCCATGGTTACGCCGCCTCCCTGAGCACATTAAGCTCGCCGTTGTCGTCGCGGTCGCCGCGCACCGTGCGCCACACGTTCACCGCCATCAGCAGGGTGCCGGCGAGGAAGATGACGCCGCCCAGCAACCGCACGATGTAGAACGGCTGGCGTTCGGAGAGCTCCTGAATGAAGTTGTAGGTGAGGGTGCCGTCGTCGTTGACCGCCCGCCACATCAGGCCCTGCATGATCCCGGATACCCACATGGCGGCGATGTAGAGCACCGTGCCGATGGTGGAGAGCCAGAAGTGCACGTTGATCCAGCCCACCGAGAACATCCGGCGGCGCTCGAACAGCCGCGGCGTCATCACATAGACGGCGCCGAAGGTGATCATCGCCACCCAGCCGAGCGCGCCGGAGTGCACATGGCCGATGGTCCAGTCGGTGTTGTGGCTGAGCGCGTTGACGGTCTTGATCGACATCATCGGGCCTTCGAAGGTGCTCATGCCGTAGAACGACAGGGCGACGATCAGAAAGCGGATGATCGGATCGGTGCGCAGCTTGTGCCAGGCGCCGGAGAGGGTCATGACACCGTTGATCATGCCGCCCCAGCTGGGCGCCAGCAGTACGATGGAGAACACCATGCCCACGGATTGCGCCCAGTCGGGCAGGCTGGAGTAGTGCAGATGGTGGGGGCCGGCCCACATGTACACGGCGATCAGCGCCCAGAAATGCACGATCGACAGCCGGTAGGAGTAGATCGGGCGCTGCGCCTGCACCGGCACGTAGTAGTACATCATGCCGAGGAAGCCGGCGGTCAGGAAAAAGCCCACCGCGTTATGGCCGTACCACCACTGCACCATGGCGTCGATGGCGCCGCCGTAGGCAGAATAGGACTTGGTCAGCGACACCGGGATGGCGGCACTGTTGACGATATGCAGCAGCGCGATGGTGATGATGAAGGCGCCGTAGAACCAGTTGGCCACGTAAATATGGCTGGTGCGCCGCCGGGCGATGGTGGCGAAGAACACCACCGCGTAGGCCACCCACACCACCGCCAGCAAGATGTCGATGGGCCACTCCAGCTCGGCGTATTCCTTGGTGCTGGTGAAGCCCAGCGGCAAAGTGACCGCCGCCAGCACGATCACCGCCTGGTAGCCCCAGAACACAAAAGCGGCCAGACCGGGAAAGGCGAGCCGGGTGTCACAGGTGCGCTGCACCACGTACAGCGAGGTGCCGATCAGCGCGCACCCGCCGAAGGCGAAGATCACCGCATTGGTGTGTAGCGGCCGCAGGCGGCCGAAGCTCAACCAGGGCAGATTGAAGTTAAGGGCGGGCCAGGCAAGCTGCGCGGCGATCCACACGCCGACCAGCATCCCCACCACTCCCCAGACCACGGTGGCGACCGTGAATTGCCGTACCACTCGGTAGTGGTACGGCGTGCCGTTGCCATCTCGCATGATGTTTCCCTTCCGGTTTCAGGCGGCCGCAAAGGTAGCAGCGCGGAAGGAGCGGTCTATTGACCTGCATCAAGATGAGGCGGCGCGGCGCTCGGTGAGACGCAACACCGTGGCGGTGAGCGCGGGCAGGAAGGTGACGGTGACGATGGCGGTGCCGAGCAGGCCGAACAGCACGATGGCGCCGACGCCGCGATACAGCTCGGTGCCTTCGCCGGGGATCAGCACCAGCGGCGCCAGGCCGCACACCGTGGTGATGGTGGTCATGGCGATGGGCCGCAGCCGCGAGCGCACCGCCTCGCTGACCGATTCGGCCACCGCCATGCCGCCGCGCCGGTTGGTGAGCGCCTCGTGCACGATCAGGATCGGGTTGTTGACCACCGTACCCATCAGAATCAAAAAGCCGAGCATGGAGATCATGTCGAACGGCTGGCTGAAGCCGGGCAGGCCCAGCAGCGGCATCAGCTCTCCCAGGCCGTTCAACAGCGCCAGACCCAGGATGCCGCTGGCGATGCCCACCGGAATGGTGGTCATGATCAGCAGCGGGTAGCCCCAATGGGTGAAGATCGCCACCAGCAGCAAATAGACCAGCAACACCGCCACCACATAGTTGCCGCCCAGGGCCTCCTGGGTGGCCTGCAGCTGGTCGCTGGCGCCGGAGATGTCCACGTTCACCTCCGCGGGAATTTCGCCGACCTCGCGCAGGGCNCCGATCACGTCGTTGCGGACCATGGCGACGCCGGTCTCCAGCGCCACGGANCGCGGCGGAATAATGTTCAGGGTCACNGTNCGGCGNCCGTTGACCCGNCGCACGCTGCTGGTNTCCACGGTTTCCACCAGCCGCGCCACCGACGACAGCGGCACGGTGGCNCCCTGCGGCGTNTGCACCGGCAGCGAGGGCAGGGCGGCCAGGTCCGGATCCACGCCGGCGTTGCTGTAGGCGTAGATGTCGACCTTGTCGTCGCCGAGGAAGAACTCGTCCATGAAGGCGCCGTCGGTGAGCGCCGCCACGGTGAANCCGATGTCGCCGGCGNCCATGCCCAGCTCGGCGGCTCTCTCCCANTCCGGGCGCACCTNGAGCAGNGGCTGGGCCAGGGACAGGCTGGCCGGCTGGCTCTGGATGCGCGGGTTGTCGAACACCTCTTCGGCGCGCCGGTAGGCGGTTTGCGCCACCTCNTANAGNGTGGCCAGNTCGTTGCCGGAGATATCCAGATTGACGCTGCGGGTGCCGCCNTCGTTGCTGGANATGATCGAGCCGCGCGCGGCGAAGGCGCGCATGCCCGGGTAGCGCTCGTAGTATTCGGTGAGCGNGTCCATCAGCGCTTCCATATGATCCGGATCCACCGGNTCGGCGATNATGCGCAGGCTCTGGGCCTCNATGGACAGGTTCAGGTAGCGGATCGGCGGCGCCGGCAGNTCNCCGCGCTCCCAGGCGGCCGGNTCGGCGTCCACCAGCGGNAGNAAATGGGCCTGGACCTCCTTGCCGATCTCCACCATGGCGTTCAGGTTGTAGCCCGGCGGNGCGTTCATGGAGGCGAAGGTNTTGGCTTCNTCGCCNTCGGGCAGGTACTCCGCCGGCGGNGTGAGCAGCACCAGCACCAGGGCGCCGCCGGTGACCGTGGCGGCGATGGTGGCCAGGCGCCGGGGCGCGGTGGCGCTGAGCCAGTGGGAGAAGCCGTGCACGCGCCGCAACCAGCCGCTGTCCTGACCGTCGTGGTCGAATACGGCGCCGAAATCGAGCCGCGCCGCCAGGGTCGGAATCACGGTCATCGCCACCAGCATGGAGATCAGGATCGACGCGGACACGGCGATGGCGATGTCGGAATAGAGCTGCCCGGCTTCCTGGGAGATGAACACCACCGGCAGGAACACCAGCACCGTGGTCATGGTGGAGGCGAACACCGCCGGCCACACCTTGCGGATACCCTCCACCGAGGCGCGGAACCGGTCCAGCCCCTTGCGCCGCTCGATCTCGATGCTCTCCAGCACAACGATGGAATTATCCAGTGTCATGCCGATGGCGAACGCCACCCCGGCCAGAGAGATCACATTGATGGTGCGCCCGGCCAGCAACAGGCCCAGGAAGGCGGCGATGGTGCAGATCGGAATGCCCACCACGCCCACGGCGGTGACCCGCACCGAACGCAGGAACAGGAACATCACCAGGGTGGCAAAGGCCGCGCCGATCGCCAGGTTGGTCCAGACATTGGCCACCGAGGCTTCCACATAGCGCACGTCGTCGGAGATCAGCGACATGCGCATGCCGGCGGGCTCCAGCACCTCCTTGTTGATCAGGTCCACCTGATCGAACATGGCGTACTTGATGTCGATCACGTTGGAGCCGGTCTCCCGGCGCACCGCCAGGCTGATCACCGGCTCGCCGTTGACGAACGACTCGGCGCGCACCGGAAAATGGTCCAGTTCCACGGTGGCCACGTCGCGCAGGCGGATAACGCTGTCGTCGCGGCGCTCCAGAATCAGGTCCAGCAGCTGCGGCACCTGATCGAAACGCCCCACGGTGCGCAGCAGGTAGCGCCGCTTGCCGCTGTCCACTTCGCCGCCGGACACATCCTGGTTGCGGCTCAGCAGCGCCTGGCGCACCTGCATCACCGTGAAGCCGCGCTCCGCCAGCTTCTGCGGGTCCAGCAGCACGCGGATCTGCCGCTCGGCGCCGCCGCGCAGCTCCACCTGGGAGACACCGTCGACGCTCTCCATGCGGGTACGGACGTTGTCGTCGATGAAGTCCCGCATCATGTCCATGTCCAGGTCCTTGGGATTGCCCTCCTGGGGCGAGACCCGGTAGTACATGAACGCATTGGCGGAAAACGAGGTGGACAGAATGCGCGGCTGGTCCACGTTGTCCGGGTAGGAGGGCACCTGGCTGAGCGCGTTATTGACGCGGATCAGCGTCTCGGTGATGTCCACGCCGAACGGAAATTCCAGCTCGATTTCCGCATCGCCGCTGCGGGCGGTGGCGGTCAGGCGCCGTAGATTGGGGATGTTGCGCAGGTACTCTTCCTGCTCGATCAGAATCTCTTTCTCCACGTCCTGGGGCGTGGCGCCGGGCCAGCTGGTCTGGACGGTGATGGTGCGCACTTCCAGGTCGGGGATCATCTGCACCGGAATGCGCAGCGCCGCCAGCACGCCGAGAATGGTGATGATCAGCACCACCACGGTCATCAGGGTGCCGTTGCGTACGATCTTTTCAAACACGACAGCGCCCCCTTATTGCGTCACCCGCAGCGCGCGGCCGTCGGTCAGGCTTTCGTTGCCGCGCACCACCACCCGGTCGCCGGCGGACAGCCCTTCCTTCACGGTGACCAGGTCGGCCAGCCCGTCGCCGATGCGGATGCGCTGCTCGCGCGCCACCAGGCCGTCGTCGCCTTCCTCCGCCAGCCACACCGACACCCGGCCGTCCGGATAACGCACCAGGGCGTCACGGGGCACCGCCAGGCTCGCCTCGTCGCCCTCCAGGAAGAGGGTGGCGCGCACCGACATGCCCGGCGTCAGCGCCGGCGGCGACGCCAGCTCCGCCCGCACCAGGAAGGTCCGGGCGCTGGGATCGTTCACCGGCACGATGGCGGAGATGGTGGCCGGGTAGGCCGGGCCGGTGTCGCCGCCCAACCGCACTTCCAGGCGGTCGTCCTTGGACACCCGGGGGAAGTACTCCTGCGGTACCGACAAATCGGCGCGCAGATCCTCCAGGCTGACCAGCTCCAGCACCGAGGTGCCCGGCGTCACCCACTCGCCGACTTCGGTCTGCTTCTGGCTGATCACGCCGTCGAACGGAGCTTTCAATGAATGGCGGGCGAGCAGGGCGCTTTGCCGGCGCGCCTCGGCGCGGGCACCGGCCAGGGAGGAGCGGGCCACCTCCACTTCGGATTCCAGGCCGCGCACCTGGGTGGCGGCAATGCTCTGGCGGGCCGCCAGGGTGCTGGCTTCCTCCAGGCGTCGGCGGGCGTCCGCCAGGGTGGCCTCCGCCTCGGCGGCGGCGGCACGGGCCCCTTCCAGGGCCAGACGGTTGAGCTCCGCGTCCAGTTCCAGCAGCACGTCGCCCTGTTCCACACGGTCACCCAGATCCACATTCAGGGTGGTCACCAGGCCGGACACCGAGGTGGAGAGCAGGGCGGCGCGCTTGGCGGTCAGGGTGCCGGTGAGCGGCAGGCGCTCCTCGAGCTGGCGGGATTCCACCGTCACCAGGGAGACCGGCTCCCGGGCGGCCGCCGGTTCGAGCGCGAGCAGCGCCAGCAACCCGGCCAGACCAAACCATAAACGACGGACGTTCAAAATGGCGCCCCATCCGGCTGTATCGCAATCGCGCATCCGTACCGTTACCCCCCAATACTCTCGGTGTGGTGTCGTCTCTCGCCCTGGGAGTGGACCATCATAAACGACAATGATTCCCTTTATCGGCGCCGAGTGCATTAATGGCACCCATCGGAAACCCGTAAACAGGCAACCGCAGTCTAATGGCTCGCCATGAAAGACCCGCGAAGGCCGGTTTCTCCACCGAGAACTGGCATTAGGTTTGAAATCTAACGCTTTGTTTTATTTGATTTATGGTCACTCCGGCGCCACCGGCTCCGGTTCCAGTCCGGTGGCGGCGCGCACCTCCTCGACCTTACCGCTGTCCACCGGCGCCGCATTATTGCCCCAGGCGCCGCGGATGTAAGTGAGCACCGCGGCGACCTGCTCGTCGGTGAGCTTCCAGGCGAAGTCCGGCATGGCGAGAAGGTTGGCACGTTGCTCGGTGCTCGGCGAGCGCGCCCCGCGCAGCACCACATGGACCAGTGAGGTCGGGTTGTCCGACTGCACGATGGGGCTGTCCCGGAGCGCCGGGAAAGTGTCCTGCATGCCGGTGCCGTCGTAGCGATGGCAGGCGGTACAGTGATCGACATAGAGCGCGCGGCCGAGCTCGTTTCGCTCGGCGTTGCGGTCCGTGGAGGTGTCGGCCTCATTGCCGTCGTCGCCCGCGTGATCGTCGCCGGGCAGGTCCTTCAGATAGGTGGCAATGGCGTGCAGGTCCTCCTCGGTCATGTGCTGGGTGCTTTTCTCCACGACTTCGCGCATCAACCCGGCGGCGACCTGATCGCCGTTGGTGCCGGTCTTGAGGTAATCGACGATATCCTGGTTCGACCAGTCACCCAACCCGTCCTTGGGGTCGGAGGTCAGTTTCGGCGCGAACCACTGCTGCAGCTCGAAACCCTGGTACGCCTCATCCGTGTCGGCCGCGCCGAACAGGTTCTTGGGCGTATGGCAGGAGCCGCAGTGGCCCAGGCCTTCGACCAGGTAGGCGCCGCGGTTCCACTGCTCCGATTTTTCCGGGTCCGGTTGATGGACGCCCGGCTCGAAGAACAGGGTTTTCCAGCCGATCATCAGCGTGCGCCAGTTGAGCGGCCAGTAGATGTCCGGCTCCCTGATGCGCTTATGGACCGGGTCGATGGTTTTCAGGTAGGACCAGATCGCGGCCAGGTCCTGATCGGTCACCCTGGTGAAGGACGGGTAGGGGAAGGCGGGGTAGAGGTGGCTGCCGTCGGCGCTGACGCCATGACGCATGGCCCGGATAAACTGATCCTGGTTCCAGTTGCCCAGGCCGGTCTCTTCATCCGGTGTGATGTTGGCGGAATAGATCTCGCCAAACGGGGTGGGAATGGCCTTGCCGCCCGCCAGGTACTCGCCGTCCGGCGCCGAGTGGCAGGCCACGCAGTCGCCGACGCGCGCCAGATAACGCCCCTTGCTGATCTGGGCGTAGGAGTTTCTGTCGGCGACGGCGGTACCGGTCAGCAGACCGCATATCAGCGCCACCAGGGTGGGCGTCAGTGATGATCGGGTAGGGGCCATGGGCTTCTCCATATCAGGCGTCCACCAGCGGTCCGGGGTTCTTGAGGTACTGGTTGCGAATCGCGTCGGCCGCCCAGTAGGCCAGCGCGCCCACCGTGCCGGTGGGGTTATAGCCCGGATTCTGCGGGAACACACAGGCGCCCATCACGAACAGGTTGTGAACGTCCCAGGACTGAAGGTAGCGATTGACCACGCTGTTATCCGGGCGCGTGCCCATGATCGCGCCGCCGGTATTGTGGGTGGTCTGGTAGGGCATGATGTCGTACTGCGGCGTAAGCCGGTTGGCCTGGTAGTGGCGCGGCTGCATGCCCTTGGCGATGTCCACTGCGCGGTCGGTCAGGAACTCCGACATCTTGCGGTCGTTCTCGCCGAAATCGAAGGTCTGCCGTAGCAACGGGTTGCCGTAGGCGTCCCGATAGGTCGGGTCGAGATCCAGATAGGCGCCGCGATACGCCATGGAACTGCCGTGGCAGCTCAGCGAGGTGGCGTGCAGATAGTTGTCCGCCACCGCCTTTTTCCAGCCCGAGCCCCACTTGGGCGCGTCGTCGGGCAGGATCATCTGGCCGATGGGGCGGCCGCCGGTGGTCCAGGAGGCGATATAGCCGCCGCCGATAAAGCCGTGCGGCCCGTGGTCGAAATTGTTGCCGTTGAAGTCGTCCACCGCCTGCCCCAGCGNGCCGGCGCCCATGAACGGATTGAGATTCTCCTTGGTGAACACGTCCACCGAGGACATGGTCTGGTAGGCGTAATTTTTCCCCACCACGCCGCGCTGCGTTTCCGGATCGTAGGGTTCGCCGATGCCCGATAGCAGCAGCAGATGGACGTTGCGGGTGGCGTACGCGCACAGAATGATCAGCTTGCCCGGCTGCTCGAACTCGCGCCCCTGGGAGTCAACGTAGGTCACGCTCACCGCGCGCTTGCCGCTGCTGTCGAGATTGACCCGGTTCACGTTGCAGTAGGTGCGGTAGGCGAAGTTTTCGTTTTCCAGCAGCGCCGGGATGATGGTGGTCTGTGGCGAGGCCTTGGAATAATTGCCGCAGCCGAACCACTCGCAGTAGCCGCAGTAGGTGCATTCGCCCATCTGCACCCCATACAGGTTGCGATACGGTTTGGAGGTGTTGGAGGCCGGCGCCGGAAACGGGTTGTAGCCGGCTTCCCGGGCGCCCTTGTCGAACAGCTCGCAGGCGTAGCTGCGTTTCAGCGGCGGCAGGGGATAGGGCTCGGAGCGGTGGCCCTCGAAGGGATTGCCGCCGTTGAGAATTTCACCGTGCAGATTGCCCGCCGCCCCGGACGTCCCGCACACGTACTCGAACTTGCTGTAGTACGGCTCCAGCTCGTCATAGGTGACGCCCCAGTCCTGGATGGTCATATCGGTGGGGATGAAGTCGCTGCCGTACTGCTCGATGGTGCGGCTGCGGATTTCGAAATCGTAGGGCAGAAACCGCCAGTGCTGGCCGTTCCAGTGGATGCCGGCACCGCCGACCCCGACACCGGGATTGAAGGAGCCGAGACGACGCATCGGCAGCGCATGGTCCTTGACGCTGTGGCGGAAGGTCTGGGTGGTGCGCGCCGGCTCCTGGAAAATTTCATTGCGGATCGCGTAGCGCAGCTCGTCCTGGATGAAGTTGGTGGCGAAGTCCTGCTCCGTGGTTCGAAAACCACCCCGTTCGATCGCCAGCACCTGCAGCCCCTCCTCGGTCAGCTCCTTGGCCAGAATCGAGGCGGTCCAACCGAACCCCACCAGTACCACATCGACCGAATCCAGCTTTTTCATTCAGCGCACCTCCTTGAGCGGAATACCCTGTCTTCCCAGAATGCCCACGGGCGGGTAGGGGTAGGGCTTGCCGTGTTCGGTGATCTGCGGGCTGTAGTTGTAGCGGGTACCGGGAAAGCCGGCCAGCCGCCAACCGGCGAAGTCCCGGTTGCCGCCGTACATCGGGTCGGCGNAGAAGCCTTCGCGGGTGTTCTGCCAGAGGATGGTGAAAAAGGTCTTGTTGTCGGCGATATCCAGCGGCACGTCGCCGTTGGAAAGCCGTTCCAGCACCGCCTCCCGATCCTTGTCGCTGAGCGCGTGGAAGGCGTTTCCCTGGAATTGATCGCGGCAGTAATCATCAACCCGTGGAATACAGTGGCGATACAGCTGCGCCGGCGTGAAACGCAGCTGATAGCCCTGTGCCGCCGAACCGTCGCGCCACGGGCCTTCCATATACCAACGCTCGGCGCGGCCGTAGGAGCCGCCGAGCTGATAATCAATGAAATCCGCGACGCCGGCCCGCAGCGCACCCGGGCCCAGTTCGTCCTCGGGAATCAGCCGATCGATCGCCGCCTCGACGAACCGGCGCTCGTCGGCGGTGAGATAAGGATTGATCGGCACATAGTAATCCGGCGGGCCGTTCGAAGGGGAACGCCAGGCGGTCTCGCCGGGGTACCCATCGGCGCGGGATCGGGACCCGACCAGGTAAAAGGAACCGGCGGCGACACTGCCTTTGAGAAAGTCACGACGGTTAACGGGCATGCGAAACTCCTTTTTCGGCGGCCTGATAACAAAATCTCGGTAGCTCTGAAAAAAGCTAGTCCTCTGAAACGGCCAGAGCAACGACACAGGGGGCGCAATGGGGCTAAACGCTGTAAAACCACGTAAAGATAGCGTGATGATCAGGAACAGTGCGCGGCGGCCGCCAGCTCAGCGAGGCCTGGTGTGGTGGGTTTTGCACTTCTTCCTCCGCATCAATAACTGCGTGTAATGTATATTATGTTAAATAACACGTTTTGGAGTGTGAATGAACTGTGAGATAGTCCAGTTACCTCTCGCTGGCCCTGGATGGCCCATGACAAGCCCGCTTCCCTCCACGGTGGATTATCAGGATCTGTTTGATAACGCGCCGCTGGGCTACTTACTCCTTGATGACACCGGGTGCATCGAACGAATCAACCGCACCGGTGCCGCCCTTTTTGATGACGAGCCGGGAACGATGGCAGGCCAACGGCTTGCCACCTGGATAGTGCGTGAACACCAGGATCGTTTCGACCACTATCAGNGACGGCTGATACACAGCCGCGACGTGGAGAAACTGATCCTGCGGGTCCGCACCCGGCTCGACGAGTTCCTGACGATATGGCTGATAAGCGCCTCCGGCGACGCCCACCCGACCCGTCTGAATGTTATCGACGTGTCGGAGGAAGATCATTCCGCGCGCCAGCAGCGTCATCTTCAAACCGAATTGATCCATCTTGCACGCCGTAACGTCGCCGGCGAATTCGCCGCCAGTCTCGCCCATGAACTGAACCAGCCGTTGGGCACGGTGGTGCTGAGCTGCGACGCGGCCTTGCGCTTCCTGAACGAAGGCGAGCCCGATCGGCGGAAACTCGACGACACCCTGTCGCAGGCCCGCGAGGCGGCGCTGTACGCCAGCGGTGTGATCGGTCAGTTGCGCGAATTCCTGAAGGACGGCGAGCGTGACGCGCGCGCCGCCCGTCGTGTTATGTCGTTTCCGGAGGTGTTGGACACGGTGCTGGCTATGATCGACGCCAACGCCCGCGACAACCATGTCGAGCTGCGCCTGGACATCGCCGACGGCTTGCCGCCGGTCCACGCCAACGCGATCCAGATCGGCCAGGTGCTGGTCAATCTCACCCACAACAGTATCGAAGCCCTCGCTGGCGCCGAGGACGCGCGCATCACCCTGCGGGCGCGCGCCGACGACCTGGGCCGGCTTCTGGTGTCCGTCCAGGACACCGGCCCGGGGGTCGATCCGGATATCCTGCAGCGCCTCTTCAACCCCTTCCAGACCAACAAACCCGGAGGTATGGGTATGGGGTTATCGATCAGCCAGAACATTATCGAGGCGCACGGCGGCGAACTGTGGGCGGAGCGCCCCGCTTCCGGCGCCCTGTTCTGCTTCACGCTTCCCACCGAAGCGCGGGAGACTCATGAGCAGTAACACGGACGAACCGAAACAGATTATCCATGTGGTGGACGATGATCCGCCCTTCCTGGCGGCGATCACCCGTACCCTGGAGGTGTTGGCGCTGCCGGTACGTCAGTATCGGCACGCGCGCCAGTGCATCGACGAGCTGAATCCGGAAAGCCGCGGCTGCCTGATCACGGACCTGCGCATGCCGGATGTGGACGGCCTTGGCCTGCAACAGCGGCTCCGCGAGCAAGGTTGTCGGTTGCCGGTGATCTTTGTTACCGGACATGGCGAGACCGAAGCCGCGGTGGCCGCATTGAAACATGGCGCGCTGGACTTTCTGCGTAAACCGTTTCGCGAGCAGGAATTGCTGGATTGCGTGCGCAACGCCCTGCGGCAAGAACGCGAAGGGCGCCGCCTGGCCAACGATGAGCGTGAGGCCCGCCGCCGCTTTGACGATCTCACGCCGCGCGAAAAAGAGGTTCTCGAACTGGTGGTGGCCGGCTGCGCCAATAAGATCATCGCCCAGCGCCTGCTGATCAGCCCGCGCACCGTGGAGCACCACCGTAAGCATATGATGCTGAAAATGCGCGCCCGCTCCACCAGTGAGCTGATCATCCTCGCCCTGCTCTGCGGCGTCTACCAGTTACATCTGTGACCTGTAGGGGTTAATACCTAGGAAATCGAACGGCTAGTCCTCCCAGTGGAATTCTTTTTACGCTGTTACCCGTTCCCACCGACAGCAGGAAAACGGAACAACGGCCGCAACAAGGAGGAGCAGCCATGCCGCACGCGGAGGATGTCACCAGCATCGCGCCCCCAGCGCGGCGCTACTGTCTGGCGAAAGTGGGGTGCACCCTGCCCTGCTGTTCGTTACCCGCGGCGGACGCCGTGCCGGACCTCACCCGGGCCATGGTCCCGGAGCCTGTTTGCGAGCTGTGCGGCACCGAGATTGATGCCGGGCATAGCCACCTTCTGGAGCGCCGGAGCCAGCGCTTGTTGTGCAGCTGCACACTGTGCGCGGCGCTCTTCGAGCAAGGCGGTCCACGCCGTTACCGGCGCGTGCCGGCGCGGGTCGCGTCGCTCCCGTCGCTGCGTACGGCGGAGCTTGATGCGCCGTGCCGTATTCCGTTCGAGGCGCCCTGGCCAGTGACGTTTTTCTCGCCGCTGGCGTGGGAGCAGCGTGTCGCCGTGGTCCGCGCCGGGCCGGAGCGGGTGCTGCGCTCCTCGCTGGGGTTACGGGCATGGCATCAACTCAGCGCCGTTAATCCTTTTCTTCAGTATCTGGAAAGCGATGTCGAAGCGTTGCTGGTGTACCGGAGCAACGGCGCCTGCACCTGTTTGCGGCTGCCCATTGATCGCTGCTTTCAGATCATCGGCCTGCTTCGCCAATGCGGCGACAGCGGTGCCCGGATACTCGACATTCTCGCGATGTGTGTCGAGCGGCTCTCGTGCGAGGCCATTGCGCAAAGCGACGAAACGAAGGGTTGAACACCCTACTCATTCCCTACCCACCTGGAAAGAAACGGAGAGCAGACCGATGAACCTGGATTACGTGCACCCTCTCGTAAACACCGTTCTTTATGATGGCTACAAGCTCTATTCCGACTCCGTGGCCGCCGCGCAACGGCCGCGCTGGACGGTCGGTGGTCTGTATCCGCGGCCCTGCGTCGCCGGCGGTACCGACGCGCTGTGCAGCCGCATGGAAACCCAGTGCCTGGTGACCGGCGATCACGATACTCGCCTGGAGGTGCGCGTTCGCTTTCTCCACACGTTGCTGCGCGAAACCGGTACGCTGGCAACGCCGGCGCGCGGCTGGCCGGACGACAGCGATGCGCCGGAGCCCGAGTTTCGGTTCTCCAGCAGCGAGCCATCGGGCGGTGACGACGAAGCGGTGGAGCGCGATATCAAAGTGGCGGACGCACCGCTGGGCGCGTTGCTGGGCCTGACCCGCTATCACACCTTCTCGTTTCCGGCGTGGCGCGCCGTGGAGGCGTTGCGCGGCGCCGATGGTGAGCCGGTGGGGGCCGTCGTGCGGCGGCAAAGGCCGATTCAGGGCCGGGCATCGGTGCACCTGCAGGCGTTTCCGAATCAGGTTTTTCTGATCACCGTGCGCGTGGAAAACCTCACCCCGGTGACCCGCGCCATCAGCCGCGACCGCGCGGAGATCGCGCGGCAGGCGTTTGCGTCCACCCATACGTTGCTGGAAGTGAGCGGTGGTGAATTCGTCTCGCTGATGACCCCGCCGGAGGAGCTGGCCGCCTATACCATGCTATGCCAGAACCGGGGTACCTTCCCGGTGCTGGTCGGGCCGGAAGGCCACAACCGCACCGTGTTGTCGTCCCCGGTGATTCTTCACGACCATCCCAGGTTGGGGCTGGAATAACCGGCGCCATCGGGGCGGTGAGCCGGCTCAGGTCGTGACTGTTTCCACGGGCGGGCAATGTTCGTTCAGAAACGCGATCTGATCCGCCACCACTTGCTCGAACGCCTCGCCCACATAGATCTCGAAATGCCCCGCCTGATACCGCCTGATCTCATGGCGCGGCGCGCGGCTCGCGTGACGGAGAGTTTGTTTGGCCGGCGCCACGGTGTCGTTGTCGCACACGCAGAAGAACACCGGTGCCCGTATGCCGGCGGCCTTGCGGCCCGGATGATAGCGGATAATGTCCAGGGCGACGCGCGCCGCGGCTTCATTGCGAATCCGGGCACCCTCCGGAACCAGATTCATGTAGCCGTCCCAGACGTCCGGCGCCGTCATCAGCGCGGTGTCACCGGGGCGCCCCGCCACGGCGACCATTACCGGGGCGGCGCCCACCAAGGCGCCAAGGCGATCGCGCAGTGCCTTGGCCGTGAGTTTCGCGGAGACCAGCGGTTCCGTGGCCAGGGTCGAGGCCAGCCCATCGGTGAACGGGCATTGGGAGATCACCGCCGCGATGCGCGGATCGTCGGCGGCCGTGGCCAGCACATGGCCACCGGAAAAGGACGTGCCCCACAGGATCACCCGATCCGGGTCCACCTGCGCGAGGCCACGGGCGTGCTCGATGGCGGCCTTCCAGTCCTGAAGCTGCTTTTTGATGTCCAGCAATTGGCGGGGCTGGCCGTCGCTGTCGCCGAAATGACGATAGTCGAACAGCAGGCAGGCGTAGCCCTGGGCCACGAACCGCTCGGCGAAGGCCGGCAGTCGCATGTTGCGGGTGCCGCCCAGGCCGTGGGCCATGACCATGATCGGTGCGCGGCCGGCGGTGTCGGGCAGGTAGAGNTCGCCTCGACAGGTTACNCCCTTGGATTGGAATTGNATCGCTGTTACGGACGNCATCGCCCTGCCCCCCTTAAAGTGTCAACGCCTAAAGTTCNGCCACCGCCGCCATGGCACGGGTCAGCTGGCTNAGGTCGTCCGGCTCCATGCCGTANGGNGGCATGATGTAGACCAGCTTGCCGAACGGCNGGATCCACACGCCCTGCTCCACCAGCAGCTTCTGGGTGGCGGCCACGTCGCAGGGTTNTTCCAGCTCCANCACGCCGATGGCGCCCAGGGCGCGCACGTCGGCGACNCCGGGNGNGCCGCGCAGCGGTTCCAGTTCGCGGCGCAGCTGCGACTGGATCGCCGTCACGCGGCCGCGCCAGTCGCTCTCCAGCAGCTCATCGATGCTGGCGTTGGCCACCGCGCAGGCCAGCGGGTTGCCCATGAAGGTGGGTCCGTGCATCAGCACGCCGGCTTCGCCGTCGCAGATGCCGGCGGCCACGCGGTCGTTGCACAGGGTCGCCGCCAGGGTCATATAACCGCCGGTGAGCGCCTTGCCCAGGCAGAGGATGTCCGGGCAGACGTCGGCGTGGTCCATGGCGAACAGTTCGCCGGAGCGGCCGAAGCCGGTGGCGATTTCGTCGAAAATCAGCAGTACGCCGTGTTCGTCGCACAGACGGCGTGCGCCGCGCAGGTATTCCGGGTGGTAGAAGCGCATGCCGCCGGCGCCCTGCACGATCGGTTCCAGGATCACCGCCGCCACTTCGTGGCCGTGCTGCTCCAGCAGGCCGCGCAGGGAATCCAGGTCCCGCGCGTCCCAGTCGTCGTGGTAGCCCACCGCCGGCGCGTCGGCGAACAGGTGCTTGGGCAGCACCTTGCTGAACAGATGGTGCATGCCGTTGACCGGGTCGCAGGTGGCCATGGCGCCGAAGGTATCGCCGTGGTAGCCGTTGCGCAGGGCGATCAGCCGATGCTTCTCGGGCTGCCCCTGGCTGAGCCAGTACTGCAGCGCCATCTTGATCGCCACCTCCACGGATACCGAGCCGCTGTCGGCCAGGAACACCTTGTTGAGCGGTTCCGGGGTCATCCGCACCAGGCGCTTGCCCAGCTCCACCGCGGGCTCGTGGGTGATGCCGCCGAACATCACGTGGGCCATTTTGTCGATCTGATCCTTGGCGGCCTGATTCAAACGCGGGTGGTTATAGCCATGGATCGCCGCCCACCAGGACGACATGCCGTCGATCAGGGTGCGCCCGTCTTCCAGCTCCAGGCGTACCCCGTCGGCGCGCGCCACCGGATACGTGGGCAGCGGCTTGGAGGTGGAGGTATAGGGGTGCCAGAGGTGGTCACGGTCGAAATCGAGATCAATGGACATAGGGTGCTCGGGCCGGTTCGGTGGACGAACCATGCCAATTCCCGGGCCGGTTCTCAAGTCCGGGTCGCGCCGCCCTTTTAAGGCTAAAGATTTTCCCCGGCGGGCCGACAACCCCCAAACCTTCTCACAGCCATTCCTGGTATCCCCTCATGCTTAGTCAATTCAAGATCGGCGCCCGTCTCGGCGGCGCCTTCGCTATTATTTTGTTGCTTCTGCTGGCCGCCTCGGGCACCGGCCTGTTCTCGGTCACGCGGATCGCGGACACCACCCGCGAGGCGCTGGAGACCGACGGCGCCCTGGCGTCCAATGCCGGCGTGGTGCGCCGCCTGGCGCTGGAACTGCGGCGCTACGAGAAGGACGTCTTTATCAATCTGGCGGATTTCCAGGCCCTGAACGGCTATTTCGGAAAATGGAGCGACACCGTCACCCGGCTGAAGAGCGTGCTTGATGAAGGCGAGGCACTGGCGGTGGAGCCGGCGCTGCAACAGCGCTACCGGGATGCCCGCGAGGGGCTGGGCGCCTACGAGTCGGATTTCACCCGCATCTACGGCGCGATCATGAACGGTACCTACCAGGACACCGCCGCCGCCAACGCGGCCTTTTCCGAGAACAAGCAAGGCATTTATCAGCTTGAGGGCGCCGCCCAGGGCATCCATGACATCGCCATGGAGAACCTCGGCGGCCTGGGCACTACGCTGCAGGCGCAGGTCACCCAGGCGCTGCTCGGGCTGGTGGTGTTCGCCGCCGTGGCGCTGCTGGTCTCGGCGGTCCTGGCGGTGGTGATTACCCGTAGCATCACCCTGCCCCTCGCCGACGCCCTGGGCGTGGCCCGCCGCATTGCTCAAGGGGACCTGCGCGAGCGCATCGTCGCCCGCGGGCGCGACGAGCCGGCGCAATTGCTGGCCGCCATGGCGGAAATGAGCGACTCCCTGGTCAAGCTGGTGTCCGCGTTACGCGGCGCCAGTGAGACCGTCTACATCGGCGCCAACGAGATCGCCCTGGGCGCCCAGGACCTCTCCTCCCGCACCGAGGAGCAGGCCGCCGCGCTGCAGGAGACCGCCGCCAGCATGGAAGAGATCAGCGCCACCTCGGAGCACAACGAGAAGAACACCCGCGAGGCCGACCGGCTCGCCGACGCGGCGTCGCGCAGCGCCCAGCACGGCGGTGAGGAGATGCGCGCCAACATCGACCTTATGGAAAAGGTGGTGGCCAGTTCGAAGAAGATGAACGGCATTATCGCCACCATCGACGATATCGCCTTCCAGACCAATATCCTGGCGCTGAACGCCTCCGTGGAAGCGGCCCGGGCCGGCGAGAAAGGCCGCGGTTTCGCGGTGGTGGCCAGCGAGGTGCGACTGCTGGCCAGCCGGGCCGGGGATTCCGCCGGCGAGATCCGTGCCCTGCTGGAAAGCACCGGCGCGCAGATCGCCACCTGCGCGGACCAGACCCAGCGCAGTGGCGAAACGCTCAACGGCACCGTGGAGTCGATCAAAAAGCTGGCCGAACTGATGCGCGGCGTGGCGTCCGCCACCACCGAGCAGATCGGCGGCATTCAGCAGATCAGCACCGCGGTGACGCAGATGGACGCGGTCACCCAGCAGAACGCCGCGCTGGTGCAGCAATCCAGCAGCGCGGCCGGCTCATTGGAGGATCAGGCCAGCCATCTGAAATCGTTGGTGACNTCGTTCCGCATTCCCGAGGCCTAGAACGGGAACGGCGCGGCCAGCCGCGCCAGCACGCCGTAGGCGTCGCCGGGGTTCTTGGTGCCGGAGATGTCCAGATCGAAGACATGGAACAGCGGNAANACCAGCCCCAGGGTGGCCACCGANTCCAGATTGGCGACCAGGTCGTGGCGGTAGCCCAGCCGTAACCGGGTGCGGTCGGCGGCGCCCCACTGCAGGCGGGCGCCGGCGTAACGGGCGTCCAGCTCGCGCTCCAGGGCCTCGAAGCGGTCCAGGTTGAGGTTCAGGCGGGTCGGCCGGCCGGCGTACTGGAAACCGGTGGCCAGTTCCGCGTGGGCCTTCACGGTGTAGGGGCTGGCCACCATGCCCGGACGCCGGTCCGGGAACAGGTTTTCCACCCGCAGGGCCAGGTCCAGGTCGCCGAACGACCGGCTCAGCCGGGTATCCACGTTAAAGCCCTGCTGCTCGCTCACCGTGACCGGGCTGTCGAAGGCGGAGCCGAACGTCTCCTGGTGGCTGAGTTCGTAGCTGTAGAGGTCGATCCGGCGCGCTTTGAACGCGGTCTCCAGTTGGTAGGCGCCGCCGGGCGCCCCGAATAAACGCTCCACGGTAAGGCCGGCTTCGTTGGTGATCGTGCCGCTGCCCACCATGCCCTCGGTGTCCGGAAACAGGGCGTTGAACCGGCTGTGGCTGCGCGCCACCAGCGCCGAGGACACGCACTGGGTCGGCAGCTGAATACGCGCCCCGGAGCCCGCCTCCAGAAACATCTCGTCCTGCTCCACCTGCTGGCGGATCACGCCGTCGTCGTCCAGCCGGGGGCCGGCTTCCACGCTGGTGAGGCCCTGGAACAGGCCCGCGGCGGCGGACGGCTGGACCAGCACGGCCAGCAACAGCATCCGGATCAGATATTGGCGGGTGTTGAAGGCGGTCATTGCGGTACGTTCAGGGTGGGTGCATGGCGGAACGGAACACCGGCGTACTATGCAGCATGGCGCGCAGGGGGAAAAGGGGGCACGCCGGTTTCCATTGCCGGGACCGGCGAACTGCGTTTTCATGGAAACAGCAGCCCCAAGCAGCAAAAAGCAGCGAAGAGACGCGCATGACCTCTGTAGCCGGCAGCGATCGACAGCTTTCACCCGGGAAGCGGCCCCTTGGGCGCCGCCTGGGCGGATACCTTATCGCCCTAGCCGCCCTGCTGCTGCTCGCTACCACCGGCCGGGCGCAAACCGCCTCCCAGCCGTCCGCCGCCGAGCGGCCCGAGGTGCGGGTCATGGACCTCCGTGGCGCCATCGGCCCGGCGGTCAGTGACGGTTTCGTGCGTGCCCTGGAGGAGGCCAACCGCGCCGGCGCGGCGCTGTTCGTGGTGCGCCTGGACACACCGGGCGGTCTGGATAAATCCATGCGCGCCATGATCCAGGCGATTCTCGATTCCCGGGTGCCGGTGGCCACCTATGTGTCGCCGTCCGGCAGCCGCGCGGCCAGCGCCGGCACCTACCTGCTCTACGCCTCCCATGTGGCCGCCATGGCCCCGGCCACCAACCTGGGCGCCGCCACGCCGGTGCAGCTGGGCGGTGGCGGCGCGCCCTCCCCGGCCGGCGACGGCGCCGAGCCGCAAGCCGATGACGAAGTCGATGACAATGCCTCGGCGCTGCGCCGCAAGCAGGTCAACGACGCCGTGGCCTATATTCGCGGCCTGGCGGAATTGCGCGGGCGCAATGCGGACTGGGCGGAGCGCGCGGTGCGCGAGGCGGTCAGCCTCACCGCCACCGAGGCCGAGGCGCAACAGGTGATCGACCTGGTGGCGCCGGATCTGGACGCCCTGCTCGCCCGTCTCGACGGCTTTACCGTCCGCGACGGGGACGCCGAGCGCACCCTGGCGCTCGCCGACTACCGGCTGGTGGAGCTGGAGCCGGATTGGCGCACCCGCTTCCTGGCGGTGATCACCAACCCCAGCATCGCCTACATTCTGATGCTGGTGGGCATTTACGGGCTGATTCTGGAATTCTCCAACCCCGGTTTCGGGATCCCCGGCGTGCTCGGCGCCATATGCCTGCTGCTGGCGCTGTACGCGCTGCAGATGCTCCCGGTGAGCTATGTGGGCCTGGGATTGATCCTGCTCGGCATCGGCTTGATGGTGGCCGAGGGGCTCTCGCCCAGCTTCGGCGTCCTGGGCGTGGGCGGCGCCGTGGCCCTGGTGATCGGCTCGATCATGCTGATGGACACGGACCTGCCCGCGTTCCGGGTGGCGGTGCCGGTGATCGCGGCGGTGGGCGTGGGCAGCCTGGCGCTCACCGGCCTGACGGTGCGCCTGGCGTTCAAGGCCCACGGGCACCCGGTGGTCACCGGCGGCGACACGTTGATCGGACAGGAGGCCGTGGCGGCCACGGCTTTCGGCCCGGGCGGCACGGGCCAGGTGCACGCCGCCGGCGAACTGTGGCGCGCCACCAGTGACGAGGCGATCCTTGAGGGCGAAACGGTCACCATCCACCGCCGTGACGGCCTCACTCTTCATGTGTCCCGCAAAGGAGACAAACCATGATTTTCCAATATTTCTGGATTGCGCTGGCGATTCTGGTCGTCGGCTTCGTGGTCAGTATGTTCCGCATTCTCCGCGAGTACGAGCGCGGCGTGATCTTCATGCTGGGCCGCTACCACAAGGTGAAGGGGCCGGGCCTGATTCTGGTGATCCCGGTGATTCAGCAGATGGTGAAGGTGGACCTGCGGGTACGGGTGCTGGACGTGCCCAGCCAGGACGTGATCTCCCGCGACAACGTGTCGGTGAAGGTCAACGCGGTGCTCTACTTCCGCGTGGTCGATCCGGAACGGGCGGTGATCAACGTGGAGGATTTCTACGACGCCACCAGCCAGCTCTCGCAAACCACCCTGCGCTCGGTGCTGGGCAAGCACGAGCTGGATGAAATGCTCGCCTCCCGGGACGAGTTGAACCGGGACATTCAGGAAATCCTCGACGAGCAGACCGACCCCTGGGGTATCAAGGTCGCCAACGTGGAGATCAAACACGTGGACCTGGACGAGGACATGGTGCGGGTGATCGCCCGCCAGGCGGAGGCGGAGCGGATCCGCCGCGCCAAGGTGATCCACGCCAACGGCGAGAAGGAGGCCTCGGAGGTGCTGCTGGACGCCGCCAACACCCTGGCCGCCCAGCCGCAGGCACTGCAGCTGCGCTATCTGCAGACGCTCACGGAAGTGGCCAACGAGCGCTCCAGCACCATCGTGTTCCCGCTGCCGATGGATATGATCGACAGCTTCCTGAAGCGGGATAAATAGCAAGGCCGGCCGGGGATCCCGGCCGGCCTGCCCAGCTCTTGCCTACGTGGCGCCTACTTGCTCAGGTAGCGCATCGCCCGCTCGATCCCGTCCAGGGTGAGCGGGTACATGTGGTGGTCGTTGAGCTGCTTGATCCACTGGGTGGAGGTGGTCATCTGCCAGGCCTTTTCCGGCTCCGGGTTGATCCACACCACTTTCTCGTAGGTCTCCTTGATGCGCTGGAACCAGACCGCGCCGGGCTCGTCGTTCCAGTGCTCCACGGAGCCGCCGACCGAGTTCACCTCGTAGGGGCTCATGGCCGCGTCGCCGATGAAGATCACCTTGTAGTCGCTGCCGTACTTGTGCAGCACGTCCCAGGTGGAGAACTTCTCGTCCCAGCGGCGCCGGTTGTCCTTCCACACGTATTCGTAGATGAAGTTGTGGAAGTAGAAATACTCCAGATGCTTGAACTCCAGCCGGGCGGCGGAGAACAGCTCCTCGCAGAGCTTGATATAGGGGTCCATGGAGCCGCCGATATCGAAGAACAGCAGCACCTTGACCCGGTTTTCCCGCTCCGGGCGCATTTTGATGTCGAGCAGCCCGGCGTTGCGCGCGGTGGAGCGGATGGTGTCGTCCATATCCAGCTCTTCGTCGCGCCCGGTGCGGGCGAACTGGCGCAGCCGGCGCAGCGCCAGCTTGATGTTGCGGATGCCCAGCTCCACGGAGTCGTCCAGGTTGCGGAATTCCCGCTTTTCCCAGACCTTCACCGCGCTCTTGTTGCGCGACGGGCCGGTCATGCGCACCCCTTCCGGGTTCTCGCCGTAGCCGCCGAACGGGCTGGTGCCGCCGGTGCCGACCCATTTGTTGCCGCCCTGGTGGCGTTTTTCCTGTTCCTCAAGGCGCTTTTTCAGCTCCTCGAGAATCTTTTCCAGGCTGCCCAGCCCCTGCAGTTTTTCCCGCTCTTCCGCGGACAGGGTCTTTTCCATCTGCTTGCGCAGCCACTCCTCGGGAATGGTCTGGCTCAGCCAGCCCGGCTCAATGCTTTCCAGGCCCTCGAAATAGTGCGCGAAGGCGCGGTCGAAACGGTCATAGTACTTCTCGTCCTTGACCATCACCGTCCGCGACAGCATGTAGAAGTCCTCGATGGACCCGAACGCCACGTGGTGCTTGAGCGCGCCGAACAGGTCCAGCAGCTCGCGCAGCGTCACCGGCACCTTATGGGCGCGCAGGTCCTCGAAAAAACCGATCAGCATAGAAACCTCTATCGGTTAAAGGATCTACCGTTCCCGGCGGCTCATGAAAGCCAGCCGTTCCAGCAGCTGTACGTCCGCTTCGTTCTTGACCAGGGCGCCGTACAGCGGCGGGACCGCGGTCTTGGTGTCGCGGTTGCGCAGGATGTCCTGGGGGATGTCGTCGGCCATCAGCAGCTTGAGCCAGTCGATCAGCTCGCTGGTGGAGGGCTTCTTCTTCATGCCCGGCACTTTGCGCAGGTCGAAGAAGATTTCCAGCGCCTCGGTGACCAGCTCCTTCTTAATTTCCGGGAAGTGCACGTCCACGATCCGCATCATGGTCTTGGCATCGGGGAAATTGATGTAATGGAAGAAGCAGCGGCGCAGGAAGGCGTCGGGCAGCTCTTTCTCATTGTTGGAGGTGATGATCACGATGGGGCGCTTCTCGGCGCGAACGGTTTCGCCGGTTTCGTAGACGAAGAACTCCATGCGATCCAGCTCCTGGAGCAGATCGTTGGGGAATTCGATGTCCGCCTTGTCGATCTCATCGATCAACAGCACCACCTGGTCGTCGGCCTGGAAGGCCTCCCAGAGCTTGCCCTTCTTGATGTAGTTGGACACGTCCTCGACCCCTTCGGCGCCGAGCTGGGAGTCGCGCAGGCGGGAGACCGCGTCGTACTCGTACAGGCCCTGCTGGGCCTTGGTGGTGGACTTGATATGCCAGGCCAGCAGCGGCATGCCCAGNGATTCNGCCACCTGTTCGGCGAGCAGGGTTTTACCGGTGCCCGGCTCACCCTTGATNAGCAGCGGACGCTGCAANGCGATGGCCGCGTTNACNGCCATTTTGAGNTCTTCCGTGGCAACGTACTGTTCNGTGCCCTGAAACTGCATGCGAGNTTCTCCACATCAGCGAGAATAACGNNGCGCACTCTAGCAACCCGCGCNCCCCGGGCAAAGGGCCAGAATGGCCATGTTGCAGTCGGTTTGCGTCAGCCGGCCGNCCCGGGTGTGGCATAATCCGCCNCCATGAATCTGNTANTGCTGCACCCCGACCAGCGCCTCGACGGCGACCGCTGGCGTCTNGACGACCGCCAGGCCACCCATGTGCGNNCCGTGCTCAAGCTCGCGGAGGGCGANCANTGCCGCGCNGGNCTGCTCGACGAAGGCACCGGGNANGCAGTGATTGAATCCATTAAAAACAANNNGATAGANATATCTTTTAAAGTNGATTCGANGCCGGTCNCCGCCCTGCCCCTGAANCTGCTGCTGGCCCTGCCCCGCCCCAAGATGCTCAAGCGGNTNCTGGTGGACGCCGCCNGCCTGGGCATCAAGAACATCGTGCTGGTGAACGCNGCCAAGGTCGACAAGAGCTACTGGCAGACGCCCAANCTCAAGGGCGACCTGCTGCGGGAAAAATTGCTGCTGGGGCTGGAACAGGCCGGCGACCCGGTGATGCCGAGNCTGCGGCTGGCGCCGCGCTTNCGGCCCTTCGTNGAGGANGAGCTGGATCANTGGGCNGGNCCNGGGCGGCGCCTGNTGGCGCACCCNGGNCCNTNNCCGGAGCTGCCGCGGGGCCTGGATGAGCCCGCCACCCTGGCGATCGGCCCGGAGGGCGGCTGGACGCCCTTTGAAGTGGCGCTGCTGGAGCAGCAGGGCTTCGGCTGCCATCGCTTCGGCAGCCGGATCCTGCGGGTGGAAACCGCCCTGCCCGCCCTGGTGGGCGCGCTGATGCGGCTGCCTTAGCGGCGGTAGGGGTTGCGGCGCGGCTTGCGCGGCGGCTTGTCGCCGCGCTGGTGGCGCAGCCGGGCGCGGCCGTAGAGGCCGGTGTATTTCTTGCCTTTCAGATCCACGCGATCGGTGAGCGGCTTGATCTCCTGCTCGCTGAGTTCCTGCCAGCGCCCGGTGCGCAGCGACGACGGCAGCGTCAGATCGCCGAAGCGGATGCGGATCAGCCGCGCCACTTCCAGGTCCTGGGACTGGAACAGACGGCGCACTTCCCGGTACTTGCCCCCGGTCAGCCGCACCTTGTACCAGTGGTTGGCGCCCTCGTCGGCGCCGCCGGCGTCCTCGATGCTGTCGAACTTGGACACGCCGTCCTCGAGCAGCACGCCGTCCAGCATCGCCTTGCGCTTGTCCTCGCTGAGGGTGCCGTGCACGCGCACCGCGTACTCGCGGATAAAGCCGTTGGAGGGGTGCATCAGCCGGTGGGCCAGCTCACCGTCAGTGGTGAACAGCATCAGCCCGGTGGTGTTGATGTCCAGACGGCCCACCTGCACCCAGCGCATGCCCTGCAGCTTGGGGAGGTTATCGAACACGGTGGGGCGGCCCTGCGGATCGTTCCGCGAGCACACTTCCCCGACCGGCTTGTGATAGATGATCACGCGCCGAACTATGTCTTCTTCCGCCTTCACTCGAATGATCCTGCCGTCGACTCTGATGGTGTCTTCCGGCTCCGCCCGGTCTCCCAGCGTTGCCACCTGGCCGTTCACGGAAACCCGCCCATCGGCGATCCAGGTTTCCAGTTCACGGCGTGATCCCAGCCCGGTGCGGGCCAGAACTTTCTGTAACTTTTCACTCATGGGGCGATTGCTCGTCCTCGTCGGCCGCCTTGGCGGCTTGCTCGCCGGCCCCCTCGGCGGGGGCCGGTTTGCGGCGAAATTCCTCTTCGAAGCCGGCGTTCACGGAGTCCACCTTATCAATGCTCATCAGGGTGGAGTCGTCCAGTTCCGGTTCTTCGTCCAGGGCGGCGAAAATTTCCTCGTTACGGGCTTCGCGCTCCCCTTCGGTGCGGGCACCGAAGGCGGCCGTGGCGTCGTTGTCGTCATCGGCGTGGTCGCCGCTGTCGGGATCCGGCGCGTCGCTGAGCGCCAGTTCCTCGTTGAGCTTGTCCAGGTCCTTGATTTCCGACAACGGCGGCAAATCTTCCAGACTTTTCAGATCGAAATAGTCGAGAAACTGCCGGGTGGTGGCGAACATCGCCGGCCGCCCCGGCACGTCCCGGTGGCCGACCACCCGCACCCAGTTGCGCTCCAGCAGGCTCTTGATGATGTGCGAGCTCACCGATACGCCGCGGATCTCCTCGATCTCGCCCCGCGTGATCGGCTGCCGGTAGGCCACCAGCGCCAGGGTCTCGAGGATCGCGCGGCTGTAGCGCGGCGGCTTTTCCTGCCACAGACGGCTCACCCAGGGCCCCAGGTCCTTGCGCACCTGGAAGCGGAACCCGGACGCCACTTCCTTAAGCTCGATACCGCGCTCCGCGTAGTCCTCGCTGATCTGCTCCAGTGACCGGGACAGATCGGCTTTCTCGGGGCGTTCCTGCTCATCGAACAGCAACAGCAGCGCGTCCCGGTCCAGCGGGCCGTCGGCGGCGAAGATCGCCGCTTCGACGATCTGTTTTATCTTATCCGGCTCCACGGTTACTCATCCTTGCCAGCCTCTTGAGGTTCGTCATCCAGTTCCAGCGCCGCCAGGGCTTCCGATTCTTCCAGCACCAGGGTTCTGGCCTTCACATGGATGGGGCTGAAGGGGCCGCTCTGCACCAGTTCGATCAGCGCCCCTTTCACCAGTTCGAGAATCGCCAGGAAGCTGACGACAACGCCGAGGCGCCCTTCGCTGGCCTCGAACAATTCCACGAAGGGCACGAATTCCCGACCTTTAAGGCGATCCAGCACGTTCGCCATGCGCTCGCGGGTGGACAGTTTCTCCCGCGACACCTGGTGGTTCTCGAACATGTCCGCCCGGTAGAGCACCTCCTTGAAGGCCAGCAGCAGCTCGCGCAGATCCACGTCCGGCTGCGCCTTTTCGCGCACGTACTCGGGGCGACGCGCGGCGGCGATCTGAAAATCCCGCTCCAGGCGCGGCAGGTTGTCGATGTCCTCGGCGGCCTGCTTGAAGCGCTCGTATTCCTGCAGGCGGCGGATCAGCTCGGCGCGCGGATCCTCCGCCTCGTCCTCTTCGTCGTGCACCGGGCGCGGCAGCAGGGTGCGCGATTTAATCTCGCCCAGCATCGCCGCCATCACCAGATATTCCGCGGCCAGCTCCAGGTTCATGGCCTTCATCAGCTCCACGTACTCCATGTACTGGGTCGTGATCTGGGCCACGGGGATGTCGAGAATATCCAGGTTCTGCCGCTTGATCAGATACAGCAGCAGATCCAGCGGGCCTTCGAACGCCTCCAGGAACACTTCCAGGGCGTCCGGCGGTATATAGAGATCGTCGGGCAGCTTGGTGATCGCCTGGCCGTACATCAGGCCGAACGGCATCTCCGCCTGGTGCGGCGCCGGCGGCGCCAGCGGGTTACCGGCCTTCGGGACCTGTTGCTTGACCACTTCGTTCATCTGCCCTGGCGTCCCATGGTTTACCGTTACCGGTATTGAAGGCCCATTACCGAGCGCACTTCGTCGAGGGTGGCGCGGGCCACTTCGCGGGCCTCTTCACACCCTTCGGAGACAATCGTGCGCACCAGATCCGGATTACGCAAATGCTCCTCGGCGCGGCGCCGGATCGGCTCCAGCTCCGCCTGTACCGCTTCGATCACCGGCTTCTTGCACTCCAGGCAGCCGATCCCGGCGGAGGTGCAGCCTTCCTGCACCCACTGGCGGGTGCGGTCGTCGGAATACACCTTGTGAAACTCCCACACCGGGCACTTTTCCGGCGTGCCCGGATCGCTGCGGCGCACCCGCGCCGGATCCGTGGGCATGCGGCGGATCTTGGCGTCCACGTCGTCCGGCTCCTCGCGCAGGCTGATGAAGTTGCCGTAGGACTTGGACATTTTCTGACCGTCCAGGCCGGGCATCTTCGACGCCGGGGTGAGCAGCGACTGGGGCTCCGGCAGGATCACCTTGCCGCCGCCCTCCAGGTCGCCGTTCAGCCGCTCTTTGTCGCCGAGCGTGATGTTCTGCTGGTTCTGAACCAGCGCGCGGGCCGCTTCCAGAGCGGACTCGTCGCCCTGCTCCTGGTATTTGCGGCGGTTATCGGCGTAGATGCGCGCCTGCTTCTTGCCCATCTTCTTGATCGCCGCGGTCACCGCCTCCTCGAAGCCGGGCTCTCGGCCGTAGAGGTGGTTGAAGCGCCGCGCCACTTCCCGGGTCAGCTCCACATGGGCCACCTGGTCGGCGCCCACCGGCACCTGGCCGGCCCGGTAGATCAGAATGTCCGCCGCCTGCAGCAGCGGGTAGCCGAGAAAGCCGTAGGTACCCAGATCTTTCTCGCGCAGTTTTTCCTGCTGATCCTTGTAGGTGGGTACCCGTTCCAGCCAGGACAGCGGCGTCATCATCGACAGCAGCAGGTGCAGCTCGGCGTGCTCGGGTACCTGGCTCTGGATGAACAGCGTGGCGGACCCGGGGTTCACCCCGGCGGCCAGCCAGTCGATCACCAGGTCCCAGACGTGGCCCTGAATACCGTGCGGATCCTCGTATTCAGTGGTCAGACCGTGCCAGTCCGCGACAAAAAAGAAACACTCGTACTCGTGCTGCAAGCGTACCCAATTCTTAAGCACGCCATGGTAATGCCCCAAATGCAGGCGCCCGGTGGCGCGCATGCCCGATACCACTCTTTGGGAGGGAACCACGGAACTCAAAAGCCGACTCCTGTCGTAACGGCGGAAAGCGGCGATTATAAAGGGAAGAGACGGTGTAAAGACAGGGCTGGGCGCAACCCGCTCAGAAGATAGCGTCCAGCGGGCCGGCGCCTTCGCGGACCACTTCCGGGCCGCTGCCGTCGGCGAGCGAAATCACGGTGGTCTCGGTGACCCCGCAGAAGCCGCCGTCGATGACCAGATCCACCTGCCCCTGCAGGAAGTCGCGCACGTCCTGGGGGTCGGTGAGCGGGAACTCGTCGTCCGGCAGATGGGCGGTGGAGGTCATGATCGGCCCGCCGTGCTCGTTGAGCAGCGCCTGGCAGATCGGATGATCCGGCACCCGGATGCCGATGGTGCGCTTCTTGGGGTGCATCAGCCGTCGCGGCACCTCGCTGGTGGCGCTGAGAATGAAGGTGTAGGGCCCCGGCGTGTGCGCCTTGAGCAGCCGGTAGTCCGGGTTGTCCACCTTGGCGTAGGTGGCCAGCACCGACAGGTCCGGGCACAGCAAAGTGAACTGGTGTTTATTGTCCAGCCGGCGCAGGCGGATCAGGCGGTCCAGGGCGTCCTTCTCACCGATTCCGCAACCCAGGGCGTAGGTGGTATCGGTGGGATAGGCGATCAGCCCGCCGCCACGGATCACGTCCACGGCCTGGCGGATCAGGCGCGGCTGGGGTGTTTCGGGGTGAATATGCAATACATCGGTCATAGGGCCGCATTCTCCATCCGCGCCCGGGCCGGCGCAACACCGGCCTGGGGCAGCGCCCACACCGGCGTGCCGTCCGCCGGGAACGGCGGCAGGCCGCCCAGCGCCAGCCATTTCTGCTGCGGCGAGTGGAAATCGCTGCCCCCGGACACCGCCAGATCGAAATGCCGCCAGCACTCTTCGATCAGCGCCGCCTGCTGCGGGCTGAGCCCGGGCATCATCGCCTCCAGGGCGAGACCGCCGGCGTTGCGGAAATCGCGCACCAGCTCACGCAGCCGCTTGCGGGTCAGGCCGTAGGCCTGGGGATGGGCCAGTACGGGAATGCCGCCGGCGGCCAGCAGTTCGGCGACGCCCTCCTCCAGGCTCACCCAGGGGGTGGACACGAAGCCGGACTGCCCCTTCTTCAGGAACCGGTTGAACGCGTGGCGCTGATCGCGCACCACACCCGCTTCCACCAGCATTTTCGCGAACCAGGGCCGCCCGGGGGTGTCGCTGTCGGCCAGCTCGCAGGCCTTGCGGTAGCTGTGTTCCAGCCGGGCCGCCTTGTCCAGGCGGGCGCCGATGCGCACCGCCCGCTCGCGGCGCGCCTCCAACTGACGATTGACCCGCTCCACCAGCACCGGTGCGTCCGGATCCACCCACAGGCCGAGCACGTGGATTTCCCGGCTGCCGCACAGCACCGACAGCTCGATGCCCGGCACCAGGGTGATGCCGTGTCGGTCCGCGGCGCGGCGCGCCTCGGGCAGGCCGGCCAGGGTATCGTGGTCGGTGAGCGCCAGCGCGTCGACGCCATGGTCGGTGGCCCGGGCCACCAGATCGGTGGGCGACAGCGCGCCGTCCGAAGCCAGGCTGTGGCTGTGAAAGTCGGGGCGCTGGAAACAGGAGGTATCGGTCATGGCGGGCAAGGTATCACACAACCTGGTCCGGCGGGATGATTTGCAGCGCCGTTCCCGCTACCATCGGCGGTCCCGGTAAGGATGCGTGTCCATGAAGCAATTGTTTGACTATCTCCCCGTGGTGGTGTTTTTCGGCCTCTATTTTCTCAGTGGCCGGGATATCATGCTCGCCACCTGGGGCATCATCGCCGCCACCAGCTTTCAGGTGGTCGCCGGCCGTCTGATCTGGAAGCGCTGGCACCGCCTGCATCTGATGGTGCTGGCCGTCACCCTGGTGTTCGGCGGCCTCACCCTGCTGCTGCGAGACGATGTGTTCATTAAATGGCGGCCGTCGATCATCAGCTTCGTGCTGGCGGCGGTGTTGCTGGGCGGGCATTTCCTGCGCGAGCGCAACCTGCTGCAGCGCCTGTGTGAAAAGCTGATGGTGAGCGGCTTCGGCCGCGTGGTGGCGCTGGGCGCCGCCCAGTGGACCCGTCTCAATCTGGCCTTCGTGCTCTATTTCGTGGCTCTGGGCGGGCTTAATCTGTTCATTGCCTATACGTTCAGCACCGACTTCTGGGTGAATTTCAAACTGTTCGGCTTCACCGCCATTCAAATGGTGTTCTACGTGGCGGTGTTCCTGTATTTCTACCGGCACATTTCCGAGGAAGACCGCAAACAACTGTTCCACCAGGAAAAACCCGCCGGGGAACCGAAAGAAAAGGACGACGATGCTGTACGCGATAATCAGTGAAGACGTGGCCGACTCCCTGCCGCTGCGCAAGACCGCCCGCCCCGACCATATCGCCCGCCTGGAGCGGCTGCGTGATCAGGGCCGCTTGATTCTGGCCGGGCCGCTGCCGGCGGTGGACAGCGAGGATCCCGGCGACGCCGGGTTCAGCGGCTCCCTGGTGGTGGCCGAGTTCGAATCGCTGCAGGCCGCCCGTGACTGGGCCGATGCGGACCCTTATGTGGCCGCCGGCGTGTACGCCCACGTCCAGGTGAAGCCCTTCAAGGCCGTTCTGCCCTGAGTTTTTACAAAATCGATCGGTGACGCGCCGGAAAATGTGACTATCTCGGCGCCATTGCCGCCCGGGGTTGCCTAAACTTCGCGCCTTGAAATCTAAGGAGTACCTGTTAATGCTCGTTCGCTGGCTCTGCTTCGTGCTGATTGCCCTGCTTGCCACACCGACCCTGGCCGCCACCGCCTGGATCGACGATGAAATCTACGTGCCGGTGCGTTCCGGCGCCGGTTCCGGCTACCGGATCGTCCATCGCGGTCTGAAAAGCGGCACCCGGGTGGAATTTCTCGGTGAGGACGGTGACTGGGCGCACATCCGCTTCGGCGACACCGAAGGGTATGTCGGCAAGCAGTACATCAGCCGCACCCCCACCGCCGCCATTCGCCTGGAGCAGATCAGCGGCGACCGCAAGCAAATGGAAAGCCGCATGACCGAGATGCGCGAGCGTCTGAGCAGCGTGGAAACGGAGCGCGATCGGCTCAGCGCCGAAAACGAAGAGCTCAAGGCGTCCCTGAGCAGCCGCAGCGACGAGCTGGAGAACCTGCGCGACGTGGCCGCCGATCCGATCCGTCTGGACCAGGCCAACCGCCGGCTCAACGAAGAGCTCAGCATGCTGCGCTCGGAACTCGACCAGGTGAAAGCGGAAAACGCCATGCTGCGCGGCAACAACACCTCCCAGCAATGGATCACCGGGGTCGGCATTCTGATTCTCGGCGCCATCGCCGGCCTGCTGCTCAAATCCAAGTCCGGTCGCCGCCGCAGCACCTGGGCCAACTGAGCGGCGTCAGCCGTCCAAACGGCCGAACAGGGTCTCCAACCGCACGGTAAAGCCGTTCACCCCCTGATAGCCCTGATCCCGGGGCCACAGGACGAACGGCTCCACTTCCACGAACAGCCACGGCCGCCACACCTGGCGACGGTAGCGCAGGTAGCAGCGGTAGCTCTCCACCCGCGCCTCCGGCTTGGTGAAGCCGGCGGCCCCGGCACCCAGGTTCCAGGCCGCCTTGTCGCTCTGACGCAGGAACAGATTGACGCCCTGGAACAGCCCCAGCCCGCGCCCGTCCTCGTTCAATTCCTCGCTGTACTGAATCTCGCTGGCCAGGCGCACGCTGGCGGTATCACTCAAGGCCCGGTCGACCTCGAACAGGGAGCGGCTGCGCCAGCCTTTGGGGTCCCGCCACTCCACCCGCTCGGTGAACCGCAGCCAGGCCCATTCGTTAAACAGGGGGTGAACGCTGCGATAGCGCAGCCGGGTAAAGGTGGTGAGGTCGGAACGCACGCCGGTGTCGAGATCCAGGTCCATGGCCTCGGTGCGGTTGATCACCCAGCGCAGCGCCCCGCGAAAGCCGCTGTCGTCCTCGCCGGCGCCGGTGACTTCGGAGGCCTGCGGGCCGTCGGCCACGGTGTCGTCCTCGTTGCTGCGAAACAGCAGGGAGAGCCGCCGCTCGGCGCTCGGCAGCCACACCCGGGCGTCCACGTCCAGGTCGCGGTCATCCAGGCCGTCGTCCCGCCAGGTGCGCTCACCGGTGATGCGCACCAGGCTGGCGGCGGGCTCTTTGCTGGTGCTGAGCGGGTCGGCGAAAAAGCCGTCCACCCAGCGGCTCGGCCAGCACAGGCCGCGGGACAGCCAGTCGTGGGTGCGGTCCACCCAGAAAGCGCGTGGGCCCTGGGTACAGGGATCCGTGGAGGTCGCGGGGGCCGCCGTCCCGGGTAACGGAACCCCCACCATGCAAAGTATCAACAGCCCGGAAAGTCGCCTCATGACGACAGCATAGCGCCGCCCGGAGGCGGCGGGAATTACCGATCAACCCACCGCGCCGGAATCCTTGAAGGCCTGGATGTCCTCGTCGCTGAAGCCGTGGTCGGCCAGCACTTCATCGCTGTGCTGGCCGAGACGGGCACCGCTGAAACGATAGCCCACCGGCGTGGCCGAGAACTTGAACGGCGAGGCCACCTGGCGCTGCTTGCCGCCGTCGTGGCGCGGCACCTCCACCACCATGTCGCGGGCCTTCAGCTGCGGATGCTCGGTGGCTTCGGAGAACGTCAGCACCGGCTCCACGCAGCAGTCCAGATCGGCGAACACCCGGCACCAGTGGTCGTAGTCCTGGCCACCGATCACCTCGGCGATCTCCGCCTTCACTTCCGCCACCACGGTCGGGTCCAGGGTCATGCCCTTGCTGGTCAGTTCCGGCTTGCCGATGGCCTGGCAGAACTGGGTGAAGAACTGCGGCTCCAGGCCGGCCACGGACATAAAGCGCCCGTCGCGGGTGCGGTAGCAGTCATAGAAGCCGCCGCCGTTGAGCTGGGTGGTCTCCAGGTCCGGATCCTGACCGCCCACCAGCGCCGGCGGCGCGGCCAGGCCGTGCAGGCTGAAGGCGGCGTCGGTCATGGAGATATCCACGTGCTGCCCCTCGCCGGTTTGCTGGCGATGGATCACCGCCGCCAGCACGCCCATCACCGCATGGCAGGACCCGCCGGCGATATCCGCCACCTGAAACGCCATGGGCGCCGGGCCGGAGGCCTTGCGGCCGTTGTAGGCGGTCATGCCGGCGATCGACAGGTAGTTCAGGTCGTGGCCGGCCCGGTCCCGGTAGGGGCCGTCCTGGCCGTAGCCGGTGATCGAGCAATAGATCAGCCCCGGGTTGATCGCCTTGAGGTCTTCGTAGCCCACGCCCAGACGGTCCATGACCCCGGGGCGGAACTGCTCGACGATAATGTCGTACTCGGCCACCAGCCGCTCGATGATCGCCTTACCTTCCGGCTTCTTCAGATCCACCGCGATCGACCGCTTGGAGCGGTTGATATAGCCGTGCACCGCCGACACGCCATCCTCGGACGGCGGCAGCAGGCGCACCATGTCCGGACGGGTGGGTGATTCCACGCGCAGCACCTCGGCCCCNANGTTCTGGATTNNNGCATCAGGGTCGCGAACGGACCGGGCAACAGGGTGGAAAAATCCAGAACTTTCAAAGACGCCAGGGGACCACTCATGAACACCGCTCCTTCAATTCGAAAACCCGACCCTACCCGCTCGCGGTAGCCTCGCCAATGGCANCCCTGGTCGCCCGAGTGACCGAAACTGACATGGGGCCGGCACGCCATCTGCGCTAGCATGCGCGCTTACTCCGCAACCGTGTAACGCTGATGACCGTTTCAACAAAAATCCGCGGCGTGCTGGCGCTGGTGGGNATCTTNNTCAACACCCTGTTGCTGGTCACCCCNCTGTATCTGTTCGCCCTGCTCCGGCTGCTGCTGCCGTTCCACGCCGCCCAGGTTCGGTTGTCCCGGGTGCTGGTGGTGATCGCCGAAACCTGGATGGCGATCAATAACGCGATCATTGATCTGTTCAGCCAGGTGGAATGGCGGGTGGAAGGCATGGACGGCCTGGCCCGTCACGAGTGGTATCTGATGACCTCCAACCACCAGTCCTGGGCGGACATTCTGGTGCTGCAGAAGGTCACCAACCGCCGGGTGCCGTCGTTGAAGTTCTTCCTCAAGCAGGAGCTGATCTGGGTGCCGCTGCTGGGGCTGGCCTGGTGGGCGCTGGATTTCCCGTTCATGAAGCGCTACAGCCGCGCCCAGTTGGAAAAGCGTCCGGAGCTCAAAGGCAAGGACATGGAGACCACCCGCAAGGCCTGCGAGAAGTACGCCCACTATCCGGTCTCGGTGATGAACTTCTTCGAGGGCACCCGCTTCACGGAGGAGAAACACCGGCAGCAGAATTCACCGTACCGGCACCTGCTCAAACCCAAGGCCGGCGGCGCCGCTTTTACCCTCAAGGCCATGGGCGGCCAGCTGCACTGCCTGCTCGACTTCACCATCGTCTACCCGCCGGGCACCAGCCGTTCCCTGCTCGGGTTTCTCGGCGGCGACATGGACCGGGTGGAAGTGATCGCCCGGCGCCGGCCGATCCCGGACTGGGCCGCGCAAGGCGATTACGAGAGCGACCCGGAGTTCCGGCGCCGCATTCAGGAGTGGGTGAGCGAAATCTGGGCGGAAAAAGACGCTCTTATCGAGTCACGTCTGTGATCCTCTCCGAGGGTTGCCTATAGTAGTGGCCCGGCGCCGCCCTGGCGCCGCATAAATACAAAGCAAATCCAATGGGATGGCCATGCTAGGCAAACTGTTCAAACCCCGGTGGCAACACCGCGATGCCGAGGTTCGCGCCGAGGCGGTCGCGACCCTGGATCCACGCCAGGATCAGGAAACTTTGTCGAAACTCGCCCGCGACGACGACAGCGCCAGGGTGCGCGCCGCCGCCGTATCGGCCCTGCTGGACCTGCACCTGCTGGACCGGCTGATCGAAGCGGACGGCGACGCCGGCGTGCGTGACGCCGCATCGGACCGCTTCGTGGCACTGCTGGCCGGCACCGTGGACGGCGCCCCGGCGGTGGAGACCCGGCTGCGGCTGATCCAGCACACCGGCAACGCCCGGGTGTTGCTGCATGTGGCCCGCCACAGCCCGGACCGGGATTGCCGGGAGGCCGCCCTGGCCACCATCAAGGAACCGGAGTCGCTCTACCGTCTGGCCCTGGAAGGCGCCGACGCCGCCCTGCGCCTGGCCGCCGCCGAACGTCTGGAGGACGCCACCCTGCTGCGCCAGCTGGGCCGCGAAGGCCGTGACAAAAAGGTGGTGCGCGTGGCCCGCGACCGCGTCAAGGCACTACAGGCCCGGGACGCCGAGGCCCGCCGCCACGAGGAGCNGCTTGACGCCCTGATCGACGCCCTGGAACANCTGGCCCAGCACAGCGGCGACCCGCTGTTNGAAGGGCGCCTGCAGCGGCTCGAACAGCGCTGGCAGGCACTGNGCGAACACGCCGATGACGCCCGCTCCGCCCGCGTGGAAAGCGCCCTGGCCCAGTGCCACGCGCATCGGCGCGAGCAGCAGGAGGNGGCGGCCCGCCAGGAAGCGCTGGAATCCGCCGCCCACGAGCGNCGCGCCGCCCTGGACACCCTGCGCTCTCTGTACCGCGATCTGAGCGCGGAGACCTGGGACCAGCAGCTCGGCGAGCTGCGCTCGGCGGTGGCCACCCAGGAGCGACGCTGGCAGGCCGCCGGCGAACTCCTCGAAGCGGACGACGAGTCCGACCTGATGTTCCACTCGCGGTTGAGCGAGTGGCGCCGGCTGATCGCCCTGGCCGAGGCGGCCCTGGACGCCGAGGACGANGAACAGCGCCGCGAGCTGGCCGAACAGTGGCCCGCCGAGGTGGCCGCGCCTTCCGCCCTGGCGGCGGCCCGCCCGCCCGAGTCTCCCGAACCGAAGGACGCGCCGAAGCAGGAACACAAATCCCGGCAGGCCCCGGCGCGGGCCGCCGCCGACAGCGAACACCGCGGTCTGGTGGTGGCCCTGCGCCGGGAACTGCAACAGGGCAATCTCAAGCATGCCAACCGGCTCTGGCACAAAGCCGAGGCGGTGCTGGCCGAGCAGAACGACCCCTGGCTGCAGCAGCAGCTCGAGCGCCTCACGCCACGNCGGGAAGAGCTGCGCGACTGGCACGCGTTCGCCGCCCAGCCCAAGAAAGAACAGCTGTGTGAGCGCATGGAAGCGCTCGCCGAAACGGACATGGACGCCGAAGAGCGCGCCAGCGCCGTCCAGGCCCTGCACGAAGAGTGGCGCGCCCTGATGAGCTCCGACCAGGATCAGGATCAGGCGCTCTGGGACCGTTTCAAGACGGCCTCCGACCGGGCCTATGAACCCTGCCGCGCGCACTTCGCCGAGCTGGANGCCCAGCGCGAGGAAAACCTGCGGCGCCGCGAGGCGCTGTGCCAGCAGCTGGCGGATTTCGTCGCCGCCCAGGANTGGNNGAACGCGGACTGGCAGGCGGTGTGGGAAATCCGTCGGCAGGCCCCGCGCGAGTGGAAAAGCCATGCGCCGGTACGGTTCACCGACGCCCGCGATGTGCAGAAGCGCTTTTCGGCGCTGCTGAGCGAAATCGATGAGCGTCTGGAAGAGGCCTGGCGTCGGGCCGAGCAGCCCCGCCANGCGCTGCTGGACCGCGCCGACGCCCTCGCCGAGAGCGTGGCCGCCGAGCAAGGCGAACAGGGCGGCGATGTCCGTGGCGCCGCCCGCGAGGCTCAGGAATTGCAGAAGCAATGGCGCGCCGCGCCCTGGCTGCCGCCGGCGCGCCATCGGCCGTTCCAGAAGCGGTTCCGCCGCACCATGGACGCCATCTTCGCCGCGCGTCAGGCCGACACGGAACACAAACAGGCGCAGCGCGCCGAGGCCGCCGAACAGGCCCAGGCGGTCATGGAACGGGCCGCCCAGCAGGCGGCCCGGCCCCTGTCGGAACAGGACGGCGCCACCCTCGCCGCCCTCGCCGAGGAATTGCAGGCGGTGGACGGTGCGGCGCTGGGTCGCGGCCTGCAGCAACAGCTGCAGCGGCTGCAGGAACAGCTGCGGACGTTGCGCAAGGACCTGCCCCGCTGGCNGCGCTGGCAGGCGGCGTGCGAGCGCGTCGGCGACGCGCCGTCCGGCGAGGAGCGCCCGGAAGACCGTAACCTGGCGGCGGCGCTGGAAGCCCTGGCCGGCGTGGACAGCCCCGAGCACGCCCGCGCGGAACGCATGGCCTGGCAGCTCGAGCGGCTGCCCAAGGCGATGAAATCGAGCGGCTTCACGCCGCTGGAAGAAGCGTTGGCGCTGGTCGACGAACGGCCCGTGGGCACGCCNCTNGAACCGGACCTGGCNTCCCGAATGACAACCGCCCTGACCGCCCTGGAACCGCGCCCCTAGACCAGGCCTGTGCGAGCGGGCCCGCCCGCAAAGGGGCGAAGCCCGGCAGGATCCNANAGACCTTGTTTGTGCGCGANCTATTGCCCGTAACGCCGCGCGTGCTGCANNAAGTCGAGTTCCTCGGCGCTGTCGGCGCGCTCCAGCACCCGGTTGCGGTGCGGAAAACGGCCGAACCGCTGGATGATGTCGCGGTGCTCCTCGGCGAATTTGAGGTTGTTGGCGATATCGTCCTTAAGCGCCGCCGGCACCCGTGCGTGCAGGTCCTGGTAACAGGCCACCGCGCGGTCCTGCAGCTCGACGTCCTCGGCATGCATCAACGGCATATAGAAGAACACCTGGCCGGCCCAGCCCAGGCGCCGGTCCATGCCGGTGGAGAGCCCTTCCAGCACCAGCGTGGCGGCGTGGTGATCGCCGGCGAAGGCGTCCGCCGTGCCGCGATAAATATTGCGCGTGAACTGGTCCAGCAGCAGGATCAGCGCCAGCCTGGGGCCCGGCTCCCGTTCCCAGTCCACCAGGTCGCGCCGCAGCGCCGCCGCCACCCGGTCACCGAACCGTTCGGCGATTTCCGCGTCCTGGGCGTCACTGCTTTTGAACCAGCGCCGGCGTAAGGATTCCGGCGGCCAGCCCCGGGTATCGTCGGTTTCCCCTTCCAGGCCGCCGCTNTCGCCAAACCAGAAGTCGAGGATATCCCGGTACGGGATGGTGAATTCCATGGTGCTCTTCCTTTACAGGTCGCAGTGGTCCGGCAGCGCCGGTTTGATCGCCGGCCAGGCGTTTTCAAGCAGGCCCGGCTGAGCCTCGGCGGTGGGGTGTATGCCGTCGCGTTGCAACTGGCCCGCCTCCACCACGCCGTCCAGCAGGAACGGCACGAACGGCACCCCGGTTTCCCCGGCCACCTTTTTGAAGGCCTGCTCGAACAGTCTCGTGTAGGCCTGGCCGTAGTTGGGCGGGATACGCATGCCCAGCAGCACCGGCTCGGCGCCGGCCGCTTCGCTCAGTTCGATCATGCGGGTNAGGTTGTCGCCCAGCCGCTGCGGCGGCAGGCCGCGCAGCCCGTCGTTGCCGCCCAGCTCGATCACCACCGTGTCAGGCTGGTGGCGCTCGAGCAGATCCGGCAGCCGCACCAGACCGCCGTCACTGGTGTCGCCGCTCACCGACGCNTTGTTCACCGGCAGCCCGGAACATTGCGTTTCCAGCCGTTGTCGTAAAAGGTGCACCCATCCCTGCGTTTCCTCGATACCATAGGCCGCGCTGATGCTGTCACCCAGCACCAGCACGCCCTCGGCGCGGGCGCAAAACGGCGTTACCAGTAAAACCAAAACGATCAGGCGTTCCCACATATGGCCTCGACTCCCGTGCTTGTCGCGCGACAACTTAGCAAAACGGTCTCCGCCCCGGAAGGCGAGCTGACCCTCCTGGAGCATATCGACCTCACNGTCCAAGGGGGAGACACTTTGGCCATCACCGGGCCGTCCGGTTCCGGAAAATCCACCTTGCTGGGTTTGCTGGCCGGCCTNGACGTGCCCACCGCCGGCGACGTGCNCCTCGCCGGCGAGCCGTTCAGCGGCCTCGACGAGGACGCCCGCGCCGCGCTGCGCGGGCGTTACTGCAGCTTCGTGTTCCAGGCGTTTCATCTGGTCGCNGACCTNACCGCCCTGGAAAACGTCATGCTGCCNCTGGAAATCGCCGGCGCCGACCGGGCCCGGGACAAGGCCCGGCACTGGCTGGCCCGGGTGGGCCTGGGCAAGCGCGAACGGCACTTCCCGTCGCAGCTCTCCGGCGGCGAGCAACAGCGCGTGGCCCTGGCCCGCGCCTTCGCCATGGANCCNGCNCTGCTGTTCGCCGATGAGCCCACCGGCAGCCTGGACCGGGCCAACGGCGATCAGGTGGCGGAGATGCTGTTCGATCTGAACCGCGACCACGGCACCGCCCTGGTGCTGGTGACCCACGACCCGGCGCTGGCCCGNCACTGCGGCACCCATCATGAACTGGTGGAGGGCCGCCTGAGTGCCTGATCTCTCCCCGCGACTGTTGCTTCGTCCCTGGCGTTCCTCCGCGTTCCGCATNCAGGCCCTGGCGCTGCTGGTNTGCACCCTGGCGATCGCCGCCGTGGTGCTGATGCGCGGCGAGCTGGACCACCGCTTCGCCAACCGCACCGCCGAGGCGATCGGCGGCGACCTGGTGCTGGANGGCAGCGAGCCGGCCACCCGGGCCCAGCGCCAGCAGGTGGCCGCCCTGCCCCANTCCCGGATNANCGCCTTCAGCACCGTGCTGGTGCACGGCGACACCTTCNTNCTCNCCAGCGTCAAAGCGGTGGACGACGCCTACCCGCTGTACGGCGAGCTCACCGTNGCCGACCAGCGCTTCGCCACGCCGGGCNCNGNGGACCGGGGCCCGCCGCCCGGCGAGGTATGGCTGGCCGGGCCGGCGCTGGATCGCCTGGAGCAGAACGTGGGCGACACCGTCACCGTGGGCGAGCGCGCGTTGCGGATCGGCAAGGTGCTGGTCCGCGAGCCGGACCAGGGCGCCGGTTTCTACAGCATGAATCCCAGGGTGCTGATGAACCAGGCGGACGTGGACTCCACCGGCGTGCTGGCGCCGGGCACCCGGGTCGAATATGAACTGCGCATCGCCGCGCCGGGCGAGCAAATGGCCGGCTGTCCTTGAGCGCTTGGAACCCACCCTGGCCCCCCACCAGGAGATCGACACCCGCGAGGACGCGGCGCTGCGCTCCATGGGCCCGATGCGGCAACTCAGCCTGTGGGGCCAGCTGTCGGTGATGATGGTGGTGCTGCTGTGCGGCGGCGCCGTCTATCTGGCCGCCGGCGTGCGCAGCGCCGAGCAGGCGCGCCGCTGCGCGGTGATGAANACNTTCGGTGCCGGCCGCCGCCTTATCCTCGGCCAGATACTGGGCCGCGAGCTGGCGGCCCTGCTGCCGTCCATCCTGGTGGGCCTGGCGCTGGCCGGCGGCGGCTTTCTGCTGCTGCAGCAATGGCTCGGCGACGCCCTCACCTGGCGGCCGTCCCTGCTCACCTGGCTGCTGCTGGCCCTGGCGCCGGTGGTGATCTGGGCCGGCTTCGCCCTGCCCCGGCTGTGGCGGCTGGCGGATCTGCCGGCGCGGCTGATCCTCGCCGACCGTCTGGAAGCGCCGGCGGCGCGCACCGGCCGTAATCTGCTCGGCGCCCTGCTGGCCCCGGTGCTGGTGGCGATGATGCTGTCCGGCTCGCTGGTGGCCCTGGGGCAGCTGTTGCTGCTGATGGTGGCCGTGGCGGTGGGNCTGCCGCTGCTGCTGTGGGGGCCGCTGCGCCTNGCCGACAAGGGCGGTGCNCGCNTGCCGCTGGCGCCGCGTCTGGCGNTGCGNCGCCTGGCCCGGCGCCCGATGACCACCCTNCCGATGCTGGCCGCCATGGTGCTGGCCCTGGCGGTCATGTCCCTGGCCAGCCAGGTGGGCCAGCAGCTGCTGGGCCAGTGGCGCGCCAGCCTGCCGGAGAAGGCGCCCAACTATTTCGTGCTCAANCTGTTCGACCAGGATATGGACGCGTTCCGAAGCTGGCTGGACNNCCACGACGCCGAGGTGCCCGGCTTCTATCCGGTGGTGCGCGCCCGCCTCACCGAGGTGAACGGCCAGCCGGTNCGCGAGGCGGTCACCAAGGAAGACGAGGACGACCAGGGCCAGCGCGCNCTCAACCGCGACCTGTCGCTGACCCAGGCCGACACCCTGCCGGAGAGNAACCGGGTGACCGANGGGCGCTGGGTGGCCGATGCCCCCGGCGAAGTGTCGGTGGAATCGGAACTGGCGGCATCCCTGGGCCTGAANGTGGGNGACGAGCTCGGCTTCACCGCGCCCTCGGGCAGNGTNNCNGCCACCGTGGTNGGNNTGCGGGANGTGGAATGGGAAAGCTTCGAGCCGAATTTCTACTTCATGTTCAGCCCCGGCACNCTGGAATCACTGAACCGCTACTGGCTGACCAGNTTCTANCTGCCCGANGGCCAGGGCGCGGACCTGCCGGACCTGATCCGTCAGTTCCCNCAGANCACCCTGCTGGACGTNAACGCCCTGCTCGACCAGGCCCAGGACCTGATCGCCCGCGCCAGCCGCGCNGCCCTGGCCCTGGCGGNNCTGCTGCTGGCNGCCAGTGTGCTGGTGATGGCCGCCGCCTGGCTGGCGGGCAGCCAGCAGCGGCGCCGCGACGAAGCCCTGCTGCGGGTGCTGGGGGCGCGCTCCGCCCTGCTGCGCCGGGTGGCGGTGCTCGAACAGGCGCTGCTACTCGGCGGCGCCGCCCTGTTCGCGCACCTGCTGCACCTGGTGGCGCTCTGGCCGCTGGGCACCAAGTTGTTCGACGGCGACATGCCGCTGTCCTGGTGGATTCTGCTGCCCTGGGTGCTGATCCTGCCGATGCTGGCGATCCAGTGGCTCAAGCCACGACGCCACAGCGCGCCGCTGGCCCGCCTGATGTCCTGACCGCGACCAACATGGTGGGAACGGCCCCTGCCCGCGAAAGAAAGTAACTTGTGCGAGCGGGCCCTGCCCGCGAAAGGGTGGCTTAGCCACCCGGCACGATGCCAGAGACTTTATCTCTCCAGAAAGCCCGCCCCGGGATCGGGTGTGCCCATCCAGGACACGCCACGAGTACATCCATGTAGGCTCGGCCGGGCGGCGGACCGCTTTGGCCATCCCTGGCCAAACACGGTCCTGGACGGGCCCACCCGATCCCGGCGCTCCTTGGGAAATTCGCCGCCACAAACCCCACTTCGTAGAAAGGTCCTAGCGGTGTTCTGACCCGTGGCGGTTCCGCTGCAAAGTGAGCGGGGCAATGGTGGTGCCTGGAGGGACCTATTTGGCCAAGGATGGCCAAATGAGAGCGGCCAGGGAGGGCTTGAGCGATCCCGGAAGGCACCACCATTGCCCCGCGTCCCGGATACGGAGCGCCGAACACATGACCACCCTAGTTTTTGACGGCGGGCTTTTCCCGCGCCAGGAAGAAAAAGCAGAGCATGCCGCCCACGGCGCTGGCCGCCATCAGGGCAGTCATCGGCAGCGGCGTGCCATTGTGGATCAGCCCCAGCCCGGAACCGATCAGCCCCGCCATCAGGAACTGCAGGCAGCCGTTGAGGCCGGTGGCGGCGCCGCTGTCGCGCTCGAAAAAGGCCAGGAAACTGGCCAGCGCATTGGGAATCGCCAGCGCCGCCATGCCGGCCACCACCATGATCAGCGGCACCGTATTCCAAAGCGTCAGGTATCCGGTGAGGGTTAGCAGCAGCAGCGTCAGCCCGGCCAGGCTTTGCAGCACCACCGCCACGGCCATGATCGCGGCGCTGTCGAAGCGGCGCAGCAGCAACACGTTAAGGCGGTTGAGCCCCAGCATGGCGACCACATTGGCGCCGAAGTAGAGCGGGAAGCGGGTCTCATCGATGCCGAAGTACTCGATATAGAGAAAGGCGGCGTCGGTGATAAAGGTGAACATGGCCGAAAAAATCAGACCGTTGGCGAGGATAAAGCCCATCGCGCGGCGCTGGCGCAGCACCCGGCCGTAGGCCGCGAACATGCGGTGGCGCAGCGGCTCCTCCGCCACCTGCGGGGCCACCGACGGCATCGCGAAGCGCAGCATCAGCGCTACCAGCACCGCGTAACCGGCCAGCATCACGAAAATGCTCTGCCAGCCGGCCAGATGCAGCAGGAAGGCCCCCACCGCCGGCGCCACCAGCGGCGCCAACAGCAGCACCAGACCCACGCTGGTGAGCACCCGGGCCGCTTCCCGGCCGTTGAAATGGTCGCGCACCGAGGCGGCGGCGATCACCACGGTGGCGCCGCCGCCCAGGGCCTGAAGCGCCCGCAGGGCGTACAGCCAGCCCACTTGCGAGCACACCGTGATCGCCAGGCTGGCGACGATGAAGACGGACAGGCCCACATAGGCCACCGGCTTGCGGCCGAAATGATCCGACAGCGGCCCGCCCAGCCACTGGCCCAGCGCCACGCCCAGCACATAGACACTCACCGACAGCTCAATGCGGTGCACCGCCACGCCGAAGTCGTCGGCCATGGTCGGCAGCGCCGGCAGGTAGGTATCGATGGCGAGCGGCCCGAGGGCCACCAGAGTGCCGAGCATGATCGCCAGGCGTACGGGGGAAACGGTAGGCATCGGGAATCCCTGGGCGGTACAACGGAGGTCGGCAAGCCTATCATTATCGCCGCCGTTTTGCGGTTACCCGGATAAAAAAATCGGGCTTGCGACGCCCCGGGTTCGCTGGGACTATAGCCGCACTCTCAGACAAGGAAGCCCATGGAACTCTCCGTACCTTTGCAGTTGGCCCTGATCACCGTGGTGGCGTTTGTCTGCCAGTGGGCCTCCTGGCGCATCAAGCTGCCCGCCATTTTACCGTTGCTGCTGTCCGGCCTGTTGTTGGGCTCGGTGGCCGGTCTGATTCAACCCAAGCAGTTATTCGGAGATCTGCTGTTGCCCGGGGTGTCCCTGGCGGTGTCGATCATTCTGTTCGAGGGCGCCCTCACCCTGCGCTTCAGTGAGATCCGCGGCCTGGAAAAAACCGTGCGCCGGCTGGTCACCTGGGGGGCGCTGATCACCTGGGGCGTGGTGACGCTGTCCGCCTGGGGCCTGCTGGACCTGCCCCTGGAGCTGGCGCTGCTGTTCGGCGCCCTGGTGGTGGTCACCGGCCCCACGGTGATCGTGCCGTTGCTGCGCAGCGTGCGCCCCAAGGCGAGCGTGGCGCGGCTGCTGCGCTGGGAAGGCATCGTTATCGACCCGCTGGGCGCGATCCTGGCGGTACTGGCCTACGAGCTGGTGGTGGCCACCGGCCAGCAGGGCGCCCTGCTGCACGGGCTGTGGCTGTTCTTCCAGGCGATCGCCGTGGGGGCCGCCATGGGCGGCGCCGTGGCGCTGGCGCTCAGCGCCCTGCTGAGCCGCCACCTGGTGCCGGAGTATCTGCGCAGCTTCCTGGTACTGTCCTCGGTGATCGGCTCGTTCGTACTGTCCAACAGCATCAGCGAGGAATCCGGCCTGGTGACGGTGACCGTGGCCGGCATCGTGATGGCCAACCGCAAGGGCGTGCGCACCGACGACATTCTCCACTTCAAGGAGAACCTGTCGGTGATGCTGATTTCAGTGCTGTTCATCGTGCTGGCCGCGCGCCTGGAGATGGAGCAGCTGCTCAGCCTGGGCGCCACCGCCCTGCTGGTGCTGGCGATCATCCAACTGGTGGCGCGGCCGTTGTCGGTGTGGGTGGCGACCCTGGGCAGCAGCCTGGACTGGCGCGAGAAGGCGCTGCTGGCGTGGATCGCGCCGCGCGGTATCGTGGCCGCGGCGGTATCCGCCCTGTTCGCCCAGCGTCTGGAAGAAAACGGTGTGGCCGGCGCCGAGCTGCTGGTGCCGCTCACCTTCATGGTGATCATCGGCACGGTGGCGCTGCAGAGCGTCACCGCCCGACCGCTGGCGCGCCTGCTCAAGGTGGCCGAGCCGGGCCCCAGGGGCTTCCTGATCATCGGCGCCAACCCGGTGGCCCGCGCCATCGGCCAGACCCTGAGCCAGAACAATTTCCCGGTGATCCTCACCGATTCCAGCTGGGAGAGCATCCGCACCGCGCGCATGGAGGGGCTGCCCACCTTCTACGGCAACCCGGTCTCCAGCCACGCGGATCAGTACCTGGACCTGGTGGGCTACGGCAAGCTGCTGGGCCTGAGTCCGCGCCGGGAACTGAACACCATGGCGACCATGCGCTACCGTCTGGAATTCGGCGAGCCCAACGTCTACAGCCTGCCCTGGCAGAGCGAGAAGGAAGAGAAACACGACGTGGCCGCGCACCACCGGGGCGCCACCCTGTTCGGGCCGGACATGACCTACGCCCGCCTTGCCAGCCTGCTCAGTCAGGGCGCGGACATCCGCAAGACGCGGATCACCGAGGAGTTCGACTTCAAGGCCTACCTGGCGGTGGAGAACCGCCAGGTCTGGCCGCTGTTCGCGGTGGACAGCAAGGACCGGATCCATGTGTTCACGTCCGAGTCCCAGCCGGAGCCCCGGGCGGGCTGGTCGGTGATCGGCTTGATCAAGGAAGAGGAAAGCACGGAAGAGAACGGCGACCAGGCGGCCTAGCGGGGCGCCGCCGCTTCCGCGTTGAAGGAATCGATCAGGCCGCACACCCTGCCGTCGCCCAGATGGCAGTCCGGGGCCCGCGACCAGTCGTCCATGGCGGCGCGCATGCGCGCGCTCAACTCGCTCAGTTCACGGATGCGCGCTTCCACTTCGGCGAGGCGCGCTTCGATCAGCGACCGCACCCTCGGGCAGGGCGTCTCCCCGCCCTCCGACTCTTCGATCAGTTCGCGCACGTCGCCGAGCGTGAAGCCCAGGCTGCGCGCTTTCAGCGCGAAACGCAGCCGCGACAGATCGACGCTGTTGTACTGACGATAGCCGTTATGAGGGTCGCGACGCGGGGTCAGCAGGCCCAGATCGGTGTAGTGGCGAACGGTTTCGGCGGTGGTGTCGGCCCGCCGGGCCAGATCGGTAACGCGCATGGTGATCCACTCCGGTAATGCAAAGGTGGCGCTCGGGGCTCAGGCGGCGGCCCGGTCCCGGTCCGCCGGCGGCACGCCGTAAAAGCGCTCGCGGATGTCTTCATAGCGGGCCCACTCCTGGTCCCAGCGCGGGCCGTCCCAGCCCAGCAGTTCCCCGGTGAGGGCGCGCAAGCGCTCCGCCAGGCCGGCGCCGCCGTCGCGGCGCAGCAGACCCAGCCGGGTGCGGCGCAGCAGCAGGTCGTCCAGGTGCACCACCGCCTCGTGGGTGAGCATCCAGCGCAACAGCGCCTCGTCGTCCTGGACGCCATGAAGGAACTGATCCACCTGTTCCGGCGCCTCGGGCAGCGGCCGGAACAGCGGTGCGTTGCTGCGCCGGGCGCGGCGCGCCTCACGGGGGGCGAGCAGACCGGCGGCGCAGAGCGCGTCCAGGGCGATCAGCCGGAAGGTGGTGAGCTTGCCGCCGCTCACGGTGACCACGCCGTTCTCTTCCCACACCGCGTGGTCGCGGCGCTCCTTGGAGGGGTCCTTGCCGTCGCCGGAGGCGATCACCGGGCGTACCCCGGCCATGGTGGACAGGATGTCCTCGCGGCCCAGATTCACCTTCGGGAACTGTTCATTGATCAGCGCCAGCAGGTAGTCCACCTCCGCGCCGCTGGCGCGGGCCTCCTGGTCCAGGCTGTCGCCGTGGTCCAGATCGGTGGTGCCGACGCAGGTAACGCCTTCCCACGGGAACACGAACACCGGCCGGTCGTCGCGGGGGTTGATCAGCGTCAGGCAGTCGGCCACCGGCAACCGCGCCGGGTCCACGAACAGATGGCTGCCGCGCAGCGGGCGGATGCGTTGCCCGGCGCCGCCCAGCCGGTTGGCCCAGGCGCCGGTGGCGTTGATCACCGCGCCGGCGCTCAGGGTCAGGCTGTCGCCGCTTTCCAGATCGGTGACGTCCACCCGGGCGCCGCCGCTACCGCTGCTGACACCGGTGGCGCGGGCGTAATTGAGCGAACGGCCGCCATGCCGGGCCGCTTCCAGCAGGCAGCGCACCACCAGCCGGCAGTCGTCGGTGAGGGCGTCGGTGTAGCTCATGGCCCCGTTCAGGCCCGCCGCGTCCAGCCCCGGCACCCGCATCAACACTTCGGACCTGGGCACAAAACGGTGGTCACGGATGCCGGCCAGAAAATCGTACAGCGACAGCACCGCGGTCAGCGGCCAGCGCCCCGGGAACCGGCCCTCGCGCAGCGGAAACAGATACTGGGCCCGTTCCACCAGGCCGGGCAGGTCACGCAGCAGACGCTCCCGCTCGCGCAGAGCGTCGCGGGTCAGACGCACCTCGCCCTGGGCGATGTAGCGCAGCCCGCCGTGCACCATCTTCGACGAGCGGCTGGATGTGCCCCAGGCGAAATCCTGCTGTTCCAGCAGCAGCGCCTTACGCCCCTGGCGCGCCGCCTCCAGCAACACGCCGGCGCCGGTGATGCCGCCGCCGATCACGATCAGGTCCCATTGTTGCGCGGCCAGTTCGGCCAGTGACGCACGCTTTGCGAGCATGATGTCTCCTTGGACGGTGTCAACGCTTGGCATCCGGGTGGCACGACCGTTCCTTTTTCGCGGTCAGTCTGCTACAAACGCCGGATGCCTTCATCCTACTCATTATCCCCGGTTCCTTTGCAGCCGCATTGCACCCGCGCCGAATTCGACGCCGTGGTGGAGGTGCTGGCCCGCGCCTTCGTCGACGACCCGTTCTGGCGCTGGTTGTGCCGGCCGGAGAATTTCCAGGTCCGCCTGCGGCGCGGCATGGCCGCGCAGCTGCGCCACCTGGCCCTGCCCGGACGGGTCGATCATATACCCGGTGCGGGGGCGGCGCTGTGGTCGCCGCCGGGCCAGTGGCGTCTGGGCCCGTGGCGGCAGCTGCGTTTCCTGCCCGACTTCGCGGCCATGACCGGGCTCACCCGCCTGCCCGGCCGGCTGGCCGGTATCCAGCATATTCAGCAACTGCATCCGAAGCGACCCCACTGGTACCTGCAGGTGCTGGGGGTGGCGCCGGACCAGCAGGGTCGCGGCCACGCGCGCCGCCTGCTGGCGCCGGTGCTCAGCCTGTGCGACCGGGACGGCCACGGTGCGTTCCTGGAGACCTGCGAGCCGGATAACCTGCCGCTCTATCGCCGCTTCGGTTTCGAGGTGATCCGCGAGGACCGCGTCGCCGCCGACGGCCCGCCGATCTGGCTGATGTGGCGCCCGCCGCCGCTTTAAGAGACCGCGATCGCATCCCGGCGCTACCCTACTTTACCGATTTTTACCGCACCGCTATGGTTTCAGGACCCTGATCGCTTATTGTTGAGCCACTCAGGAACAATGGATAACAAGGAGCAATGATGAAACGCACTGCCGGATGCCTCTTACTGGCCGGGGCTTTGTCCCTGTCCGCTTGCACCACCATCAACCCCTACACCGGTGAGAAACAGACCTCCAAGGCCGCCGGCGGCGCCGCCATCGGCGCGGTGAGCGGCGCGCTGATCGGTATCGCCACTTCGGACAGCGCCAAGGAGCGCAAGGAACGGGCCCTGGCCGGGGCCGGTATCGGCGCCATCGCCGGCGGTGGCGTGGGCTACTACATGGACGTGCAGGAAGCGAAGCTGCGCCAGAAACTGGAAGGCTCCGGGGTTTCCGTTACCCGTAACGGTGAAAACATCATTCTCAATATGCCGGGCAACGTGACCTTCGACACCGACAGCACCCAGGTGAAATCGTCATTCCGCTCGGTACTGGACTCCGTGTCCGAGGTTCTCAAGGAGTACGACTCCACCATGCTGCAGATCGCCGGCCACACCGACAGCACCGGCGGTGATCGCTACAACCTGCTGCTCTCCCAGCAGCGCGCCCAGGCGGTGGCCGATGTGCTCAGCGGCTACGGCGTGCAGGCCGTGCGCATGGACGTGGTCGGGTTCGGCGAGACCCAGCCGATCGCGGATAACAGCTCCGCGTCGGGCCGCCAGCAGAACCGTCGCGTGGAACTGACCCTGATTCCCTACAAGGAGTAATCCGGACTCGACGCCACCGCCTCAGGCGGTGCCGGCCCGGCGTAACCGCCAGACCAGCACCGCCAGGGGCACCATCAGNGCCACCACCAGCATGTAGGGAAAACGGTGGTCGAGCGTGTACAACCCGGTGCCCACCAGAGGCCCGAGTACGAACCCCAGTGAAGGGCAGGCACTGGCCAGCCCCGCTACCCTGCCCTGCTCCGAACTGTCCACTCTGAGGCTCGCCAGCGACATGATCGCCGGCATGCCGAAACCGATCCCCATGCCCACCAGCATCACCGCCAGGGTCATGCCGAGACGGCTGTCGAAGACCCATAGCACGCCGGCGCCCAACCCGATGGCCGGCACCGCCAGGGCCAACAGCACCAGCGCCGGCGCGCGCAGCCACTGCACCACCAGAACCTGGCCGGTCAGCGAGGTGATCGCCGCCGCCATCATGGCGGTGCCCAGCGCGCCGGCCGCTTCCGAGGGCGACATGTTGAGAGCGTCCTGAAACAGGAAGCCCAGGGTCTGCTGAACCAGCGCGAAACTCATGAACAGCACCACGCCGGTGATCAACAGATCACGGAAGCGTCGATCGGTATAGGCGCGCAGGCCGGTGGCCAGCACGGTGCGACGGCGCTGCACCGGCGGCTCGCCGCGATACGGTGACGGCGGCAGGAAGAACAGAATAAACACCGCCATCAAGGCCACCAGGCCGGCCACCAGATAGAGCGGCAACACCAGGGCCACCGCCGCCAGCATGCCGCCGATGCCCGGGCCGAGCACGGTGCCCAGGTTATTGGCGGCGCCGATGCGGCCCATGCCGCGGGTGCGCGCCTCCGGCGCGGTGATGTCGGCGGTGTAGGCCGCCGCCGACGGTGGCGTGGCGGCCATGATCACCGCCTGGCTCATGCGCGCGGCCACCAGCAGCGCCACCAGAACGCCGCCGCTCACCCAGCCGGCGAGCCCGGCCTGGAACACCAGCGCGAACAGCAGCGTGCCGGTGGCGTAGCCGCTCAGGCCGATGATCAGGATCGGCCGGCGGCCGTAGAGTTCACTGAGGTAGCCCCACACCGGGCTGGCCAGGGCAAAGGCCAGCGACGAGCAGCTGATGATCAGCCCCACCTGGATCTCGGCCAGACCGGTGGCCCGGCCCAGGGACGGCAGCAGCGTGAACACCAGGGTCTGGCCCAGGGCGGTGACGCCCACCGCGGCAAGCAGCAGGCTTTGGGTAAAGGTTGAGGATCTGGGAACCGGCGAGAGCGACAAAGAGGGCCTCCTATCAAGGCCCTAATATATCACCTTCGTTGCCCTATCGCCGCCGCCGGTGGGTAACAAAAGAAAACGTCAGTTATTTTCTTCGGACAACAGGAAGTGCGCGCGGGCAATGGTAATCGGCTCTTCCCGGCGTTTTTGCCAGGCGCTGATATGCACGTTGGCGATGCGACGCCCCAGGCGGGTGATGCGGCACTCGGCGAAGGTGTCGCGGAACAGGCCGGCGCGCAGGTAATCGATGGTGAAATCGATGGTCTTGGGCACCTTGGGCTCGCCCATTTCCAGCAGGATGAAGATNATCGCGGCCTGCTCCATGAAGCCGGCCACGGCGCCGCCGTGCAACGCCGGCAAGGTGGGATTGCCGATATTGTCTTCGTTGCGCGGCAGAATGAAGGTCAGTTCCTCGCCCTGCACCAGCAANTCGATACCCAGAAAGCGCGCATAGGGCACGCGGTCCACCAGGTCCTGGTAGTTGGCTTCGCCGTTGCGGCAGGCTTCGATCAAGGCTTTCAGTGAATCGGTCATCAGGACACCACCCGCCCGTTCTTATCCAGTTTCATGCGTGTGTAGGTGGCCAGGCCGGTGGCCACCGGCTCACCCTCTTCCTCGCCCTCTTCCCAGGTGGTCAGCCGCACGAAGGTGACGTTGGGCGTGAGCCGGTAGCAGCTGGCGTAGCAGATCACCGCCTTGCCCGGTGTCGGGGCGTGCAGGTGGTCGACGCGGAAATCGATGGTCGGCGTGATTTCGAAATTGGGGTACAGGCGGCAGCTGTTCGCCATGCCGCCGGCCTGGTCCATCATCGCGAAGATGGCGCCGCCGTGCAGTACGCCGGTGTCCGGATTACCGACCAGATCCTCGCGCCAGGGCAGGCGCACACGGACGCCGTCTTCTTCGGCGCTGAGCACTTCCATACCCAGATTACGGGAATGGCGCACGGTCTCCAGGGACCGGTTACAGACGTCCAAGCGGGTGTAAGGGGGCTTTGAATTTGTCACGGGGGCCAATGCTCTGTTACTGCGGGCCCGGCAAGATTACCGCCTACCCTTACTCCGGATCAATTGCTATCAGCGGAGCCTCCATGGCACCACGTCCTTCCGTGAAATCATCACTGCGCGCATTGAGCCATATGGTGGAACGCCGCCGTCATCCGCGGCGCTTCATTCAGACCGACAAAACGCCCTGGGACGAAATTTATCGCAACGGCATCATGGCGCTGCGTCACTACAGCTTGCCGCCGATGGCGCGGATTCCGGTGGGCGACGAGGAGATACCGGTACGGCGGGAGAAACATCGTATTCCGCTGATTCTGGTGCCGGCGCTGGGCATTCACTGCTGGACCTACGACCTGATGCCCAACCGTTCCATGGTCCGTTATCTGATGGCGCGCGGCCACGACGTCTACCTGATCGACTGGGGCCAGCCGTCCCAGGCCGACCGCGACCTGGACCTGGACACCTACGTGAACCAGTGGCTGCCGCAGGTGGTGGAGCGGGTGCGCGAGCACACCGGGTCCGACCAGGTGAATCTGCTCGGCTACTGCATGGGCGGGCTGCTGTGCATGCTGTATCTGGGCAGCCACCCGGAGGCGCCGGTGCGCAGTCTGTCCACCATCGCCAGCCCGGTGAATTTCCATAAAAGCGGGCCGTTCGGCAAGATTTTCAGTCTCGCGGCGATTCCCGCCATGCAGGCCCACGACTGGTTCCAGGTGCGCCTGGAGCCGCTCGACAGCAAGCTGTTCCATATTCCCGCCCGGCTGCTGTCGCTGGGCTTCAAGATGACCAACCCGCCGGGGCTGGTGCAGTCCTATGTGGACCTACTGCGCAATATGGGCGACCGGGACTATCTCACCGAGTACATGACCATGGGCCAGTGGTTCAACGATATGGTCGACTACCCGGGGGCGGTGGTACGCGAAGTGATCGAGAAAATGGTGCTCGCCAACAGCCTCGCCGACGGCCGTCTCAGCATCGGCGGGCGGCCGGTGGATTTCGGCGCCATCACCCAGGATCTGCTGGCGTTCGGCGGACGCACCGACCGCATCGTCAGCCTGCGCGCCGCGCGGGAGATTCTCAAAGTGGTGGGCAGCCGCGAGAAGCGGTTCGAGGAAGCCCCCGGCGGCCACGCCGGGGTGTTCGCCGGCAGCAAGGCGCCCGGCCAGTGCTGGCGCGTGATCGCCGACTGGCTGGAGGCGCGCGCCGACTGAGCCTTACTCGGGCGGGCCGATGGTGGGCTTGGTGACCTCGGAGGTGGCCAGCTCCACGGCCTGCTGCAGGCTGCTGGTCATCTGCGAGGTATAGCGGTAGACCAGGAAAGGCACGGCGTCTTCACCGAACTTGAGCATGGAGGAGCGGATGAAGCCCCACTTGAGGGCGGCCTGCTCCAAAGTTCTTTTCAGGTTGCCGTCACCGCGGTGGGCGGCCTGGACCCGTTTGAGCCGGTCGGAAAACGCCGGCACCGCCTGCTCGAACGCGCCGCGATCCTGTTCCGCCTCACCGCCGTCGTTATTGCCGGCGATGATCGCCACGTAGGACGACGTCAACTGCTGGAGCTCGCTGATCAGACCGTGCACGTCGTCGTAGTAGCCGCCGACGGCGCCTTCGAAGGCGTCGATACGGGAGGCCATCTCCGCCGGCAGGTCGTCCAGCCGCCGGGGGTCGCCGGAGGTCGCTTCGCCCTCGGCGTCGCCGGGGGCCGGCAGGGCCTGGTCGGCGGCCATTCGTTGCCACTGGTCGGCGAGATCCGCGACCAGAGCGCGTTCGGCGTCGGAGTCGCTGTTGGCGCGCAGGTCGCCGAGCGCTTCAGCGGCCTGCTGGGCGGCTTCGTTGAGGGCGACCCGGTAGGTGTCGTTGCCGTCCATGACGGAGTACATGTGGTAATCCGTGCGCACCTGCCACAGATGGTGCTCCAGATCCTCCAACTGGGCGCGGCTCAGGGCCGCGCTCGCGAGGATCGGGGTCGACAGCCCGGTTACCGATAGCAGCACCGCCAAGGCGCCCCTGGAAAGGGTTCGCATAGCATCTCCTGTTGCATTTCCTTTTTTTATTGCCCAGCCCAAGGACAAACGCGGCAAAGATAGTACATAGCGCCCGCATTTACCAATGCGCAATATTGCGCCGGGTCAGCGGCCGGGCCTGCTGAGTTCCGTATAGAGCGCCTGGTATTCCTGCGTCAGCTTGTGCTTGGGGCTCCAGTTGATCAGCGGCGTGGCGCACTCGTGGGATTCGCGCATGGCGACGCTGGCGGACAGCTTGCTGTCGAGGATCGGCAGCCCCTCCTCCACCAGCGACGCCACCAACTCCTTGGGCAGACGGGCGCGCGGCTGATACTGATTCACCACGATGCCCTGCACGCGCAGGTCCTCGTTGTGGTCCTCGCGGGTCTCCTGAATGTTCTCCAGCAGGGAATAGAGCGCCTTGCGGGAAAACGCATCGCAGTCGAAGGGAATCAGCACCCCGTCGGCGGCGATCAGCGCGGACAGGGTGTAGAAATTNAACGCCGGCGGCGTGTCCACATAGATGGCGTCGAATTCCCGGCCNAGGCTTTTCAGCAGGCCGCGCAGCTTGTAGATCTTGTGCTTGGATTCGAGCAGGTGCTCCACCTCGCCCAGTTCACCGTCGGAGGGCAGCACGTAGAGATTTTCGAACTTGGTGAGGTGCACGTAATCACGGGGTGCTTTTTCCTTGAGCTTGAACGACAGCGTCTGCGCGAAGAAGGTGCCGATGTTGGGCGTCGGCCCCTGCTCCTGCTGATAGGCGCCCATGCCCAGCAGGTACTGGCTGGCGTTGCACTGTGGATCCAGGTCCACCACCAGCGTCTTGTTGCCCCGGGCGGCGCTGATCGCCGCCAGATTCACGGTGATGCTGGATTTACCCACACCGCCTTTCTGATTAAACACCACGGTTCGCATGCACGGTTCTCCTTACCTGAATGGCGCAATGATACACAGGGGCCGGAACGGCTCCCAGGCCGCAGCGACGNGGGCGGCTGTCATCCTTCGTCCACAAAAACTGTGGATAACCCCGTTAACAAGCCGTTGAAGAGTGGCGGCGGCGCCGACACCATGCCGCCTCCGGCGGATTGATCGTTCCCTGGCCAGTGCGGGGGTAAATGCGCGACAGAAAGACATTTACCCCCCCTTGTCCCGCTTCCCGTTTTGCGCTCAGTATAGATATACACCATGTTTACCACGGAGTGATTCATGAGCGCCGTAACCCCCTTTGCGCCCGTTCCCACCGGCAGNCCNCTTAAGGCGGTCCCTGGAGATCCGGGCTGGCCGCTGGTCGGGCACACTCTGACCAGTATGCGTGATCCGGTGGGCCTGATGCGACAGCGCTACGACCAGTACGGTCCGGTGTCCTGGACCCGGCTGTTCGGCCTGCGCGTGGTGCAGATGCTGGGCCCGGACGCCAACCAGTTCGTGCTGATGAACAAAGGCGACCTGTTCTCCAACCACGGCGGCTGGGACTTTTTTATCGGGCCGTTTTTCCATCGCGGCATCATGCTGCTGGACTTCGAGGAGCACCGCTGGCACCGGCGCATCATGCAGCAGGCGTTCACCAAAAGCGCCCTGCGCGGCTATCTGGAGCGCATGGGGCCGCGCATCACCGCCGGCCTGGAGACCTGGCCGGAGGGCGGCATCAAGGTGCTGCCCCGGGTGAAGCGGCTGACCCTGGACCTGGCCACCGACGTGTTCATGGGCCAGGAACTGGGCCCGCGTTCCGAGCAGGTNAACCGGGCGTTCGTGGACACGGTGCGCGCCGGCACCGCGCTGCTGCGCTTCCCGGTGCCGGGTCTNCGCTGGTCCAAGGGGCTGCGCGGCCGGCGGGTGCTGGAGCAACTGTTCCGCGATGAGATNCCGACGAAACGNGCCCAGGAGGACAACGACCTGTTCAGCGCGCTCTGCCACGCCACCACCGAGGACGGCGACCGCTTCTCCGACGACGATGTGGTCAACCACATGATCTTCCTGATGATGGCGGCCCACGACACCACCACCATCACCCTGTCCAATCTGTTCTATCACCTGGCCAGCGCGCCGGAATGGCAGGAGCGCCTGCGCGAGGAAAGCCGCGCGCTGGGCAAAACCCGACTGGAATACGAAGACCTGGAGAAGCTGCCGGGCATCGGNCTGGCCATGAAGGAGGCGCTGCGCCTGTGCGCGCCGGTGCCGTCGCTGCCCCGCCGCACGGTGCGTGACGTGGAATACGACGGCTTCCATATTCCCAAGGGCAGCTTTATCACCATGGCGCCCTACTTCACCCATTACATGGAAGAGTACTGGCCGGACGCGGAGCGCTTTGATCCGGAGCGGTTCGCCGAGCACCGCCGCGAGGACAAGGTGCACCCCTATGCCTGGGTGCCCTTCGGCGGCGGCGCGCACAAGTGCATCGGCCTGCANTTCGCNGACATGCAGGTGAAGGCGATCCTCCACCAGGTGCTGTTGAAGTACCGCTGGCGGGTGCCGGCGGGCTATGTGATGCCGGTGGACACCACCAGCCTGCCGGTGCCCAAGGACGGCCTGCCGGTNACGCTGGAACGGCTGTGACCGTTCCGGCGGCCGGCGTTTCGGCGGCCGGCGTGCCGGCGGCCGCGATCAGCCGCTGACGGTCTCGCCGTCGCGCAGGGTCACCAGCTCTTCCGCCGAGGTGGGGTGGATNCCCACGGTGGCGTCAAAGTCCGCCTTGGTGGCGCCCATGCGCACCGCCACGGCAAAGCCCTGGGTGATTTCGGCGGACTCTTCGCCGGCCATGTGCAGGCCCACCACCCGGTCGCTGGCGTCGTCCACGATCAGCTTCATCATGGATTTCTCCTGGATGTCACTGAGCGTGTAGCGCATGGGCCGGAACTGGCTCTTGTAGACCCGGATGGTGCCGTATTTGGCCAGCGCTTCTTCCTGGCTGAGCCCCACGGTGCCGATGTTCGGGTGGCAGAACACGGCGGTGGGGACGTCGCGGTAGTCCAGCGGCGCCTTCGGTTTGTGCTCGCCGAACAGATGGGCCGCCAGCCACATGCCTTCGGCCAGCGCCACCGGCGTCAGCTGCAGGCGGTCGGTGACGTCGCCCAGGGCGTGGATGCCCGGCTCACTGGTCTGGAAGGCGTCGTCCACGATCACCGCGCCGTTGTCGCGGGTGTCGACACTGACGCCGTCGGCGAACAGGCCGTCCAGCTTGGGCACCCGGCCGGTGGCGTAGAACACCTCGTCCACCACCAGGCTGTCGCCGCTCAACAGGCGCAGGGTTTTCTCGCCGTCGACGTCGCCCTCGATGGCGCTGACGTCGGTGTTCACATGAATATGAATACCGGCGGCGGCCATGCGCTCGGCGACGAACTCACGGATTTCACCGTCGAAGCCGCGCAGGATCAGATCGCGGCGGTAGAGTTGATGCACTTCCACGCCCAGGCCGTTAAGAATGGAGGCGAACTCGCAGGCGATGTAACCGCCGCCGACCACGGCGACGCGTTCCGGCAGCTTATCCAGATAGAAGAGGTCGTCGGAGATGCGCACCAGATCGTCGCCGGGCAGTTCCGGCACATGGGGCTTGCCGCCGGTGGCGATCAGGATGTGCTTGCATTCCAGAACGCGGTCGCCGTCCACGGACACCCGCCCCGGCCCCTCGATGCGGCCGTGGCCTTCGAACACGGTGACGCCGGCGTTATCCAGGATGCGGTTGTAGATGCCGTTGAGCCGCTCGATCTCCCGGGTCTTGTTGTCGCGCAGGGTGTTCCAGTCGAAGCGCCACCCGTCCAGCTGGTAACCGTAACTGGCGGCCAGCTCAAACTCTTCCGGGAAGCCGGCACCGTAGGCGAACAGTTTTTTCGGCACGCAACCGACGTTCACGCAGGTACCGCCAAAGAACCGCTCTTCGATAATGGCCACCCGGGCGCCATGCCCCGACGCCATGCGCGCGGCTCGCACACCGCCGGAGCCGGCGCCGATTACCACCAGATCGAATGCTTCGGACACGGGGCCTCTCCTTGATCAATTCGGGAGCCCACATTGTGGCGATAATGGTGTGAAGAACAAGGCGCGTCGGACGATAGACGTTATAGCGCAAGGCGATTAACGCCGGCGGCGAAAGCATGGGCCCGGCATGACGCCGGGCCGGCTGTCCTTGTCAGTGGTCGCCCCCGGGTGCGATCGGATCACTGGCCGGGAAGGTCTCCTTGACAGCCTCATCCAGCTGGCTGCCGCGACCGTCGATATTGTTGGCCGCGGGTTCGGAGGCGCGCGCCTGCAGATCACCGCCGGTGATGATACCGACCAGACGCTTATCACGATTGATCACCGGCATCCGCAGCACGCGCAGTTTCGCCATGCTCTCCGCCACATCGCGACAGGCCTCGTCGTCGAAACAGTAGCGCAGGGTCCGTGACATGACATCGCGTACCGGAGTGCGGTCCGCCGGCATGTCGTTGACCAGCAGGCGCAGGACGATATCCCGGTCGGTGATCATGCCGACCAGCCGGTCGTTTTCCGCCACCGGCACCGCGCCGACGTCCTCCTCGGCCATCAAGGTGGCGGCCGCCATGACCGGGGCGTCGGAGGGAATGGTTCGAGTGGTGGGTGTCATTACATCTTTGACTTGCATGATGGTGCTCCTCATCCATGAAAAAAGCAGGGGCTCGTCTCCAGAAGCCCGTCGGGCGGCACTCCGTATCGCCGCCCCTATGAGTCAGATACTACGTGAACGCAAAGTTCCCTGACCAGCGAGAGAGTTTACTATTCAGCCCCCACCCGGAAGCGGGCGAACGGCGCATGCAGGCTGGGCCGCCCCTGGCGCAGATAGATGCCGGGTTCGATCGGAGGCCATAGCTCCTCCAGCGGCACCGAGTCGCCGTTGGCGTTCACCATGCGGGCATGGTGGCGGCGCAGTTGACGCGGCTCCCCGACCCCGACCGCGTGGGCGATGGTCTCCACCTCCTTGACCAGATTGGCGTGGAAATGCGCCACCCGCGCGCCCTTTTCGCTAGGCACCAGGCCGCGCTGCAGGCGCGGGTTGTGGGTGGTGACACCGGTGGGGCAGGTATTGCGATTGCACTGCATGGCCTGAATGCAGCCCAGCGCAAACATGTAACCCCGCGCGGAGACACAGAAATCCGCGCCCATGGCGATCGCCCAGGCGACCATGGACGGCGTGATCAGTTTGCCGGACGCAATGATCCGAATACGGTCCTGCAGCGCAAAGCCGTCCCGCAGGTCCACCACCAGCGGCAGGGACTCGGACAGGTTCAGCCCCACATCGTCCATCAACGACATGGGCGCCGCGCCGGTGCCACCGTCGCCGCTGTCCACGGTGATGAAATCCGGCGCGCTTTCAAGACCGCGCTCATGGATCTCCATGAACAGCTCTTCCAGCCACTGCCAGGACCCGATCACCGTCTTGATGCCGGTGGGCTTACCGGTCACCCGGCGTACCCGTTCGATCATGTCCAGCAGATCACCGGCGCTGCGGATGCCCGGCTGGCCGTTGGGGCTCACCGACGCCTGCCCCACTGGAATGCCACGAATACGCGCGATATCCGGGGTCACTTTCTCCGCCGGCAGAATACCGCCCTTGCCCGGCTTGGCGCCCTGGCTGAGCTTAATCTCGAACATCTTCACCGACTGCAGCCGGGCCACCTCCTGCAGCTTTTCATCGCTCAGATTCCCCTCCTGATCGCGCACGCCGTAATAGGCGGTGCCGATCTGGAACACCAGGTCGCAATGCCCTTCGAGATGCATCTCGGTAAGGCCGCCCTCGCCGGTGTTCAGCCAGCAGCCCGCCTGGCCGGCGCCCCGGGACAGGGCGCGCACGGCCGGCGTGGACAGGGCGCCGAAGCTCATCGCCGACACATTGTGAAAACTGCGCGCCACGAACGGCTGTTCCGCGTGGGGGCCGATCATCAGCGGCAGGGTTTCGGCGGCGTCCTTTTCCAGGGTCGGATACGGGGTGTTGAGAAAGACGATACGGCCGGCCGCGTTCTGCTTGGTGGTGCCGAACGCCACCGTATTGCTCAGGTCCTTGGCGGCACGGTACACCCAGCTGCGCTGGGCGCGGTTGAACGGCAGCTCCTCGCGGTCCATGGCGAAGAAATACTGACGGAAAAACTCGCCGATATGCTCGAAAAAGTAGCGAAAACGGCCGATAAGAGGGTAATTCCTGCGAATCGCATGGGCTTTCTGAAAATAGCGATCCTGTACCCACAGGACCATGGCCGCCACGGTCACCAGAAACACCATCAACAGCAGGCCCAGGGCCAGCCAGGTAGTCAGCAGATTGACCCAGGCATGCAATTGCTCTGAGAGCATAGGACCTCCTCTTAACGCCCGGATTCATGCTATCACCATAAAACGGTCCCGCCATCCGGATTGGCCGCTGAAAATCATCGTCTGATGCGAAAAGGTGAGAACCCGGACTAATAATCCGCACAGGGCGCCTAGCCCGACCGCTAATACTGTGGTATCACTTCCACTGGAATCGGGATGTAAAATCAGTAAGAGACAAAACAATGAAATTACCGGGGGTCTGCGGCCTGGTATTGGCACTGGGGGTGTCGATGCCGGCCATCGCGGAAAACATCTACACCTACCGTGGCGACGGCGGCGAAATCCTGTTCACGGATAAGCCCCGGGGCCGGGTCGACGCCAGCTATACCCTGCTCTCCGTACGCAAGGGCTGGACCTACACCCCCACCGCCCTGAGCGCCGCCCGGCGGGACCGTTACGACACCGTGATCGAGCGCGCCGCCGGCGATTTCGGCGTCGAAGCCGCCCTGGTGAAAGCGGTGATCCACGCTGAATCCCTGTTTGACCCCACCGCCGTCTCGCGGGTCGGCGCCCAGGGCCTGATGCAGCTGATGCCGCGCACCGCGCGCTACCTGGAGGTGGCGGACCCGTTCGACGCCAGCGCCAACATCCACGGCGGCACCCGTTTCCTCGCCTATCTGCAGAACAAATTCAGCACCCTGGACCAGGTGCTGGCGGCGTACAACGCCGGCGAAGGCAATGTGCGCCGGTACGGCGGCATCCCGCCGTTCCCGGAAACCCAGGCCTACGTGAAAAAGGTGAAAGAGCTGCGGTTGCGCTATCAGCTGCAACTGGCCAAGGAAGACGCGGTGGCCACCCGCTAAATATCGCTGACCCCGATCCAGGGGCCGTCGTAATCAATCCGGTAGCGTTTCAGGCAATAGCCCTGGGCCCCGCGGCACTGACCGCTGCTCAGGGAGAACTCCAGCCCGTGCCCGGGACAGCGCAGCACCTCGCCGCGCACCGAGGCCCTCTCCAGTGGAAACTCCCCGTGCGGGCAGCGGCGCTGCACCAGCCAGGTGGCCCCGTCCTCATGGATCAGCAGCAACTCCTCGCGGCCGATTTGCACCGGCAGCCGCAGCCCGTCGTACAGATCCAGCGTGCGGATAAGGCGATGGAACATTCCGCGCTCTCCTCCCCCTGCGATGCCGCCAACCTTAGCATGCGATCATGGGATCGTCCCGGGTCAGTGGGTTCCCTCCAGAAGGTCCGCACCGGGATCGGGTGGGCCCGTCCAGGACACGCCACGAGTACATCCCTGTAGGCTCGGCCGGGCGGCGGACCGCTTTGGCCATCCCTGGCCAAACACGGTCCTGGACGGGCCCACCCGATCCCGGCGCTCCTGGGAAAATTCACCGCCACGGGCCAAAAAACCGCCAGGACCATTCTACGAAGCTCGGTTTGTGGGAGCTTGCCTCGCAAGCGAAAGGCCGGCCTTGCCGGCCGGCAGGATTCCAGAGACGCTGTTGGTGCTGCCGTTAGAAGAGCCTCTGGCATCCTGCCGGGAGCTTCGCTCCCTTTCGCGGGCATGGCCCGCTCCCACAAGGCTTAATCCCACCTCCCCCAGCTTCGTAGAAAGGTTCGGCGCCGGCGATAACCCGGAATACCGGAATCTCACTCCGGAGCGGGTCTGTGTTATGCCCTTCCGGGACCCTGGAGGACAGGACGTCCGACAGGGAGCGTACAGGGACGTATTCACAGCGTTCCCGGAAGGGCATAACACAGACCCGCGCCCCCGGCTGGAGGGACCCCCGCCCGGCCAAAACGCGATCAACCATAAAAAAGCCCGGCGCGAGGCCGGGCTTTTCAGGGGTGGAAACCGGGTCGGGGGTTAGTCGACCAGGTTTTCCGCCAGGTAGAACCAGGTGCCCATCACCGAATCCGGGTTCAGGGACACGGAGGAGATCCCCTGGTCCATCAGCCAGCGCGCCAGATCCGGGTGATCGGACGGCCCCTGGCCGCAAATGCCCACGTACTTGCCCTGGGCATTACAGGCGTCGATGGCCATCTTCAGCAACGCCTTCACCGCCGGATCGCGCTCGTCGAACAGGTGACTGACGATGCCGGAGTCCCGGTCCAGACCCAGGGTCAGCTGGGTCAGGTCGTTGGAGCCGATGGAGAAGCCGTCGAAGTACTGCAGGAACTCGTCGGCGAGCAGCGCGTTGGTGGGCAGCTCGCACATCATGATCACCCGCAGGCCTTCGTCGCCGCGCTTGAGCCCGTTCTTGGCGAGCAGATCGATCACCTGCTCGGCCTCGCCCGGGGTGCGCACGAACGGCACCATCACTTCCACGTTGGTGAAGCCCATCTGCTCACGGACTTTCTTGATCGCGCGGCACTCCAGCTCGAAGCAGTCGCGGAAGTTTTCGCTGATGTAGCGGCTGGCGCCCCGGAAGCCGAGCATGGGGTTTTCTTCGTCCGGCTCGTAGAGGCTGCCGCCGATCAGGTTGGCGTATTCGTTGGACTTGAAGTCGGACAGGCGCACGATCACCTTTTCCGGATGGAAGGCGGCGGCCAGCGTGGCGATGCCTTCCACCAGTTTCTCGACGTAGAAGTCCACCGGATCGTCGTAGCCGGCGATGCGCTTGTCGGCGGCCTGTTTCACGTCGCGCGGCAGGCTGCCGTAGTTCAACAGCGCCTTGGGGTGCACGCCGATCATCCGGTTGATGATGAACTCCAGACGGGCCAGGCCCACGCCCTGGTTGGGCAGCGTGGCGAAATCGAAGGCGCGGTCCGGGTTGCCCACGTTCATCATGATCTTGAACGGCAGCTTGGGCATGGATTCGATGGAGTTGCGCTGAATGTCGAAGTCCAGCTTGCCTTCGTAGATGTTGCCGGTGTCGCCCTCGGCGCAGGACACGGTCACTTCCTGGCCGTCCTTGAGCAGGTCGGTGGCGTCGCCGCAGCCGACGATGGCCGGCACGCCCAGTTCACGGGCGATGATCGCCGCGTGGCAGGTGCGCCCGCCCCGGTTGGTGACAATCGCGGAGGCGCGCTTCATCACCGGCTCCCAGTCCGGGTCGGTCATGTCGGTGACCAGCACGTCGCCGGGCTGCACGCGGTCCATTTCCTTGATGTTGGAGACGATGCGCACCGGGCCGGCGCCGATGCGCTGACCGATGGCGCGGCCTTCCACCAGCACCTTGCCGGTCTGCTTGAGCAGGTAGCGCTCCATCACGGAGGCGTCGGAACGGCTCTTCACGGTCTCCGGACGGGCCTGGACGATGTAGAGCTTGCCGTCGTCGCCGTCCAGCGCCCATTCGATGTCCATGGGCATGCCGTAGTGCTTTTCGATCTCGATGGCCTGGCGGGAAAGGTCTTCCACCTGGGCATCGGTGAGGCAGAAGCGCAGCCGGTCGGCACTGTCCACGTCCACGGTCTGCACCGATTTGCCGGCGCTGGCTTCGCTACCGTAGACCATTTTCTGCATTTTGCTGCCCAGGTTGCGGCGCAGAATGCAGGGGCGCTTGTTCAGCAGCGTCTTTTTGTGGACATAAAACTCGTCCGGATTCACGGCGCCCTGCACCACCATTTCACCCAGGCCGTAGGAGGCGGTGATGAACACCACGTCGCGGAAGCCGGATTCGGTGTCCAGGGTGAACATGACCCCGGCGGCGCCGGTCTCGGAGCGCACCATCTGCTGCACGCCGGCGGACAGGGCCACCAGTTTGTGGTCGAAGCCCTGGTGCACCCGGTAGCTGATGGCGCGGTCGTTGAACAGGGAGGCGAACACTTCCTTCACCGCCACCATCACATGGTCCAGGCCGCGAATGTTGAGGAAGGTTTCCTGCTGACCGGCGAAGGAGGCGTCCGGCAGGTCTTCGGCGGTGGCGGAAGAGCGCACCGCCACCGGCAGTTCGCCGTCGCCGCCGCCCATTTTTTCATAGGCGTCGCGGATCGCGGCTTCCAGCTCCGGCTGGAAGGGGGCGTCCACCACCCATTTACGGATCTTCTCACCGGTTTCCGCCAGAGCCACCACGTCTTCCACGTCCAGCGCCCCGAGCGCCTCGTTGATCTTGGTGGTCAGATCGTTGTGCTCGAGGAAGTCGCGGAAGGCTTCCGCGGTGGTCGCAAAACCGCCCGGGACGGACACGCCGGCCGCCGCCAGGTTGCTGATCATCTCGCCAAGGGAGGCATTCTTGCCACCGACGCGCTCGACATCGCCCTTGCCCAGATCCTGAAACCAGACTACGTATTCCGCCAAGGTCGTCTCCTTAAGTATTGCTGGCCTGGGGAGCCTCCGGCCCACTCCCGGCGCGCTCTGGCTTTACGCTTCAGGCCGCCCGTGGGGTGTTCAGAGGCTCTCTTAACTTTACCGGAATGAATGGAGGCGCCATTCTACCCAAAACATCAGCGCTTTGCCCGCCCGGATTGGGCAATCTGTTACGACTTTTGTGGAAGGAGCATCGAGCCCATGGCCAGAACCGCCTTTTTTATCTCCGACGGCACCGGCATCACCGCCGAGACCCTCGGTCACAGTCTGCTGAGCCAGTTCGGCGGCATCAAATTCGACCAGGTGACGATCCCCTATGTGGCCTCGGATGACCTGACCCGGGAAGCGGTGGCCCGAATTGACCGGACGGCGCAGACCGACGGCGCCAAACCCATCGTCTTTTCCACGCTGGTCAACGACGACCACCGCGCCATCCTGCACACCTGCAAGGGCAAGGTGCTGGATCTGTTCACCGCCTTCCAGAAGCCCCTGGAAGACGAGCTCGGCGTCACCGCCAACCACAAGGTCGGGCAGAGCCATGCGATCCGTGACCAGCAGGCGTACCGCATCCGCATCAACGCGGTGCACTTCGCGCTGGACAACGACGACGGCGCGCGTACCCGCTACTACGATCAGGCGGATCTGATTCTGGTGGGGGTGTCACGCTCCGGCAAGACGCCGACCTGCCTCTATCTGGCGCTGCAGTTCGGCCTGTTCGCGGCCAACTACCCGCTCACCGAGGACGATTTCGACGACCTGCGGCTGCCCGATGCGCTGGCCCCGCACAAACACAAGCTGTTCGGCCTGACCATCAACCCCGACCGGCTCAGCGCCATTCGCAGCGAACGCAAGGCGGGCAGCCGCTACGCCTCACCACGCCAGTGCGATATGGAAGTGCGCGCCCTGCAGGCGCTCTACAACAAGTTCAATATTCCCCACCTGGACGCCACCGAGTTGTCCATCGAGGAAATCAGCACCCGCATCCTCGCCACCACCGGGCTGCAGCGCCGGCTGCAGTAACCGGCGCCGCCGGCGGCCGGTTCAGATCACGAACCGGTCCATGAACTCGTTGACCGGCGTGTCGTTGAGCCGCGCCGGATCCAGACACAGGTCCATGATCTCCGCCACGCGGGCGGCGGGGAAACGGGTGGCCAGGTTGCGTTTGAACTTCTGTTCCAGCACCGGAATGCCCTCCTCCCGGCGCCGACGGTGGCCGATGGGGTATTCCACCGCGACCTGGTCGGTGCTTGAGCCGTCCTTGAAGAACACCTGGATGGCGTTGGCGATGGAGCGCTTTTCCGGGTCGTGATAGTCCCTGGAATAGCGTTCATCCTCGACGATCTCCATCTTGTCGCGCAGCTCGTCGATCAGTGGGTGCGCCTCGTGGAACTCGTCCTCGTAGTGCTCCGCCACCAGGTTGCCGAAGATCAGCGGCACCGCCGTCATGTACTGGATGCAGTGGTCCCGGTCCGCCGGGTTGGCGAGCGGCCCCTGCTTGGAAATGATGCGGATCGCCGAGTCGTGGGTGGTGATCACGATGCGGTCGATCTCATCGAGGCGGTCCTTCACCTGCGGGTGCAGGGTCACCGCCGCTTCGCAGGCGGTCTGGCTGTGGAACTCCGCCGGGAAGCTGATCTTGAAGAGGATGTTCTCCATCACGTAACTGCCGTAGTCACGCTGGAACTTGAACTTACGATCTTCCTCGGGCTTGAGCTTCTGGTCCTTGTTGGTCTTGGAAAACAGGACGTCGTAGAAGCCCCACTGGGGCGCGGACAGCGCCCCGGGGATGCCCATCTCACCGCGCAGGGCGATGTCCGCCAGACGCACCGCCCGGCTGGTGGCGTCGCCGGCGGCCCAGGATTTGCGCGAGCCGGCGTTGGGGGCGTGCCGATAGGTGCGCAGCGCCTGGCCGTCCACCCAGGCGTGGGAGACCGCCGACAGCAGCTGCTCCCGGTTGGCCCCCATCATCCGCGCCACCACCGCGGTGGAGGCCACCTTGACCAGCAGCACGTGGTCCAGGCCCACCCGATTGAATGAATTCTCCAGCGCCAGCACGCCCTGGATCTCGTGGGCCATGATCATGGCCTCGAGCACGTCCTTGATGGTCAGCGGCGCCTTGCCGTTGGCGAGGTTTTTCTGTGACAGGTAGTCGGCCACGGCCAGGATGCCGCCGAGATTGTCCGAGGGGTGGCCCCACTCCGCCGCCAGCCAGGTGTCGTTGTAATCCAGCCAGCGCACGATGCAGCCGATGTCCCAGGCCGCCTTCACCGGGTCGAGCCGGTGCGGCGTGCCCGGCACCCGGGCGCCGTGGGGCACCTGGGTGCCCTCCACCAGCGGCCCCAGATGCTTGCTGCACTCCGGGAAACGCAGTGCCAGCAAACCGCAGCCCAGGGTGTCGATCAGGCAGTTGCGGGCGGTGTCCCAGGCCTCCTCGGAATCGATCCGATAGTCGAGGACATAGTCCACGATGGCCTGGATTTCCGGATCGTAATCCGGGCGCAGGTTCTGGTCGACGTTGCTGCTCATGGGGCCTCCTTTCTGTCTAGAATGCGTCTCCGGGTACGCGCACCCAACCCTCCATCAAGACGCGGGCGCTGCGGCTCATACTTGCCTTGGTGACCACCCATTCGCCGTCCTGCTGGTGGGCTTCGCCGCCCACGCGCAGGGTGCCGGACGGGTGCCCGAAACGCACCGCGTCCCGTTCGCCGCCGCCGGCGGCCAGGTTCACCAGGGTGCCGGGAATCGCCGCGGCGGTGCCGATGGCCACCGCCGCCGTGCCCATCATGGCATGGTGCAGCTTGCCCATGGAGAGCGCCCGCACCAGCAGGTCCACGTCGCCGGCGGCCACTTTTTTACCGCTGGACGCCACATAGTCGCGCGGGCCGGCCACGAACGCCACCTTGGGCGTGTGCTGGCGCTGCTCCGCCTCTTCCAGGGACTGGATCAGCCCCATGCGCAGAGCGCCGTGGGCACGCAGGGTTTCGAACATGGCCAGGGCGCGGGCGTCCTCGTTGATGTCGCCCTGCAGCTCGGCGCCGGTGTAGCCGACGTCCTCGGCGTTGACGAACACGGTGGGGATGCCGGCGTTGATCATGGTCGCCTTGATGGTGCCGAGCCCGGGCACGTCCAGGTCGTCCACCGGGTTGCCGGTGGGGAACATGGCGCCGTCGCCGTCCGCCGGGTCCATGAAGTCGATCACCACTTCCGCCGCCGGGAAGGTCACCCCGTCCAGCTCGAAGTCGCCGGTTTCCTGAACCCGGCCGTCGGTGATCGGCACGTGGGCGACGATGGTCTTTTCGATATTGGCCTGCCAGATGCGCACCACCGCCACCCCGTTATCGGGAATACGGTCGGCGGCCACCAGGCCGTTGCTGATGGCGAAGGCGCCCACCGCCGCGGTCAGGTTGCCGCAGTTGCCGCTCCAGTCAATGAACGGCTTGTCGATGGACACCTGGCCGAACAGGTAGTCCACGTCGTGGTCCGGGCTGTCGCTTTTCGACAGAATCACCGTCTTGCTGGTGCTGGACGTGGCGCCGCCCATGCCGTCGGTGTGCTTGCCGTAGGGGTCGGGGCTGCCGATCACCCGCAGCAGCAGCGCGTCCCGGGCNGGCCCGGGGACGCGTGCCGCTTCCGGCAGATCGTTAAGGCTGAAGAACACGCCCTTGCTGGTGCCGCCACGCATGTAGGTGGCGGGGATTTTGATCTGGGCTGCGTGAGCCATGGTACGGATCCTCGCGATTGCGTTAGCTGGCGGCCTGCATGAAGTCCTTGGCGAAGCGCTGCAGGATGCCGCCGGCGGAATACACGGAGACCTCCTCGGCGGTATCCAGGCGGCAGATCACCGGGATACGCTCCACCTCGCCGTTGGCGCGGTGCATCACCAGGGTCAGCTCGGCGCGCGGCGACGGCTCGCCTTCCACGTCGAACACCTCGGTGCCGTCGATGCCCAGGGTGTGGCGGGTGGTGCCTTCCTGGAACTGCAGCGGCATCACGCCCATGCCGATCAGGTTGGTACGGTGAATGCGCTCGAAGCCTTCCGCCACGATCGCTTCCACGCCGGCCAGCGCCACGCCCTTGGCGGCCCAGTCGCGGGACGAGCCCTGGCCGTAGTCGGCGCCGGCGATGATGATCAGCGGCTGCTTGCGTTCCATGTAGGTTTCGATCGCTTCCCACATGCGCATCACTTCGCCTTCCGGCTCCACCCGGGCCAGCGAGCCCTGGATCACGTTGCCGTCCTCGTCGCGCACCATCTCGTTGAACAGCTTGGGGTTCGCCAGGGTGGCGCGCTGGGCGGTGAGGTGATCGCCGCGATGGGTGGCGTAGGAGTTAAAGTCCTCCTCCGGCAGGCCCATCTTGTGCAGGTAGGCGCCGGCGGCGCTGTCCAGCAGGATGGCGTTGGACGGCGACAGATGGTCGGTGGTGATGTTGTCCGGCAACACCGCCAGCGGCCGCATGTTCTTGAGCGCGCGGGCCTCCGCCATGGTGCCTTCCCAGTACGGCGGACGGCGGATGTAGGTGGACTGCGGGCGCCAGTCGTAGAGCGGGCTCACCGCCTTCGCCCCGCCCTCTTTCTTCTCGAACATGGGGATGTAGGTGCGGCGGAACTGCTCCGGCTTGACGCTGGACTTAACGATGGCGTCGATCTCGCTGTCGTCCGGCCAGATGTCCTTGAGGGNANNCGNCGTTGCCNTCNGNGTCNTGGCCNAGNNCNTCNTTCTCGANNTCGAANNNNATGGTNCCGGCNANGGCGTAGGCCACCACCAGCGGCGGCGAGGCCAGGAACGCCTGCTTGGCGTAGGGGTGGATACGGCCGTCGAAGTTACGGTTGCCGGACAGCACCGCGGTGGCGTACAGATCCCGGTCGATCACTTCCTTCTGGATTTCCGGGTCCAGGGCGCCGCTCATGCCGTTGCAGGTGGTGCAGGCGAACGCCACCACGTCGAAGCCGAGCTTCTGCAGTTCCGGCAGCAGTTCCGCTTCCTCCAGGTACATCTTCACGGTCTTGGAACCCGGTGCCAGCGAGGACTTCACCCAGGGCTTGCGGACCAGACCCAGACGGTTGGCGTTACGGGCGATCAGACCGGCGGCGATCATGTTGCGCGGGTTGCTGGTGTTGGTGCAGGAGGTGATGGCGGCGATGATCACCGCGCCGTCGGGCATTTCGCCCTCTTTCTCTTCCCAGGCACCGGCCACGCCGCGGGCCGCCAGGTCCGACGCCGGCAACAGCGCGTGCGGGTTGGACGGGCCGGCCAGGTTGCGGCCCACCGAGGACAGGTCGAACCGGAGCACGCGCTCGTAGTCCGCGCCCTTGAGGGCGTCCGCCCACAGGCCGGTCTCCTTGGCGTACTTCTCCACCAGGGCCACCTGCTCGTCTTCGCGGCCGGTGAGTCTCAGGTAATCCAGGGTGTTGTCGTCGATAAAGAACATGCCGGCGGTGGCGCCGTATTCCGGGGTCATGTTGGCGATGGTGGCGCGGTCGCCCACGGACAGGCTGTCCGCCCCTTCGCCGAAGAACTCCAGATAGGCACCGACCACCCGCTCCTTGCGCAGGAACTCGGTGATCGCCAGCACCAGGTCGGTGCCGGTGATGCCGGGCTTGAGCTTGCCGGTGAGCTCCACGCCGACGATGTCGGGCAGGCGCATCATCGACGGGTTGCCCAGCATCACGTTTTCCGCTTCCAGGCCGCCCACGCCCACGGAGATCACGCCCAGCGCGTCCACCATCGGGGTGTGGCTGTCGGTGCCCACGCAGGTGTCCGGAAAGGCGACACCGTCGCGCACCTGAACCACCGGCGACATCTTCTCCAGGTTGATCTGGTGCATGATGCCGTTGCCCGGCGGGATCACGTCCACGTTATCAAAGGCGGTCTTGGTCCAGTTGATAAAGTGGAAGCGGTCCTCGTTGCGGCGGTCCTCCACCGCCCGGTTCTTCTCGAAGGCGTTCTCCTCGAAGCCCGGGTGTTCCACCGCCAGGGAGTGGTCGACAATCAGCTGGGTGGGCACCACCGGGTTGATCTTGGACGGGTCGCCGCCCTGCTCGGCGATGGTGTCACGCAGCCCGGCCAGATCCACCAGGGCGGTCTGGCCGAGAATGTCGTGGCACACCACACGCGCCGGGTACCAGGGGAAATCCAGATCCCGCTTACGCTCGATCAGCTGTTTCAGGGCATCCGTCAGCGCCGCGGGCTCGCAGCGGCGCACCAGCTGCTCGGCGAGAATGCGGGAGGTGTACGGCAGCGTGTCGTAGGCGCCGGGCTGGATCGCGTCCACCGCGGCTCGGGTATCGAAGTAGTCCAGATCCGTGCCTGGAAGGCGTTTGCGGTATTCGGTGTTCATGCCTGGGAGTACCTGAGTAGAAAATGGGTAGTGCGGGGCGAGCACGGCGGACGTTCGGCGACGCGAACGCCCGTCCGTCCTCGTTCAAGGCGTGCCTTATCGCTCGGCGATGGGCGTGACCTTGCGCAGTTCCGGGCCGGTGTAGTCGGCGCTGGGACGGATAATGCGGTTGTCCGCGCGCTGCTCGAACACATGGGCGGCCCAGCCGGTCAGGCGGCTCATCACGAAGATGGGCGTGAACAGCTTGGTGGGAATGCCCATGAAGTGGTAGGCGGACGCGTGGAAGAAATCGGCGTTACAGAACAGTTTCTTCTCGCGCCACATCACTTCCTCGCACCGTACCGACACCGGGTAGAGGGTGGTGTCGCCCACGTCCTCGGCCAGTTTCTCCGCCCAGTGCTTGATGATCGCGTTGCGCGGATCGGACTCGGTGTAGATGGCGTGGCCGAAGCCCATGATCTTCTCTTTGCGCTCGAGCATGCCGAGCATGCCTTTTTCGGCGTCGTCCGGGTCGCTGAACTTTTCGATCATGGCCATCGCCGCTTCGTTGGCGCCGCCGTGCAGCGGGCCGCGCAGGCTGCCGATGGCGCCGGTGACACAGCTGTGGATATCGCTGAGCGTGGACGCGCAGACGCGGGCCGTGAAGGTGGACGCGTTGAATTCGTGCTCCGCGTACAGGATCAGCGATACGTTCATCACCGTCTCATGCAGCTGGTTGGGCTTCTCGCCGCGCAGCATGTGCAGGAAATGGGCGCCGATGGAATCGTCGTCGGTCTCGGTGTCCACGCGCACGCCGTCGTGGCTGAACCGGTACCAGTAGCAGATGATGCTCGGGAACGCGGCCAGCATGCGGTCGGCCTGGTCGTCCTGCTGGTCGAAGCTGGATTCGGTTTCCAGGTTGCCGAGCATGGAGCAGCCGGTGCGCATCACATCCATGGGATGGGCGTCCTTGGGTATCCGCTCGAGCACTTCCTTGAGCGCCTGCGGCAGCCCGCGAAGGCCTTTCAGCTTGGTTTTGTAGGCGTCCAGCTCGCTCTGGTCGGGCAGCTCGCCCTTGAGGATCAGGTACGCCACCTCTTCGAACTGGCAGTTCTCCGCCAGATCCTTCACGTCGTAGCCGCGATAGGTCAGGCCGGAGCCGGATTTGCCCACCGTGGAGAGCGCGGTCTTGCCCGCCACCTGGCCACGCAGGCCGGCGCCGCCAACTTTCTTCTCTGCCATCGTCGTTTTCCTCTGCTCAAGAAGTGAAACACTGCCGGCCCGGCGTGACCGGGCACCAGGCGCCGTCACCGGCCGGCAGCGGGTTGATTTATTCGCCGCGTTGCTGGGCGAACAGTTCGTCAAGCTTGCGTTCGTAGTCGTGGTAACCCAGGAAGTCGTACAGTTCCATGCGCGTCTGCATGGTGTCCACCACGTTTTTCTGGGTGCCCTCTTCGCGAATCGTGCGGTAGACGTTCAGCGCCGCCTGGTTCATGGCGCGGAACGCGGACAGCGGGTAGAGGATCATGCTGGCGCCGGCGTCGCTGAGCTCGTCGCGGGTGAACAGCGGCGTGGCGCCGAATTCGGTGATGTTGGCCAGCAGCGGCGCGCCGCCGAGGCCTTCGGCGAACGCCTTGTAGTCTTCCAGGGTGTGCACCGCCTCGGCGAAGATGCCGTCGGCGCCCGCCTCTAGGCAGGCCCGGGCGCGATCCACGGCGGCCTCCAGGCCCTCTTTCTGGAACGCGTCGGTGCGCGCGATGATAAAGAAGTCCTGGTCGGTGCGGGCATCGGCGGCGGCCTTGATGCGGTCCACCATCTCCGCCTTGGAGACGATTTCCTTATTGGGGCGGTGGCCGCAGCGCTTCTGCGCCACCTGGTCTTCCAGGTGCACGGCACCGGCGCCGGCGCGGATCATTTCCTTCACCGTGCGGGCGATGTTGAAGGCGCCGCCCCAGCCGGTGTCGATGTCCACCAGCAACGGCACGTCGGTGGCGGCGCTGATGCGGCGCACGTCCTCGAGCACGTCGTTCATCGTGGTCATGCCCAGGTCCGGCAGCCCGTAGGAGGCGTTGGCCACGCCGCCGCCGGACAGGTAGATGGCGCGGTAGCCGACCTGCTCGGCCATCATCGCCGTGTAGGCGTTAATCGTGCCCATGATCTGCAGGGGCTGTTCCTCGGCCAGGGCGCGCCGGAAACGGGCGCCGGCACTGTTCGACTGGGTCATTGTGGACTCCTTTGCTGGGCCTGCTGTTCGATGTTTTCCCGTGCCCGGCTGATATGCCGGCGCATCAGCAGCTCGGCCATTTCGGCGTCACGCGCCTCGATGGCTTCGACAATGCGGCGGTGCTCGTGCAGGGCTTTTTGCGGCCGGTTGGCCACGGTGCTGAATTGGTACCGGTACATGCGCACCAGGTGGTAGAGCTCGCCGATCAGCATGCGGATCAGCGTGCGATTGTGGCTGCCCTGGATGATGCGGTAATGAAAATCCAGGTCGCCCTCGCGTTGAAAATAGGCGGTGTCGTGGCGCAGGTCCTGCTGCTGCTCGTGCTGGCCGAGCAGCTCGGTGAGGCCGGCCACCTCCTCGGCGGTCATCAGCCGGGCGGCAAGGCCGGCGGCCAGCCCTTCCAGGGCCTCGCGCACATGGTAGATTTCGATCAGGTCGTCGAAGCTGAGGGACGCCACCCGGGTGCCCACGTGCACCTCGCGTTCCAGCAGCTTGCGCGATTCCAGGCGGCGGATCGCCTCGCGCAGCGGCCCCCGGCTGACCCCGTAGCGGCCGGCCAGGTCGGTTTCGCTGACCTTGCTGCCCGGGGCGATCACGCCGCGCACGATATCGTCCTGGAGGCGGCTGAAGACCCGGTCCGCCAGGGTGCGCGAGCTGTCTGCCAAGACTTCGTTCATGGGGGCGCTCGTTCCGATAGGCCGGCTCACCGTTTGGCGGCGGCCATTGTCGACAATTGTTCCAAGTGGCGGGCACTCTCCCCGCACCGCCCCGACCTTTCAATGGTTATTGTCGACAATGGCGTCGGACTCGCGGGCCGCCGCCACGGGCGCTACACTACGCGCTCCCCGCGGCCGGGCGCCCGCCCCGCCGCCACCGCTCAGAGAATTCAGGGTCGAAAGCGTGCAACCTGTGCAAGTCGTGGTGACTCGAAACGGCGTCCTCCAGGCCCTGGGGCCGCCGGCGCTGACGCTGCGCGCCGACAGCGCGGCGGACATCGAAGCCCTGCCCGCGCGGGTCGAGCAAGCCTTCGCCGAAGGCTGCCGGTTCGCCTGCGGCCTGGTGCCCTACGAAACCGGCGCCCTGCTGCACGGGCTGCCGGTGGCCGGGAAGCGCACGGGCATCACCGTGCACCTGTTCGACCACCCGCCCGGCCCGATGCCGGAACAGCACGCGCCGTTTCAGCTGCGCCGCGAGTTCGAAGCCCAGCAAAGCGCCGCCGACTACCTTCAGGCACTGGCGCGCATTCAGCACTACCTGCGCGCCGGCGACTGCTATCAGGTCAACTACGCGCAACGCTTCGAGGCGCGCTGGGACGGCGACGCCCTGGGCGGCTTCCAGCGGCTGGTGGCGGCGCACCCGGCGCCCCACGCCTGCTTCTTCCGGGACGGGGAGGATGCGGTGTTCGGCGTATCGCCGGAGCGCTTTCTGAGTATTCAGGGGCGGGACGTGGTCACCGAGCCGATCAAGGGCTCCCGGCCCCGGGGCGCCACCGAGGTGGAAGACCGGGCCCTGGGCCGCGCCCTGCTCCGCCACCCCAAGGACCGCGCCGAAAATCTGATGATCGTGGACCTGCTGCGCAACGACCTGGGCCGCTTCTGCGAGGCCGGCTCCATTAAGGCGGACCCGCTGTTCGAACTGCGCCGCTTCAGCAATGTGCAGCACCTGGTCTCCACCGTGCGCGGCCGGCTGCGCGACGGCGTCGCCCCGCTGACCGCGCTGATCAGCGCCTTCCCCGGCGGCAGCATCACCGGCGCCCCCAAGAAACGCGCCATGCAGATCATCCAGGAACTGGAACCCGCCCCCCGCGGCGCCTACTGCGGCAGCCTGTTCTGGCAGGACGACCAGAACCGCTTCGACAGCAACATCCTGATCCGCACCCTGCAAACCGACGGCGACCGCCTCCACTGCCACGGCGGCGGCGGCATTGTCTACGACTCCGATCCGGACGAGGAGTATGCGGAGAGCTGGTTTAAGGTCCGAAAACTAATGACAGCAGTTAACAGTTAATAGTTAACAGTTAACAGCGAGAACAGTGCGCGGCTGCGAGGTTTGCGAACTAGCAAGACAGGCGTTGCTCAAACGCAATGTACGCGGGCACGGCCTTCGACGCCGCTGCCACCCTGACCGCGCGCTATTAACTGTTCACTATTAACTATTAACTGCTCTCAACGGAGCCGTCAGCCCAGCGGAATCTCCCGCTCACTCGCCTTAACAATCTCCCCTTTCAGATCCTCATAGCTTTGTACTGAGGGGAATTGCGGGAATTCGGCGATGACGTTGTCAGGGGCGTGGAACAGGATGCCCTGGTCCGCTTCGCTGAGCATGGTGGTGTCGTTGTAGGAGTCGCCGGCGGCGATGATGCGGTAGTTGAGGGTGTGCAGGGCTTTCACCGAGGCGCGCTTGGGGTCTTTCTGGCGCAGGATGTAGTCGGTGATGCGGCCGTTGTCGTCCACCGCCAGGCGGTGGCACAGCAGGGTCGGCGAGCCGAGCTTGCGCATCAGCGGGCGGGCGAACTCATAGAAGGTGTCCGAGAGGATGATCAGCTGGAAATGCTCGCGGGCCCATTCGACGAACTCCACCGCGCCGTCCAGGGGGTCCAGGGTGTCGATCACCTTCTGGATGTCCGGCAGGCCGTAGCCGTGCTGGTCGAGGATGCCGAGCCGCATTTTCATCAGCTCATCGTAGTCGGGAATGTCCCGGGTGGTGGCGCGCAGCTCGTCGATACCGGTGCGCTCGGCGAAGTTGATCCAGATTTCCGGAATCAGCACCCCTTCCAAATCGAGACAAAGCAATTCCACGATGATCCCCTAGGTCGTTGAAGGCGGGCACAATGTAGCCGCGCGCCCGGCGCTTTGCAACGGCCAGGGCCGGTGCCGGGCGCGTTAGCGCACCGGCAGGTCCAGGTCGGCGAACAGCACCTCCCGCTCTTCGCGGGTGCTGGCGCGCACCGCCGCGTCCACCCGCTCGCGGGTGAGATGGGGGGCGAAGGTCTGCAGGAATTCATACATAAAGCCGCGCAGGAAGGTGCCCTTGCGGAAGCCGATGCGGGTGGTGCTGGGTTCGAACAGATGGCCGGCGTCCAGGTTCACCAGGCCCTTGTCCTGCACCGGGTCCACCGCCATGTGCGCGACGATGCCCACGCCCATGCCCAGGCGCACATAGGTTTTGATCACGTCGGCGTCGGCGGCGGTGAACACCACCCGGGGCTCCAGCCCTTTGCGCGCGAAGGCGTCGTCGAGTTTGCTGCGCCCGGTGAAACCGAACACATAGGTGACCAGCGGATAGTCCGCCAGGGCTTCCAGGGTGAGCGGTTTGACCTCGGCGAGCGGGTGCCCTTCGGGCACCACCACCGTCCGGTTCCAGCGGTAGCAGGGCATCATCACCAGATCGGAGAACAGGTCCAGCGCTTCGGTGGCGATGGCGAAATCGACGCTGCCGTCGGCGGCCATTTCGGCGATCTGCATCGGCGTGCCCTGGTTCATGTGCAGGGACACATCGGGGAAACGCTTGGTGAACTGCTGGATCACCGGCGGCAGCGCGTAGCGCGCCTGGGTGTGGGTGGTGGCGATGCTCAGATCGCCCTTGGTTTCGTCGCGGAATTCCTGGGCCACCCGTTTGATCGACTCGGTCTGCTGCAGGATCTCCCCGGCGATGCGCAGAATCGCCTCACCGGCGGGCGTCACATGGGTCAGGTGTTTGCCGCTGCGGGCGAACACTTCCACGCCCAGTTCATCCTCCAGCATGCGGATCTGCTTGCTGATGCCCGGCTGCGACGTATACAGCGCCTGGGCGGTGGCGGATACGTTAAGGTCATGGCGCGCCACTTCCCAGATGTAGCGTAGCTGCTGCAGCTTCATCGAATGCTCCTTGCCGGCGACACCCGCCGTTTACGCGGAGTTATAAGAATAGCCGAAATTATGCATTCCAAGCATAGAGGCAAGCAAAGACGCTGGCAACGGCCAGCCGGCGGGAACGTCAGGCGTCTTCCGGACGCGGATTGGAAATGCCGTGGGGTACATGGCCGGCGGCCACGTGTTCCCGGGCGGACTCGCAATGGCCCTGCTGGTCGTCAAAGAACACATCGGCGCCGAACGCTTTCAGGAAGGGCCCTTTCGGCAGCCCGCCCAGGAACAGGCTTTCATCCAGGCGGATGCCCCAGCCGCGCAGGGTGCGCACCACCCGTTCATGGGCCGGCGCCGAGCGGGCGGTGACCAGCGCGGTGCGGATCGGGCAGCGTTGCGGGTGGAATTCCCGCTGAATCTGGTGCAACGCCTCGAGAAACCCCTTGAACGGACCGTCGCTGAGCGGTTGCCGGGCGGCCTGCTTTTCGCTGGCGGTGAAGGCTTCCAGCCCGCTGCTCTGGAACACCTGCTCGGATTCATCGGAGAACAGCACCGCGTCGCCGTCGAAGGCGATGCGCAACAGGTCGTCCTTATGTTGCAGGCCGGCGCCGGAAAGAATGGTGGCGGCGGCGTAGCCGGCATCCAGCACCTGGCGCACATCCTCCGGGTCGGTGGACAGGAACAGGTGGGCGCCGAACGCGGACACATAGCGATGCGGACTTTCGCCGCCGGCGAACGCCGCCCGGGTGATCGGCAGCCGGTAGTGTTCGATGGAGTTGAACACGCGCAGACCGGTGTCGGAGCTGTTGCGTGACAACAGGATCACCTCCACCCGGCCGGCGCCCTCCTCCAGTTCGTTGATGGCCAGCAACTTGGTCACCAGTGGAAAGGCGTCGCCCGGTGGCAGCACATCGTCTTCATGGGCAATCTGATAATCCTGAAAGGCGTCCAGGCCTTCCTTTTCGAACACCCGATGGCTGTCGCTGAGATCGAACAGGGCCCGGGAGCTGATCGCCACCACCAATTTTCCATCGAAGGACGCCGGCATAGCCCACCTTTTTCCACTGTCATTCAATTGGGCGCAGTATCACCGCTGACCGTTAAAACCACAACACGACCACCGTGTTACAGGAATTGACCAGAAAGCCTGTAAAGCCAACCCCCTTGGCGGTTGTCCAGCTTAAAAATGTGACATACAGTTTCCTGGACGTCCGCGACGCGGACCCAAATCAGCACGGGGAAAGGGAGTCATCCATGGCCGTTAATAAGGTAAGAGGTCGTCTCGACGAACTGCAGGCACAGATTCGCAAACTCGCCGAGCGCTTCGACAATGAACGCGACAAGCAAATCGCCCAGCTGGAATCCCAGCTTGAAAAAGCCCGTCAACGGGTCAGCGAGGAAATGAAGCGCCGCCGCGACAGCCTCAACCGGCTGGAAAAGCTGCAAAACGAATACCGCGACAAAGCCAACGCCACGGTGCAACGTCAGATCGACCGCGCCCGCAAGGCCGTGGACGATGCCCGCCAACGGGTGGACGACTCCGAAGCCCGCAAGCGTTTCCTGGAAACCGAAGTGAAGGTGCTCAAGGCCACCGCCAAGCAGGCCAACAGCCTGGCCAAGGTGATTAACCAGTACCAGAAGGATCTGGAGAAGCGCGCCAAGGAGATCGAGAAGCGGGTCAGCCCTTCCACCCGCAAGGCACCGGCCAAGAAAGCCGCCGCCAAGAAGAGCGCGGCCAGGAAGAGTCCCGCCAAGAAGGCCGCGGCCAAGAAGAGCGCCGCGAAAAAGAGCCCCGCCAAGAANAGCGCGGTGAAGAANTCCCCGGCCAAGAAGAAGGCGGCCCGTAAAGCNCCGGCCAAGAAGGCGGCNNGNTCCGGAGANTCCGGCGGCGCCACCCCCTCAAGCTGAACGCAAAGCGGCCCGGGCATCACCACCCGGGCCGCTTNGCTTCACGCCGGTTGAAGGTTACGGCTGCAGCAGCAGCGACTCGAAGTACGCCACCACCGGTTTCTGGTGGGANTTTTCCATCGCCGGAATNCCCTTCTCCACCGAGGACGCGGACGCCTTCTTGATGGTGGCGCGGGCGCCGGACACCAGCCCGCGATTGATACGNCCCAGCTCCAGATTGCCCACGGTTTTGTCGAGATAGTTCTCGATGGCGCCGCTGCTGATGCCGTCCATCACTTCCACCAGGCGCGGCATCTGACCGTTGCCGTCGGCGAATTCCTGGAACACCAGCGAGGCNCGCTCGGCCAGCGCCGGCGACAGCGGATAACCGATGTAGACCTGACCGTCCTTCTCCANCCGCAGGTTGCGGAAGTGCTCGGCCAGCGCGCGCTGCTCNTCNACGCTGGTCTTGCGCATCAGGCGCCCGGCCAGGCCGTGGGCGGCTTTACTGATGACNTTCATGGCACCAAGGATNACNTTCACCGCGGTGCCCTTGGCNTTGACCGCGTCGATGGGNCCGGTGAAGTAGGTGTGCAGCACCTCGTCNAGGAAGGGATCCATGATCGCTTCCAGTTCCTGNACATGGTTGCTGTCCGGTTCTTCACGGGTCACTTCCAGGAAGGTGTCGATCCGGTCGCGCAACTCGTCGGAGGCCGGGAAGGCCACGTAAAGGGTGGGTTGGCTCATAGTTATCAGCTCGGCTTACTGCAATTCAGAAGCCGCGGATGATAATTGAAGCCCGCGCCGGAAACGTCCGCCTTCGCGACTGCGGGCCNTGTCTGTGGGGTCAGTCGGACGGAATCAGGCGGCGACCCGCGCGCGCCANGCGTCCAGCACGCCGGNCANGCGCTCGGCGGCGGCACGCACCGCGGCGCCCTGCTCTTCCTCCAGGCGCAGCCGCGCCACGTCCTGACGGTTGCGCTCCGCCGGCGCCAACTCGCGGCGCTGCTCGCCTCGGGTGAAATGACCGCACTCTTCCGCCAGACGGTGGATCGCCGCCAGGTCCACTTTCGGCTCGATGCCCTGGGGCAGGCAGTCCAGCAGCACGCTGATGCGAATGCTCGCCTCGGCGCTGTCCACCTGTTCCTGCAGCAGGGCGCGGCACAGAATGCTCAGGTTCTCCAGCACGTCGAGGTGCCGCGCGGCCTGCCGGCGCCGCTCTTCACGCCTGCGCGAAGCGCGCAGGATCACTATCCCGAGCAGCGTGCCTATGGCCAGCCCCATCAGGGCCACGAGTACCAACTTCCAAGCCATGCCGGTGCATCCTTAAAACGATTGAATTGCGATCTTCAAGCCACCATTGTACGGCACGTGACATCAGCAACCCATGAACAGCACCGCAACGCCGCCCACGGAGAGACAACGCCTTTGGATCTGAACCTCCAGCGCGACTGGCAACCCCTGCTCGAGCAGCTTCAGCCGCTGCTGCCGATTCTCACCGCCATCGGCGTGGTCATGGCCCTGGCTTCAATGATGGCCATTCCCTGGCTGCTGGTGCGCATGCCCCAGGACTACTTCAACACCCCCAGCCGGCCGCTGCACTACCGGGGGCCCCTGGCCTGGTTGATCTGGCTGGTGCGCAACGCCCTGGCGCTGGTGCTGCTGGCCGCCGGCATCCTGATGCTGGTGCTGCCCGGCCAGGGCATTCTGACCATTCTGATCGCGCTGATGGTCAGCACTTTTCCGGGGAAATACCGCATGGAACGCGCTATCATGCGCCGCCCGAGGGTGCTGCGCGCGGCCAACTGGATTCGCCGCCGCTACCACAAGCCCGAGCTCAACCCACCCCGCGACACCGAGAGGCCCTGAATGCCCATTGATAGTCCCGCCATCCGCTGGCTCGACGATCATTTGCTGCTGCTGGATCAACGCCATCTGCCGTCACGTACCGAGTGGCTGGCGATCCACGACGCCGCCGGCGCCGCCGGCGCGATCCGCGACATGGCGGTACGCGGCGCCCCGGCGATCGGCATCACCGCCGCCTACGGCCTGGCGCTGGAAGCCCTGGGCCTGGGCCGGCGCGCGTCCCTGGAGACGCTGCGCCCGGCGCTGGAGACCCTGGCCGCCAGCCGCCCCACCGCGGTCAATCTGTTCTGGGCCCTGGAGCGCCTGCAGCGGCTCGGCGCCGACCTGGAAGGCGAGGCCCTGGGCCGCCGCCTGGCCCGCGAAGCGGAAAGCATTCACCAGGACGACCAGGCCGCCAATCTGCGCCTGGGCGAGCTGGGCGCCGCCCTGCTGCCCCACGACGCCCGCGTCTACACCCACTGCAACACCGGCGCGCTGGCCACCGGCGGCCACGGCACCGCCCTGGGCATCATCCGCTCCGCCTGGCGCGGCGGCCATTTGCGCGAGGTGATCGCCGGCGAGACCCGCCCCTGGCTGCAGGGCGCCCGGCTCACCACCTGGGAGCTGATGCAGGAAAACATCCCCGTCACCCTGGTGGCGGACAGCGCCGCCGGCATGCTGATGGCGGCGGGCCGCGTCGATGCGGTGGTGGTGGGCGCGGACCGCATCGCCGCCAACGGCGACACCGCCAACAAAATCGGCACCTACGGGCTCGCCGTGCTGGCCCGCCACCACGGTCTGCCGTTCATCGTCGCGGCACCGGATTCCACCCTGGACCCGGCCATGGCCGACGGCGGCGGTATCGTCATCGAGGAGCGCGCCGCCGACGAAGTGCGCCAGGTGGGCGGCCAGCCTCTGGCACCGGAACAGTGCCCGGTCTACAACCCGGCGTTCGACGTGACGCCGGCCTCGTTGATCACCGCCATCGTCACCGAAAGCGGCGTGGTGCGCTCGCCGTGCGCGGCCAGTGTCGCCGAGCACCTGTCCCAACTGAGCCGGAGGTCATGATGAGTCACCGCCCCTACTCCACCAGCGCTTACCGGGAAGCGGCCCGCGCCCTGGCCGCCACCGGCCGCCGCATCTACGGCCAGGGCTGGTCGCCGGCCACCAGCAGCAATTATTCGCTGCGCCTCAACGAGGACCACGCGGCGATCACCCGTTCCGGCCGCGACAAGGGCCTGCTGGAGGAAACCGACATCATGGTGGTGGACATGGAAGGCGCCGCCGTCGGCGACGGCAAACCCTCCGCCGAGACCCTGCTGCACACCCAGCTCTACCGCCGGCTGCCGGACTGCGGCGCGGTGCTGCACACCCACAGCCACGCCTCCACGGTGCTGACCATGCACTGGCCCGCCGACCACATCACCCTGGAAGGCTACGAACTGCTCAAGGCGCTGGACGGCGTGCAAACCCACGACACGCGGCTTACCATTCCGGTGTTTGAAAACAGCCAGGACATCGCCGCGCTGGCGGCCGAGGTGGACCGGGCCATGGACGCCGGCGACGCCGGCCACGCCTACCTGATCCGGGGCCACGGCCTGTACACCTGGGCGGCGGACATCGGCGCCTGCTATCGCCAGCTGGAAGCGCTGGAAACCCTGCTGGCCGTGGAACTGGACCGGCGTCGCCTGGGCTGATCGGCGCCGCCGACCTGAGGAGGAGGACCCCATGAGTAACTTGAAAGTGTTTCGCGACGGGCATCCGGAGCAACCGGAAAAGATCATCAACGACAAGCAGGCCATGGCCGAGGAACTGGCCAGGGTCGGCATTCGTTACGAGCAGTGGCAGGCGGTGGGCGCGCTCACCGAACAGCCCAGCCAGGAAGAAGTGCTGGACGTGTATCGTCGGGAAATCGACCGGCTGATCGACGAGGAAGGCTACCAGAGCGTGGACGTGGTCAGCATGACCCCGGACCACCCGCAGAAACAGGCGGCGCGGGAAAAATTCCTCGAGGAGCACAGCCACAGCGAGGACGAAGTGCGGTTCTTCGTCGACGGCCAGGGGCTGTTCAGTCTGCACCTCGGCGAGCGCATCTACGAAGTGTTGTGCACCAAGGGCGACCTGATCTCTGTGCCGGCCAACACCCCGCACTGGTTCGACATGGGGCCCAACCCCAACTTCACCGCCATCCGTTTGTTCAATAACCCGGAAGGCTGGGTCGCCAACTTCACCGGCAGCGACATCGCTCAGCGCTTCAACCGTCTGGAGAATTGATGATCCGCGCCCTGCTCACCGACATCGAAGGCACCACCAGCAGCATCCGCTTCGTCAAGGAGGTGCTGTTCCCCTACGCCGCCGATCAGATGGGCGACTTTCTGGCGCGCCACTGGGACGACCCGGCGGTGGCGGAACAGGTGGCGGCGGCGCGGCGCGACAGCGGTGAAGCGCTGGCCACGCCGGAACAGGCCGCCGCTCTGATGCGCGCCTGGATCGACGAGGACCGCAAAGCCACGCCGCTGAAAGTGCTGCAGGGCATGATCTGGGAAAGCGGCTACCACAACGGTGATTACCGGGCGCATCTTTATCCGGACGCCGCCCGGCGGCTGCGCGACTGGCACCACCAGGGCTTTCCGCTGTACGTCTACTCCTCCGGTTCGGTGGCCGCCCAGAAGCTGTTCTTCGGCTACTCGGAAGCCGGCGACCTGACGCCGCTGTTCCAGGGTTACTTCGACACTACCAGCGGCGGCAAGAAAGAAGCCGCCAGCTACCGGCGCATCAGCGACGCCATCGGGTTGCCCGGCGACGAGATTCTGTTTCTTTCCGACGTGGAAGCCGAACTGGACGCCGCCCGCGAGGCCGGCCTGCACACCGTGCTGCTGGATCGGGACAATGCCCTGCCCGACGGTGCCCACCCCAGGGTTACCGACTTCGACGCCATCGATCCTGCTTCCTTCTAGCGCTCCGCGTTTAGCCCGGGGGGTTCCCTCCAGAGGGGACGCGTGTCTGTGGGGCCTTGTGGGAGCGGGCCCCGCCCGCGAAAGGGAGCGGAGCTCCCGGCAGGATACCAGAGACCTGGGTTCTCCGATCTCCGGTGCTCCGTATCGGAGACGCGGGGCAATGGTGAGGCCTTCCGGGACCGCTCAAGCCATCCATGGCCGCTGTTAGTTTGGCCATCCCTGGCCAAACAGCTCCCTCCAGGCCTCACCATTGCCCCGCTCACTTGGCAGCGGCACCGCCACGGGTCATAACACCACTGGACCCTCCAGGGAGGGCAAGCTTGGAAATTTCCAAGAAGCGCCGGGATCGGGTGGGCTTTCTGGAGAGACGGGCTTTCTGGAGAGAAAGGTCTCTGGAATCCTGCCGGCAAGCTCCGCTTGCCTTTCGCGGGCTTGGCCCGCTCCTACCAGACCCCCTCCCGCTGAACGAAAAAACCCGCCATTTCGGCGGGCTTTTCGGTGGGGCTTGGCGAGGGGAAATCAGCTCTCTTCGCCGGGCTCCTCGAACGGCATGGAGACCGTGGCGGCGCCGCCGTCCACGTAGGTGATCTCGGAGCTGATGCCGGAGGCCAGGTCCGAGCACAGGAAGGCGGCGGTGTTGCCCACTTCCTCGATGGTCACGTTGCGGCGCAGCGGCGCCTTGGCGGCGTTGTAGTCCAGCATGCTGCGGAATTTCTTGATGCCGGACGCGGCCAGGGTGCGGATCGGGCCGGCGGAAATGCCGTTCACGCGGGTGCCTTCCGGGCCCAGGCTGGACGCCAGATAGCGCACCGACGCCTCCAGGCTGGCCTTGGCCAGGCCCATCACGTTGTAGTTGGGCACGGTTTGCCGGGAGGCGTGGTAGGTGAGGGTGAGCAGGGCGCCGTTGCGGCCTTTCATCAGCGGGCGCGCCGCCTGGGCCAGGGCCACGAAGCTGTAGGAGGAAATCTCGTGGGCGATGCGGAAGCCCTCGCGGGTGGCCACGTCGGCGAAGTTGCCGTCCAGCTCGTTGCCCGGGGCGAAGCCCACCGCGTGAACCACGCCGTCGAGGCCGTCCCACTGCTTGCCGAGCCCTTCGAATACCTGCTGGATCTGCTCATCGGAGGCCACGTCGCAGGGAAAGCACAGCGCCTCGTTGCTGCCGTAGCGCTCGGCCGCTTTCAGCACCCGGCTTTTCAGTTTGTCGTTCTGGTAGGTAAAGGCCAGCTCGGCACCTTCGCGGTGCATGGCTTCGGCGATACCGGTGGCGATCGACCGGTCACTGGCGACGCCGACAATCAGAAATCGCTTACCTGCGAGAAAACCCATGATATGTCCTCGATTCGACGGTTCGGTTTGGCCCTAGTATAGGGAAATGGCAAGGGGGTGAAAGACGCCCCGGAATTCAATGTGCAACCGCTTGTTTCTCGCCGCCGGCGTTGACGGTGCGGTTGTAGGCGGCGTCGATCAGACGTCGTGTGTAGGCTTGCTGGGGCTCACGGAACACCCGCTCGGTGTCGCCGTGCTCCACCACCCGGCCGTGGCGCATCACCAGCAGCCGGTGGCTGATCGCGCGCACCACCTTGAGGTCGTGGCTGATGAACAGATAGCTGAGGCCGTGGCGGCGCTGCAGGGTTTTCAGCAAGTCCAGCACCTGGGCCTGCACGCTGCGGTCGAGCGCCGAGGTGGGCTCGTCGAGAATCAGCAGATCCGGCTCCACGATCAGCGCCCGGGCGATGGCGATGCGCTGGCGCTGGCCGCCGGAGAATTCGTGGGGATAGCGCTCGGCGGCGTCCGCCGGCAGGCCCACCTCCTCCAGCAGGGCGCGGGTGCGCTCGGCCCGCTGGTCGGCGTCCAGCGACTTGTGGTGCACCCGCAGGCCCTCGTCCACGGCCCGGCCCACGCTCAGGCGCGGATTGAGGCTGCTGAACGGGTCCTGGAACACCACCTGCATATGGCGGCGCCAGGGGCGCAGGGCGGCGCCGCTGAGACGGTCCAGCGGCTGGTCCAGCAGCATCACCGTGCCGGCGGCGGGGATCAGCCGCAGCAGGGCCAGCGCCAGGGTCGATTTGCCGGAACCGGACTCGCCCACCACGCCCAGGGTTTCGCCCCGGCGCAGGGTCAGGGAGAGGTCGTCCACCGCGGCCAGCGGCGCGGCGCGGCCGAACCAGCCCCGGCGCGGGCCTTTGAAATGCACCGACAGGCCCCGGGCGTTGAGCAGCACCGGGGCCTCGTCGGTCAGCGGCTCCGGGTGCCCGGCGGGCTCCGCCGCCAGCAGATGGCGGGTGTAGTCGTGTTCCGGCTGTTCCAGCACCCGCGTGGTGGCACCGGTTTCGACGATGCGGCCCTGGTGCATCACCGCCACCTCGTCGGCGTAGCGGGCCACCAGGCCCAGGTCGTGGCTGATCAGCAGAATGCCCAGATTGCGCTCGCGCTGCAGGCGCCGGAGCAGGTTCAGGATGGTTTCCTGGATGGTCACGTCCAGGGCGGTGGTGGGCTCGTCGGCGATCAGCAGGGCCGGGTCGTTGGCCAGCGCCATGGCGATCATCACCCGCTGACGCTGGCCGCCGCTGAGCTGATGCGGGTAGCGCTGCAGCATGTCCTCGGTGGCGGGCAGCTCCACCTGTTCCAGCAGATTCAGGCAACGCTGCCGGATGGCGGCGCGCCCCAGGCCCTGATGAATGCGCATCGCCTCACCAATCTGCCGCTCCACGCGGTGCAGCGGGTTGAGCGCGGTGAGCGGCTCCTGAAAGATGGTGCCGATGCGCCCGCCGCGCAGGGCGCGCCGACGGCTGGCGGACCACTCCAGCACATTGTCGCCGTCCAGCTCGATGGCGGCGGCGTGGCGCCTGGCGCCGTCCGGCAGCAGATCCAGCACCGACATGGCGGTGAGCGACTTGCCGGAACCGGATTCGCCCACCAGGGCCAGGGTGCGCCCGGCGTCCACGCTCAGGCTTACCCGGTCCACCGCCGGCCGGGTCGGGTCGTCGAACCAGACGCTCAGGTCGTCCAGGCGCAGCAGGTGTCTAGGCAGCGGCGTCATTGTATTTCCTCGGATCGAAAGCATCGCGTACCGCCTCGCCGGCGAACACCAGCAGCGAGAGCATCACCGCCAGGGTGACGAAGGCGCTCAGACCCAGCCAGGGGGCGTGCAGGTTGGCCTTGCCCTGACCCAGCAATTCCCCCAGCGACGGCGAGCCCGGCGGCAGGCCGAAGCCGATGAAGTCCAGGGAGGTGAGCAGAATCACCGACGCGTTGAGCACGAACGGCAGGTAGGTGAGGGTGGCCACCATGGCGTTGGGCAGCATGTGGCGGAACAGAATCACCGGGGTGCGCACCCCCATGGCCTGGGCGGCGCGCACGTACTCCAGGTTGCGGCAGCGCAGGAATTCGGCGCGCACCAGATCCACCAGGGTCATCCACGAGAACAGCAGCATGATCGCCAGCAGAACCCAGAATCCGGGCACCACGAAACTGGAGATCACGATGATCAGGTAGAGGATCGGCATGCTCGACCAGATTTCCACGAAGCGCTGGCCGCCCAGATCCAGCCAGCCGCCGTAGTAACCCTGCACCGCGCCCACCACGATGCCGATCAGGCTGGACGTGACGGTCAGGATCAGGCCGAACAGCACCGACAGGCGGAAGCCGTAAATCAGGCGGGCCAGCACGTCCCGGCCCTGGTCGTCGGTGCCCAGCCAGTTTTCCGCCGAGGGGGGCGCCGGCGCCGGCACGGTGAGCTCGTAGTTAATGGTATCGTGGCTGTAGCGGATTGGCGGCCACAGCATCCAGCCGTCGTCCTCGATCAGCTCCGCCACATAGGGGTCGCGGTAGTTGGCTTCGGTTTCGAACAGGCCGCCGAAGGTGGTTTCCGGGTAGGTCTTGAACACCGGGAAATACAGGTCGCCCTGGTACTGCACCATGATCGGCCTGTCGTTGGCGACGAATTCCGCCCCCAGGCTGACCACGAACAGCACCAGGAACAGGCCCAGCGACCAGAAGCCGCGGCGGTTGCGACGGAAGGCGCGCCACTGGCGCCGCCAGATCGGATTGCCGCTGCCCATCAGCGTGCCCTCCGTTCAAAGTCGATACGCGGGTCCACCCACATATAGGTCAGGTCCGAAATCAGCTTCAGCAGCATGCCGATCAGGGTGAAGATGAACAGGGTGCCGAACACCACCGGGTAATCCCGGTTGATCACCGATTCGAAGCCGAGCAGCCCCAGCCCGTCCAGCGAGAAGATGTACTCGATCAGCAGCACGCCGGTGAAGAACATGCCGACGAAGGCGGCCGGAAAACCGGCGATGATGATGAGCATGGCGTTGCGGAACACGTGGCCGTAGAGCACGCCGTTTTCGTCCAGGCCCTTGGCGCGGGCGGTCTGGACGTACTGCTTGCTGATCTCATCCAGAAAGGAGTTTTTGGTGAGCATGGTCAGGGTGGCGAAGTTGCCGATCACGATGGCCAGGGTGGGCAGGGTGATGTGGTGCAGATAGTCCAGCGCCTGGCGCCACCAGGGCAGCTGATCGAAATTGTCCGAGGTCAGTCCGCGCAGCGGGAACCACTCCCAGTAGGAGCCGCCGGCGAACAGCACCACCAGCAGAATGGCGATCAAAAAGCTGGGAATCGCATAGCCGATGATGATCGCCGTGCTGCTCCACACGTCGAAGCGGCTGCCGTCGCGCACCGCCTTTTTGATGCCCAGCGGCACCGCCACCAGATAGGTGATCAGGGTGCTCCACAGCCCCAGGGAAATGGACACCGGCAGGCGTTCGGCGATCAGGGTGCTGACGGCCTTGTCGCGGTAGTAGGATTCGCCGAAATCGAAGGTCAGGTAGCGCTTGATCATCAGCCAGAAGCGCTCCGGCGCCGGCTTGTCGAAGCCGTAGAGCTTTTCGATACGCTCCAGCAGCTCCGGCGGCATCCCCCGGGAGCCCCGGTAATCCCCGCCACCGCTGTTGACCAGGTCCTGGGTGGTGCCGGCGAAGCCGCCGCCGGCGCCGCCACCGCCGATGCCCTGCAGCTGGGCGATGGCTTTCTCCACGGGCCCGCCGGGGGCGGCCTGCACGATCACGAAGTTGAGCAGCAGAATGCCCAGCAGGGTGGGCACGATCAGCAGCAGCCGCTTGAGAATATAGATCAGCATTATTGCGCGCTTTTATCCCACCAGAGTTCGGTGGCGCCGTCGAAGCCCACATAGGGCGGCAGCGGCGGATGGGCGAGCCGTGACTGATAGGCGAAGCGGTGGTAATCCAGATACCAGTTGGGCACCACGTAGAAGCCCCACTGCAGGGCCCGGTCCAGGGCGCGGGTGCGGGTGACCAGCTGCTCCCGGGTGTTGGCGGCGATCACCTTGCTGACCAGCGCATCGATGGCCGGATTGCTGACGCCGGCGTAGTTCTGGCTGCTTTCGCGCTCGGCGGCGTCGGAACCCCAGTAGCCGCGCTGCTCGTTGCCGGGGGAGGGCGACTGGCCCCAGCCGCCGACGATCATATCGAAATTGAAATTGCGCACCCGCTGCACGTACTGCGACTGGTCCACGCGCACCACGTCCGCCTCGATACCCAGGGTCTTCAGGTTGCGTGCGTAGGGCAGCACGATGCGCTCGAAGGCCGGCTGGTAGAGCAGGAATTCAAAGCTCACCGGCTCGCCGTCCGGGGTGTGCAGCTTGCCGTCCTTGACCTGGTAGTCGGCTTCCTTGAGCAGGGCCTGGGCCTGGCGCAGATTGTCACGGGGGCGGCCGGAGCCGTCCGACACCGGCGGCTGGTACGCCTGGGTGAACACTCTCGGGGGCAGGTGTTCACGAAGCGGCTCCAGCAACGCCAGCTCGTCCTCGTCGGGCAGGCCGGTGGCGGCCAGCTCGGAATTCTGGAAGTAGCTGCGGGTCCGCTTGTACTGGCCGTAGAACAGGTTCTTGTTGGACCACTCGAAATCAAAGGCGTAGGTCATCGCCTCGCGCAGCACCGGGTCCTGGAACAGCGGACGGCGGGTATTAAAAATAAAGCCCTGCATCCCGGCGGGGTTCTGGTGGGTCACCTCTTCGGTGATGATGTCGCCGTCGCGGAACGCCTCGCCGGTGTAGGCGGTGGCCCAGTACTTGGAGTTATTTTCCGAACGCCAGTCGTAGTCGCCGCGTTTGAACGCCTCCAGCGCCACGGTGTGATCCAGGTAGTACTCGTAGATGATGCGGCCGAAATTGTGGTGGCCCCGGTTCACCGGCAGGTCCTTGGCCCAGTAGTCGTCGCGGCGCTGGTAGACCACCCGCTTGCCCGCCTTGAAGCTGTCCACCTTATAGGGCCCGGAGCCGGGCGGCGGCACCAGATTGGCGTCGTCGAAGGGCTTATCGTCCCAGTAGTGCTTGGGCAGCACCGGCAGCTGGCCGACGATCATCACCAGCTCGCGGTTGTCGCCGGCCTTGAAGCTGAATTTCACCTTGCGCTCGGACAGCGCCTCCACCTTTTCCACGTCACCGTAATAGTACGCGTAGAAGGGCGCGCCTTTGTCGCGCAGTTGCTTGAAGCTCCACACCACGTCCTCGGCGCGCACCGGGTGCCCATCGGCGAAGCGGGCCTGCTCGCGCAGGGTGAAGGTGACCCAGCCACGGTCCTCGGGCCACTCCATGGATTCGGCCAGCAAACCGTATTCGGTGAAGGGTTCGTCCTTGCTGCGCACCGTCAGGGTATCGAACACCAGACCCTGGGAGCCGGCCGCCGCCTGGCCCTTGGGCAACCACGGCTGAAAGTTATCGAAGCCACCCACCACGTGCAGGCTCAGGCTGCCACCTTTGGGGGCGTCCGGCCGGACGTAGTCGAAGTGCTTGAAGCCGGCGGGGTATTTGGGTTCGCCGTGCATGGTGATGGCGTGGGAGCGCTGGGTCTCCGCCAGCGCCGGGCCGCTAAACAGGGCGGCAACAAAGAACAGACAGCACACTGAGCAACGCATCGCGCCTTTCATCGTTATTGTGGACTCCTTGGTGGGGTCTTTGGCGTCACCATAGCCCAGGCGATGGGGATCGCCAAATGGCACTGCTTACTGTGACCCGCGCTCGCCGGTCGGGTTCACCGGCGATGCGGTCCGTCGCCCTGACCCGGTTCAGGGCGCGTTGCGCACATCCACGTACAGGGTCAGGTTGTCGCCGGGTTGCAGATAGCGGCTTTCCTCCAGGCGGTCATTCCAGTCGCGAATCTGGTTCACCGACACGTTGAAGCGATTGGCGATGGCGTGCAGTGAGTCCCCGCGGCGCACGGAATAGCGCACCTTGCGGATCATTTCTTCACGCTCCTCGGCGCGTACCGTGGCCGCCGGGCCGTCCTCGCGCCACACCGCCAGGGTCTGACCCACGCGCAGCGGATCGCCGGGGGCCATATTGTTCCATTTCGCCAGCGCTCGCACGCTCACGTCGTTCTCCCGGGCGATCTGCCAAAGCGTATCCCCGGCGGCGACCCGATGATCAACGCGCTGGCGCTTCCCGCGCTGCCGGTCCTGGTTGTCCGCCAGCCGCTGGTCCGCGCTCAGTTTGTACTGGTCCTGGGACGGCTCCGGAATCAGCAGGGTGCGGCCGGCGATGATGGTGTTGCCGGAGAGGTCATTGATGTCACGGAGCACCGCCGGGGTGGTGCGGTGGGCCCTGGCGATGCGGCTCAGGGAGTCGCCGCTGCGAATGGTGTAGCGATGCCAGCGCATGCGCTCTTCCTGCGGCAGGTTCGCCACCCGTTCACGGAAGACATCGGCGCTGCCCACCGGCACCAACAGGGTGTGCGGGCCTTCCGGCGCGGTGGCCCAACGGTTGAACGCCGGGTTCAGCAGGTAGAGCTCTTCGGTGGAGATTTCCGCCAGGCTGGCGGCCTGGGCCAGGTCGATCTGGCCGCCCACGTCCACCGCCTCGAAGTAGGGCTGGTCCGCCATCGGGTGCAGGGTGACGCCGTAGCGCCGCGGGTCGCGAACGATCTCCGCCACCGCCAGCAGCTTGGGCACATAGGCGGTGGTTTCCCGGGGCAGGTCCAGGTGCCAGAAATCGGTGGGGCGGCCGGCTTCCTCGTTGCGGCGGCGGGCCCGGGAGACGGTACCACCGCCGGCGTTGTAGGACGCCAGGGCGAGCAGCCAGTCGCCGTCGAAGCGTTCGGAAAGCTGCTGCAGGTAGTCCAGGGCGGCGCGGGTGGAGCGGGTGATGTCGCGCCGGCCGTCGTACCACCAGGTCTGGTCGAGCCCGAAATACTTGCCGGTGGACGGAATGAACTGCCAGGGGCCGGCGGCGCGGCCGTGGGAGTAGGCGAACGGGTCGAAGGCGCTTTCCACCACCGGCAGCATCACCAGCTCCAGCGGCATGTCCCGGCGCTCGGCCTCCTCGACGATAAAGTGCAGATAGCGCTCGGCGCGCTCCGTGACGCGGGTGAAATAGCTCGGGTGGCGGGCGTACCACTTGCGCTGCAGGCGCACGCGCTCCCGGTCCTGATGCAGGTCCAGCGCGTAGCCGTCGCGAATCCGCGCCCACAGATCCTGCTGCGTGCTTTCTTCCTGGTCGGCGGCGGGCTCAACCGGTTCCGGTTCCGGCATGCCGTTGGCGAGCCCCGGGTCTTTGACGGAGGGCTCCGCCGGCGGCATGGGAGGCAGGTCGTCCACCTCGGGTTTCGTGGCACAAGCGCCTACCATCAGCGCGAGCCCCAGGGCTGCACAACCAAGAAGTTTATTCATAACAATAATATACGATTCGAATTTTAAGTTGATTCTAGGCAGGGGCGGCGATCCCGGCAAGGAGAAATCGCCGCCGGACCGCGCTTCAGGCGGAGTCCTTCCAGCGGCGCAGGGCCGCGAAACTGTCCACGTTGGTTTCCGGCGCTTCCCCGAAACGGGCTTCGCACGCTTGGCGCAGTTGCGGGTCCGCCGCGCGCAGAAACGGGTTGGTGCGCTTCTCCTCGCCGATGGTGGAGGGCACCGTGATGCGGTCCTGCTCGCGCAGGGCGCTGACCCGGGCGAGCCGGTCGCTTACCGCCGGATCCTCGGGGGATACGGTGGCCGCGAAGCGCAGGTTGGCCAGGGTGTACTCATGGGCGCAGAACACCTGGGTGTCCTCGGGCAGGCCGGCCAGCCGCGTCAGGGAGTGGTGCATCTGCTCCGGGGTGCCTTCGAACAGCCGCCCGCAGCCGCCGGCGAACAGGGTGTCGCCGCAGAACAACCAGCCCTGGCGGGGGGCGTAGAAAGCAATGTGCCCCAGGGTGTGGCCGGGCACTTCCAGCACGTCCAGTTCCAGGTCCGGCGTGGCCAGACGAACGCGGTCGCCGTCGCCCAGCGGGTGGTCCATTTCCGGAATGGTTTCCCGGGCCGGGCCGTACACCGGAATATCCCGGTCCCGGCACAGGGCGGAGACCCCGCCCACGTGATCCGGGTGGTGATGGGTAATCAGCAGCGCGCTCAGGGTGAGGCCCTGGTCGCTCAGCCAGGCCTCCACCGGGGCGGCGTCGCCCGGGTCCACGATCACGCATTGATCGCCGTCGCGAATCGCCCAAATGTAGTTGTCATTGAAGGCCGGGATGGCCGTAGGGGCTTGCAGCATGACGTGTTACCCTTCGCTTGAATGCTTGGATGTAACCCTACAGTTCCAAGGGAGAAATGTCAGCGATGCAGTTACCCCCGCTGTCGAGATCACCGTTCCGCCGCCAGCCGGCGGACATGCTGGAACGGTTCAATGAGTGGCAGGACACCCAGGCCGGCCAGGCGGTGCTGGAGGCGGAACGCGCCATCGTCGCCGAATGGACCCCCCGGCTGGTGGGCCAGCGCGCGGTGGAAGTCAGCGGCGGCCGTTGCCAGGACATGCTGCGCGACATTCGTCTGCCGTGGCGCTGTTCGGTGACACCTATGCCGGTGGAAGGCGGGCGCCAGGCCACCAGCCGGGTGGCCCTGGAAGCCTGCCCGCAGTCGCTGCCGATCGCCAAGAACAGCGTCGACGTGGTGCTGCTGCACCATTGTCTGGAATTCCACGACGCCCCCCACCAGGTGCTGCGCGAGGCGGCCCGCTGCGTGGCCCCGGGCGGCGTGCTCGCGGTGGTCGGCTTCCACCCCCTGAGCATCATGGGGCTGGCGCGCTGGTTCCGGCGCGGCGGCCAGCGGCCCGGCTGGAACGGCCGCTATTTCCGTCCTTACCGGGTCAGCGACTGGCTGAACGTGCTGGGTTTTGAAGTGGAGGGCGTGGCCAGCGGGTTCTACAATCTGCCCGTCGGCGACCGGGGCCGCGCCCGTTTGCGCTGGCTGGACTGGCTGGGGCGGCGCTTCTGGTGGCGCAACGGCGGCGTGTATCTGCTAGTGGCCCGCAAACGCGCCGCCATGATGCGTCCCTTGCCGGCGACCGCCGGCTTCAGCCGCCAGCAGGGCCCCACGGTGGTATCGGTGCCGGTGGCGCGCTGGCGACAACAACGAAATACGGAGTAACGGCTTTTGAAGCAGGTGGATATTTTTACCGACGGCGCCTGCCGTGGTAACCCGGGCCCCGGGGGATGGGGCGCGATCTTGCGTTACGGCGACAAGGAAAAGGAACTGTTCGGCGGCGAGCCCCATACCACCAACAACCGCATGGAGCTGATGGCCGCGATCCAGGCCCTGGAAGCGCTCAAGGACCCCTGCGAGGTCAATCTGACCACCGACTCCCAGTATGTCCGCAAGGGCATTACCGAGTGGCTGGCCAACTGGAAAAAGCGCAACTGGCAAACCGCCGCCAAGAAGCCGGTGGTCAACAAGGACCTCTGGCAGCGCCTGGAGACCGCCGCCGAACGGCACCGGGTTAAATGGCACTGGGTGCGCGGCCACAGCGGCCACAGCGAGAATGAGCGCGCCGACCGGCTCGCCAACCGGGGTATCGACGAAGCGGAGATCGGCGCATGAGACAGATCGTTCTGGATACCGAAACCACCGGCCTGGACCCGCTGTCCGGGCACCGGATCATCGAAATCGGCTGCGTGGAGCTGCGCAACCGGCGGCTCACCGGCAACAACCTGCACCTGTACATCAACCCGGAGCGGGATATCGATGAGGGGGCCCTGGAGGTGCACGGCATTACCCGGGAGTTCCTCGCCGACAAACCCACCTTCGAGCAGATCGCCGAAGAGTTCATGACCTTCGTGGACGGCGCCGAGCTGGTGATTCACAACGCGCCGTTCGACGTCGGGTTCCTCGACCACGAATTGCGGCGCCTGGGCGGCAAATGGGGCGCCGTCGCCGAACGCTGCCGGATTCTGGATACCCTGAAAATGGCCCGGGATCTGCACCCGGGCCAGAAGAACAGCCTGGACGCCCTGTGCCGCCGTTACGATGTGGAGAACGCCCACCGGGAGCTGCACGGCGCGCTGCTGGACGCGGAGATTCTCGCCGACGTCTACCTGGCGATGACCGGCGGCCAGACCAAGCTGTCCCTGGGCGGCGCGGACGCCGGCGAGCAGGGCAGCGAGCAGGCCGAAGCGATTCGCCGCCTGGCGGCGGACCGGCCGCGCCTGGCGGTGGTGCGGGCCTCGGACACGGACCTGGAGCGCCACCGCAAGAAGCTGGAAGCGATGGCCGAGAGCCGGGGTCAGATGACCCTGTGGCAGGAACTGGAGCAGTAACCGTCGCCGGCGGCGAGCCGCGCCCTTAGTGGGCGGAAGGCTCGGCGTCCATTTTCAGATCGCTGGGCTCGTGGTGGGTGATCCAGCCGTGCTCGTACATGTACTCGGTGGCGGGCTCGAGAAGCGTGGCGGTCATGATCAGACCGGTCAGCGTCATGACGATGGTGTAGGGCAGGGCCATGATCACCATGCGGCCGTAGGACAGCCGCACCAGCGGCGCCAGGGCGGAGGTGAGCAGGAACAGGAACGCCGCCTGCCCGTTGGGGGTGGCCACCGAAGGAATATTGGTGCCGGTGTTGATCGCCACCGCCAGCAGATCGAAGGTGTCCCGGTCGATTTCCCCGTTGACCAGTGCCTTGGCCACCTCGTCCACGTACACCGAGGCCACGAACACGTTGTCCGACACCGCCGACAGCACGCCGTTGGCCATATAGAAGGCGGAGCCCTGGACGCCGCGGTCGAGGCTCAGCACATAGTCGATCACCGGGGTGAACAGCTGCTGGTCGGCGATCACCGCCACCACCGCGAAGAACACGGTGAGCAGGGCGGCGAAGGGCAGCGCCTCCTCGAACGCCTGGCCCAGGCGGTGCTCCTCGATGATGCCGCAGAACGCGGTGGCGAGAATAATCACGCTCAGACCCACCAGACCCACGGACGCGGCGTGGGTAGCGAGCCCCACCACCAGCCACAGCGCGATGAAGCCCTGCACCACCAGATTGACCTTGTCCCGGGTGGTGCGGCGGTCGTCCTGCTCGCGGGCGTACTGGCGCATGATCCCCTCGACCTTCTCGGGAATCTCCTCGCCGTAGCCGAAGCTGCCGCTCCATTCCAGGAACAGACAGGTGAGCAGGCCCATGGCCAGCACCGGCAGGCTCACCGGCGCCATGCGCAGGAAGAACTCGCCGAACTCCCACTGCGCCTTGGTGGCGATCAGCAGGTTCTGGGGCTCGCCCACCAGGGTGCAGACGCCGCCCAGGGCGGTGCCCACGGCGGCGTGCATCAGCAGGCTGCGCAGGAAGGCGCGGAAACGGCGCAGGTCTTCCCGGTGCAGATCCTCCACCGTGGTGTCGTCGCCGTGGTCGTGCTTTTGCTGGAAGGTCTTGCCCGAGGCCACCTTGTGATAGATGCCGAAGAAGCCGGTGCACACCGCGATCACCACCGCGGTCACGGTCAGCGCGTCCAGGAACGCGGACAGGAAGGCCGCCGCCAGGGCGAACAGCAGGCTCAGGCGGATCTTCGATTTCACGCCCAGCAGAATTCGGGTAAAGGTATATAGAAGAAGGTCCTTCAGGAAGAAGATGCCCGCCACCATGAAAATCAACAGCAGCAGCACTTCCAGGTTGCCTTCGACTTTATGCAGGACGGTGTCCGGCGAGGTGAGGCCGATCAGCAGGGCTTCGATCGCCAGCAGGCCGCCCGGCTGCAGCGGGTAGCACTTCAGCGCCATGGCCAGGGTGAAGATGAACTCCGCCAGCAACAGCCAGCCTGCCGTTGCTTCGCCCAGGGTCCAGGCGACCAGCGGGTTGATCAGCAAAAACACCACGATGGTGTACTTGTACCAGGCGGGGGCTTGCCCCAGGAAATTCTGACCGAAGGCGCGGCCGAACTGGGCGTACATGGCACTACTTCCTGCTAAATGTAAGGAGAACGGATGGGCGGCGCAATCATAAGCACTTCCGATGCCGGGGTACAGTCGGTGAGCCGGGGATGAACGCCTTCACGCCACGGCGGAAACCGGCGCCGGCCTGTGTGCCTGTTAACAATATGCCGCCAAATCAGTTGCTTACGTTTGAAAGTTGACGCATTGTTGAACGCCGTGAGAAAGTTCAAAACGCTTTTAATAATCAGCAGGGGTTTCCGGAGAGTTCATGGTCGCCATCACCAACACCACCTCCCTGACGTTTCTCAAGGAGTCCATCGACGCCACGTTGAGCGAGGCGGAAGCCAGCCTTGAGGCGTTCGCCGAGGAACGGGACGAGGGAACCTCGCTGGATCGTTGCGGTGAAGCCTTTCACCAATTGCGCGGCATCTCGCAGATGCTGGAGCTGTCGGCGGCCACCCTGATGAGCGAGGAAATGGAACTGGCCGTGGAAGGCCTCAAGCGCCACGGCGGCCGGGCGCTGGTGCAGGCCCTGGGCAACGCCATCGTACTGCTGGGCCGCTATTTCGAGTACGTTCAGCTCAAGGACCGCACCCTGCCCGAAATGCTGATCGGCGGCATCAACGAACTGCGCCGCGCCGGCGGCAAGCCGCTGATCCAGGAAAGCCATTTCTTCAGCGTCGACCTGTCGCGGGCGCGCAGCCCGGAGCCGGAGGAGGGCGACCCGGCGGCCCTGCTGGCACAGGGGCGGCGCCTGCGTCATATGTATCAGGTCGGCCTGCTGGGGCTGCTGCGCGGCGATAACCGCGACGCGCACCTGCGGCTGATGGCGCGAGCCCTGGCCCGGGTCGACAATCTCTGCGGCCGCTGCGCCAACAGTCGCTTCTGGTGGGTGGCGCGGGCCGCCACCGAATCCCTGGCGGAAGACCGCATGGTGATCACGCCGGCGCGCAAGGCGCTGCTGGCCCAGTACGACCGGCAATTGAAGAAGCTGGTCTACGACGGCGAGCGGGCCCTGGCCCAGGAAGCGCCGCTGCTGCTGATCAAGGAAAGCCTGTACCTGGCCAGTCTCGGCTCTGGGACCGGCACCGCCGCCGCCGAGGTACGCGGCGTGTTCGGCCTGGAACGCGGCGTCAGCGACACCGTGCTGCAGAGCGAGCTGGCGTTGATGGCCGGCGCCCGGGGTTCGGTGATCCGCTCCGTGGCGGGCGCGCTCAAGGACGAAATCAACCAGGTGAAGGAAACCCTGGATCTCGCCTCCCAGGGCGTGGCGGACACCGACTACGCCGGCGTCGCCGGCGGTCTGCGCCGGATCGCCAGCACCCTGGAAATGGTCAGCAAGGAGCACGAAGCCAACCTGCTGCGCGAGCGCGCCGACAAGGTGGCCGACTGGCCCTCGGACGTGGACGCGGACAGCCCGGATTTCCACGCCCTGGTGGACGACCTGCTGGCCGCGGAGAACACCGTGGCCAGCCTGGAGCGCAGCCTGGCGCCCTCCGACGACGTGCGCCGGGACGCCACCAACACCCGCATTTCCCTCTATCAGCTCGACGACGCCCGCATGACCGTGGTGGGCGAGTGCCGGGCCGGGCTGGCGCTGGCCAAACGGTCGCTGGCCAGCTACATGGAGAACAACTGGGACCCCATGCACCTGACCAATTTGCCCGGCACCTTCGCCAGTGTCTCCGGCGGCCTGATGTTCCTGGAGCTGGAGCGGGCCTGCGCGGTGATCCGCGCCTGCCGCACCCATATCGAAACCCGCCTGATCGGCGGCGACGAACCCCCCGGCCAGCCGGCCATGGAGACCCTGGCGGACGCGCTCACCGGGGTCGATTACTATCTGGAAAGCATGGAAGAGCAGAAGCCGATCGGCGAGGGCGTGCTGGACGTTTCCGAGCAGGCCATGGCGGAATTGGGATACGCGCTGGCGGAGCAGGACACGCATGGATAACGACTTCTCCCCCATGGATCTGTCCGCGCCGGAGCCCCGCGACGCCGAAGAGGCCTGGCTGTTCGTGATCCACGAGCAGCAGCTCTGCGTGGATACCGATCAGATGCCGGCACCGGGGATTCCCCGCGCGCCGACCTTTCTGCTGCGTGGCCATCCGGATTACCGCTTTATCGGCCTGCTGCACGGCGAACCCTGCTATGTGTGCCGCCAGGCGGACCATGAGCTGGCGGACCGGCCGCTGTACCCGATGCCCCTGCGGGAACTGATGGGGCAGCTGGACGAGACCCACTTCACCATGGCGGCGCGTGCCCTGCAGGTAATCAGCTGGCGCCAGAACCACCGCTTCTGCAGCCGCTGCGGCGCCGAGACCCGGCCCCATCCCACCGAGCTGGCGATGCTGTGCAGCGCCTGCGATTACCGGCAGTACCCGCGCATCACGCCGTGCATCATTGCCCTTGTCACCGACGGTGAATACGCGCTGTTGGGGCACTCCGCCCGGTTCCCGGAAGGCTTCTACTCCTGCCTGGCCGGTTTCATGGAGGCCGGTGAAACCGCCGAGCAGGCGGTGCACCGGGAAATCATGGAAGAGACCGGCGTCCGGGTGAAGGACCTGCGCTACTTCTCCAGCCAGTCCTGGCCGTTCCCGCACTCCCTGATGCTGGGCTTCCACGCCGCCTTCGCCGGCGGCGAGATCCGTATCGACGATGACGAGATCACCGACGCCCGCTGGTTTCACCACACCGAATTGCCGCACATCCCACCGCCGGGCAGCATCGCCCGGACTCTGATCGATCACTGGCGCGGCGCCTGTCAGGCGGCCACCGGTTCCTGAAGGGAGAGACCCCGATGAGTTTCAGCGTTGCTCCGTTTCTGATCATGGCCGTGAGCCTGGTCCTGATTCTGGTGGGCGCCTGGATCCTGCTGCGCCAGAAGTGGCTGTGGCAGTGGATCAAGGGCAGCCTGGGCCTGGCGGTGGTGGGCCTGGCGGTCTACCTGGTGCTGGTGGCCCTGAACCTGTACAGCTTCCACGAGCTCACCGAGGAAACGCCGGTGGCCACGGTGAGCTTCCGCGCCATCGGCGAGCAGAGCTACATCGCCACGGTGACCCGCAATGACGGCAGCACCGAGGACTTCCGTCTGAACGGCGACCAGTGGCAACTGGACGCGCGGATCGTCAAATGGAAGACGCCGTTTTCGCTGCTGGGCCTGAAGCCCGGTTACCAGCTGGACCGCATTCAGGGCCGTTACTTCGCCCTTGAGGACGAGCGCTCCAAGGAACGCACCCTGTACAGCCTCAGCCGCGACCCCCTGGGCATGGATATCTGGCGCCAGGCCAGGGAGGGGTGGAGTTTTCTGGTGGATGCGCGCTATGGTAGCGCGGCCTATCTGCCGATGGCGGACGGGGCTATTTTCGAAGTAACCGTGCCGCCCTCCGGGGGCTTGATCGGGCGACCGCTTAACGGCAGCGCTCAGCAGGCCGTGGCGGGCTGGCAATAACCTGGAGCCATGACGGCCCCTGAACAGGTGAGCGTACAAGGTGATCGATTTTCTTTACCAATATGGCATGTTTCTGGCCCAGGTCGTCACCCTCGTGGTGGCGATTTTGGTTGTGATCGGCGGCATCGTTTCGGCGGCGGCCCGTAACCGGCACCGCACCAGCCGCGACGGCGAACTGCGCGTCAAGCACCTCAACGAAGAGTTCGACGACCTGCGCGAAAGCATCGTCGACCAGGTGCTGCCCGAGGCGGAGCGCAAGGCCGAGCACAAGAAAAAGCGCAAGGAAGAGAAGGCCCGCAACAAGCAGCGCAAAAAGGCCGGCGCCGAAGCGAAGAGCAAGCCGCGCATGTTCGTGCTCGATTTCAACGGCGACATTCAGGCCAGCGACGTGGCGCGGCTGCGCCGCGAGATCACCGCGGTGCTGGAAGTGGCCACCGGCGACGACGAAGTGCTGCTGCGCCTGGAGAGCCCCGGAGGCCTGGTGCACAGCTACGGCCTGGCGGCCTCCCAGCTCAAGCGCCTGCGCGGCCGTGGTGTGAAACTGACGGTGGCGGTGGATCAGGTGGCGGCCAGCGGCGGCTACATGATGGCGTGTATCGCCGACCGTATTCTGGCGGCGCCGTTCGCGGTGATCGGCTCCATCGGCGTGGTCGCCCAGGTGCCCAATTTCCACCGGCTGCTGAAGAAGAACGACATCGACGTGGAGTTGATGACCGCCGGCGAATACAAGCGCACCCTGACCATGCTCGGCGAGAACACCGACAAGGGCCGGGAAAAATTCCAGCAGGAGTTGGAAGAGACCCACCAGCTGTTCAAGGGATTCGTGCGCGAACACCGCCGCACCCTGGACATGGACGCGGTGGCCACCGGCGAGCACTGGTTCGGCACCCGCGCCAAGGAGCTGGGCCTGGTGGACGACATCATGACCAGCGATGAATACCTGCAGGGCCGCAAGGAACACCTGGATCTGTACGAACTGAACTGGGAATACAAGCGCAAGCTGGCCGAGCGTCTGGGCGTGTCCGTGGAGAACGCCGGGGTGCGTCTGATCGACCGGTTCTGGCACCGGGGCAGCCAGCGTCAGTTTCACTAACCCCGGTGGCGACACCGGCGGGCTTTCAACGGAGCGAGGCAATGACTTTCAAGGCACTGATCACCGAGAAAACCGACGACGGCTACCAGAGCCGGGTAGGGGACAAGAACCTGGAAGATCTGCCCGAAGGCGATGTGCTGGTACGCGTCGCCTGGTCGTCCCTGAACTATAAGGACGCGCTGTCCGCCAGCGGCAACAAGGGCGTCACCCGATCCTTCCCGCACACCCCCGGCATCGACGCCGCCGGCGTGGTGGAGGAGGCCGGCGACGGCCCCTTCAGCGTCGGCGACGCGGTGATCTGCACCGGTTACGACCTGGGCATGAACACCTCCGGCGGCTACGGCGATTACATCCGCGTGCCCGCCGAATGGCTGGCGCCGCTGCCCGCCGGCCTGTCCGCCCGTGACGCCATGGTGCTGGGCACCGCCGGCCTCACCGCCGCGCTCTGCGTGGAAGCGCTGATCGACACCGGTCTGCAGCCGGAGCAGGGCGAGGTGCTGGTCACCGGTGCCACCGGCGGCGTCGGCAGCGTGGCGGTGTCGATCCTCTCCAATCTGGGCTTCAAGGTGGTGGCCGCCACCGGCAAGCAGGACGCCCACGACTGGCTGCGTGATCTCGGCGCCGCCGACATCATCGGCCGTGACGCCTTGCTGGAAGGCATCGAGAAGCCGGTGCTCAAGCCGCGCTGGGCCGGGGTGGTCGATTGCGTGGGCGGCGATATTCTGGTCAATGCCCTGAAGAGCCTGCAATACGGCGGCAGCGCCGCGTGCTGCGGTCTGACCGCCTCGCCCAAGCTGGAAAACGCCACCGTGTTCCCGTTTATCCTGCGCGGCGTCAATCTGCTCGGCGTGGACAGCGTCGAGCTGCCCTGCGAAGTGAAGCAGCAGATGTGGCAATTGCTGGCCAGCGACTGGCGCCCGGCGCTGGACAAGCTGGAGAGCCGCGAAGTCACCCGCGAGCAACTGCCGGACTGCTTCACCGAGATTCTGGCCGGCAAGCTGCGCGGCCGGGTGGTGGTTAAGATCAACCCCTGAGACGGGCACCCTGAATCATGGCCAACGCTCCCTGGGTCAAGCTGGCGCTGCAGTTGAACGGCGCCGGCGGTGCCACGCCCATTGCATTGTCGGCGCCGCTGCCGAGCCAGGGCGGGCCGCTCTGGATCCATCTCGATTACACCGTCGACGAGGCCTATGAGTGGCTGCAAAACCGGCCGGATGTGCCCGTTTCCGTGCTCGAAGCGCTGTTCGCCACCGACACCCGGCCACGGGCGGCGGATGTGGGCGGCGGCCTGCTGATCTACCTGCGCGGCGTCAATCTGGCGCCGGGCGCGCGCCCGGAAGACATGATCGCGGTGCGGCTGTGGATCCGTAACGGCCTGATCATCAGCACCCAGAAACGCCAGCTGCTGACGCTGTCGGAAATCGTCACGGAACTGGAGCAGGGCGAGGGCGCCCGCACCCCGTCGGACCTGGTGAAGCGGCTGGTGGACGGTCTCATCTGGCGCATGGAAGACGTCATCGAGCGCATCGAGGATCAGGTCGGCGACTGCGCCGATCTGCTGGAGACCCGGCCGGACAAGGCGCTCACTCACGAGATCAGCAGCCTGCGCCGCCGGGCGGTGACCCTGCGCCGCTATCTGGCGCCCCAGCGCGAGGCCATCGCGCGCCTGCAGAACGACGCCCGTATCGACCGCGATGACGCGGAGATCATCCGCGAGGCCGGCGAGCGCCTGCAGCGTCTCCTGGAAGATCTGGATGCGGCGCGGGACCACGCCACCTTGCTGCAGGAAGAGGTGTTCTCGGTGCAGAACGAGGCGATCAACGACCGCATGTACCTGCTCGCCATTATCAGCGCGCTGTTCCTGCCGCTGGGCTTTCTGACCGGTCTGTTCGGGATCAATGTGGGCGGGTTGCCCGGGGTCGATAACCCGGAGGCGTTCTGGTGGTTCGCGGGGTCCCTGGGGGTGATCGCCGCCGGCATCCTGGTGTGGATGGCCCGGCGGCGCTGGTTCTGAACAAGCCCGGGGATCAGGCCTGCTCGAGTTCCTGACGGCGGCGGTAGATCGGACGCGGGTCGTGCACGTCGCCCTGGTAGGTCACCGAGAACGGCCGCAGGCCGTTTTCCAGCGCTTCATGGATGTCCCGGTCGGCACGCACTTCGAAGGCGTTGAAGCCGACGCGGTGCATGTAGAACAGTTGGTCCTGCAGCACGTCGCCCACCGCGCGCACCTCGCCGGTAAAGCGGTAGCGGGTGCGCAGCTCGCGGGCGTAGGAGTAACCGCGACCGTCCTTGAAGGCCGGGAAGTGGATCGCCACCAGCGGCAGGTGGGGCAGGTCCGCGGCCAGGTCGGCGGGCTCCTCGCCCGGTTCCAGACACACGCCTACCGGCGCCTCGCGCTCCAGCAGGGTGTCGCGGTGGGCCTGCCAGTAGGCCAGCGGCACGATCACCGGTTGGTTCTCCGGCAGGCTCTGGCCGTCTTCTTCCAGCTGGCCCGGTTCGAACCGCTGCCAGCCGTTGTCGACGATTTCACCGTCGAGAATCATCTTACCCATAGACGTGTTCCTTGAACGGTTCCATACCAATGCGCTCGTAGGTGTCGATGAACGGCTCGTTTTCCAGCCGCTTGTCCACGTACACATTGATGATCTTTTCGATCACGTCGGTGACTTCATAGGACTCGAAGGAGGGGCCCATCTTCTCGCCGATGCGCGACAGCTTGTCGCCGCGACCGCCGAGCGTGATCTGGTAGAACTCCTTGCCTTTCTTGTCCACGCCGAGAATGCCGATGTGGCCGATATGGTGATGGCCGCAGGCGTTCATGCACCCGGAGATATTGATGTCCAGCGGGCCCAGGTCATGGACATAGTCCATGTCGTCGAAGCGACGCTGGATGCCCTCCGCCACCGGCACGGACTTGGCGTTGGCCAGGGCACACAGGTCGCCGCCGGGGCAGGCGACGATGTCGGTGAGCAGGCCTAGATTGGGGGTGGCCATGCCCAGCGCGTCCAGTTTTTCCCACAGCTCGAACAGGTCATCGGTGGCCACGTCGGACAGCACCATGTTCTGCTGGTGGGTGTTGCGCAGTTCGCCGAAGCTGTAGCGGTCCGCCAGGTCGGCGATCGCTTCCAGCTGCTCGTCGCTCACGTCGCCGGGGATGCGGCCGGTCTTCTTCAGCGTCAGCGTCACGCTGCGGTAGCCGTCGCGCTTATGGGCGCGGGTGTTGGTGTGGTACCAACGGTTGAAGGCGCGGTTTTCCTGCAGCGCCTTGTCCAGCACGCCGTTGTCCACGTCGTCCCGGTAGGCCGGCTCGGTGAAGCAGCCCTGGATGCGCGCCACTTCCTCTTCGGTGAGCGTCATCGGCCCGTCCTTGAGCTCGGCGAATTCCGCTTCGGTCAGTTCGCGGTACTTCTCCGCGCCCAGTGCCTTGACCAGAATCTTGATGCGCGCCTTGAACTTGTTGTCGCGGTTGCCGTACTTGTTGTACACCCGCAGGATCGCTTCCAGGTAGGCGAGCAGATGCTGCCACGGCACGAACTCGCCGATCACCTGGCCGGTCATCGGGGTACGGCCCAGGCCGCCGCCGGCCCACACCTGGAAACCAGTTTCGCCGGCGTCGTTGTGGATCACCTTGACGCCGATGTCGTGCACACCGATCAACGCCGGATCGGCGTCCGGCACCGCGTTCACCGCGATCTTGAACTTGCGCGGCAGGTAGGCGAATTCCGGGTTGAAGGTGGCCCACTGACGGATGATCTCGCACCAGGGGCGCGGATCCTCGATTTCCTTGGGGTTCACGCCGGCGTATTCGTCGGTGGTGATGTTGCGGATGCAGTTACCGCTGGTCTGGATGGCGTGCATCTGCACGCTCGCCAGTTCCGCCAGGATATCCGGCACGTCCTGCACTTCCGGCCAGTTGAGCTGGATGTTCTGGCGGGTGCTGACGTGGCAGAAGCCCTTGTCGTATTCGCGCACCACCTTGGCCAGGGTGCGCACCTGGTCGCTGGAGAGCAGGCCGTAGGGCACCGAAATACGCAACATCGGCGCGTAACGCTGAATATAGAGGCCGTTCTGCAGCCGCAGCACCAGGAACTCGTCCTCGCTGAGCTGGCCGGCCAGATAGCGCCGGGTCTGGTCGCGGTACTGAGCTACCCGCTCTTCCAGAAGCCGTTGGTCATAGTCCTGATATACGTACATGATGCCGTTGCGCCGTGTTTAATTCGTTGATTTGTAAAGAATATTTCTCTTTACCACCATGATTTGGCGGGAAATGTAGCAAAGTGGGCTTATACATAAAAGAAATATATTGCTATATCGCTAGTTCCCGGGGCTATGAACCAGCGGCGCTGAGGACCATGTTCACCACCACGAACATGGCGATCACGATGGCGATCACGATCACCACGTAGACGCCGATATAGTCGCCGGCGCTGCCTTTCTTGAAGTCGCGCTCACGGTTGCCGCTGCTCTGCACGCCGAAAATCGCCGCCAGCACGCTGTGCAGCACCTGGAAAAAGCCCGGGCGCTCGTGGTCGTCCTGCCGGTCGTCGGTATCCGGGTCGTGCTTGTGTTGCTCGCTCATGGTCACCTCATAGCTCTATATGGGCCCAGCCGCGCTTAATCCATAGGCCGCTCAGCAATAAAGATGTAATCAGCCGCTGAAACGCCTGGGCCAGCCAGATGCCGAGCAGCCCGTAGCCCAGCACGGGGCCGATGATATAGGCCAGCGGCAGAAAGAAAAACCACTGCACGGCCAGGGTCACCACCATCACCGAGCGGGCCGCCCCGGCGCCCAGCAGCGCCTGGGTGAAAATGATCGCCACGCCGTCCAGGCAGATCGCCAGGCCGGTGATCATCAGCGGCGCGCGGCCCAGCTCCACCAGCGCCGGCTGTTTCAGGAACAGGCCGAGAATCAGGTCCGGCACCAGCCACATGGGCAGCGCCAGCACGAACAGCAGCGACACCGCCAGCCGGGTCACGTCCCAGCCCCAGCGGTAGGCGTCGTCGGCGTCCCGCCGCCCCAGCGCCTGGCCCACCAGCGACGCCGCCGACAGGCCCAGGCCGATGGCCGGCAGAATCAGGAACAGGATCAGCGTGATCAGGATGTGCGCCACCGCCACCTCGTCGGCGCCCACCCGGCCGATAATCCAGAACAGCACGGTCAGCCCGGTGGCGAAAAAGAACTGCTGCACGCCGTTGGGCAGGCTGATGCGCAGAATATTGCGCAGGGTGGCGCGGCTGGGGCGGGCGCGCAGGAAGCCGTGTTCCCGGGCCGCTCGCCAGGTCTGCAGCAGGTAGAGCGCGCTACCCAGGTAAAGCGCCAGGCTGGTGCCCAGGCCCGCGCCGGCGCCGCCCAGCGCCGGCAGGCCCCAGGCGCCGAAGATCAGGCCGTAGCTGAAGATCACGTTGGCGACATGGGTGATCACCAGGGTGCGCATGTAGACGCCGGAGCGGTTGATGCCGTTCCAATAGCCCCGGTAGCTGAAGTTCATCGCCACCGCCCAGACACTGAGCAGCCGCATGTCGAAATAGTCGCTGCCCACCTCGGCGACCCCGGCGGTGGGCGCCAGAAAGGCCATCATCGGCGCGCTGGCCAGGGCGAAAATCACTGAGATCGGAATCGCGAACGCCAGCCCCAGCACCAGGCCGGCGTTCAGCGGCACCGCGTAGTTGGCCCGGTCGCGCTCGCCCTTGCGGCGCGCCACCATGGCCTGGACCCCGGCGCCCAGGCCGATCACCATGCTGATGGCGATAAAACTGGCGTAGCCGCCCAGGCCCACGCCGGCCAGCGCCTCGCCGCCCAGGCTGCCGACCATGGCGGCGTCCACCAGGTTCATCAGGCTCTGGCTGGCCATGGCGGCCATGATCGGTAGCGCCAGGGCGAGAATGCGCCGGCTGCGGGAAAGGTTTAGCACGCTGGATACTGCCCCACGTCGAGGAAGCGGGCACCTTAGCAGAAAGCCGGAATCGACCCCAGCGCCGGATCACGCCAGTTGCGTCACGGCCATTGCAACGCGCGAATACTTGACTAAAATAGTCAGGAAATTCGCAACCGAGAATCGGCATGACCGAACCCCTGATCCGAATCACAGATTCCGCTCAAGAGTACCTGCGCGACCTGCTGTCCCGGCAGGACCAGGGAGACATCGGCGTACGCATTTTCGTGGAACGCCCCGGCACCCCCCACGCGGAGTGCTGCATGGCCTACTGCCCCGAAGGCGAACAGGAAGAGGGCGACGAGCGCTACCAGTACGAAGGCTTCCACGCCTTCGTGGAAGGCAAGAGCGTGCGCTACCTGGAAGACGCGGTGATCGACTTCAAGAAAGACTCCATGGGCGGTCAGCTGACCTTCCGGGCGCCCAAGTCCCGGGTGCCGGACATCAGCGCGGACGCCACCCTGGAAGAGCGCATCAACTATGTGCTGTATTCCGAAATCAACCCGAACCTGGCCGCCCACGGTGGCAACGTGCAGCTGCTGGAGCTCACCGAGGACAACGTGGCGGTGCTGGAATTCGGCGGCGGCTGCCAGGGCTGCTCAGTGGTCGACGTGACCCTCAAGGACGGCGTCGAGCGCACCCTCATGGAGCAGCTGCCGGAACTCACCGGCATCCGCGACAAGACCGACCACAGCGTCACCGAGAACGCTTACTACCAGTAAGTGCTCGCGCGGCTAAAAAAAGGGCCCTTCAAGGGCCCTTTTTTTAGGTTCATCGCGGATTACCGGGAAAAGCGGCTTTGATCTTCAGGAAGAAGTAGTCGCTGTCCCGGTAGCCATAGGCCATGCGCTTGATGACCTTGATGC
>FUFK010042446.1_pt1 | contig 109477 bp, 105 predicted proteins | sample 1021851 | NCBI WGS metagenome assembly FUFK01 (sample SAMEA51879418, study PRJEB19060) | metagenome
AGCCACTGGTGTATCGCTGGACAGGCACGGCGACAGTTAAGCGACTTTGGCTATTGGTATGCAGCAGATGGTCGCAGTGAAGCCCAGCAGCATGCTTTTGAGCGTGTTGAGGTCAAACCGCAAGCTTTAGAGTGCTTGTTTACTTTAGCCTGTCAGCGCCCCTTCCAAGTATCCCAAGACAATCTATTTGCAGAATTCGATACTAGCCGTAGCACTTTTGCCAGTGACGTCTATCGGCAAGCGCAAAACTATATCGCTCAGCCGCAAAGCTTACCTAGGGATGCTCAGACTTTACTAAAAACACTCTTGAGCTTATTTGCTGATAAAGACACCCAATCAATTTATTAATAAAAATTACCAGTTAACGATTCGCCACCATTTGTAACCTGTCACTACTACTATCTAAAACTTTTTTGATTTTATACTGGGTATTGAATCGTCATTTATTTAATATAAATGAGAAAAACAATAAAAAAGAACTATAAACGAGGAGCTATTATGCAAACGCTGTATATTCATCCTGACAATCCGCAGCCTCGGCTTATCAAGCAAGCCGCTGACATGCTGCGAGATGACAAACTTATTATTTATCCGACTGATACCAGCTATGCGTTTGGCTGCCGTCTAGGCGCTAAGGACGCTTTAGAGAAGCTAAAGATGATACGCGAGCTTGATGATAAGCATCAATTCACCTTGCTGTGCCGCGATCTAAGTGAGATTGCCACTTATGCTACGGTCGATAATGTCCAATTCAAACAACTAAAAGCGCATACTCCTGCGCCGATTACTTTTATTTTGAATGCCACCAAAGATGTCCCAAAAAAGCTCGCTCATGCTAAGAAAAAGACCATCGGTATTCGCGTACCGAGCAATCCTATCGCACAAGCACTATTAGAAGCGATGGACGAGCCTATCTTGACCAGCTCACTCATTTTACCTGATCGTGACGATATTTTAGATGATCCTTTCGATATCGAAGAGCTATTGGATAATCAAGTTGATGGTCTCATAAATGCCGGCATTAAGACTACTAAGCTGACTACTATCGTCGATATGACCAGTAGTCAACCTGAGGTGATCCGGCAGGGCGCGGCGGATGTCAGCGACTTGTTACTATAAAGGCTTTGCATTATTTGTATTTTCAACTGCTCACTAAACGTAGGGTGCGTTCCATATGCCGATTGCCTTTAAGAACCACTTAAATATTAAAGCATAAAACTTACCTTACAAATAATGTAATAGCTTTAGACCTAAATTTCAGACATAAAAAAAGCGCCAATAAATTGGCGCTTTTTTGCGCTTTTTTGTACAAAACCTAAANNGCTTATAGACTAGTCGCGGTCAACTAATTCTACATAAGCCATAGGTGCGTTATCACCATCACGGTNACCACACTTAACGATACGCAGNTAACCACCTGGACGCGTTTGGTAACGAGGACCTAACGTGCTAAATAGTTTACCTACCATAGCTTTGCTACGCATACGGCTAAATGCCAAGCGACGGTTAGCAACGCTATCTTCTTTTGCTAGAGTAATTAATGGCTCGGCAACGCGGCGTAATTCTTTAGCTTTTGGTAAAGTTGTTTTGATCAGTTCATGCTCAAANAATGAGTTGGTCATGTTCTGGAACATTGCTTTACGATGACTGCCGGTACGACCCAGCTTGACTCCACTCTTACGATGGCGCATAGTCAAATATCCTTAATGTTTAACGGCTGCGATAAGAGAAGCGATCATCAACCCGCAGGTCAGCTGGTGGCCAGTTATCTAGGCGCATACCAAGCTCTAAATCTTTAGACGCCAAAACGTCTTTGATTTCGGTTAATGACTTCTTACCAAGATTTGGGGTTTTTAGAAGTTCAGTCTCTGAACGCTGTACCAAATCACCGATATAGTAAATGTTTTCAGCTTTTAAGCAGTTGGCTGAGCGAACCGTTAGTTCAAGATCGTCCACAGGGCGTAATAGCACAGGATCGACCTCTTCTTTCTCTTTCACAGGCTCAGGCGCTTCTTCAGCTTCTAAATCAACAAAGATTGAAATCTGTTGTTGTAAAATAGTGGCCGCTTTACGAATTGCTTCTTCTGGATCTATAGTGCCATTAGTTTCAAGCTCAATGATAAGACGATCAAGGTCAGTACGCTGTTCAACACGAGCGTTCTCTACTTGATAAGCAACCCGCAGTACTGGGCTAAAGCTTGCATCAAGCTTTAAGCGGCCAATCGCTTTGGTATCACCATCTTCACGGCGCTGATTTGCTGGCTCATATCCACGACCCATCACTACGCGCAGACGCATCTTAAGATGACCGCGCTCACTCAACGTACCCAATACTAACTCTGGGTTAATNATGTCTACGTTGTGCGGCAATTCAATATCTGCAGCAGTAATGGTGCCTGGACCTTGTTTATCCAAGGTCAAGAATACTTCATTTTGGTCATGAAGCGTCAATGCCAAGCCTTTTAAATTCAAAAGCAAGTCAAGGACATCTTCTTGCAGACCCTCTAAAGTTGAGTATTCATGGTCAACACCATCAATCTCAGCTTCGATGACTGCAGCACCAGGTAATGAAGATAACAAGATGCGACGCAGGGCATTCCCTAAGGTATGACCAAAGCCGCGTTCTAACGGTTCGAGCGTGACTTTCGCAATCGTCTCGTTAACCGTATCCACGTTAATGGCATTCGGCGTTAGAAACTCAGTTGCATTTAGCATCATGATGTCACCTCGATTTGTTTATCTGGATTAATTAACGTTAATGGCTCAATGCTATAAGCATAACATTGAGCAGTACGTTACTTACTTAGAGTATAGCTCAACGATCAAGCTTTCGTTGATTTCAGCAGGTAGATCAATACGATCTGGAGCATGTTTAAACGTGCCCTGTAGTTTGCTGTTGTCAACATCAAGCCATTCTGGAATACCACGTTGTGATGCTAGTTCCATAGCGTTTTTAATACGTAGCTGTTCGCGAGACTTCTCTTGAATAGCAATGACATCACCATCTTGCAACTGGATTGATGGAATGTTCACACGAACAAACTCATCACGGCCAGCTTTTTTTACCATAACAGTGCGATGGCTGACTAGCTGACGTGCTTCAGCGCGAGTTGAGCCAAAGCCCATGCGGTATACCACGTTATCCAAACGACTCTCAAGCATAGCTAGTAGGTTCTCACCCGTAGCACCGCGCTTACGCGCCGCTTCTTTGTAGTAGTTTGCAAATTGACGCTCAAGNACNCCATAGATACGCTTAACTTTTTGTTTTTCGCGTAGCTGTAGAGAATACTCTGAGCTCTTGTTACGGCTTACACCGTGCTGACCAGGTGGACGACCAGCTTTCTTTGTTTTAACATCATACGGCTTAACACCAGACTTAAGGCCTAAGTCAGTGCCTTCGCGACGTGATAATTTGAGTTTTGGTCCAATATAACGGGCCATTGTTCTGTCTCCTNTAAGCTNTTNNNATNAAAAGCTTCGTCTCTAATATTAGACGCGGCGCTTTTTCGGCGCACGGCAACCATTGTGTGGGATTGGGGTTACATCAGAGATGCTGTTAATTTTATAACCCAATGCACCTAGTGCTCTTACCGCAGACTCACGACCCGGTCCTGGTCCTTTGACCAAAACATCGACATTCTTAACACCATATTCTTGAGCCGCTTTACCAGCGACTTCAGCTGCAACCTGAGCGGCAAATGGTGTAGATTTACGTGAACCACGGAAGCCTTGTCCACCTGAAGTGGCCCAAGCCAATGCATTACCTTGACGATCGGTAATCGTTACAATGGTGTTATTAAAAGACGCATGGATATGGGCAACGCCCTCCGATACTGAACGACGAGTCACCTTTTTGCGACTACGAGTGTCTTTAGCCATCTTTTAGCTTCCTAAGTTAATTATCTTTTGAGAGGGCGTGTCGGACCCTTACGAGTACGAGCGTTGTTTTTGGTATTTTGACCACGAACAGGTAGGTTACGGCGATGGCGAATGCCACGGTAACAACCTAAGTCAACCAAACGCTTGATATTCATTGACACTTCACGACGAAGATCACCTTCAGTCATGTATTCTGCAACTTGTGCACGGATAGCATCTAACTGTGTATCATCTAACTGACTAACTTTAGTNGTAGGGGCAATGCCAACTGCTTCTAGAATTTTCTGAGCAGTGGTACGACCTATACCAAAGATGTAAGTTAGTGAAATAACAGCATGCTTATTATCCGGAATGTTTACGCCGGCAATACGAGCCATTGATTTCTCTCCATTAAAGAAAAATATGCATTATTTATTATAAATAGCGCATTTTTCAGATTTGTTGCTGTTNATACCTCACTTCTATCTCNCTACTTTGAAGCTTTTATTATCATTAGCAGATAATAAGAGTGCTACTAAAGCAGAAGTTATANAATTTTTTGGTATGAACTACGGCAAGTGGCGGATGATATCGCATCCGCCACTTTTTTTCAAGTATTAATTTAATAAACTGTTTAGGCTTAACGCCATGATCAGTTTTTAATTAACCTTGGCGTTGCTTGTGGCGCGGTTCAGCTGTGCAGATAACATGTACACGACCTTTACGGCGTACAATCTTGCAGCTACCACAAATCTTTTTTACTGAGGCTTGAACTTTCATGGAATGCTCCTTGAATAACCACCANACTCGCTTATGGCTGAGTGGGTGATTGAATTAACGTCTGATCATGGTATTGATGGGTCATCAAATGCGCTTGAATTTGCGAGATGAAGTCCATTACCACAACCACCATAATCAGTAGCGACGTACCACCAAGTTGGAACGGCACACCAAATGAGGATTGAACGACCATCGGCATCAAACAAATAACCGTCATGTACATCGCGCCAATAAAGGTTAGTCGATTTAACACATGGTCAAGATAACGCTGAGTTTGTTGTCCGGGGCGAATACCTGGAATATACGCTCCACTACGTTTAAGGTTTTCTGCAACCTCGCGTGGACTAAAAACCAATGCCGTATAAAAATAGCAAAAGAAAATAATCATCGCACCAAACAGTACTAGATATAGCGGCTGTCCAGGAGACAACACCAACGCTATATTTTGTAATATCTTTTGGGTAAAAGTAGGATCAGCCGATTGACCGACCCACTGCCCTAAACTCGCTGGAAACAGTAATAAGGAGCTAGCAAAAATAGCGGGAATAACCCCTGCCATGTTTAATTTCAGCGGCAAATGTGACTGCTGCTGAGCATAAATTTTGCGACCTTGTTGCTGCTTTTGCGCATAGTTTACTGGGACACGGCGCTGCGCACGTTCGATATAAACGATACCGGCGGTTACCGCAATGCCTAATATTACAAAGATAAAGAGTACAATCAAGTTCATCTGACCTTGATTGACCTGTTCGATCGATTGCGAAATAATACCTGGCGTACCGGCGACAATGCTTGCAAAAATAAGCATTGAGATACCGTTACCTACGCCGCGCTCTGTAATCTGCTCACCAAGCCACATCAAGAACATAGCGCCTGCAACCAATGAGGTTACAGCAGGAATATAAAAGGTCAGACCGGAAGATAAAGTCAGATTCTGACTGATCAAACCGGCACACATCCCTAATGACTGCACCAAAGCCAAAGCAAGCGTCCCTTGACGGGTATACTTGTTCAGCGTACGTCGACCTGCTTCACCCTCTTTTTTGAGAGCTTCAAGCGAAGGTACGACTGCCGACATCATCTGTACAATAATCGACGCTGAGATGTACGGCATGATACCTAGTGCCATAATTGACATACGCTCAAGCGCGCCACCTGAGAACATATTAAACATGCTCAAAATAGTGTTTTCGTTGCGCGAGAACAAATCTGCCAAGTTGACCGGGTTAATACCCGGTACTGGAATATGAGACCCTAAACGATAAACAATCAATGCGCCAATCAAAAATAACAAACGCGTCCAAAGCTCGTCATACTTACGTATAAAAGCGAAAGGATTGAGCGGAATACCACTTGAGGTCATTGATTGTTTTGACACGTTACTACTCCTCGATGCTACCACCAGCAGCTTCGATTGCTTGNTTGGCGCCTTTAGTTACTTTGATACCTTTAAAGGTATAAGCTTTAGTAACTTCGCCTGATAGCATAACACGGGCACGTTTCATGTCGTGACGGATAAGGTTAGCTGCTTTTAGAGTCTCTAAGCTAATCACATCGCCTTCAACTTTATTCAGCTCAGACAAACGTACCTCAGCGGTAGTCATTGCCATTTTACTGGTAAAGCCAAATTTTGGTAGACGACGATATAAAGGCATTTGACCACCTTCAAATCCTGAACGAACGCTAGAACCTGAACGTGATTTTTGACCTTTTACACCGCGGCCACCTGTCTTACCAAGACCTGAACCGATACCACGACCACGACGTTGGGCAGTTTTCTTCGCGCCAACACCTGGTGATAATTCGTTTAATCTAAGTCCCATTACGCTTCCTCCACTTTTACCATGTAGTTGACGCGATTGACCATACCACGAGTTGAAGGAGTATCTTCAACGATGACTGTATGATTAATACGGCGTAAACCCAATCCTTTCAAGCTAGCTTTGTGGCTCTTGAGGCGATGGGCACCTGATTTAAATTGAGTGACTTTCATTTTTTTCATCGTAACTCACCTAGTCTAAGTTAACCCAAAATTTCGTCTACAGATTTACCACGTTTTGCTGCCATCTTCTCTGGAGTTGACATATCACGTAAACCGTTGAATGTCGCGCGAACGACGTTAGCGGTATTGGTAGAACCATGACACTTTGTTAAAACATCTTTAACACCAGCAACTTCTAATACCGCACGCATTGCGCCACCAGCGATTACGCCAGTACCTTCAGATGCAGGCTGCATATAGACCTTGCTCGCACCGTGACGTGCTGCAATAGGATGATGCAAAGTGGCTTCATTAAGATCCACAGTGATCATATTGCGTTTAGCTGCTTCTAAAGCTTTTTGGATAGCAGCTGGTACTTCGCGCGCTTTACCACGGCCGAAACCAACGCGGCCATTACCATCACCCACTACCGTTAAAGCAGTGAAAGAGAAGATACGACCACCTTTAACCACTTTTGCAACGCGATCAACGGTAACTAGGCGTTCTACTAAACCATCGCTTTGTTCATTTTTATCATTTCTATCGTTTCTAGCCATGATTAAAACTCCAATCCATTTTCGCGAGCAGCTTCAGCTAAAGCTTTTACTCGACCATGATATTTAAAACCACTACGGTCAAAAGCAACTTTCGTAATACCAGCTGCTTTTGCGCGTTCTGCGATCATTTGTCCTACAGACGTCGCTGCATCAGCGTTACCAGTCGCGCCTGAACGCAAGCTGCTGTCTAAGGTAGATGCCTGAGCGATCACTTCACCACCGTTCGGAGAGATAATCTGGGCATAGATGTGCTTTGGTGTGCGGTTTACCGTAAGACGATTAACGCCTAAATGACGGATATGTGCACGGGTTTTTTTAGCTCGACGCAGACGAGCTGCTTTTTTATCAAACATGTCCTCTCACCTTATTTTTTCTTGGCTTCTTTGCGAATAATGCGCTCGTCACTATAACGAATACCTTTACCTTTGTAAGGCTCTGGCGGACGGAAACCACGGATATTAGCCGCTGCTTGACCAAGTTGCTGCTTATTGTTTGATTTCAAAACAATTTCAGTTTGCGTTGGCGTTTCAGCTGACACACTTTCAGGCAACGTATATTCTACTGGATGTGAATAACCAACGTTTAGGGTTATTTTATCGCCAGCAGCTTGTGCACGATAACCAACACCGATTAGCTGAAGGCGCTTTTCGAACCCTTCGCTAACGCCTTTAACGTGGTTGTTAAGTAAGGCGCGAACGGTGCCAGTGTGCATCATGGCTTCTTTTGAATCGACTGTAGGTGAGAGAATGATAGTATCATCTTCCTGTTTCAGCTCGACCAATTCATGCAGGTGTAAAGACATAGTACCGTTCTTGCCTTTCACTTCGACCTGCCGATCGTTCAAAGTAACACTTACGCCGCTAGGCAGTGTCACTGGGGCTTTAGCCACACGAGACATAGGAATATTCCTTAAAAAAATTAAAACATCTGTTAGCTGACCACTATCAAAACATAAATTAAATTCAGTTAGGATAATAGCGAAAAAACTAACAGGCTAAAAAGCGTGTTAGTTTATCATAATTGATCTTAATTAACACCTATCAATTTATAATTAGTAAGTGCTGATGTGATATCAGGCTTACAGCTATTCAAAAAAATAGTCTGTAAGCTTAATAAGATACAAATAGACTTTATCGTTTTATTGCGTAGCAAAAATGCTAATTAAGCAACAAATGCAACGATTTCACCACCGATACCAGCAGCGCGAGCAGCACGATCACTCATGATACCTTGACTGGTTGATACGATAGCCACACCCATACCTTGCTTAACAGTAGGGATATTGTCTTTACCGCGATGCTGGCGTAGGCCAGGACGGCTATAACGTTGAATAGTTTCGATGACAGCTTTGCCTTCGAAATATTTAAGCTCGATAGTTAATGTCGCTTTGTTGTTCGCTTCTTCGCTAACTTCAGCGCTGGCTACATAACCTTCACTAACCAAAAGGTCAGCGATAGATTTACGTAGTTTTGAGCTTGGCATAGCTACGGACACTTTATTAGCCATTTGTGCGTTGCGAATACGGGTTAGCATATCCCCAACAGTATCTTGCATACTCATGTGATTACTCCTTACCAGCTTGCTTTACGAACACCAGGCACATCGCCTTGCATGACACGCTCACGCAGCATATTGCGTGATAAGCCAAACTTGCGGAAGTAACCGTGAGGACGACCAGTGATAGCACAACGATTACGCAGACGTACTGGTGATGAGTTGCGTGGTAGAGCTTGTAGCTCTAACATTGCATCCATACGCTCTTCGTCACTTGCGTTGATGTCACTGATAGTTTCTTTTAGCTTCACACGCTTCTCAGCGTATTTAGCAACCATTTTTTCGCGTTTTAATTCGCGGTTGATCATGCTCTTCTTTGCCATAACGTCTTTACCTTATTTGAATGGGAAGCCGAATGCTTTGAGTAACGCACGACCTTCTTCATCAGAACTTGCTGACGTAGTGATTGTCACATCCATACCACGGATACGATCAATTTTATCATAGTCTACTTCTGGGAATACGATTTGCTCTTTGATACCCAATGAGTAGTTACCACGTCCGTCAAAAGCTTTAGGTGAAAAACCACGGAAGTCACGAATACGAGGAATCGCAATAGCAATGAGACGATCTAAAAATTCGTACATTTGCTCACCGCGAAGCGTTACTTTACAGCCAATTGGCCACTCTTCACGAATTTTGAAACCAGCAACTGATTTGCGTGCTTTGGTGACAACAGGCTTTTGACCAGCGATAGCGGTCATGTCTGCTACAGCACCTTCAAGTAACTTCTTATCTTGTGATGCGCCGCCGACACCCATGTTCAATGTGATTTTAGTGATTTTAGGCACTTGCATCACATTTTCTACACCGATCTCTTTTTGAATCTGCTGCTTGAGTTCATTGTTATATAAAGCTTTTAATCTTGCCATTACTATTACACCCTTAGTGTCTTACGCAGTCGCCACTACTTCACCATTTGAGCGATAAACGCGTTGTTTCACGCCTTCATCGTTCGTCTGATAAGTAATACGGTCTGCTTTTTGGGTTTGCGCATTTAAGATTGCGACATTTGAAATATGCAAAAAGGCTTCTTGCTTAACGATACCACCCTCNCTACCAGTCGCCTGATTTGGCTTTTGGTGTTTGGTGACGATGTTAATGCCTTCGACTTTGATGCGATCGTTTTTAACAGCTTGTACAGTACCTTGCTTGCCTTTGTCTTTACCAGCAATCACGATAACTGTATCGCCTTTACGTAATTTAGCCATGGGTTACCTCACAATACTTCTGGTGCTAGGGATACAATTTTCATAAACTGATCACCACGTAGTTCACGAGTTACCGGTCCAAAAATACGAGTTGCAATTGGTGCTTTGTTTTGGTTGAGCAATACCGCAGCATTGTCATCAAAACGAATCACTGAACCATCAGAGCGACGAACGCCTTTTTTGGTACGTACAACTACCGCATTCATCACGTCGCCTTTTTTGACACGACCACGAGGAATAGCTTCTTTAACCGTTATCTTAATGATATCGCCGACAGATGCATAACGACGATGAGAACCACCCAGTACTTTAATGCACTGAACTCTTCTTGCACCGCTATTGTCTGCAACTTCCAGCATAGATTCGACCTGAATCATAGCGTTACTCCACACGTATGAGCAATAAAAGCCAGTTGCTGCCGCTTGCACAGTATGAGTAAGCGGCAGGTTTATACTAGTAGCCGCATTTTACTCATAGGTGTGTGATAAACGCTCGGCGCAATCAGCATCCCTAAAAAGGCGGATATTTTAACAGCTTCTGACTTTCAATGCAATTTACTTAAATTTTTTCTACAGTTTCAACCACGTCAACTAAAGTCCAAGACTTTGTTTTTGAGATTGGACGCGTTTCTTTGATGCGGACAAGATCGCCTTGTTGGCAGACATTGTTCTCATCGTGGGCTTTGATTTTAGTAGAACGACGAAGCTGTTTGCCATACAAAGGATGACGAACCAGACGCTCAATCAAAACCGTGATGGACTTATCCATCTTGTTGCTCACAACACGTCCTGTTAGGACGCTAGCATTGGTAGTTGCTTGATTGTTATCGCTCATGAGTCGCCTCGTTGTTTCTCGTTGATCAAAGTCTGAAGCTGAGCAATCGTACGACGATTGGCACGTACTTCATGGGTGTTCCCCAACTGACCGGTTGCTTTAGCCATACGAATACGGAAAGCATCAAGTTGCTTTTCATCAAGTAACTGGGTCAGTTCTTCTAATGATTTATCACGTAATTCACTGATCTTCATTACATTATCGTCCGCTTAACAATGGTAGTTTTAAAGGGCAGTTTTGCTGCTGCAAGCGTTAAGGCATCGCGAGCAAGCTCTTCTGAAACCCCTTCGATTTCGTATAGCACTTTACCAGGTTTGATTTCGCAGACCCAATACTCGACAGGACCTTTACCTTTACCCATACGTACTTCTAGAGGCTTATTAGTAATTGGCTTGTCTGGGAAAACACGAATCCAAATCTTACCACCACGCTTAATCTTACGAGTGATAGTACGACGTGCTGCTTCAATTTGACGAGCAGTCATACGACCACGAGTCAAAGATTTTAGACCAATTTGTCCGAATGCAACGGTGCTTCCACGATGAGCGAGCCCTGTGTTACGACCTTTGTGCATTTTACGAAACTTGGTACGTTTTGGCTGTAACATAGTTTAACCTCTGTCTGAGTTTCGACGGTTTGAGTTTCCGCGACCACGGCGTTTTGGCGCACGAGTCTGCTCTTCTTTGACCGGATTATAAACACTGTTCATACCGTCAAGGATTTCACCGCGGAAGATCCAAACTTTTACACCGATAGTGCCGTAAGTCGTTTCCGCACGTATTGACGCATAATCAATGTCAGCACGTAGTGTGTGCAATGGCACACGACCTTCACGGTACCATTCAGTACGAGCAATCTCAGCGCCGCCTAGACGACCAGAGAGCTCAACTTTGATACCTTTCGCACCAGAGCGCATGCTGTTTTGTACCGCGCGCTTCATAGCACGGCGGAACATGACACGGCGCTCAAGCTGGCTACCGATACCGTCTGCTACCAGACGAGCATCAAGATCAGGCGAGGTAATCTCTTCGATATTGACCTGAGCAGGTACGCCCATAATTTTGGTCAATTCTTTTTGCAATCTTTCGATATCTTCGCCTTTCTTACCGATAACGATACCAGGACGCGCAGTGGCGATGGTAATCTTAGCGGCGCCAGTAGGACGCTCGATCGTGATGTTGCTGATCATCGCGTTGTCTAGCTTTTTGCGCAAGTATTCACGAACTTGGATGTCGTTGATGAGGTATTCTGAGTATTGCTTTGGATCAGCATACCAGTTTGCATTATGCTTTTTGACAACACCAAGACGAATTCCGATTGGATGTACTTTCTGACCCATAGCTTATTCTCCTACCTTTATAGTGATNTGACAGGTACGCTTACTGATACGATCAGCGCGACCCTTAGCACGTGGTAGGATACGCTTTAGCGTAATGCCTTCATCAACGTAGATAGTCGCAACTTTTAGGTCGTCGATATCTAGGCCGTGATTATGTTCGGCATTGGCGATGGCTGAGTTAAGGCATTTCTTAACAAAGACTGCGCCTTTTTTATTGCTATACGTTAGGATATCCAAAGCACGCTCAATCGGCTTGCCACGAACTTCATCAGCAACGAGTCTAACTTTTTGTGCCGAGATGGCGGCACCGCGTAATTTTGCAGTTACTTCCATGGTAAGCACCTTATCTTTTTGCTTTTCTGTCAATGCCGTGACCACGATACGTACGAGTCGGGGCAAATTCACCTAGTTTATGACCAACCATCTGCTCGCTGATAATGACAGGTACGTGAGTACGGCCATTATGAACAGATAAGGTTAAGCCAACCATTTGGGGCAGAATCATCGAGCGACGCGACCATGTTTTAATGGGCTTGCGTGAGTTGGTGTCAATAGCATTCTCAACTTTGGCAAACAAATGCGCATCAATGAATGGACCTTTTTTCAATGAACGAGGCATGAAATTCTTCCTTATTTCTTCTTGGCGCGGCGGCGACGGATGATCATATTGTCAGTACGCTTATTATGACGCGTTTTAAGTCCTTTAGACTTCTGACCCCAAGGGCTAGTTGGATGGCGACCTTTAACACGACCTTCACCACCACCATGTGGGTGATCAACCGGGTTCATAGCGACACCACGGACTGAAGGACGAACACCACGCCAACGTGAGGCACCGGCTTTACCAAGTGACTTCAAGTTGTTTTCAGTGTTAGATACTTCACCAATAACCGCACGGCACTCAACGTGTACACGGCGAGTCTCGCCTGAACGTAGACGTAGAATCGCGTAGATACCATCACGGCCTAGTAGCTGTACGCTTGCACCCGCTGAACGAGCCATCTGTGCGCCTTTACCGATTTTTAATTCGATATTATGGATCACAGTACCCAAAGGGATGTTTTTAAGCGGCATACAGTTGCCTGGACGAATTGGAGCCGTATCACCTGATAATACTGAATCACCAACTTTTTGCTTCTTAGCAGCAATAATATAACGGCGCTCACCATCAGCGTACTTAAGTAGAGCAATATGAGCAGTACGGTTAGGATCATATTCGATACGCTCAACCACAGCTGGGATATTGTCTTTAGTACGTTTGAAGTCAATGATACGATAATGATGCTTGTGACCACCGCCGATNTGGCGAGAAGTTATGCGACCATTGTTATTACGACCACCTGACTTACCTTTTGATTCGACAAGTGCTGCATAAGGACGACCTTTATAAAGGTGTGGATGCACCACTTTTTCAACAAAACGACGGCCTGGTGATGTTGGCTTTGCTTTTACGATAGGCATGAGTGTAATCCTTATTCGTTGTTCGCTGTTTCACTAGTAGAATCAGTCGTATTTGCGACCTCTTCACCAGCATCAGCCATTTGTACATCTTGACCAGCTTTTAAGGTAACATAGGCTTTTTTGAAGTCATTACGACGGCCGATGCTTCTACCAAAACGCTTTGTCTTACCTTTAACATTCAAAGTGTTCACCTTAGTGACTTCAACACCTTCAAACATCAACTCAACTGCTTTTTTGATTTCAAGCTTAGTGGCATTAGAATCAACTTTGAATACTTGCACACCAAATGAATCACCAAGCATTTGAGATTTTTCTGAGAATACAGGTCCTCTTAAGACCTGATAAAGTCTTGCGTTATTCATGCTAGTGCTTCCTCAAATTGTTTCGCAGCTTCAACTGACATGATGACTTTGTCAAAGGCGATCAGGCTCACTGGATCCACTTCAGATGTACCTAGTACATTGACGTGTGGAATATTGCGAGCAGCTAAATATAAATTCTCGTCAACTTCTTTGGTGACGATCAATGCGCGCGGCGCATCTAATTCATTTAGCTTTGCGATCAGCTCTTTGGTCTTAGGTGCAGAAACACTTATCTCTTCAACTAAAATCAAACGCTCTTGGCGAATGAGTTCAGCTAGGATGCACTGCATAGCACCGCGGTACATTTTGCGGTTAACTTTTTGTGACCAGTCTTGTGGCTTCGCAGCAAATGCGCGACCACCAGAACGCCAGATTGGGCTACGAATAGAGCCTGCACGAGCGCGACCAGTACCTTTTTGGCGCCATGGCTTGATGCCACCGCCAGAAACTTCGGCACGGGTTTTCTGCGCACGTGTACCTTGGCGAGCACCAGCTAAATAAGCGGTGACGACTTGATGCACTAATGCTTCGTTGAATTCACGACCAAAAGCCGTATCAGAAAGCTCAACCGCCGCACCTGTAACTGTTTTTAAATCCACGTTAATCCCCTTGCTTAGGCTTTGACTGACGGACGTACGATGACGTCGCCACCGGTGGCACCAGGGATGGCACCCTTGATGACAAGTAACCCTTTTTCAGCGTCAACTGAGACCACTTCTAGGCCTTGTACGGTGACGCGCTTGTTACCCATCTGACCTGGCATCTTTTTGCCTTTGAATACTTTACCTGGTGACTGGTTTTGACCAGTTGAACCAAGGGCACGATGAGAGACTGAGTTACCATGAGTGGCGTCTTGCATGCTAAAGTTATGACGCTTTACGCCGCCTTGAAAGCCTTTACCTTTACTCTGTCCTGTGACATCAACAATCTGACCTTGTTCAAATAGGTCAGCTAGGATCTCACCACCAATCTCACGGCCTTCAAGGTCGCTATCATTGGTACGAAATTCCCAAACACCGCGGCCCGCTTTAACGCCAGCTTTTGCGAAGTGACCTTTTTGAGCTGCAGTTACGCGGCTGTCACGACGAGTGCCTGTGGTGATTTGAATGGCTTGATAGCCATCTACGTCATTAGTTTTTACTTGAGTAATGCGGTTTGCATCGACCTCAATCACAGTAACAGGGATAGAAACACCTGCTTCTGTGAAGATTCGGGTCATGCCGCATTTTTTACCGACTAAACCGATCGCCATTTTAAACCTCTTTATATCTTCTATTAATGGATTGGGCGTTGTTGCGTATTAACCCAAAGCAATTTGGACGTCAACACCTGCCGCTAAATCTAACTTCATTAACGCGTCCACAGTTTTGTCAGTAGGCTGAACGATATCAACCATACGCTTGTGAGTACGGATTTCGTACTGGTCACGAGCGTCTTTGTTGACGTGTGGCGAGGTTAAAACGTCGAAGCGCTCAATGCGAGTCGGCAACGGTACAGGACCACAAACTTGCGCACCGGTGCGCTTTGCTGTATCAACAATCTCTTGTGCCGATTGATCAATCAGACGATGATCAAAAGACTTAAGACGGATACGGATTCTCTGGTTAGCCATGCCAGCAAGCTCCTAATATGTGCTTTGTTCATTCTTGCGCTGCAAGTGGATAAACATAAGCCGTTTGGTTAAAGATCTACTTTAAGCGGCTTCTTATTCTTTGTCAGACTTCTCTGAAAAATCAGGCTCTTGAAGAGAACCAGCAGCGTGCCAAAAGCAAAATAATTTAAAGCCCCGCCGACTCTTCCAGTTATCGGAAAAATCAGCAAAGCCATAATGAAATAGTGCTAGAAACGATGCTCTAGCTGTCATAGCAGCCGCTTTTTCTTAGGCGGATGCTTATAATTCAGTGGTGTGTATTATACACACCTTGTCACTCATTGCAAGGGTAATATTAATCCAAAACGATATCGTACTGCTCTTGCGTGTATAAGTTCTCTACCTCAAAGGTAATAACTCGCCCTAGTAGATACTCCAGATCAGCGACAGTATCGGCCTCTGTGGTTAGCAGTAAGTCAATCACTGCTGCATGAGCGACTACCATAAACTTCTTTGGCGAATTATAAGTACGCGCGCAGCGCATAATTTCGCGAAATATCTCAAAGCAGACAGTCTCAGCGGTTTTGACAAACCCGCGCCCCTCGCAAGTGGCACAAGGCTCACATAGCTGCTGACCTAAGGACTCACGCGTGCGCTTACGGGTCATCTCAACCAGACCCAGCTCGCTGACTTGGGTGATATTGGTTTTGGCATAATCTTCGGTCAATTGCTGCTGCAAGCTGCTTAGGACATCATCCTTATGCTCTTGCTCCAACATATCGATAAAGTCGAGAATAATAATACCGCCTAAATTACGCAGACGCAGCTGCCTTGCTATTGCATGCGTGGCTTCAAGGTTGGTTTTATAAACGGTATCCTCTAAGGATCTACCACCGACAAAGGAGCCAGTATTGACATCAATAGTGGTCATCGCTTCAGTTTGATCGATAATCAGATAGCCGCCTGATTTTAGGTTCACTCGGCGTTTTAGGGCATCGCTTAGATCGTCTTCAACACGGTGGACATCAAATAAAGCAGGCTCAGCGGTATAATGAATAATACGGTCATAAACAAAAGGCACAAACTCTTTGGCAAAGTAGCGTAGCTGCGCGTAGATTTGAGCATCATCGATGATGACCTTTTCGGTATCGATATGGACTAAATCACGGATGGAGCGTAGCGGCAACGATAGCTCTTGATAGATAAGCTCTGAGCTTTGATGATGACTCATTTCTTGCCGGCGCGCACCGATAGTACGCCACAGCTGCAGCAGATAATAGATATCCTCTTCAAGCTTATTGACTGGGACACGCTCAGCGGCAGTACGCGCGATCAGGCCGCCTTGCAGATTAACCGTTTGCATCAGGCAAGTCAGCTCAGTCTTTAGGCGGCTGCGCTCCTCCTCGCCATCAATACGCTGAGAGATGCCGATATGATCACTAGATGGCAAATACACCAAATAACGTGACGGCAAAGAGATGTTAGTAGTAAGACGCGCACCTTTACTGCCCAGCTGATCTTTAGTGACTTGTACTAAAATGCGCTGACCTTCATGCAGGCGATGTTGAATGAGGTTTTGGCTAGCCGCAGAGACGATTTCAGTGGTTTTGACCGCTGTACTTTCAGCGCTGACTACCGGCGGCGTAGCAGCGAGTGTCGACACTAAGCTTTCAGCCTTGTCTTGTTGCATCTTAAGCGTGCTAGTCGTTTGGCTGTTACTGGCTGGATCTGGCTTTCGGCTAGGCTCGCTTTTACTGACAGCGCTAGGCGGACGCTGCATATCGTTGACATGCAAAAAAGCAGTACGCGATTGGCCGATGTCGACGAATGCAGCTTGCATACCAGGCAGCACTCGTACCACTGTTCCTAAATAGATGTTGCCAACTAAGCCAAGTTTATGATGGCGCTCAATGTAGATCTCACTGAGTACCCCATTATCCATAACTGCTACGCGCGACTCCATCGGACTAACATTGATCAGCAGCTCTTCAGACATAATGCCTCTTCTTATATGGTCTTATATGACACAGCTTTAATGACAGTGACTCTCGTTAAGGATTTATAGTGTAGCAAATAGCACGCGCATCTGCCCACTCCCCTGCCGTATCATTATGTGAGTTTGCTCCTCTTAGCTAACTTGCAGCTCATCAATCAAAGCGACAGTCTGCGCCAAAGGCAAACCGACGACATTGGTATAACTGCCGCTGATACGAGTAACCCAAGCAGCTGCTAAGCCCTGAATACCATAGCCGCCCGCCTTGTCTGCCGGCTCACCGCTGTCCCAATAGCTATCCATCATTGCCTGAGTTAACGGGATAAAGCTGACATCGGTACTCTCCATCATTTGCCGCTCGGCTGTGATCTGCCACAGCTCTACTCCCTTATCATCGCAAGTAAGCTGCACTTTTACCGCACGTACTGCCGTCCAGACTTGATGAGTACTATCAGACATCTGCTGCCACATGCTATGCGCATGAGCGCGATCGACTGGCTTGACCAAAACCGTCTTGCCATCAGCTAGCACGCCAATGGTATCTGCGGTCAACACAATAGCCGTTGGCGTGCTTGAGATACTCGTACGCTCAGTACGATCCGCTAGCTGTAAATTCAACTGCTCAATAGCTGCATCAGACTTATCTTTGACCATCCGCTTTATATAAGTGGTCGGCAGCTCATCGGTAAGAGGCGTCTCATCGATATCGACACTCATAGTGTCAAAGCGCAATTGCGCTAAATCTAGCAGCTCACGACGACGCGGTGAGCCAGACGCTAAAATGATAGTAGACATAATACTTTTAGGGTTCTTAGGATTGATTGCTTACAGGTTTATTGATAAAAGCGCGGATTTATAGCATCGCAAAAGCTTATGGTTAGGCTTAGTTTATAAGCCTATGATTGATCTTAACGAGTAAACTTGCGTAAAACTAAAAGCACCAAAGGCCAGCTAATGATACTTAACGCTAATGCAAAAGCGGACTGAGCGATAAAAGTGCTTTGGGTGATTAGTTGTAATAACCAAAGCGTCGATTGAAATACCAACAAGCTTATGGTGGCGACTATCCAAGCGCTAAGCGTATTTAACTGCTTGAGATAAATACTAGAGAGTCTAATCGTAAAGGCCACGACCACAGCAGCAAAAGCCTGTTGACCAAGAAGGCTATCGGTCAATAAATCAGCGATAAGACCTATAGTAAAGGCAAGAAAGACACCGGCATAACGTGGCTGGAATAATAGCCAAAAAATAAGCACCATCACCATAAATAAAGGTCGTAGCGCAGCCAAATACTGACCCAAAGGATAGACGCTGAGCGATGAAGCGACAATAAAGCTTAGCACCATAGCGCTTATCAATAGCCCAGTAGGATGTTCAGAGTCCGGATACGCCATAACTGCTACCTGTACGAAAGCTTAGCGAGTATTGCTGATAGGTTTGCTAAACATAGATAAAAAACCTTACAGCCTGCTGTTTAAGTTACGATTAGAAGTGATACTGATAAGGCTCTTAGCGGCTTAGTTAATGACTAGCTACTTCTCTAATTCGCTAACTCACGAATTGGGCGCTCTTTATCCTGTAGCACTAAGACGTAGGCGTTATCCACAAAATTGGCCGCGGGCGTCACCTTAATGCTCTTAAAGTTATCCGCTTGCGTATCTTCGATATGTGCAATCGTACCGACGCGGTAGCCTGCTGGAATACGGCCGCCAAGGCCTGAGGATATCAGCACATCACCAACGCGCACATCTGAGGTCTTAAACACATAATTTAGACTCAAAGAGGTCGGCAGACCGACGCCTGTCACAATCGCGCGCTGACCGGTGCGCTTGACTGTTACCGCCACAGATTGCTGCTCATCACTTATGAGTAATACACGGCTAGTATTGGGATAGACGTTAATGACTTGCCCTAATATGCCCTGCTCATCGATGACGGTTTGTGCCACTTGGACGCCATCGCGCTCGCCTTTGTTAATCACCACGATTTGCTTGAGCAGGTTGGTATCGGTGCCAATAACTTGCGCCAGATTGAGATCAAACTGCTCAGGTCTTGTGGTTGATAAAATACCTTGCAAGCGTGCGTTTTGTGCCAAGATATAATCTTGCTGCTGAAGCTTGGCCTGCGCGTGTAGCAACTGCGACTTGAGTTGCACATTCTCGCGGCGCAGCGACTCTTTGGACTGTAGCCTTCCACTCGCCCAATGTTTGGCGTAGCTTGGGAGCAGCGCTGATTGATAAATCGGCTGCATAGAGGCGTGGCTAGTATCGCGTATCGGCTTGAACCATTCTGGATTCTTACTATCAAACCACATCAAAACCAACGCCACTATCAGAGCGATAGCAGTGACGCGTAATGACAAAGGCTGACGAGCAAAAATACTGGGAGTCATATAAGATCTAGCTTCTTTAAAGAGTATAAGGGCTAAGCGGTGATTAAATATCTATAACTGATAGCAATAAAGGCCGCCTTATGACCGCCTTTATCGATAAATTTAATGAGGGTTGCTCATTTACTAAGCTGCCCATACTAAGCTGCTCATTGACTAAGCTGCCCATTGACTTAGACGCTTAAGCGGTTAAACGAAGATCATATTCAAGCTTTTGTTATTAATAAAATCAAGCGCCATACCGCCGCCGCGACTNACACAAGTTAATGGATCTTCAGCGACTGTCACCGGTAGGCCGGTCTCTCTTGAGACAAGCTTATCCAAATCGCGTAGCAAAGCACCGCCGCCGGTCAAGACGATACCGCGCTCAGCGATNTCCGAAGACAGCTCAGGCGGGGTCTGCTCAAGCGCGGCTTTGACCGCACTGACGATACCACTTAGCGGATCACTTAACGCTTTTTGAATCTCTTGCGAATTGATCGTAAAGGTTTTAGGCACCCCTTCAGCCATACTACGGCCACGAACCTCTACTTCTAGCTGCTCTTCTTCATTGAGCGCTGAACCGACTTCAGTCTTGATGCGCTCGGCAGTGGTTTCACCGATCACGCAGCCGTGAGTACGGCGCACATGCGTGATGATCGCTTCATCAAAGATATCACCGCCAATACGGATAGACTCAGCATAAACACAGCCCGATAGCGCGATAACTGCAATCTCAGTAGTACCGCCGCCAATATCGACCACCATAGAGCCACTTGCTTCATGGACAGGCATGCCAGCACCAATAGCCGCTGCCATTGGCTCCTCTAGCAACAAGACTTTGCTTGCACCTGCTGAAGATACCGCTTCACGAATGGCTTTGCGCTCTACTAGCGTTGACTTACAAGGTACACAAACCACCACGTTAGGCTGAGCCAAAAAGCGTTTGGCCTTTACCTTAGTAATGAAGTGTTTGAGCATCTTTTGCGTCACTTCAAAATCAGCGATGACGCCATCTTTTAAAGGCCTAATAGCGGTAATGTTCGCCGGCGTTCGACCTAGCATTTGCTTGGCATCGATACCTACCGCCGCAACCGTCGGATTTTGAGTGCGATTGCTNCGCAAAGCAACGACTGTTGGCTCATCGAGCACTACCCCTTTATTAGGGATAAAAATTAAGGTGTTGGCAGTGCCAAGATCAATGGCGATATTACTTGATAAAAATCCAAACAGGTTCATGACTATTATATCCAGCGTCTTACAAATGAAGGCAAATGAGGCGAATGAAACGGCTAAGGCGTACTTATTGGCAGTGTAAGGTCGGTATTTACCGCCTATGGTAACGAAAGCTTACCTATACAACAAGAGGGCCCTAAACTACAAAGATGAAAGTGGGCTAAATTATACCGATTTAGGATGAAAAAAACATGGCTATTTACAGGAGNGAAGTAATAAATAACATCTTAACTGCTAGAATTTGTTACAAAAACTAAAGCGATGCCNTTCATAATTGATGCCGTTTTTAATTAGTGCAACTAAGATACAAGGTATNATCNNTCTATGCTAGTTTTTATTACGACGCTGTACTCATCAANACAGATTNATAGCTGAGACANCCTCTCTTTAAGAAGTAGTGAAATGCCGGTAGAAGTAACGGCAAGAATAATAGAAATAAAGAGCGAATTTAGAACAACATCATCAATACATTGTGGTCAATTGGTGGCTAATGTGCACCTCTACTCTGTAAACTTAGCTTAGATGCTTTATAATAACACTCATATGACTATCGCGTATCAGCTCGCCCTTTGAGATTTTGAATTTTAAGCTTTTGAATACAGATAAGCGTCTCTTATTAATGAGACTTATCAAGGGGCCACAGCACTTTTATTATTTANCTTTCGTTGGAGAAATTATGTCACAGCAAGCACCCGACAAAACCTCTATTGAGCACGACCATGTAAGCCGTGAAGAGATTTTAGAAATCGCCACCTTAGCACGTTTAGGAGTGGATACAGACACCGCTGGTAGCTACGCTGAAGATATCAGTAAAGTATTAGGCCTGATGAAAACTCTAGGCGGCGTTGATACTACAGGTATTAAGGCTTTATCTAATATCCATGAAGTCTGCCAAGAACTACGCAGCGACGTCGCCAAACATGATATCGACCGCGAGCGTAACCAGTCTATGGCGCCTGCAGTCGAAGACGGTCTCTATCTCGTACCGCAAGTNATTGAATAGCCTATAGATACGAGCTTATTAGGACCTTTTACTTTTATTTCTCAANTGGCTTTTTTCACTAGCTTTATAACTACTAGCTTTATAACTACTAGCTTTATAACTACTAGCTTTATAACTCTTAGCCTTATAACTCTTAGCNTTATAACTNNTAGCNTTATAACTCTTAGCCTTATAACTCTTAGCCTTATAACTATAACGGACGACACCTTATGTCTGAGATGCATCTCTTATCNACCGAGCAGCTNATTACAGGCTTGCANGACAAGCAATTCAGCAGTCTNGAGCTGACCGAACANTATATCAAGCGTATAGAAANCTTAGATAACCANGTTAATAGCTTTATTACCACAATCTTTGATAGCGCTCGCGCGCAAGCCAGCGCCGCTGATGCTATGCGTGCTCAAGGCGACAAACGCCCACTGCTAGGCGTACCAATGGCGCACAAAGATATCTTTTGTACTCAAGGGGTATTGACCACTTGTGGCTCGAAGATGCTGCATAACTTTATTTCGCCTTATGACGCGACTATCGTCAGTAACATCCGCGAGGCTGGGATGATTAATCTAGGTAAGCTCAATATGGATGAGTTTGCGATGGGCTCAGACAATAGCAGCTCATACTATGGCAAGGTGCAAAACCCTTGGAACCTAGAGCGCGTTCCTGGTGGCTCATCTGGTGGTAGCGCGGCAGCAGTAGCGGCAGGCTTTGTACCTATGGCAACCGCTAGCGATACCGGCGGCTCTATTCGTCAGCCGGCATCGTTTTGTGGTTTAACCGGTATTAAGCCCACTTATGGCCGCGTCTCGCGTTTTGGCATGATTGCTTATGCGTCAAGTCTCGATCAAGCAGGCACTATGGGTCGTAGCGCGCAAGACTGCGCTTATCTTTTGCAGCCTATGGTCAGCCATGATGAGCGCGATGCTACCTCCGTCAAACATGACATTCCAGACTATGTACAAGATATCAAAGACGCTGAAGCTGCAGCGGGTGACAAGCCTCTTGATGGTCTGCGTATCGGTGTCGCAAAAGAATACTTCACCGAAGGTTTGAACAAAGAGGTCGAACAAACCGTGCGCGCGGCACTAAAACAATACGAGGCGCTTGGCGCGACGATTGTAGAGGTTAACATTACTAACCCTGACATCACGCTCGCGACTTATTATATGTTGGCCCCTGCTGAGGCTTCCTCTAACTTGTCACGCTTCGATGGCGTACGCTTTGGCTATCGCTGCGAAGAGCCAAAAGATTTGACTGATCTTTACACGCGCTCGCGTTCTGAAGGTTTTGGTCCTGAGGTGCAGCGCCGTATCTTGACCGGCACCTATGCGCTATCTGCAGGNTACTTTGATGCTTATTATACCAAAGCACAAAAAGTACGCCGTATGATTGTTGAGGACTTCGACAAGGCCTTTACTCATTGCGATGTCATCGCCAGTCCTACTGCGCCAACTACTGCTTATAANCTCAGTGACAACTTAGATCCAGCCGCTATGTATCTAGGCGACGTTTATACTATCGGNGTNAATTTGGCAGGCTTGCCAGCACTTAGCCAACCAGTAGGTCTAACCTCTGAGGGCTTACCTGTTGGTCTACAGCTCATTGGTCAGTATTGGCAAGAGAGTAAACTGCTGAGCACCGCGCATCTGTTTCAGCAACATACCGATCACCACTTGCAAAACTCGCTTATCGCGAAGCAAAACGTATAAGTTATCTGTTGATGGTCAAATCACTTACAGTATAAGACTACTTGGTTTCGCTGATTGGTTTTGCTGAGTAAAACTGGACTCTAATAAGGATATAAGATGACTGTTATCGATATGTTGAAACAAGATTACGGCTTAGATAATGACCAAGCAGCTGGCTTGCAGGCTAAGCTAAAAGAGTTAGAGGCGTTTTTTGATAAAAACTTTGAAGATAGTCCAAGCTTTTTCAAGACTTTCTATAGCAAGTTTGAAGAGACGATTGCTCCTTACGGTTTTGAAGAAAGGAATGCAAAGCAGGCTGAGCCTTTGGTAAGTGATCTGTATTTGCAAGGCGATTTTAAGATCTTGGTCAGCTACATTATCCCCGCTTATTATCAAAGCGGCGGCGATAGTGAGGTTTTCTCAGATACTTATACCCAACTGATGAATAGCTATTAAAGTCTGAAAGCGAGCCAATAGCACAACACATTCGGTATTAGCGGGCTAATGAACGACGATAAATGGGTACAAATACTATTATCGTCGCTCGCGACTATGAACCTAGAAGACTTTTAGCACACCCCTGTTTTATTTAATTTTTCGATAGGATTTTATGATGGAAATGACAGAATTTGCAACTCGTAAAGAGCTGCTCGTCGACGGCTATGAAGTCGTCATCGGTATTGAGATTCACTGTCAACTCAATACCGACAGTAAAATATTCTCAAGCGCCCCTACCGACTTTGGTAATGAGCCAAACACTCAGGCGAGTATCGTTGATCTAGGTCTCCCTGGTGTATTACCTGTCTTAAATACAGGTGTTGTCGACCGCGCCTTAAAGTTCGGTATCGGCGTCGATGCCGAATTAGGACTATTTAATACCTTTGATCGTAAAAACTACTTTTATCCTGACTTGCCTAAAGGCTATCAAATCACGCAAATGGCAAACCCTATCGTCGGCAAAGGCTATATCGATGTCGTGGTTAATGAAGGCGAAAAGAATGAATATCATAAACGTATGGGTATCACTCGCGCGCATTTAGAAGAGGATGCTGGCAAGTCTGTCCACGATGCAATCGATGGGATGACGGGTGTCGATCTGAACCGTGCTGGCACGCCGCTCATCGAGATCGTCTCTGAGCCAGATATGCGCTCAGCGGCCGAAGCTTTGGCTTATATCAAAGCCATCCATCAACTCGTGACTTGGCTGGGTATCTCGGATGCGGTCATGGCAGAAGGCTCGTTCCGCTGCGATTGTAACGTCTCTGTGCGTCAGCCAGGCGGTGAGCTTGGCACTCGTACTGAGCTAAAAAATCTAAACTCATTTCGTTCAATCGAACGCGCTATCGCTCGCGAGATCGAACGTCAAATCGATATTATCGAGGACGGTGGTAAAGTCGTGCAAGCGACGATGCTCTATGATCTTGAAAAAGATGAAACCCGCGTCATGCGTACCAAAGAAGACGCCAACGACTATCGCTACTTCCCTGATCCTGATTTGCTACCTGTACGTATCGAGCAAGCCACCATTGATGCAATAAAAGCGGCGATGCCTGAGCTGCCTGCTCGTCGCCGTGATCGTTTCGAGAATGAGCTTGAGCTATCAGAATACGATGCGCGTATCCTAACTGGTAGCCGTGCGATTGCCGACTACTTCGAAGACGTCGTTGCTGAGGTTGGGCAAGACAATGCTAAGACTGCCGCAAACTGGGTCATGGGCGATCTGCTCGGCGCGCTCAATAAGGATGATACAGATATTACCGACTCTCCTATCAGCGCTAAACAGCTAGCAGGACTGCTTGCCAGACTGTTTGATGATACTTTATCAGGTAAATTGGCCAAGAAAGTCTTTAGCGCTTTATACGCACGTGAAGGTGGCGACGGCGATGATGCCGCAGATATTATCATCAAAGATAAAGGNCTCAAGCAAGAAACTGACACCGGCGCGATTAAAGCGATGGTCGAAGAGGTGATCGCCAACAATCAAACCATGGTCGATGAGTATAAAGGCGGTAAAGAGAAAGCCTTTAACGGTCTGGTCGGGCAAGTAATGAAAGCCAGCCGCGGTAGTGCTAACCCTCAGCAAGTCAATCAAATCTTAAAAGAATTGTTGGGTTAATTGTACTAAGGAAAAAAGGATGGCTAATTCAGACCCAAGTACATATAAGAAATTTGCTTACTTTTATTTTTTTAGTGCTTGGGTGGCTTTAGTTGTTATTATTTTTTTGTTTTATAATTCTTTTTGGGAAATGATTGTTGATGTAGTCTATTTAAAAGGTTTTTTTAACCCTAGCATTTATACAACACTGTTTAGCCTGATAACGTTGATAGCTTTTTTAGTCAGTTGGTTCATATCTTTCATAGTGTCAAGAAACTCTATATTTCTAGCTCTATTAAACTCAATAGTGTTTGTTGTTTACTTTGGCATGCTTATCACACTGACAAATAACTATTTGCAATTTTTTGAACATCCAAGCATTCCCATACGTGAACAATTTCATAATTATTCTTATATGAGTATAATCACTTTGGGAGCTGCAATGACAGTATGGCTAGTTAGATACTGGCAATATATTCTTGCCGTTAGAATACCAATATGGGTTACTATCCTATTCGCTATGACTACTATTGTACTATTTGCTGGTTGGTGGATTTTTGTAGACCTAATTACTAGCATGTAATATGATAATATTTGATTCTTTAATAAAATATCATATGTGTAACTCTCTGACAAAAATTTAAGAGTCTTTAGTTAAGTCAGTTTGTACGCTACTATCTGTTAAAACCGCTTGCAATATATAAGATTTTGCGTAGAATAGTCAACCATTCGGGGCGTAGCGCAGTCTGGTAGCGCACTACACTGGGGGTGTAGTGGTCGCAGGTTCAAATCCTGCCGTTCCGACCAAACATAGTAGTTAAACAGAAAAGCCAATCATTGTTTTCAATGGTTGGCTTTTTTTTATGCTAAATTTTACTGATATCAGTATTCATATCCATCACATTAATATCATGTTTTGAAGCCAAAAAGCTTAGCACTGCCATAGCCGACACTCGTATCCTATAGACTTTTATAGAGCGAGCCGTTAGGGTAAATGCTACCTCTTCACACTGGTGTATCCTATGTCCGATCCTGTCAATCAGCCTACACCTAATCGCCTCATAGATAATGCTCCTTGGGAGCGTTTCCGCCGGCCCTACGTGCGTGATTTGGCGTTTGTACTTGCTTGCCCTAACATCTTAACTCACTGGATCGACTTCTCGCCAGATCAAATTACTCATCCCATCGCGGTTCATAATAGTGAGTTTTGGCTAGCGCAGTTTCAAGCGTACCAGCAGCGCTTAGAGCAGCTTGATAACACTAACGCTTATCAAGATTTGACGCGTTATCTATTATCGCGGCCTAGTCCGAATCGCTTAGGCTTTCACTTTGAAGGCTTGCTATCGTTTTGGTTAGAGGATGGGTTTGCGCATGGGCTGCACGCGTTTGAGACCTTAGCCAGTAATATTCAATTGTATAATGATAAGCAAACGGTAGGTGAGCTTGATTTAATTCTTTATAATCATGTGCAGCAGCAGACGGAGCATTGGGAGTTAGCGATTAAGTTCTTTATGGGCTCGCAGCCATTCGCACCGCAAGACTGGGTTGGCATNAATTCAAACGATAANCTTCAGCGCAAAATGACTTATATGCAAAATAAGCAGTTTCGCAGCGTTTGGGTAGATACTGAGGATCATGGGCGCGTCAAGATTGATAAACGTTATGGAGTGATCAAAGGTCGCTTCTTTTTGCCTGTTCATTNTACTGATTTTACTTATCCTGACTGGCTAGAGCCGACANTTCCTATGCATGAATGGTGCGATATAAACGATGAAACTACTCTTGCTNATCTCGATAAAAGCTCGCTACGCCAAGCCCACTATATNGAGTGGTTCACCAAGCGCGACTTTTATGACGAGCATCAGTCGTTATCTAGTCTGCCACTAGGGTCAACGGGACAGCCACCTAAAGCGGGGCTATATTTCTTAAAAGAGCGCCCACTGGTGATTTACCCTTATGTGAGCGCTAGTAGTGAGAATAAACTCTAAGGTGGAGCCTTGTTTCAATAGTTCTCAATGACCTGCATAATCTCGTATCTAAGCATATCGGCGCTCGGCATACGCTCAGCATGAAAGCGGACGATAGCGATACCGGCACTGGCTAGTGCTTTGTCTTTTTTATCGTCAGCCTTTTGCCGCGATTTACTGCTGTGAGTCCAGTCATCCAGTTCGATGGCGACTAAAGTGGTTTGTGCGTCGATATCGGTAATCACATAATCGACGCTTTGCCGGCAGATGCGATTAAACCAAAAGCTGCGCTCGCTGGCCTCCTCAGAGTTGGCTTCGATAATGCGGGACAACTGAACTTGGACGAAGATATGATATTCAGGGAGGGCATTTTTGAGCTTATTAAAAAAGATGACTTCGGTATCGGTCATAATAGGCATCGGCGCAAAAGGCCAAATCGCCAAATCGTCACCACCTACCGGTGCAGGAGCCGGCTCTTCTCTTTTTGAATTTGACTGATGCTTTATCACCACTATCAGAGTCAAAAAGCCGATAGCTGCGAGCAGAAATACAATGCCAAGTGACATAGGTTTACCTTATAAATTTGAGGCGACCGCCCAGCCTTTGTAGGCTGATAAGTCATACAGTAGGAAATAGAAAAGCAGCCGGTATCGTATACAAGCTTAACTCAATCAGCAATCTTTGACTTCCTCCCCGACCTAAAGGAACGGGGATTCCTACTAAAGACGGTCAAGCCCGACCGCGAGAATGTTTTTTGCTCCATTAACATCACGTTGATGGGTCGTTTTACAAGAACGACAAAACCATGCTCTTATACCAAGACCTTCTCTACCTTTCGGACTGTCTTGGCGAGAGCCGCAATTTGATCAGGTTTGGGTGCTGTACGCTTCATTGACTTCAAGATAGTGGCAACCTGCGTTCGCGCATTTATAATCCAGTTGCCGCTTAATCTCAAACCAACCCGCGTCATAGACGGATTTGGCCAGTTTGGATGAAGTGAATGATGTTGATTTGATTTTACCAACAACGATTAAGTTGTTGGCTTTGACCAATTTATTGGTAAATTTATGGATCAAATCTTGGCGGGTATTTTTGATCTTGGCGTGAATGGCACGGACCCGTTTTTTATTCTTGGCTCTTTGGGCGGTGGCCAGCTTTTCAGCGTATTGATGAGTGACTTTGATTTGTAACTGATCACCATCGCTACTGACCGCTGAATCCTTGCAGCCTAGATCAATACCAACTTGGCCAGTACCACATTTAGTTTTTGGAAATTCTTTNACGGTGATACAGGCNTACCAGTNNCCNCGATTGTCTTGNACNAGCTCCAGAGTATTGATGCTGTACAGGGCTAGGTTATAGCTGTCCCACACATCAATGATCAGCTTTTCACCCTTAGCAAGGCTTAGCTGAATAGTGGACTTAAGGCTTTTCTTGCCTGANTGACGNGTTGNTAGGTGNTTNANGGCNGTCNTTTTAAANGGAATCCAGCCCAANCTTCTTCTCTTNGCCTTTGGGTTGTTGGTNCGCCAGTTGAGTTTGGCTTTTTTAAACTGTTTACGGGATTTAGCGTGAACCTCACTAATCGCTTGCAAGGTTTGGCTNTGCAAGTTTAAATACTCNCCNNNNCCTTTGGTATAAGCGGCCAAATCATAAGCTGAAAAGAATTTGCCNGTGCGCTGTAAGATGTTTAAAACTNAGCTCATTGACGTAATTCCAGACAAANTTAACNGNCCCAGCNAANATATTGAGCTGAGTGGCGTGTTTGTCTTTGATGCGTAGTTTGAGCGTTTTCATGGGATAATTATGATCTCAATGCAGTTGAGTAACAAGAGGTTCGCCATACTGGGCGACAATGACTGACGCCTGATATCCACGCCCTAGAAGGACGTGGTTTTACGGCGTTAAATGATAAAATAAAAAACACGACAATACATGTCGTGTTTTAAGCTAAATTTTTGCGCTATAGATGGTTTCGAGCTAAAGATAGATACTCATAAGAAAGTAAGTGTTTACCAATATTTGACCCAAGCACCGCTAGTATCCACTTTGGGGTCGTTGTTAATCTTATCTTTTAGCGCTAATGCGGCCACTTTACCGCGCTCAGGACCAACGACGACGCGGACACCGCGACTGGTCTTACTCGTTGTCACTTGATAGCCTGCATCTTTGAATTTTTTGGCGACTCTATCGGCACCGGCTTGATCGCTAGCTAGCGAGACTTGTACGCCAAAGCTGCCCTTAGCATCGGTTTGTTTCGCTTCTCTACGAGCCTCTACCAAGCGCTGCTGCGCATCACGCTTTGCTTGTGCTTGCGCTTTTTCTTGTTCCCGCTTACGCTCTGCTTCTGCCGCCTCACGCTCTAAGCGCTGAATCTGTTTACGCGAAGGAATGGTAATCGTCTGCCCTAATTGTAAGGTAGCAGATGGTGAGGTGTTATTGGCTTGGGCCAAGGCTTCAACGGGCACATTGTACCGACGTGCTAGCTTGATTAAGCCATCACCGGACTTGACTTTGTATTCGCTTGGTGAGCTTGGTGGCTCGGATTCAGCCGCTTGCGCTTTTTGCTCAGCTGCCTTGTTTTCAGCGGCTCTTTGTTCAGCGGCCTTTTGTTCTGCCGCTCTTTGCTCGGCAGCTTTGCGTTCGGCTTGTTCTTTGGCTGCCGCTTTTTCTCGGGCCTCAGCTTCTGCCTTTTGTTGAGCAGCGCGCTGCTGCTCTTGCTCAGCTGCTCTTTTTGCTTCAGCGGCGCGGCGCTTTTCTTCTTCAATGCGACTGTCGTTACTTACAGCGTTTGCGCTCGTACTAGTAGGTGTCACGGTATCTTGCTGCGTCTGTACTGCAGGGGTGTCTGATGTGGTGGGCGTTTCTTGTATCGCTTCTTCTTCAGCAGCTTTGGGCGTGGCATTATCGATATAGCGTTGGTTTTCTGCGCGTGCTTTAGCGAGTGCTTTGGCCTCTGCAGACTCTTGCTCAGCCAAAAACTGCTCGGCACGCTTTTCTTGTTCCGCTACTCGTAGGGCACGCTCTTTTTGTTTTTGAGCCAATAGCTTTTTTTCAGTTTCGATATCTGTGGTCAACGGGGTCACGGCCTGTTGCTCTTCAGCGCTAGTCTCAACGATAGCTGGGGCCGCAGCGGTATTATCATTGGTTCCAATCTGTTGCACCATGGCATATAGCATCACGCTACCGCCAATAATCATGCCGATGCCCAATAAGGCTTGTCTAGAAAAATTCATCCGTTTCATTTCCTCAGTTGGTAACAATGATCATTTCATACCCTTAAAGCTTTATACGCACTGCTTATACTGCAATCTTATCTGATAAATGANTACTATTTTTACGAAAAAATAACTTAGTCACCCATTTATAAAGCCTTTTATTATCATAACAAAGCGCTTTGATTATAAAACAATTTTTTCATATTGTCTGCTAACAGGATACTTCAACAGACGATGCAAACTGCGTTACCTAACAAAAGCTAAGTCAAACTACTTATCGGCTGAGCTTAANGTTTTTAGCTTGACCATGTTAGTTTGCGGCTCTGTTCTAGCGNTATGTTGGCTCAAGGGTNAAAGCTNAAAGCGTCTCACCAATNGTATGAAAAGAGCCGCAAACTAGCAGNAGATCGTGTGGCTGACTCGCCAAAATAGCCGCTTGCGCCGCCTGCTGTAAACTCTCAAAAGTATGGATGCGTTCTTGAGGAATATAAGCGCTCATCGCGGCTACTAATTGCTCAACGCTCGCTGCTCTTGGATAATCTATCTCAGCGATAAACCACTCAGACATCGGCAAATCAGCTTGCGTTAAACGTTGAACAACCAGCTCGATATCCTTATCTGCGAGCATAGAAAACACTACCTTAATCGTCGCAGTTTTATTACCGGCCAGTTGCTTGTGCTGCTGCCAAAGCGCTACTAACTGCGCGAGCATAAAATCAACGCCATGCTCGTTATGGGCGACATCGAATAGCCAATGGCGATCAGCCAGCTGCCGATAATCAAAACGCCCTGCTAGCTGAACGCTACCCAAGGCTTGCTTGATAGCGTCAATGCCGATATCGAGAGGACTGGCTAGCACGGCTGATACCGCATTAGCAGTATTGGTCAGTGACAGTTTTGGCCGCGGTAGTTGCAGTGTCACTGCCGCATTACTATATTGCCAAGTGGGCTTAGCATTAGTATTAAGCTCGTTATTAAGCTCATTATTAAGCTTAGTATTTATCTTATCTTCGCTACTACTCTTAACTTCACGGTAATAAAAATCCTGTCCCACTTGATAGCAAGTGACATTATGCTGCTCAACAAGTTCTGCAACGCTGGCGGGCATTTCAGTAGCGCCGTAAATCAGGGGAATACCTTCACGTAAAATACCCGCCTTTTCACGGCCGATATCTTCAAGGTTGTCTCCGAGCCAATCCACGTGATCGATACCGATATTGGTAATCACTGCCAGATCAGGATCGATGATATTGACCACATCTAAGCGCCCGCCTAAGCCAACTTCTAGCACCCAAACCTCGCAGTCTGCGGTCGCAAATATCAAAAGCGCGGCTAAAGTCGTCATCTCAAAAAAGGATAAGGTTAATCCGCATTGCAGCCTTGCGGCCTCAACTTGCTCAAAAGCCGCTATCAAAGTCTTATCACTAACCATCTGGCCATTAATACGTACGCGCTCATTGAACTCAATTAAGTGCGGCGACTGATACAGCGCGGTTTTATATCCCGCAGCTTGACACAGCTCACTGATCATCGCAGTCGTGGAGCCCTTACCATTGGTGCCTGCCACCGTAAAAACGTAGGTATTTTCTTTGGCCGACTGGACGACTCCTAAACGCTCAGCGACCGGCAGCACTCTGGAGAGCCCCATATCTATCGCTGAGACGTGGATTTGCTGCATATAATCTAGCCATTCCGTNAGGCTAGAGTCTTTAGTCGGCTTATNCGCCTGCGAAGTCAAAGAAGAAGAGTCCATAAATAACCTATATCAAAAATGGGCGTAAAAAAAGCTATAAATCGTCATTATATTTGCCTCAAAGTGTATAGCAAATNCAATCAAAACCCCAATTNAAAATGACAAGTCAAAACCAAAAAATAGCACTTACCGCTCTTCACGATAAATGCTATTAAAAGTGTGCTAAGTGTACTTTAAAAACAGCTTAAACGCAGAGCTAAGCATCCACGTTTGGCTGATGACAAAGCTTAGCAAGCAGGCGATAAATGGTATCTATCATTTGATGACGATGCACCACTTCATCTACAACGCCGTGCTCTAATAAAAACTCAGCGCGCTGGAAAGGCTCTTCTAAGGTCTCGCGTACGGTTTGCTCAATGACGCGCTTGCCGGCAAAGCCTATCATCGCTTTTGGTTCGGCTAAATGGATATCACCAAGCATGGCAAGCGATGCCGTCACGCCGCCGTAAACGGGATTGGTCAACACCACGATATAAGGAATACCTGCCAAACGCAGACGCTCAACCGCAGCTGCGGTACGCGCCATCTGCATCAAGGACAGTAACCCTTCTTGCATACGCGCACCACCAGAAGCAGCAAAACAAACTAACGGTTTACGCTCTGCTAAGGACTTCTCCGCCGCTTGTACAAATCGATCGCCAACCACTGAGCCCATCGAGCCGCCCATAAATTGAAAGTCAAAAGCACAGGCCACGACTTCAAGATTGCGTAGCTTGCCATATAGCACAATCAGCGCTTCGCTCTCGCCCGTCTTAGTCTGGGCTTGCGTCATACGCTCAGGATAAGGTTTGCTATCGACGAAGCCTAACGGGTCTTTTGCGACAAACTCCTGCCCAATCTCGCCATCGACTTGCTCCAAAAACCATTGCAAGCGCTCACGAGCAGTCATCGCCAGATGATGATCGCAGTGCGGACAAACATAACAGTTAAAGATAAGCGCCGTATTGGTGATCATCGACAGGCAGTTCGGGCACTTAGTTGAAGGCTCAGTCTCAACTGCAGTCAGTTGCGGCGTGAGCTGCTGCTTAACGCCCGGTACGGGACGATTAAACCACGATTGGCCTGCCGTATTGGTANTGGTTTTGGTACTGGTTTTGGCACTGTCCTCTGACATCTCAGTTTTTTCTATAGTTTCAGTCATATTATTCGCCATTATCAAAAGGTTATCCGGCACGTTTGCGCATAACCGTTTATAGTATTATGAATGATTGCTCATGCATCATTGCAGATATGGTCTTAGTTTACACACGTAAACTAAAATTAGCAAAGCCATTCAACATATTGCTATTAACGGCTTTTCTCGATAGTTTACTGGAGTAATAGTATATAAAACCCGCACTGACGATAATATTACAAACTATCTAAAGCGTCTCTTAGCTCATCCATTTTGGTCATAATACGCTGCTGTGCTTCCGCTACCGCCTTGCTATCATTGGCATCGATATCAGCAAAGTTCTGCACTAAGGCACTCCCCACAATGACCCCATCGGCGTGCTCGCCAATGGCTTTGGCAGACGCACCATCACGAATACCAAAACCAACACAAACTGGCAAATCCGTCTCTGCCTTAATCGCTTGTACTTGCTGCGCGACATCATCAGTATCGAGCGTAGCAGATCCGGTGACGCCTTTGAGTGACACGTAATAAATATAACCGCCACAATGGGTCAAGACTTGCTCGCGGCGCTCAGGTAAAGTCGTCGGCGATAATAAGAAAATCTCATTCATCGCATGCTCAGATAGATGCTGAGTAAAACTGCCCGCCTCGGCTGGCGGCAGGTCCACCATCAAGAGACCATCAACCCCTGCCTGTTCACACAGCTGCACAAAGTTATCATAGCCAATGATTTCCACAGGGTTAAGATAGCCCATCAGGATAATAGGCGTCTGTGTATCTTGCTTACGAAACTCGCTTACCATATTTAGCGCATCACGAGTGCTGGTACCTGCCGCTAACGCGCGCTCGCCTGCTAAAGCTACGGTTGGGCCATCGGCCATAGGATCTGAAAACGGTAAACCGACTTCGATCATATCGGCGCCGTGTTTGACAAGATCATGTAGCAAGCCAACAAAGTTACTCGGATTGGGATCGCCTGCCATCACGTACGGAATCAGCGCTTTTTTGTTCTGTGATTTTAAAGTTTCAAAGGTGCTTTCAATTCGGGTCATAATTTTCTCTAGTTATTATTTAATAAAAACAAGAGGCTATTATTAGCCTCTGTTGATCATATTATTGAATGCTACAGCTCAATCCCTTCCGCCTTCATCACTGAATGCAAATCTTTATCGCCGCGACCTGACATATTCACCACGATAGTCTGCTCAGGTGACATGGTTTTGGCCAGTTTTAATGCATAAGCACAAGCGTGCGCAGTCTCAAGTGCAGGAATAATACCTTCTTTACGCGTCACTTCATGAAAGCCCTCTAACGCCTCTTTGTCGGTACAGCCAACATATTCAACCCGGTTCATGTCTTTTAGGAAACTATGCTCTGGGCCAACACCTGGGTAATCAAGACCTGCCGAGATCGAATGCGTCTCTTGAATTTGGCCATCATCATCTGCCATTAAATAAGTACGATTACCATGCAACACGCCGATACGGCCCGCCGCAAGTGGCGCTGAATGACGACCACTTTCGATACCATCGCCTGTAGCTTCGACACCATACATCTTCACATCGGTATCGTTTAAGAAGTCAAAAAACAGACCAATAGCATTCGAGCCGCCGCCAACACAAGCGACTAGTGCGTCAGGTAACTTACCCGTTTGTTGCAAGTGCTGTACACGCGTCTCTTTACCGATGATCGCTTGGAAATCACGCACCAGTAGCGGATAAGGATGCGGGCCTGCGACCGTACCGATAATATAATAAGTCGTATCGACATTGGTGACCCAATCGCGCATGGCTTCGTTCATTGCATCTTTTAAGGTGCGCGACCCTGAAGTCACTGGCACGACAGTCGTGCCTAAGAGACGCATACGGTAGACGTTCATCTTTTGTCGTTCGACGTCGTCTGCGCCCATATAGACGATGCACTCTAAGCCCAAACGTGCGGCGATAGTCGCGGTTGCCACGCCGTGCTGACCCGCTCCTGTCTCCGCGATAATGCGTTTTTTACCGCACATTTTGGCGAGTAGCGCCTGCCCGATAGTATTATTGACCTTGTGCGCGCCGGTATGATTGAGATCTTCACGCTTAAAGTAAATTTGCGCGCCGCCGATTTCATCGCTTAAACGCTTGGCATGATACAGCGGCGTTGGNCGACCGACGTAATTGACCAAATCGTTATGATACTCCTCCCAAAAGGCCGGATCAGCTTTGACTTTGGTGTATAGTGTCTCAAGCTCTTCTAGCGCTGCCATCAAAGTCTCAGACACAAAGCGGCCGCCATGCACGCCAAAATGACCACGAGGATCAGGGTATTGATTGAAATCGGCGACGTCTTTTGGATTGGTAAAAGTATTGATCGTTTGTGCTGAATTATTTTCGGTTGTAGTACTCATCAAAATATCCTGTAGATAACATATAGGTTAAAAATGCTTATAAATTAAAGGCCAAACGATTAAAACAATATAGGGCTTATAAATAAATCNATAAAACTCTTTGCCTTGATCTCGGCCATAGTCAATCTCTTCACCGATCATTGCCATCGATCTCGTTTGACCGCTTTCATAAAGCCGCGCATTTTGTCTTCATCTTTTTTACCTTTCGCGGACTCAATACCGCCGCTCACATCGAGCGCGTAGAGCGCATGGATAGGCAGATCTAAAGTTGCAGCGACATTATCAGCATCAAGCCCGCCTGCCAATATAATAGGCAGCGCACTGTCTGTTGGGATCAAATCCCAATCGAACTGATCGCCCGTACCGCCATATTTCTGCGGATTATAAGCATCAAGTAAAATACTACTTGCNCCAGCGCTAGCAAAATCGTTAATTTTAGCTTGGACGCTCGCTAGCGTNTCTTGTTCGCTATTGATACGTAGCGCCTTTATCCAACGTTTATGCACGCTATTAGCCAGTTGCTGACATTGCTCAGGGCTCTCATCGCCATGAAACTGGATAATATCAAAAGCGACTTTATCGGCTAACTCCATAAGCTCGTCTTTATCCANATTGACCACTAANGCGACGACGCTAGTAAAGGCTGGNACTCCGGTAGTCAATTGCTGCGCTTGCGCTATGGTCACCGCACGCGGACTTGGCGGATAAAACACTAAGCCTACCGCATCGACCCCTAGCTGGATAGCTGCCTCAATATCAGCAAGCTGAGTGAATCCGCAAAATTTTACCTGCATATTTTGACCTTAGCCAAGTAAACTTGAAGTTGTCTTAATAAAGTGGCTGTTCATAAATTAGCGATTAATAGAGGCGCCCAGCTCTAGAAATGAGGGTGATTTGTTAACTCAAAGCCAAATCAATTGCATCCAAAAACTTATCCTAGCATACTTTTATTCATAGTTTTGTTTATGATTACCATAAGGACTTTTCAATGTCTAAAAAGACAGCGGCAACTAGCAGCAGTAAAGATAACGATAGTAAAAAAAAGCCGGATAATAATGCACATTCGCCCCATTATCTAATGTGGTTTCGTCGTGACTTGCGTAACCATGACAATACCGCTTTGGCCGCTATTTGTGAACAGGCTAATGCCAGTGAAGCGCCTGTTACCGCCGTCTACTTTATCACTCCTGAGCAATGGCTTGAGCATGATGACTCGCTCGTACAAGTCGATCATATCGCGCGTACTCTGCCGATACTAGCGCAAAAGCTAGAAGATCAGTTAAATATCGCTTTAAACGTCTATCTATGTGCCGATTTTGATAAGTCTATAGAAGCTATCACTGAGCTATGTGCAGAGCAAAAAATTACTACCGTTATGGCCAATCACGAGTACGAAGGCAATGAAATCGATCGCGATGAAAAGTTGACAAAGCAGCTTGCTAATAACGATATTGAGTTTATCCGTCATCATGACCAGTGTATATTGCCGCCGCTGAGCATCACCACTAATGACGGCGATAGCATGTACAAAGTCTTTACCCCATTTTATCGTAAATGGCGCGATACGTTGGAAGCAGGTTCGCTTAGCGCTCATGAAGCTACAAAAGTGACTGCTAATAATAAAACCAAAGCTCGCATAAAANCTATGNCACTAAAGTCTGCCACAGACAATGCCAATACTAGCGCCAGTATAGAAAAGCTTGCGCACAAAATAGTCGCTGACTATCAAAAACCTTTAGAGTACGACGAGAAAAAATTCACCGATAAGCCTGCGCAGCTTAAGCAAGCACGCGAGGATTATCCAGCAGGTGAAGACGCTGCTATACAGCGTTTAAAGGAGTTTGTCGCTGAGGATATCGAAGATTATGATGTCAGTCGTGACAAGCCTATTTTGCAAGGTACCAGTCACCTGTCGGCCTACTTAACGATTGGCGCTATCAGTCCAAGGCTATGTTACCTGCAAGCAGCGCAAGCGCAAGAAAAACTGCACGGTAATGATAGCGATAATGAGGACATCAATCGCTGGATAAGCGAGCTGGCTTGGCGCGACTTTTATCGTCATGTGTTAGTCGATAAACCCAAACTCATCGAGCATAAAGCTTATAAAGAAGACGCCGATAATAAGGTCAATTGGTCATATGATAAAGATGACTTTGCCGCTTGGTGCGCAGGCAAAACAGGTGTGCCGTTAGTTGATGCCGCGATGCGTTGTCTGAATGCCACAGGCTTTATGCATAATCGCTTACGCATGGTGACGGCAATGTTTTTGACCAAAGACTTGCTCATCGATTGGCGCTGGGGCGAGCGCTACTTTATGCAGCAGCTGATCGATGGTGACTTTGCTTCTAACAATGGCGGCTGGCAATGGAGCGCTTCTACGGGTACGGATTCTGCGCCGTATTTCCGCATTATGAACCCCTTTAGCCAAGGCAAAAGCCATGATGCTAAGGGCGAGTTTATCAAGACTTGGCTGCCAGAGCTCAAAGACGTTCCTGTTAGCACGTTGCACTCTGAGGACACAATGCGTAAGGCACTAAAAAAAGGCGGCGAGTTTGCAGATATAGACTACCCTGTGCCTATGGTTGAGCATAAAGAAGTGCGCAAACTGGCTATTGCTGAGTTTAAAAAATAAAGCATAGCTCAGTATTTATACGAAAAGCATACCTCTGAAAGTTGCCATAAAAAAGCGCTCAATTATCGGTAACTGAGCGCTTTTTTATATTGAGCTAAACACTTAGAACTTATCTAGTTTGACTAAGTTAATTTGAATCAGTTAATTTGAATCAGTTAATTTGACCAAGTTAACTCGCGGTACTCGCCGGCATGCGACAAGCGCCCGCGCCTTGCGTGGTAACNGTGACTACCGCTCCTGTCATCGCAAATAGCTGCTGCAATTGTGTTTGCGCGTTGCTCAGTGCCATGGTCATCACATCACCGCGGCAGGCACGCTCAAGCACTTCTTTTTTGGCCATACTTTGCGCTTGTGCCAATATCGCCGGATCAACTTGCATCATCCCAAACGCGCCCGTTTGCCAGTCGTATATCTCGATATCATCAAGATATACGGCAAACACCTCTGAGGGCGGTATAGTGATATTAATCTTTGGCATGATCGATGATGGCGTAGTCGAGTTATCCGCGGCTTCGAGCTGCTCATTAGTAGGCTGCACCACTTGTACCATCTCAGGCGTCAAGGCGCTCAGATCGATACCTGCTTGCACGCGTCCTTTAGCAATGAATAGTGCCTTTTGCTCATCTTGCCACAGCTTTGCCCAGCTGCCCTCGCGCTCACTAGTNATAATGGTATCGACACTAAAAGCCACCGTTTGCAGACGATTAAGCTGCTGAATTTGGGTGACAACGCCTTCTCTAGTAATCGTCTCAACAGGCTCTTCCTCAGCACTGTTTTGCATGATATAAATCGCAAAAGCTAACGCCGCCAGACCCACAAAGAGTAGTAGCCACGACATCTTAGCAATTTTTGGCTTAGGCTTACGCTCTTTGACAAGCCTATTATTAGGATCAGAAACGGGTTGCTCAGGAGTACTCATAGCGGCTACCTTTTTATGCGTTATTTGTTGTGTGCAGCTTAAAAAATTCAGTGCAGAATATTTATCTTAAAATCATAAGCTTAAATAAATACTGCTACTTAAATGCTATCAAAGCACCTAACTTCAAGGCGTCGCTACTTATTGTCAACACAAACCTTAAGTGAGTTATCTTTTAATCATTCGCTTTGTTTCCATAATAAAGGCTTGCNAGGATGGAAATGACAAAAAGTCATTGCGTCTGAGCCTAACTTTACCTAACATAGACAGGTTACGCTGAAGCATTATAAAAGCTCTATTATAAAGAGCGTTAATCGACTCGTTTCAGCGACTTCTTACCAAGGCAAGCTAGCGCTGGCATAAAATTTTAGCCTTACGTTTAGCGTCTTTTTTATTTATTGTATGATTGAAGATAAGGTTACGCTTTATTTATGAAAGCCAGTCAGTTCTTGTTCGCCACGCTAAAAGAGACCCCAAGTGATGCCGATATCGCCTCCAGCCAGTTGATGGTGCGTGCCGGTCTTATTCGTAAAATCGCTTCTGGACTCTATATTTGGTTGCCTTTAGGACTACGCGTCTTACAAAAGGTGGAACGTATCGTCCGTGAGGAGATGCAAAATATCGGCGCGCAAGAGGTGCTTATGCCAATGACTCAGCCCGCTGAGCTATGGCAAACTACCGGCCGGTTTGAGGACTATGGTCCTGAGCTGCTACGTTTCAAAGATCGCCATGATCGCGACTTTGTACTTGGGCCCACCCACGAAGAGGTCATCACTACTTTAGCTCAAAGCGAGCTACGTAGCTATAAGCAGCTACCGATTACTTTCTTTCAAATTCAAGGCAAATTCCGTGATGAGATTCGTCCTCGCTTCGGGGTGATGCGCGCGCGTGAATTTACTATGAAAGACGCCTACTCGTTCCATGTCGATCAAGCCTCGCTTGCCAAGACTTACCGGGATATGTACGACGCTTACACGCGTATCTTTACTCGTCTAGGCTTAGATTTTCGTGCCGTACAAGCAGATACCGGCTCTATCGGCGGCTTTGCCTCGCATGAGTTTCATGTATTGGCGGACAGCGGCGAAGACGATATCGCCTTCTCTGACTCCTCTGATTACGCGGCGAATGTTGAGCTTGCCGAATCTTTATCCTTTAACATGGCTGAGCGCCAGCCGCCAAAGCAGGCGCGCGAAGATGTGCTCACCGAAGGTATGACCTCTTGTAAGATGGTTGCTGAACATTTAGATATCCCGCTGGCGAATACGGTAAAGACTTTGATCGTCCATGGTCATAAAGAAGACGATACGCCGCAGCTAATCGCCATAGTTTTGCGCGGCGATCATCAGCTCAATACCATCAAAGCAGAGAAAATCGAAGAAGCCAATGTGCCACTAACACTTGCCTCTGATGCAGAACTAAAAGCGGCGGGGCTGCATAAAGGCTATATCGGCGTTGACCTAGATATGCCTGTGTTTGTCGATCGCTCAGCGGCCACTTTATCCGACTTTGTGGCCGGCGCTAATGTCGTTAATAAACACACTATCGGTATGAACTGGGTGCGTGACACCCGTATCACCCGCATCGTCGATGTGCGCAACGTACAAGAAGGCGACCCTTCTCCTGATGGTAAAGGCACGCTAAAAATCAAGCGCGGTATCGAAGTCGGTCATATCTTCCAGTTGGGCGATAAGTACTCTCAAGCGATGAATGCTACTGTCTCTGGCGAAGATGGCAAGCCTGTGACGCTCATGATGGGCTGCTACGGTATTGGCGTGAGCCGTATTATCGCCGCTGCTATCGAGCAAAATAACGACGAGAACGGCATCATGTGGCCACAGACGCCAGATGTTGATGACTCCTTAGCGCCATTTGAAGTCGCTATCGTACCAATGAAATCCAAAGAAGACACGGTGATGGAGACGGCAACTGCGCTTTATGAAGAGCTAAAAGCGAAAGGCGTCAATGTCCTACTCGATGATCGTAATGAGCGCCCAGGCGTTAAGTTTGCTGATCTTGAACTGGTTGGTATTCCGCATCGCATTGTGGTCTCCGATCGCAACTTGGCTGAAGATAAGTATGAGTATGTCGATCGCCGCGATAGTGAGAAGCAAATGCTAAGCCGCGAGGAAGTATTGGCAAAGGTCGTTGGTTAATACGCTTCAATATAAAAAATAGCCTAGCTCATTAAATGAGCTAGGCTATTTTTTTTGCGGCCTATTCAATGACACGCGCTACTGGCGAATCAAACGACTTGGCTTCGGCAATAGTGAGATATCACTGACACGGCAAGGGTTAATATCGATACCGCCGCGGCGCGTGTACCAAGCTCTGACCATCAGCTCTGTAGGCTGATAAAACTCACTTAAATCAGCGAATATCTGCTCGACACACTGCTCATGAAAACCATTATGCTGACGAAAACTTAAGATATAGCGCAGCATACTCGCGTCATCAACTTCGATAGCGCTACTCACCTCTACTGCTAGCGTTCCCCAATCGGGCTGATTGGTCACCGGACAATTACTACGCAGTAGATTGGAATAAAAGCTGAACNGCTGACTACTGTCACGACTTGATTGTTGCGTTTTAGCTTTTAATAATGAAGCATCAGGATGCGAAGTCAGAGCTATTTTTTCATNACTATCCGCTAGCGTATCATCGATACATANGCCCTTCGGCTGAGTAATGAGTAGCTCTGAATCTCTATTATTTAAATCAAATAATTCAACTTTGACTTCACCTTGCACGCAGTTAGATAAATCTTTGCTTAGCATTGTCTTAACCTCGTCCCAACTGGCAAACTCAGTAAAATTAATACTATTCAGATAAAGCTTCAGCGATTTGGACTCGACGATATAAGGCGAGCTTGCCGGTACACTAAAACGCGCCATCGCGACTTGCGAGATACCTTGCGTGTTTAGCCAAGAGACTTCAAATGCGTGCCACCAGTCCATACCGATGCTAAGTTTAGCAATACTGGGCTTGTCAAATTGCCAGCCTATAGCTTCGCGCCCCATACTACGGTCAATCGGATACAGGGTTTCAGGACTGTACTTGGTCGGATAGTCGGTGGTTTGCTCGCCTAAAATGCCATGGATACTCATAACTTGCCTTTTGTCTATGCTATTAGGGCGTGTTGAACATTCGACCATGGCACTGACAGCGACTATTTTTTAGGCGATTCGATGTTAAAAATAATAAGTTTAGTCATTCTAAGCGCTTATTTTTAACGATGAAGCGGCAAAAAAGAGTCCTGTCCCCTGCTTTTATCGTTGGGTCTGATGCTAAAATTGCCCCATACTGCGTTACAAATCTCGCTAAGGCATCTGCATTATCGTCGCTTTGTGTCTTGTCTGGAACAATTTTAGCGATCAGCAGTGCCTATTTGCGAATGTTCAACACGCCCTAAACGTGACTGATTAAAAACGAACTATCGTAACTCAAGCTACAAGCGAATCCGTGAGCCGTCACTGAGCAAGCGATAAGAGATGACATAGAACACTACGCAAAAGACAAAAATAGCCGCCATCGAATACCAAACGTTGACGTCAGAGTAACCCAAGATACCGTAACGGAATGAGTTGACCATATAGACAATCGGGTTCAATAGCGAGACGTTTTGCCAAAAGCTCGACAAATCTTCCATCGAATAAAACACCCCNCCCAAAAAGGTCAATGGCGTCAATACAAAGCTTGGAATGATAGNGATATCATCNAANGAGCGCGCAAATACNGCGTTAATAAAGCCGCCTAACGAGAATAAGATAGANGTGCCAAGTACCGTAAAGATAGTGACAAATAAATGCTCAATTCCCAAATCGGTAAAGAANAGCGCCACGATAGAGACAATAAAGGCAATCACTAGCCCGCGAAAGATACCGCCGCTGACATAACCCGTCANAATCGCATGCTTAGAGACGGGCGATACCAGTAGCTCTTCGATACTGGCAGTAAACTTAGCACTAAAAAAGCTTGAAACGACGTTTGAATAGCTATTGGTAATCACCGCCATCATGATAAGGCCCGGGACGATGAACTGCATATAAGGCACGCCGCCCATCTCGCCCACTCGATCGCCAATCATGCGCCCAAAGATGATAAAGTANANAGTCATAGTGATGACAGGAGGTAATAAAGTCTGCGGCCAAATACGCAAGATGCGGCGGATCTCTTTTAATAAGATGGTCTTAAAAGCGATCCATTTTTTGCTCCAAGACATAGACTCATTCGGATCTACAACGACGGGCTCTCTCATAGTCCTGCCTCCTTCATACTATCTGCACTCTGAATATTTTGCTCCACCAAACGCATAAATAGCTCTTCTAATCGGTTCGACTTATTACGCATACTGGCGACATCAATATCGCGCTCTGTTAATTGCTCAAACACACAGTTCAGAGTCTCGCCTTGGGTCAAGGTGACCTCCAAAGTCATCTCATCTGGCTGCGCAATATCAGTGACTTGCTCAATAACCAAAGACTCTGTCAGCGGTTTTGTTAAGTCTAAGACAAAGGTCTCAACTGATAGTTGCCCGAGTAAGTCTTTCATCTCAGTGTTAATGCGTATTTCACCATGATCTAAGATAGCGATACGCTTACACAGCTGTTCCGCTTCCTCTAGATAATGCGTAGTCAAAATAATCGTGGTGTTTTCTTCAACGTTGATCTGCTGCATAAATTCCCACATAGAGCGGCGCAGCTCAATATCGACACCCGCTGTCGGCTCATCAAGAATTAACAGCTTTGGCTTATGAATCAGCGCGCGAGCAATCATCAAACGCCGCTTCATACCCCCTGAGAGCTCACGCGCTTTACTACCGCGTTTATCCCATAATCCCAAAGCTGTTAGCAAGCGTTTGGCACGCGGCTTAGCTTCGCTCGCTGGTATACCGAAGTAGCCTGCTTGGGTGATCAAGATATCGCCAACTTTTTCAAACATATTGAAATTAAACTCTTGCGGCACCACGCCAAGGTACTGCTTAGCGACTGAAGGATTGGCTAATAAATCGGTGCCCAAGATCTCTACACTGCCGGTCGTTGGCTTAAACAGTGAGCTGATAATACCAATCATCGTCGACTTGCCAGCACCATTAGGCCCAAGCAACGCAAAAAACCCACCTTGCGGCACAGTCAGATTGGCCCCTTTTAGAGCTGAAAAGCCATTATCATAAGTCTTGGACAAGTTTTTAATCTCAAGTGCTGGTACCTCAGACATGAAGACCTCTTTATTGATTCTATAAATGGTTTATGACGTTTTTGTATTTCTATAAGATTGCTTTATCATCATTGCTGCAAGCTGTCTAAGTGAGGCTAATCTACAGGTATTTCAACTGAGTTTTAAGGGGAAAGTCTTAACTACAGTATTAATAATTTTAATCATTGCCAAACTTGCAATATTACGCGCTAAAAAAACGCCTATCTCAACTTATGAAATAGACGCTCATTCAAAAAACGACTGCTGATTAATTGTAAGTTGGTTACTGGTTAAGCATCACTTATATAATAGCGTTACAGCAGCTTAACTTGCTTCGGCAATCATATAATCCACTGCGTTTTCGACTTCTTCGTCAGGGATAGAAGCACCACCTTTAGCAGGCATAGCATTAAAGCCGTTGATGGCATGATCATATAAAGTCGCTTCACCTTTGGCGATACGCGGTCCCCAAGCACCAGCATCACCTAACATAGGCGAGCCTAATAGGCCAGATGCGTGACAAGTCTGGCATACGGCATTGTAGACCGTTGCACCATCACGAGGGCCGTCACCTGCTGCAGGGGTAGCAGCGCGAGTCGTAACGTTACAAGTCTCGCCTTCATAGCAGATGTTGCCGACAGGCTGAATACGAGCAATGAGATTTGGGTATAACGCGATTAGCTTTTGTACTTGCGGTGTATCTTCAGGGATTGGCTCTTCTTCAACAGCAGGGGTCGCTGCCGCTTGCGCCGTTTCGTCAGCCGCCGTGTCGTCCTCAGCCATTGCCGCATCACCCTCAGCCACTTCTTCGGTGGTATCAGCTGCTGCTTGGGTGTCATCACCCAATACTTGCGGTGCGTTTTCTACCACTTCCTGCGCTTCTTCTACATCAGAGACGCTTACAGGCGTATCCACTATTTCTTCAGCTTGGCTCACAGCGATACTAGCGATTCCTAGAATGGCAGCTGCCGATAACATCACTACTTTTCTCATTCGTCACGTTCTCTTATTACGTAGACAAGTGGCGGCGTTGAATAGCTGACGCCTTACCCTTATGACAGCATAACTTTGATAATTCTCGAGTTCGCTGTTGGGCAGCAGGCATGATTATTCTATATGCAGGCGCACTTGTCATCGGTGATTATTTATCAGTATGAATTCTCCCTAACATTATAAGGGAAAAGGCGGGTAAATTGCCATGCCTGTTTACTGACTATGCTGTTTTTTCGCAAAAAAGCATAAAGCGCCGCATCAGCCGTTGGCTTTGCTGCTTTTATTTGTTAGACTAAGCGGTCTTTATTTTTAGACAAGCGCTCGTAGCTCAGTTGGATAGAGTATCGGTTTCCGAAGCCGAGGGTCGTGGGTTCGATTCCCGCCGAGCGCACCAATTACGATGTTTACAACCTCGCTCTACCCTTCCTTAGGGCTATCTTAAACTGCTCATACTCATCAAACCTATATATCAAAATGTTGGCAGTCTTTCTGTGTGCGCATACACCTCATCTAGTGCTCTCATCTATATAAGTCACTCCGCGTCTTGTAAATTTGCAGTCAATTGAGCACGACTAGGCACGCGGTGATAATTCATAATCGGCACTTCACCTAATCTGCGCGCACCGGCAGCAAGACTCTTATCAATAGTAATCATCGCGACTTTTTTACCTTGACNGCTGATGAGTAGATGCTTGGCTTTGCGGCTGACTTGATACTCAGGAAAANTCCTTTTGACTAAGGCTGCAGTCTTTTGCAGTGGGTCGTTCTTGGGTAGCTCATTAGTACTGGCGCCATTCGCCGCTTTGGCACCACGCGCCTTGGCCAGTAGCCATAGTCCAACGACTACACTTANGAGTATGACAAGCCACCATATTCCGTCTATCATAAAGGGAGACATCCATCGTTATTGAATTGAGTTTANACGAGTAAACGTTAGAGAATGAGGGTTCAGTTATGGTAGCAGAATTATCAGCGGAGTTAATAGGACAAGTTGAACAAGCGGCGCAATTATTGCAGTCCGCCAAGCGCGTTTGTATTTTGACTGGTGCGGGTATCTCAGCTGAAAGCGGTATCCCAACCTTTCGCGATAAGCAAACCGGCTTATGGGAGAAGTTTCGCGCCGAAGATCTAGCCAGTCCTGTCGCATTTGCGCGCGATCCTAAGCTGGTCTGGTCTTGGTATCAGTGGCGTCGGCAGTTGGTGCATGATAAAGCGCCCAACCCCGCGCATCAAGCCTTAGCGCAGTGGCAAGCCGCAAGCTCATCATTAGGTCAGCATATTACCTTAATCACCCAAAACGTTGATGACTTACATGAGCAAGCAGGCAGCGACGCTATTCATTTGCATGGTCATCTGTGGAAAAATCGCTGTAGCCAGTGCGATAGCGTTTATGAGGATAATGCCAAAGACAAGCCGCTTGATTTTGATGAGCAGCTCATCACTTGCCCTCACTGCGGCAGTTATATTCGCCCTGATATCGTCTGGTTTGGTGAGGCGCTACCGGTTGCTGCTTGGCAAATGGCTGAAGAGGCGGCAGCGAATTGCGATGTCTTTATGAGTATCGGTACCTCAAGCCTCGTCTATCCAGCTGCAGGTCTTGCGCAATTGGCGAAGCAAAACGGTGCCAAGATCATCGAGGTCAATCCCAACCCTACGCCAAGCACGGTAGTCGACATCACACTAGCAGCTAAAGCAGGCGCAGTAATGCCAGTATTGATTAATCAACTAACAGACAAAACAGATAAGTAGCGTATCAAGACACAAGCTAAGTATGATTTGCTATAAGCGTTGTTAACTACTCACAGCAGCATCTACTTTATCTAGATACGCTTGCTTTAGCTCCTCGCTGATAAATGCCGATTTAAAGGAGTTTTTGACTAAAGTTATCATGTCGTCTGCCGACAAGTCGATATGCTCATAAAGATTAATAAAGTTTTGATTAATATAGCCTTTAAAATAAGCCGGATCGTCAGAGTTGACACTGACATTTAGGCCATAATCGAGCAGCTCCTTGATATTGTGCTGCGGATAATCGTCAAATACCTTAAGCTCAATATTAGAGTTCGGGCAGACAGTAAGCGGTATTTGCTCTTGTTTTAGACGCTGCATCAGCTCTGGGCTATTGATCGATTGTACGCCGTGATCGATTCGCTCAATCGCTAGTAAGTCTAGAGCCTCATTGATGTAGCTAAAGTCCGCTTCCTCACCAGCATGAGCGACAAGCTTGAAGCCTTCTGCTTTGGCGCGTTTGAATACCGCTTCAAACTTGGCAGGCGGGTTACCTATCTCAGCTGAGTCGAGACCGACACCGATGATATCGTCTTTGTACGCTAAGGCTTGCTCGAAGGTCTCAAAGGCTTCTTGTTCAGACAAATGCCGCAAAAAGCACATGATAATAGCGGAGGTAATACCGTACTGCTCCTTGGCATCGCTAAGCGCTCTTTTGATACCACCGATGACCGTTGCAAACTCAATACCTCTTTCGGTATGGGTTTGCGGATCGAAAAATATCTCAGTATGAACGATATTATTGTCCACGCACTGCAGCATATAAGCCCAAGTCAGATCATAAAAATCCTCTTCCGTAATTAACACCTTAGCCCCAGCATAATAAATATCTAAAAAGCTCTGCAAATCGCTAAAGTTATAAGCGGCGCGTACCTCATCTACAGTCTCATAAGGAATAGTCACGTCATTCTTCTTCGCTAGCCTAAACATCAACTCTGGCTCAAGCGAACCTTCGATATGTAAATGCAGCTCCGCTTTTGGTAGTTTTTTTATCAGCTCAATCATTGTTTTACCTTTANTNTGCGCTCTTTTATACGTTCTAATATTGATGCCTTACTTCAAAAAAACTACTCCATCGGATAGCTCATTACCAGCAGGGTCATGCTCGAGATGGTAGTATTGGCGCAGCAGCTGCCCAATCTCATCAAGCAAATCAGCTAGACTCTCCTCAACTTTTTTACTAGCGATACCGGCGACCGCCTTATCACACATCGCTCGCCACACAGTTGGGCTAACATGAGCACTGATACCGCGATCAGCGATGATATCTAAGCTTTGCTCACAGATGTTGACATAGACTAAGACGCCAGTGTTCTCTTCGGTATCCCAAACGCGGTAGTCGCTGAAGAGGTCTACAGCACGCGCACGCGCATCCATATGATAAGCGGACTGTATCGGTAAGGCATTTTCTATAATCAAGAATACCTCACCGCGATGACCGATCTCAGCTTCAGTTACTTTCGCCGTCAGACGTGCACGAGCTTCAGGCGTCAACCACCTACTATGTAGCACGGGTACAAATGCGACCTGACGCCATAAGCGAGCGAAACTTGCCTGCGACGAGTTATCTTGGACCATGCTTGTTTATCCTCAAATATACTATTGCTCTATGAATAAATACTGACTCAATTAGGAATTAGGCGCGGCCAGATGAATAGCGCGCAGGCTACCAAGAGCCGCCAGCGCCGCCGCCACCGAAGCCGCCACCGCCACCGCCGAAGCCGCCACCACCNAAACCACCGCCGCCGAAGCCGCCGCTACCACCGCCAAGACCGGGTAAGAATATCATACCGCCGCCGCCGCCGCGTCCACCACGGCCACCGCCGCCTGAGCCGCGAGAGATTAAGAATAGCCATATAAATATAGCCATAATGATGGTCATAAAGACACCGCCGCCTAAAGCCAAAGAACCGGCAAAAAACCCGCCTGCGGTCAGAATAGAGCCGAGCACACGGCCAAATATATTAGTAATAAAGCTACCGAATATCATCGCCATAAGGAATAAAAAAATAGGCGATGGCACCTCATCTGAACCTTGCTCAGCGCGGCGCGCTTCTGCTTGCGCATCGGCGCGGGCCAAGATCTCTGGATCGGCAGTTAGGCGCTGTTCGATTTTATCTAAGCCCGCTAGTAGTCCAGCGCCATAATCGTTTTGCTTAAAGTAAGGGGTGATATCTTCACGAATGATACGGTTGAGAGCAGCATCTGGTAGCACGCCTTCTAACCCATAACCCGACTGAATATAGATATCACGATCGTTCACCGCCACTAGTATCAAAAGTCCATCATCGGTATCAGCCTCGCCCAATTGCCATTTTTCAGCGGTTTGCAAAGAGTAGTCAAAGATAGGTACGCCGCCAGTCGTTGGTACAATAACAATAGCCGCTTGCGCAAGCCCCTTACGATAGATGCCTTGCAACTGTGCCTCTAGACGCTGTTTTTGTTGGGGGTTCAGGATATTAGCTTGATCGACGACTGGACTGTTGAGAATAAGCTTATCTGCATCAACGCCGGTAGCAGTAGAGCGTACAGGCGGCTGATTGTTCGCTTGATTTGGATTAGCGGCATTGCTATTAGCATTAGGGTTGATAGCATCGTTACCTAATATAGCGTCGTTGATCGCCTCATTACCGAGCACCGCATCATTGATCGCTTCATTGGACTCACCCGCTTTTGCAATAGCGACTAAGTCTTCAACGCTGCGTTGATTCTGCACATCCCCATCAGCGCTAGCCACAGCGACCTCATTCTGCGCGGCAGACAGCGCAGAAGTGCTCGCAGTGCTAAGGGCCAATAATACGGCGGTTACGATTGCTCTAGAGTTACTCATCTGATCTATCTTACCTAATGTTTTTTTCAAATAATGACCTGCTAAAAACTATTCACCAAAATCAACTTCAGGCGCGGTAGAGATAGCGTCTTCATTAGCTACCGTAAAGTTCGGCTTAGTCTCCATGCCGAACACTTTAGCCGTAATATTGGTCGGGAACTGGCGCACGGTCGTATTATAGCCTTGCACTTCTTGGATATAACGATTACGCGCAACCGCGATACGATTCTCCGTACCTTCTAACTGCGCTTGTAGGTCTTGGAATAGTGCATCAGACTTTAAATCCGGATAGCGCTCGGACACTGCCATAAGACGTGATAGTGCGCCAGTCATCTGCGACTGGGCTTCTGCATAACGCTCCATTGCTTCTGGGTCATTAAGCAGCTCTGGCGTCACGGTGATTCCGCCCGCTTGTGAGCGCGCCTGCGCCACTTGTGTGAAGACCTCCTGCTCTTGCTCAGCATACTGCTTGACCACATTGACCAAGTTTGGCACCAGATCGTCACGGCGCTGATATTGGTTGACCACCTCTGACCAAGAAGCAGTAACTTGCTCATCTTGTGATTGCAGATTGTTATAACCACAACCGCTTAGACTCACCGCTGAGGTCGCTAATACCGCTGACAATAATAAGGGTTTAANAAAAGATAAGGGCTTAGTAATAGATTGTCGTGCCATTGATATATCTCCAAATAATAATCTAATAATGAGTCAAACTTATAGACCGCTACATATAGCNTTTCTTAAGACGGCATGTAGGCAGCCTAAGTCTATGCTGCTAATGATGGCAACATCATAGCGGTTTTACAATTGACCGTTACCAAAACACAACCGCAAACTAGTAGCTGCCTACCTTGCAAGAAATCAAAATCTTTATTCGACAACCTTCATATCATTCTAATCCTAGAACTAAACTTAAATTGCCTTTTAATTTATATAAGCAAAAAAAAGGTTATGAGGTGAGAAATATCTAGTAATTTACCAAAAAATATGGCAAATTGCTGTTACGCAGCCGTACGGTTAGCATACATTTAGTAGTAGATTTAATACTAGATAGAGATAGTCTGTTACAAAGTCTGNTTTTGNCATATNGTNATTACGCTAACTGTCAGTACTAATAAACTGATTATCGACTTAGCATAATGTTTTAAAAAACTATCCTATGATATTTTTTAAGTCATTATGACATAAAGATATTACTATCGTGTANTGACTAAGACGGCCAATGGNATTGCACCGTAGCTCATAGTTTGTTGGAACGTTACAAAAAAGTATTCATGGAATGAAGCGATGAGCCGCGCGGGTAAACACAAAAAACTCATACTCAGTAGGACGTTCAATAGAAGCCCAAGATAGCTTGTATCACGCTGCGGCTTCTATCATTATCGATACGCTACTGAGGACGTTTGAGGAATATAGATATGGAAAGTTTAGTTGGTTTAGCAAATGACATTATTTGGAGCCCAGCGCTGGTATATTTATGCCTAGGCGCCGGGCTTTTTTATTCTATAATGACGCGCTTTGTGCAAGTGCGTTTATTCGGCGAGATGTTAAGACTATTATTTAAGGGTAAACCTGNTAATGATGGTATTTCATCGTTTCAGGCACTAGCCGTATCACTGGCAGGCCGCGTCGGTATGGGTAACATCGCCGGGGTCGCAGCCGCTATCGGTTTCGGTGGCCCAGGTGCGGTATTCTGGATGTGGGTTGTCGCCTTCTTGGGCGCATCAACGGCTTATGTCGAGTCTACTTTAGGTCAGATTTATAAAGAGCGCGACGTCGTCACTGGCGAGTATCGCGGTGGTCCCGCTTACTACTTTGAGCGCGCACTTGGCCAAAAATGGTACGGTATTTTATTCGCCATTGCTTCNATTGTCGCTTGTGGGGTGTTCCTACCAGGCGTACAGGCAAACGGCGTTATTAATGCTGTCGCACAGGTCGCAGGCGAAGGTTCAGCGATGAACTTTATGGGCATAGACACAGGCTCCACTCGTCTAATCGCTTTAGCTATCATTCTAGTGGTTCTAGGCTTTATCATCTTTGGTGGTATCAAGCGTATTGCAACCTTTACTGAATACGCAGTTCCTTTTATGGCTTTAGGGTATATCATCCTAGCGCTACTTATTATGTTCACTAACTTTAGCATGATCCCGCAAGTATTCGGTATGATCATCGGTGATGCCTTTACCGCACAAGCTGGTTTTGGTGCTGCTATCGGTTGGGGCGTGAAGCGCGGTATTTACTCGAACGAAGCCGGTCAGGGTACAGGCCCACACGCAGCATCAGCTGCAGCGGTTGACCATCCAGCGCAGCAGGGCTTGGTACAGGCATTCTCAGTCTATGTCGACACCTTGCTCGTTTGTTCTGCTACTGCCTTTATGATCTTATCTACCGGTATGTACAACATTCAAGGTGAGTTGGCTGATGGTCAGTTCATCGTACAAAACGTCGCAGCTGACGTTGAGATAAGCTCGCCATCATTTACTCAGATGGCAATGGAGTCAGTCTACGGTACTTTCGGTGATACCTTCATTGCTGTTGCGGTATTCTTCTTCGCCTTTACTACTATTNTGGCTTACTACTACATCGCTGAGGTTAATATCTCTTTCCTCACCCGCTCTATGGGTAAAGGCGCTAGTAAAACCGGTCAATTCGTGGTCAAGCTAGTTATCATGTTCATGGTTGCTTACGGCGCATTAAACAGCTCTGGTTTCATCTGGGGACTTGGCGATGTCGGCGTTGGTCTGATGGCTTGGCTCAACATCGTTGGTATTATCATTATCTTCTTTGTGGCACGCCCTGCTATCGANATCCTGCGTGATTACGAGGCTCAGCTCAAAGCAGGTGGTGGTACGACTGCTAATAGATTCGTCTTTGATCCTAAGAAGTTCGGTATCAAAAACGCAACTTATTGGGAAGATCGTCATGCCGCTGAAGTGGCATTAAANAACCAAGAAGCAGGTCTGCGTAAAGATCCTAGAGTTTAGACTCTAATCAAAGNCCGCTTTAAGAAAGAATAAACGTCCTATTTATAGAAACTCGCAGCTTAGGTTGCGAGTTTTTTTATGNCTACTTTTTATTTTTCTCTTGATTAACACACAAAAAAAGCTCAGCCTTTGAGGCTGAGCTTTTTCAAATAGCTTCTTTAAATGACTTCTTTAAATACAGTTACACTATAAAAATTTGCTTAAGGTCTGCTAGAGACTATTCAGGCATAAGTACTGTATCGATAGTATGGACCACACCATTAGTCGCCATGATATCAGTTCCAGTGATATTTGCTGTGTTACCCGTCGCATCAGTGATAATGTTAGCGTCGCTGATAGAGATTGTCTCGCCATTAGCAGTCTCGATATCCGTACCATACGGGATTTCAGTAGCAGTAACTACCATAGGGACAACGTGATAAGGAAGTACTTCGTTTAATAACTCAGTATTCGCTAATAGCTCTTCTTTGGTAACGCCTAACGCATCTAGTACTGGTACAAAAGCATCATCAGTAGGTGCAAATACCGTATACTCCCCTGCGTCCATCAGCATAGTATCTAAGCCTGCTGACTGTAAGGCGGCGGTGAGAATGGTTAAGTTCTCGTTATCTGCTGCGATTTCCGCAATAGACTGAGTCGCCATGGTGTCCATCATGGGATCTTCAGTGATCATTGGATCGGTTTCAGCAGCAGGATCAACCATCACCTCTGTTTCAGTGACTTCAGTCGTAGTCACTTCTGGCTCTACTGGATCGGCAACCGTTTCTGTGTCGTTACAGGCTGCTAGCGTCAAGGCAGAAGTNGCGACCGCTAGAGATAGTAGTGTCTTCTTTAACATAATAGTATCCTTTCTAATTAGTATATAAGTGGTGCTATGAATAACGTTCATGACTAAACATAACTGATTGCATAAATTCTTGCTGTCTTAATTAACGATAGCAATTCAAGTTTGAGAGTAACACATCAAATNGCCAGTACTATGTATAGGTAATGATGTGCAGGTATAGGTAATGATATGAAGTTTAGGCTTATTGTCGGTATTGTCGTTTTATATCTAAAAATCCAATCAACTTACAGATAACCGCCAACTTAGTAAAAGAATACAGCTCTCACGTATTGGCTATTAAAGACTAATGATGAACCTNAAGTAATNACCTTACCAAGGTTCATCGGCGGTTAAGCTAGGCCAATTATAAAAATCAGCGCTTACGTTAAACGGTTCGGGTAAACCGCTTATTTTGGCAGTAGCACTTTATCGATGACATGTACCACACCATTCGTTGCTGCGATATCAGTCTTAATAATAGTCGCCATACGACCGTTTTCATCCATTAGCATTTTTTGCGGGGTAACGACTAGCGTATCTTTACTGGCGGTCGTAACATTGCCTGGCATAACGTTTTTGGCATACATAGGCATATCACTGCTGACCACATGGTAAGCTAATATCTTTTTTAGTAATGGCTTATTGGCAAATAGCTGAGCTTTAGTCATACCAGTCTCTGCTAGTGCTTGCGCAAAAGCGGCATTGGTTGGAGCAAATACCGTATAGTTAGCATTAGGGTCAGATAACATACCTGCTAGCCCTGCTGCTTGCACCGCTTCTACAAGTATCGAGAAGTTAGCGTCGCTCTGAGCCACTTGTACAACATTCATTTTTGCCATATTTTGCGTAGTTACAGGCGCTTTCATGGGAGCAGTTTTGGCTGGCATAATGTTATTACAGGCCGAAAGACCTGCCATAGATACTGCTAATGCACCGATAGTTACTAGTTTAGTCATTTTCATAATTATATCCTTTAATTGTGAAGTATCTCCTAATAGCTAGGAGTTGGCTTGCTTTTATAAAAGGTGCACTATCATAAAATGTCCTAGCAACTAAATCAGAATCAAAATTAGAATCAAAGATCTAATGGTTGCTGATTTATAAGAAGACCTTATGTAAGAACAATCCTTCTGAAATTAAATTAACATATAGAATTTCTGTATAAATCTGTTGTTACGCTACTTTTTGTAATGCCAGTGTAATTTTTGCTCAATTTTTAGGCAGATGCTNAAGNANTCATTTCATTATGAAATTTTGTCGACATAACCATTAATATTGAGAAACAATATCAAGAGTCGAAATAATATCTATTCAAAACCGTTTTATTTAGCACTCGCTTATCTAGCGAATACCTTGAGAGACAGTTGAACGAAACAGGCACCTATATCTTTTTATTGACTCCTTAGACAATTAAAGTCATAGAAACTGCGCTTAAGTGATCCATGAGTGGTTTACTTTTCATGTTAATATACCTACATTTACTTTTATTAGACCGCTACTCTTTTCTTTTAGACTTCATGATATAAGTGCTTCTCCTATGACTTCAAAAACCACGACTAATGATTTTGTGCTAACACCGCCTAAAGTATTCCCTTATAAAGACCAACAGCTCACGGCTCGCGCGCGTATCGAAGCTGAGATGACCAAGCGTATCTTGATGCTTGATGGTGCGATGGGCACGCAGATTCAGACTTACAAATTGGAAGAAGAAGATTATCGCGGTGAGCGTTTTGCCGATATCGAGCAAGATGTGCGCGGTAATAACGATCTGCTCGTACTGAGTCAGCCGCAGATGATTACCGATATCCATCATGACCACCTAGCCGCTGGCGCTGATATTATCGAGACCAATAGCTTTAATGGTACACGGCTATCGATGGCCGACTACGATATGGAATATCTGGTGCCAGAGCTGAACAAGACCGCAGCGCAGATAGCACGCAAGGCTGCGGATACCTTCACCGCGAAGAACCCTGATAAGCCGCGCTTTGTCGCCGGCGTCATCGGCCCCACTTCACGCACTTGTTCGCTATCGCCTGACGTTAACGACCCTGCTTACCGTAACGTGACCTTTGATCAGCTCGTCGATAATTATCGTGAGGCGACACTGGCGCTGATTGAAGGCGGCGTCGATATTATCTTGATTGAGACAATCTTTGATACGCTCAATGCCAAGGCGGCGATATTTGCCATCACGGGTGTGTTTGATGATATTGGCTTTGAGCTGCCGATTATGATATCGGGCACCATTACTGATGCCTCAGGCCGTACGTTATCAGGTCAAACGGCGGAGGCGTTCTATAACTCAGTACGTCATGCCAAGCCATTATCCGTTGGCTTTAACTGTGCACTCGGTGCCGATGCACTGCGTCCGCACATTCAAACACTCTCAAACATTGCTAACACATATGTCTCAGCCCATCCAAACGCCGGCTTGCCAAACGAGTTCGGTGAATATGATGAAACCGCCGAAGAAACTACGGCGCTATTGGAAGGCTTTGCCAAAGCGGGAATCTTAAACATCGTTGGCGGCTGCTGTGGTACNACNCCTGAGCATATCCGCNTAATCGCAGAGATGGTGGCNAACTANCCGCCGCGCGNNATNCCAGAGATTGCCCCTGCNTGNCGNCTNTCNGGGCTTGAGCCATTTAACATCACCGCCTGANAGTCTGTTNGTCAACGTNGGTGAGCGTACCAACGTCACAGGCTCNAAGAAGTTNCTGCGNTTGATNAAAACCGAAGCCTATACCGAGGCATTGGACGTGGCGCGCGACCAGGTCGAGGGCGGCGCGCAAATCGTCGATATCAACATGGACGAGGGCATGCTCGACTCNAAGCAAGCGATGATTCANTTTGTCAACTTAGTTTCGGGTGAGCCGGATATNAGCCGNGTGCCGTTGATGCTTGACTCGTCAAAATGGGACATTATCGAAGAAGGCCTCAAGCGCGCGCAAGGCAAATGCGTGGTCAACTCCATCTCTTTAAAGGAAGGCTACGATGAGTTCGTGCGTCATGCCAAGCTGTGTATGCGCTACGGCGCGGCGATCATCGTCATGGCCTTCGATGAGGACGGTCAGGCCGATAGTCTTGAGCGCAAAATTGAAATCTGTCAGCGCAGCTATGATGTTCTCGTTGATGATATCGGCTTCCCATCTGAGGATATCATCTTTGACCCCAATATCTTTGCGGTCGCCACCGGTATCANNGANCACAATAACTANGGNGCNGACTTTATTAANGCGACCAGATGGATCACNGANAANCTNCCTAATGCTATGGTGTCAGGCGGNGTCTCTAACGTCTCGTTTAGCTTCCGTGGTAACCCGATTCGCGAAGCCATCAACTCGGTCTTTCTCTACCACGCCATTCAAAACGGTCTAACCATGGGTATCGTCAACCCCTCAATGTTAGAGATATACGACGATATCCCCAAGGAAGCTCGCGATGCGATTGAGGACGTCATGCTCAATCGCAATCAAGGTGAGAGTGGCCAAGATGCGACTGAACGCCTAATGAGCGTCGCTGAAAACTTCCAAAACGACGGTAAGAAAAAAGACAGCACTGTCGATATGAGCTGGCGCGAAGGCACAGTAGAAGAGCGTATCGCTCATGCGCTAGTCAAAGGCATCACCACCTTTATCGAAGCCGATACCAAAGAAGCATGGGAGAAATACCCCAAACCGCTAGAGGTCATCGAAGGGCCACTCATGGACGGTATGAATATCGTCGGCGATCTGTTCGGCGCGGGTAAGATGTTCTTACCGCAAGTGGTCAAATCGGCGCGCGTGATGAAGCAGTCTGTCGCTTGGCTAAACCCGTACATCGAAGCAGAAAAAGTCGAGGGCGAAGTCAAAGGTAAAGTCCTGATGGCGACGGTCAAGGGCGACGTCCATGATATCGGCAAAAACATCGTCGGCGTGGTACTTGGCTGTAACGGTTACGACATTGTCGATCTGGGCGTGATGGTGCCGTGCGAAACCATCCTCGATACCGCTATCAGAGAAAAAGTCGATATCATCGGTCTATCCGGTCTGATTACCCCAAGTCTCGATGAGATGGTCTATGTCGCCAAGCAAATGCAAGAGCGCGGCATGACCCTACCCTTGATGATCGGCGGCGCAACCACGTCGAAAGCGCATACGGCCGTCAAGGTCGAACCGCAGTATCAAAACGATGCGGTCATCTATGTCTCTGATGCCTCGCGCTCAGTCGGCGTGGTGACTAAGCTGCTCTCCAAAGACAACCGTCAAAGTCTCATCGATGAGACCCGCGAAGAGTATATCAAAGTGCGCGAGCGTCTCGCGAAGCGTCAACCCAAAGCGGCGAAGCTGACTTATGCTGAATCAGTTGAGGGTGGTTTTCAATACGATTGGGACAACTATACACCGCCTGTACCGAATCAGCTCGGTCAGGTGATATTGGACGACTACCCTATCGATAAGCTGCTCCCTTATATCGACTGGACGCCGTTCTTTATCTCTTGGGGTCTGGCGGGCAAATACCCAAAGATCTTGCAAGATGAGGTCGTTGGAGAAGCCGCGCGTGATCTGTTCGATAACGCCAAGAACCTGCTACAAAAAATGATCGATGAAAAGTTAATCATCGCTAAAGGGGTGTTTAAAATCATGCCAGCCAAGCGCACTGGCGCAGATACGATTAGCGTTTATGACAAATCGCCTGCAGATGGTGGCCAACCTACGCATACCTTTGAGCATCTGCGCCAGCAATCGGATAAAGCCAGCGGTAAGCCAAACTTTAGCTTGGCCGACTTTATCTCGCCATCGGACACGCACACTGATTATCTAGGCGGCTTTACCGTCTCCATCATCGGTACTGAAGATCTCGCTGAGCAGTACAAAGCCGCTGGCGATGATTATAATGCCATCATGGTACAGGCATTATCTGATCGCCTCGCCGAAGCCTTTGCCGAGCACTTGCACGAGCGCATTCGTAAAGACTACTGGGGCTATCAGGCTGATGAGACTCTAACCAACGATGAGCTGATCAAAGAAAAATACGTTGGCATCCGCCCAGCGCCTGGCTATCCGGCTTGCCCTGAGCATACCGAAAAAGGCAAATTGTTTGATTGGCTCGGTACGACCAGCGCTATCGGTACAACGCTCACCGAAAGCTTTGCAATGTGGCCGGCGTCTTCGGTCAGTGGCTTTTATTACTCACATCCAGACAGCGAGTACTTTAACGTCGGTAAAATCGGCCGAGATCAGTTAGAGGATTATGCCAAGCGTAAGGATTGGGATATCAAAACCGCTGAGAAGTGGTTAAATCCGAATTTGTAGGATTATTTTAAGTTTGCTTGAGAAATATTTGCTGCGGGATTGGTTTTTATAGCTGATCCCGCTTTTTGCTTTTATCTGCCAGTCTAGCCGAGGCGGTGGCTATATTTTGAGCCGTTCCTGTTGCCTCGATACCGTCTCAAAACGATCCACCGCAACTCACCTAGCCCGTCAGGATATCCGCGACAATCGGGGCTAAAAAGCCTCGCTATGGCAAGGCTGCTCTATTTGCCATAAATAAAAGATGATATAGTTTATAACTATAGGTAGATAAAAAGGGTGAACCCATGAGCCAAATTACGTTAACACTTAATGAAGACGTAGCAGCAATGGTGTATCAGATGGCGGATGCGAAAAACTTACCGCCCAATCTTTGGCTAAGCCAATTCGTTGAGCGTCAAGTGAAGCAGCATAAAGGCTGGTCGCCAGAGGTCAAAGCATTAGCTGGTAGTTAGGCTGACTTTCCTAGTTTGAGTGAGATTAGAGGCGCTCAAGGTGGTGATTCTGAGCATGAATGTTTATGAGCTATGTCTTAGATACCAATACGCTAATGTAATCTTTTAAGGGTGTTAATGATTTTAAGCTCTAACTTATTTTTTAAGTCAGGTTTATTTCTATTGTTTAAAAATTTACACTATTATTTAAAGAAGGAATTTATGGAAATTTCAATTGATAAGAACTCTCTAACTAAAAAAGAAGTTGATACGGATAACTTAATAGCTAAAATCGCTTCAGGAAAAGCTATATTATTTACAGGGGCAGGGTTTTCAAGTTTAACAAAGGATTTAGACTCTAAAGAACCTTCGACTTCAAGAGAACTAGCTAGATGTATATGCGAACTAGGAAATTTCCCAACAGAGCTTTACGATGATGACTTACGCTTTGTTACTGACTACTTCCTTACTAATAATAGTAGTGATAAACTTATTGATTTTCTGAAAAGAAAATACACTATTAAAGATACTGATGAAGTACATAACATCATTTGCAGCTTAAACTGGAAGAGATTTTATACTACTAACTATGATAAGAGTATTGAAATAGCCTCGAAAAATGTAGGTAAAAAGGTTGAAAGTATAGATATTAGTTTTGCTACTGAGAATTACTACAAACGAGAGAGCTTATGCATACATCTTAATGGCTCAATTGATAGTTTGAATGAAGAAAGTTTAGGTAATAATTTTAAATTGTCTACGTCTTCATATATCTCTCCTGACTCTTTTATTCAGTCAGATTGGAACTATTACTTCAAAAAAGATTTGGAACGTTGTAGTGCTATTATCTTCGTAGGTTACTCTATGTACGATATTGAAATTCAAAAAATTCTTTACGAAAACGAATCACTGAAAGAAAAAACATATTTTATTACTTCACCCAATCCTAATCCCAAAACTACGTTCACTTTATCTAAGTTTGGCAACGTACTTGATATTGGTTTAGTAGGTTTTGCAAAACTAATTGAGATGAACAAAAGTGTTCTCGACGATTACGATACAGAGTATCACCTTCAGTCTTTTACACAATATGAGCTTCCTGAAAAAAATATTAAAATTGATGATAACGATATAGAAGCCTTAATTATGTACGGTAAAGTTGACACTGCTTCAATAGCTGATTCTGTTCTGGGAGAACAAAGGGTTCCTTATATAATTATTAGACAACATTTAGATATGATTAAAAGATTTATTGATATGGATAAAAATATAATTATATATAGCGATATGGGAAACGGTAAAAGCATTATCTTAGAACAAATACAAGCTTATCTGACAGCTTATTCATTTGACTGTTACTTTATAACAGACTATGAAGGTGACTTTATTGATGATATAGATTATCTAAACAAACAGAAGAACAGAAATATTATATTAATTATAGATGGTTACAGCAAATATATTGAATTAATTAAGCATTATTCATACTCTCTACCTGATAATATTAAAATAATAGCAACTTCAAGAACAGGAGATCATGAAAGACTACGTTCGAATTTAAAGGATTTTAATTTTAAATATAATGAAATGAGTATTGATTTTCTTCATGATTCGGAAATAGAGAGCTTCATTGATATAATTGATAATCTTGGCGTATGGCGCGAAAAAGCGGGATATGGGGATACTTCTAAATCTAGATATATTAAAAGCAAGAATAACGCTCAAATATCTTTATCGTTATTGGACTTATTTGATTCACCACAAATAAAAGATAGAATATCAAGTGAGATTTCACCTTTATTAAAAGACGATTTAATGAAAGATACGATATTTGCAATAGCATTAGCTCAAATTGTAGGCGTAATTTGTACGAATAGTATTATTTCAAACATAGCAGGGAATGATGAAATATATAATTCAGAAGCAACCAGAACGAGAAATTTTAAAAACCTATTTGTTACTAATGGGCAAGGTATTGAGCCAAAATCAAGTATCTTTTGTCTATCTCTAATTAGAAATCATTTTACTTCTACTTATATAGTTCGAACTCTATTGAAAATAGCACAGAATTTAAACGGTTATAACTCTAAGGATTATGCTCAGCGTGAAGTGTTTATCTCTATATTAAAATTTTCTTTTGTGGAGCGCCTGTTGTCTGAGCATAATAAAAAAGGAAGCCTTAAGAGTTATTATGAAAATCTTAAAATCTCAGTAAGTTGGTTAAAATATAATCCACAATTTTGGTTACAATATGCAATGTCTCATATTACTTTTAAAGAATATCCTAAAGCGCAACAATTTTTAGATCAATCCTATTCTTTAGCTTCAAGTAAGAGTGACAGTTATACAACGAGCTACATTGACTCTCAACAAGCTAGACTCCATGTACTTGTTGCTATGGACGAATTAGATCAAAATAAAAGTTTTACGATTTTTTCAAAAGCACACTCGTTGTTAGATGGACTTGATAATAATGTTTATAAATTTCGGCAAGTTTCAATGTATAGAGATTATTATGATAATTATTATGCAAAACTGTCTAATGGCAATAAAGTCTCCTTTCAACGTTACTGTCAAAAGTTAGTCAAATCAATAATTAGTTCAGTAGATCGCAATGAGATAGATTTGGTGCAACAAAAGCCTATAAAAAAAGCAAAAGATGAATTAGAGTTTATTCTTGAGTCTATAGGCTCTTAGTTTTCTACTTTATAGTTGTCACGTATGTTATGAGATACATATCACTTTCGAGAACTTGACAAGTCTAATACCACCTTACTTTAAACGTTAGTTTATCAGTCAAGTTAAAGTTAGAAAATTAAGCGATATTGAATAACGACTATTATTAGCAAGGATACGATGTTGCCGTTAGCCCTGATTGCAGCGGTTATCCTGCTTGGCTGGACGAGTTGCAATGGCTTGGTTTAGGGTGGCGCGCGGAGCAGGCGACGCCTCAAACCTTAGCCAGTGCCTCGAATAGACCAGCAGATATGAGCGAAAAGCAGGATTAGCTACTTACTATTTTTTAAGTTCTAAATAAGCTATAATCGCTCTAACAGCACCGCCTCCTCTATCTTCCTCCTCTGGCAACATTGGGTTAGAAAACGTGGCGGTTTTCTTTTGTCTTGATTTTAGTTGAGTTTACGTAGAGTGATTTACAGTTATCATATAATAACGGTGGATTACGCCTTGTCTGCATTCTCTACGAGAATTTGACGAGTCTAACGCCACCCTACTTATCTTTATTTCTTCGACACCGTTCCGAACAATACACCACATTGTCCCAATTCTTCTGCCACTTCTTGCGCCACGTAAATGGACGCTGGCAGACGGGGCAGGTTTTTTGCGGTAAGTTTTGTTTTTTATGTGCCATGATGGTGCCTTTTACTATCTATGACGCTAGGCTAAAAGCGCCCGCCTACATCAAGAGTATAATTTTGAGATAGTGATTATATATTGACCACTACTTATTCATAATCCTAAAGTGTTTTTTAACCTATTGAATAACCTTATAGTTTAATACTTTCCATCACAAGCTTACTTTATATAATCGCTAAGTCTCTTTAAAAAAAACGCCTTACTTAAAAAGTAAAGCGTTCTTTATTGACTGTATCAATGTCATCTTGCGTTAGTATCGGTCCTATATTTTATTATTAACCGATCAAAACTAAAAACATCTCTACTTAGCAACGGCTTTAAAATGCGCCACTTGATTGTCATTACGAATGGTCAAGATAGGCACATTGTTCGCATTCTTATTTAGGCTATATTTGCCTTGTACCGTCGCCATAGTAGCAGTATCAAAGCTAGCTTGTGGTTCAGGGCAGGCCTTCATAGTGCTGATGACGTTGCCTAGCTGTACATTATTATTGACGATGTGATAAGTGCCACCGATGTTATTACAGGTATTCATAAAGCTGACGCGCTGGTTGCCGTTGTCTTTAAAGAAGTTCAAAGTCAGCGGATTATTTGGCATAGTAAACAGCTGAGTTACTTTTTCGCCATTTACGCGCTTAGCATCAACTAACTGCCAGTTATAGGCTTCTAATGCATCAACGGTTAGCGGCTGAGCAGTAGGAGCAGTAACGCTAGGAGTGGTTTGGCAACCGGCAAGCGTACCAACAGCTAGTGTGGCAGCCATAGCTAATGTAGTCATGTTTTTCATAGTCTCTCCTAGTCATCATTGAAGGTAATTATTAAAAATAATTTGAGTTATTTATTTTTCTGAATAGAGTAACTATTGTGCCTAACAACAGTATCACTGTCATCATTAGTTAAGTATATGCTTAGCCCTCGCTTTGTTCCACTTTGCAGTGGTTTTGCTAACAGTATTTGCTTGTTGATGTCTGAGCTGCTAATCACCTAACTGCTAACTTGTTACCATCTGATAGCTCGTAACAAGTTGCTCTAAGATAAATTTGACTCTAGAACTAGCCAAAAAAACCTCGCTAATTAGCAAGGTCTTAAAGGTTGAAAGAATAAAGTAGCTTCTACGCGCTGTAACCTCAGTTTAGATCACATCGGTACCAGTGATATTTGGCTCTTCAGTCGCAGGCGCTGTCATACTTGACATCGACTGGCAACCGACGAGTACCGTTACCATGACAATACCAGTCATCAATGCTTTGGTTAAGTTTTTCATATAAGCTCCTAGAACAATTTTAATAAACGGTTGGTTTTAGCAAAGTATCACTATCGTTGTATTAAAGCCACAGCCATTGGATCGTACTTTTCCCAATCACCATCGCTTATTCACACTTTTAGCATACCTGTCCCTTACATTACGGTAAGTTATTTAATGTTAATAAAGTGCATCTATTGAGTCTTTGTTTTTTGCAGCGCAGCATAGCCAGACAGACGCTTGCGTTCAGCGTCATCAAACAGTTGCTGCTCAAGCTGCTCGATCTGACTTTGCGCCGCTGCTGGATCGGCACTTTGACTCAATAGCTGCGCCTTTTGCGTTTCATACTGAGTAAAGCGCTGGTCAAAATTGGCATCTTCTTGATCGACTTGCGCCAGTCTCTCGGCCGCTGGTACACCCACTAACTCTCGGCGCATGTTGTATAGCGCTTCAGGACTGGCACCTGCTGCTTTCATCCGCTCAGTACGNNNCATAAGCTCATTAAGATTGGCTTGCTGCAGGATATTGGTTTTGATCGCACCATCTGGTAGACGGCTCACATANTCTTGTCTGGCAGCCTGTTTTTGTGCCTCGCTCATTTGCTCGTTTTGGTTGATTCTGACCATCTCNATACTATAGTCATCGTAGTTATCTTCTAGCACCAAAGAAGGCTTCGATGGTGGTTTTGTCAAAATACTGCTGACGTAAACTCGCTACCTCTTGCTTTTGCTGAGCAATGGCATTCAAATCCAGCTCACCGCTTTTGCTCGCTTGTAATTGCAGATTGCCATAGCGTTTTTCTATATCNGGCAGTGCTTTGAGATATGCCACATAGTTGCCAAAGATAGCGACCGCTTGGCTNGCNGCNGGCTCTGGNGTNTGNTGNCGNATATAACGCTCAACACGCGCAAAAATAACGGCTTCGTCCTCCTCTCCTATTGCTGATAAAAAATAATCGAATAAACGCCGTAAGCCTTCCGTAACGACCAACTGCTTGTTTTCATCGATGATGATTTCGCCGTCCACTTGCGTGCCTTTCAATGAGCGCGGCAAACGCTCTAACCCAGTGACAAATGCAGACTGGTTCTGGGCTGAAGCGGTTTGTTCTGTTTGCTCACTATTCAGCGCAGTGGACAACGTACTCTCAGAGGTATCTGCAGAGGCAATGGACGCTGATTGTGCTGTCTCCATNCGTTGACTATCTGGTTTAAACCACACAATCACCGCCGCCGCGATGACTATGATGACCACAGCGATGATAGCGATTGGTAAATAGGCTGGACGNCGATTATTCGACATAGATGAGAGTTCTTTTTACAAGTCAGCTTAAAGNTTGGCGTTTTTTAGGCGATTGACCTGAGTACGATANATNGANTTNGGCTNAGACTCGCCCCANGCGGTCANACCNANNACNTGNTCNGCTGAATCCAAATGGTTCATGAGGTAGTTGTCACGAATCACATACCCAAGTCGGCTTGAGCAGGCAGAGACCAGACCATCATTGGCATCAAATAAAAACGGTACGCTTGTTGCTGCAAGCAGATAATCACTAGGGTCAAGGGCTCTCANGACTTGTCCTACCCCACTAAATGAGTAATATTTGATACCGTTTGCAGAGGTACTGGTTGGCTGACCACAGTAACTTGTTGGCATTGCTGCGGGGAATTTGGCATTGAATTTGGCCGCACCATCGGTTGATAGCGCCATGAGTGCTTGCCAGCCATCTTGCTCTTGTATCTCTTTAATACTGATGCCTGATCCCACATCTGTAAAGCCGCCAATCAAATTAAACACCCCTGATACCAGCTGTGTCGTGACGTTTGATGGCTCACCTGTGTCATTGTTTGGTTCAAGGACGTTTTTGACAAAATCGGCTGTTTTTGAGCCTTGCTCTGGGCTTGATACGGCGGTGACCGAGGCGACGTATTTTGGTGCAACGCCAGCGACATAGCGGATGTCTATACCGCCTTGACTGTGCCCAAACAAATTGACTTTTGGATCGCCTGAAATGGCAGTGATGGTTTTGACTTGCTGTAATAGCTGCTCGCCGCGGACTTCACTATTATTCACCGCTGATGTTTTGGTGGTGTACACCTCTGANCCACCTTTCATCAGCTCACTAGGAATCCCGTTGAAATAGTCTAAGACCCCAAACAGCTTGGTAAAACCGCCAAGCCCATGAGCCATGACCACTGGATACTGAGTCTTGGTATAACTGGAGGTAAAGTATTTGCTATCGACTAGCGTGCAGCCATTGGCGTTGGCACAATTATAGTACTGCCCTGCCGCTTGCGCTGAGGTCGCTGGCATAGTCATTAATAGCGCACTAGTACCTAAAGCACTGAGCACAGGCAGCAGTTTGTTTTTTGAGGTCGTGAGGAGAGTTGTATTAAATGTCATGAGCACTTCCTTGTCTTTACTGAGGTTAATTGGTCTTTTTATAAGCTCAATAACACAAACTACTTAATACAGCATATTTGATTGCAGTCAGTAGCAGCTCGCAAAAAACCTATGCCAATCCATTTGGCATTACAATTATATTACTCATATAATTTGCAATAATCAATTGACAATTGGTTTTTTTAAAAACTGATAAGTCAATAGCCAACTTTTGATTATTAAATAGATATTGTGATTTACGCACATTATCTCCATATAATGAATTATAACCTCTTCAATCCTCTAATAAAGCATTTATGCTATAATTAGAGCACTTCAAATCTATAACTGTAAGTATAAGAATATGATAAAGAAATCCCTCATTCAGTCTCCTGAAGCCATAGATAAAATGCGTGTAGCGGGCAAGCTCGCCAGCGACGTCCTAGTCATGTTAGATGAGCATGTCAAAGTTGGCGTCAGTACCGAAGCGCTAAATCAAATCGCTCATGATTATATCGTCAATGTGCAAAAAGCCATTCCTGCTCCGCTGAACTATAACGGCTTCCCAAAATCTATCTGCACCTCTGTTAATCATGTGGTTTGTCACGGTATTCCTACCGAAAGCAAGCTGCTTAAAGACGGCGATATTATCAATATCGATGTAACGGTCATCAAAGATGGCTACTACGGTGATACCTCAAAGATGTGGATCGTTGGCGAAGGTTCTATCATGGCTAAGCGCATTTGTGATGTCGCGCAAAAGGCACTGTATGCGGGTATGAGCGTAGTCAAAGACGGCGCGCGTCTCGGTGATATTGGTGCGGCGATTCAAGAGGTGGTCGAGCCTGAGCGTTTTAGTATCGTACGTGAGTTTTGTGGTCATGGCATCAGTAACGAGTTTCACCACGAGCCGCAAGTGATGCATTATGGCAAAAAAGGCACAGGCTTTGAGCTAAAGACGGGCATGACCTTTACCATTGAGCCGATGATCAATCAAGGCACTTGGCAGACCAAGATTTTGCCAGATGAGTGGACAGCGATTACCAAAGACCGCAAACTGTCCGCTCAGTGGGAGCATACGATGGTCGTAACAGACAATGGCTGCGAGGTCTTTACCACGCGCCCAGAAGAAGACTTGAGTTTTTTGACCCAATAGTTACCTAAAAAAGATCGCTTACGCGGTCTTTTTTTTGCGGTTGATTTATACTTTATAGTATTAAAAAAAACATAGTATGACAACCTTCAGTATAGCTTTATAGCTCTCGGTTTTCTGCTTTCTAAGTATTTGATTTATGGAATAACAATCATGTTTANTTGCGATGTTGCCTCTGTTTATATCACGCCTCTACCTGCATTAGCTGCTCCTGATGAGTCAGCAGGCACGCCTTTATTGGTCGTCAATGACCCTAGCAAAAAGTCCTTGCTAGGCATTCCTGAGTGGCTAGCTCAGATCAATGAAGATATCAGCCGAGCGCTTGAGCGCGGGGTCAATATCAGACAATTAGTTGCGGCGCGCGCCTGCGCTATCGATGAGCTGTTAAGCAGTCTGTTTTTATGGTTTGAATTGGAGCAGACTGATCTGGCACTGTTTGCTATCGGCGGCTATGGTCGCGGTGAGCTGTCTTTGTATTCAGACATCGATATTTTATTACTCTCTCCTGATGATATCGGCACAGAAGTCAGCACAAAAATAGATCGCTTAGTTGCTATGCTTTGGGACGTTGGCTTGGAGCCTGCGCTTGCGGTACGTAGCGTTGACGAGTGCTTAGAGGCCGCTCATGATCATACCGTTGCCAGCTCCTTGCTCGAAGCAAGACTACTCATCGGTAATAACGATCTAAAAGATACACCTATCGCCGTCGTTAATAAGCTATGGTCGCAGCTCGATTTCTACGAGATCAAAATAGAGGAAGCCAAAAACCGGTACCTACACCACAATGCCACTGAATACAATCTTGAGCCGAATATAAAAACAGCCCCTGGCGGTCTACGTGATATCCATATTATAGGCTGGGTGACTAAGCGCTATTTTCGAGTCGGTAAGCTCTATGATTTAGTTCAGCAGAGCTTTTTGACCGAAAAAGAGTACGATGAGCTCAGCTTTGCAGAAGGCTATCTATGGCAGATACGGCATTATCTGCATGTGCTGACCGGACGTAACGAAAACAAGCTGTTGTTCGATTATCAGCGTGAGATTGCTCAATTAATGGGTTACGAGACCCAGCCAGATGACCAGCCCAATGCGGCCGTTGAACGCTTTATGCGTGATTACTATCGCTGTGCCATGCAAATATCAACGCTGTCTGAGATGCTGACCAACCACTATTATGAGACCATCATAGAGCCCAACCTGCCTGATGATGAGCGCCCCAAAAAGCAGCCGATCAATGCAAGATTCAACCGTGTTGGTGATCATATTGCTATAGCGCACCATCGGGTTTTTGCTCAGCATCCNGAANCNATNNTAGAGATGTTNTTANTGATGGGNCAGCACGGTATCGACAAGGTTCGCACCCATACGCTACGCGCGCTCAAAGTCGCAGCCCGCGGTATTGATCAGAACTACCGTGACACACCTGAGCATCAAGCGCTGTTTTTAGCCAATCTTAAAGAGCAAAACTATTTGTTCCACCGTCTGCGAACGATGAACCGTTATGGCGTCTTAGGTAATTACATCCCCTCCTTTGCACAAGTAACAGGACTCATGCANTATGANTTGTTCCATCGCTATACGGTNGANGCGCATACGTTATTTTTGATTCGAATTTTGCACCGCTTTACCGATCCTATGTTTTCTGAAGAGTTTCCACTGGTCAGCGCTATCTTTCAGCGTATCGAGCGCAAAGAGATTTTGGTATTGGCGGCGATGTTTCATGATATTGCCAAGGGCCGCGGCGGCGACCATAGCGAGCTTGGTCAGACAGAGTCCATTGAGTTCTGTCTGTCACATGGCATGAGCTTAGCCGACGCCAATTTGGTTGGCTGGCTGACTCGCTACCATCTATTAATGTCGATNACCGCNCAGAAAAAAGACATCTCAGACCCTGAGGTGGTGACTGTCTTTGCAGACCTTATCGGTAATGTGACGCACTTGAATCATCTGTATGTACTGACGGTTGCNGANATGAATGCCACCAANCCNCAGCTNTGGAANAGNTGGCGNGCNACNNTNATGAANCAGTTATACTCGCAGACGCGGCGGATATTACGCGCCGATATTGATGCGCCTACCAATCGCCAAGATATGATCAGTGCCACTCGTGCGCAGGCGCTCGCAGATGCTAGATAATGTCAGATAATCAGCACATGAATCGCGATGAAGTATTGCGACTATGGGACGATTTGGGCGATGAGTACTTTTTGCGAGAGATTGCAGAAGACATCTTGTGGCACACCGAAGCCATCTTAAACCATCCACCGATTGGGCTTGCTTCTAATGCGGATAGTCCGCCACTGGTGGTTTTGCGTGAACATCGTGAGCTGGCGCTAGATGCGGTACAGGTTTTTGTCTATACCCAAGATCAAATAAATCTGTTTGCTGTTACGATGGCGGTGTTCGATCAGATGAATCTTGATGTATTAGATGCGCGTATCATTACTGCTACCCGCGACTTTGCCTTGGATTCTTATGTGCTGCTAGATCCTAGCGGTACGCTGTTAGTCGATGAAGACAGTCAGCAAGAACTTAAACAGCGCCTGATTAATGCCTTTAAAGATCCAACAGTACTAAAGCTCACCAACAAACGTATGCCACGCCAGCTCAGGCATTTTGAAGTGGCTACGGTGATTAACTTTGAGTTTAATGAAGCGTCAGATCAGCATATCATGAGCTTAGAGACACTGGATCAACCAGGACTTTTGGCCCGAGTGGGACAGGTGTTTTTGCAGGAGCAAATTGAGGTTCATGCGGCTCGTATTACGATTCTAGGCGAGCGCGCTGAAGATATGTTTTATATTAGCGATCAAAATGACGCGCCCTTATCTGACAGTAAGCTTGAAACCCTAAAAGAGGCCTTGATAGCCAGTCTAGCGACCAAAAGAGAAAACAACGTGGTTTATAGCTATTAATTGACGTTATTAGGAGCACGTTTTATAACGTGCTCTTGTATATTATATTGTCAGCATGTTCTATCAGCTCTACATCAGCAAGCTCTGGTGGCAAAACACCTACTTCAAGTAGCTGCTGCTCCATGATTAATCGTCCAGCCTTGATTTCTTTTTGTAATAAGCAATGCAAGCTTGATAGGTGAAACTCGCCATTAAGATAGTCACCCAGTTGCCTTAAAGAAATCGGCGACTTGGCATGCACATCCGGATAGAGGCTATCTTCTGCAAGTACAATCATCTCATTTAATGCCTGCTCTCCCTGCAGATAATCCTTATCAATATCATTTTGTAATTTATTGGCCAGTCGTCCTTTGGCCGCAAAAATACTGACAAAAAATAGGGTCTGTAAGATAAATAAAGCAATGTATTGCCACAAGGTCAACGAGATATTCATCATATTATTAAGCAACATGAGTACCATCGCTACCGCCACGTAGCCAACCAGCTGCCACAATAGCCACATGATGAGACTGTTTTCGCCATACCAAAACACTTTTTGTTCTTGATGTTCAATCAGCTGTTGACGAGATTGCCACCAACACTGCTCACGCTCTTTTAGCCGAGCGTACAACTTGATACGCTGCGAGTCGGTATCAAGGTTTTCATTATTGATATCTGTCGCGATGAAGTCATTATGATCTAGTGCACTAGGCATATCAAACTATCCTTAAAATGATCTGTCTCTGTCTCTGGCACTGACAGTCATCTTTTATATTGTTATAAGTTATCAGACGCGAAGCGTTTAATGCGCTTTGTAAGTAGGACTGAATAGGCTATGATAAGATCAGCCGTTCAAGCACAATAAATTCGCATTCACGTTATAAGAAGAAAAAGACAAAAAATAAGAGAGGTGCTACACTGCGTTAATGTTATTTTTCTTTATTACTTTATTATTAATTGTCTATTATAGTTACTACGTCTATGAATCACAACTTACAAGCCCTGCACCCTTATCCTTTTGCCAAAATGAGCGACCTACTCGCTAACAGTAAGCCAAATCCAAGCTACAGCGAAATCAAGCTAGGTATTGGTGAGCCAAAACATGAGCCGCCTGCCTTTGTTTTGGACGTTCTACAGCAAAACTTGGACAGTTTAAGCCGTTATCCCACTACTAATGGGACTTTTGAGCTGCGGCAAACGATAGCGCACTGGTTAGAAAAGCGCTTTTTTTTGCATCATGTCGATGCTTATAAGCAAGTACTGCCCGTGATGGGTACTCGCGAGGCTATCTTTAGTTTTGTGCAAGCGGTTATCGATCATAGTGACAACTACAGTAATAATAATAGTGACAATCATAGCGAAGAGACGTCGCCGCCGATGGTGGTTATGCCCAATCCTTTTTATCAGATTTATGAGGGAGCGGCGCTACTGGCCGAGGCGACGCCTTATTTTGTTCCTTGTACCTTAGACAATAACTTTAAGGGTGATTATCGCTCGGTGCCGGTTGAGGTTTGGGAGCGCACTCAACTGCTATTTGTCTGTAGTCCAAACAATCCAACAGGCTCAGTGATGAGTTTGGACGATTGGGAATTTATCATGCGTTTATCTGATAAATACGGCTTTATCATTGCCAGCGACGAGTGTTATAGCGAGCTGTACTTTGACGAAGCCCCTATCGGCTTATTACAAGCGTGCACAGCGTTTGGTCGAGATGATTTTAGGCGCTGTATCGTTTTTCACTCCTTGTCTAAGCGCTCAAACTTGCCCGGTCTACGCTCAGGCTTTGTCGCAGGTGACGCAGCCCTGTTAAAGTCTTACTTGCAGTATCGCACTTATCAAGGCTGCGCTATGCCTATCCCGCATCAGCTCGCCTCTATCGCAGCTTGGCAAGATGAGAAGCATGTCGCTCATAATCGAGCGCTATATAAAGAAAAATTTGCCTTGTGGATGGCAGAGCTTGGCGATTTATTAGAGCTGCGGATGCCGGATGCTGGGTTTTACTTTTGGGTAAAAGTGCCGGAGCTATTTGCAGGCGACGATGAAGCGTTTGTAAAGGCGCTTTATGAGCAAGCAAATATCCATGCTCTAGCGGGGCGCTACTTATCCCGCGAGGTCAATGGTAAAAACCCTGGACAAGGATATGTGCGTATGGCACTGGTAGCAAGCGTTGAAGAGAGCCGCGAGGCGATTGAGCGTATTCGTCAATTACTGACTGGCGCGACTGATAGCAAATAACTAGTAAATAACTGGCAAATAACGTTAGCGCCAATGTGGTCACTAATCCTTAATAACCCTAATATTATTAAGGATTATTTTTTATATAATGCTATAGTAATCAGACAACGACCCTATTTATTACTATAGCGGATTGATAACGCTATCACGGATGATGCCATGATCCCACTTGATTTCACCCAGCCGCCCTTTGATGTGTTGAGCTTAGCGGAACGCCAAAGTATCAGAAAACACACGCAGATACGTTATCTAGCTGCCGATGAGCGCTTAACGAGTGATGATTTACTCTACTTTTATGTGGTGATAAAAGGTCAAATCGAGCAGACCTACGCGGACGAGTTTGTCGCGGCCTACTTTGGTAGTAATCACTCCGACCACTTTCACAGTAACGACTGGTTCGATAGCCGCCGTACCCCTAAAAAAGCAACCAACACGCGCTCGCCTTCTTCCTCTTATGACTACCGCGCCGTTGAAGATACGCTACTGCTACAAATAGACGGTACGGCTATTGATAAGATTAGCGCCCAAAACCATCTAGTGCGTCAGCTGCTCTCGGATAAATTACCCGAAAAGCTCAAGGCCCTACAGCAGCGTCAAAGCACTAAGTCGCAAAAGCTATCGCTGAGTCATAGTGGCTACACCGCCCAGCAAGAAGTACAGCAAATCATGCTGCAGCCAGTGACCGATGTGAGTTTATTACCGGTACATATCGTTGAGGCAGCTTCTAGCCTACAGCAAGCGGCACAGGTCATGACCGAAGCTAAGATGAAGCACGTGTTGGTGCGTCCACTAGCAGATAAAGCCAATAATATTAGCGACAGTCCGCTAGGGATTTTGACTGATGCCGATGTTTGTAGGGCTGTCAGCGATAGACAAGACCCAGCAACTACCCCTTGCCAAGACTATGCCAGCTTCAACCTACGTACTATCAACGCTGATAGTGAGATTGGCGATGCACTACTGACTATGACTCGCTACCGTATTCATAGGCTACCCGTCCTCGATGATAGTGGCCAAGTCGCCGGTATCTTGGGGCAAAGCAATATGCTTGCCTATATTGGTCAGCACTCGCAGCTGATCAGTATTCAGATCGAGCAAGCCAAGGATTTTGCTAGTATTGATACCGCTGTCGAGCTGATTGGGCGCTATATTCGTGCTCAGCAGCAAAACGGTGTCAAGATTGGTAACGTCAGCCGCATGGTTCAGACGCTTAATGCGCAGGTATTTACTAAACTGTGGCAGCTTATCGTGCCAGAAGAGGTCTTTGACAACACTTGTGTGATCGTGATGGGCTCTGAGGGGCGCGGCGAGCAGATCATGCGTACCGATCAAGACAATGCGCTGATTATACGCGATGGCTTTAGTCATCCAAATCTCGCTGAATTCGCCGACTCTTTCAATCAGCAATTAGCGGCATTAGGCTATCCGCTGTGCGATGGTAATATTATGATGACTAACCCTATGTGGCGACAACCGCTACAGGAGTTTACCGCGCAGATCAGCCGGTGGTTTCAAAATACTGATCCGATGCAGGCGATCTATCTGTCCGCGATACTCGATAGCGAATATGTTTGCGGTGATGAGACGCTATTGACTCAAGTTCGTGAGCATCTCAAAGTTGCGCATCGCCACTCTGACCCTATGTTTGTGCGGCAATTCGCGCGCGCGGCTTTGCAGTTTGGCGATGTCAATCAGTGGTGGCAGCGCCTTGCGCCTTTGTTGGGTAAGACCAATGACGCCACTATCGATCTCAAAAAGTCTGGCCTGTTTCCGTTAGTGCATGGCATACGCAGTATGGCATTGGAATATGACATCCTACACGTGCCTAGTACTAGAGGTCGACTCAGGGCACTCGTGCAAGCTGGAGTATTCAATCAAGAGCGAGCGACCACCTTAAACGAAGCATTGGAGTTCTTTATGGGTCAGCGCTTGGCAGTAGCGCTTGCGACTGATAATAAGTATGCTCGGCAAGTCGACCCTATGACCCTATCGGCGCTTGAGCGCGATGTATTAAAAGAGTGCTTATCGGTCGTGAAGAGCTTCAAAAACCAGCTACGCCAGCACTACCAGCTCGAGATCGGTTAAGGCAGAATTAAACGGTGTAAGCGCTATACTGCTTATTGACTACCACTATTATTGAGAAGCAAACACTTATGAGTTGGCTTAAGCAATTATCAAACCAATGGCAAAAAAACAAGCTACAGCGTGCGGAGCTTGCCCCGATGTTTGAGCCGCCTATAAAAGATCAATGGGTGGCGATAGATTGTGAAATGACGGGTCTCAATCCTCGTAAGCATCACTTGCTCTCAGTCGCCGCCATTCATATCAATGGCGATACTATCGATACTGGTAATGGCCTACATCTAGTCTGTCGCCCGCCGGTCATGCCCGATCGCGATACTATCATCATTCATGGTCTACGGAGCGCCGATGTCGCTCAGGGTCTGAGCTATGATGAGATGCTGTCCATGCTACTGCCCTTTATCAGTAACCGTCCTATCGTTGGGTTTTGTCCGCAGCTAGACATCGCGTTTTTAAATCCCTTAATCAAGCAATATATGGGTACTACTTTGCCCAATGAAGTGCTTGATGTTAGACGCTTATACAGTCAACGTATGGGCGAGCGCGACCCGAATACGCCCAAAGCATCACAGCAACTCTCCAAAATACTCGCTCATTATAATATCCCTGAGTTTGGTAGTCATGATGCTTATAATGACGCCCTAATGACCGCTATGGCTTTTTTGCATGTGCGCTAAGAGGGCGATTTTAGTCTGTGTTTTATGCGCTTTTTGAGACTCGCGTAGCCACTCATGTTACTATAAGCCGTTTTACGATTTAAGCTCGATGCCTCATGACAATACTCTCTAGATTCTCAAATCTGCTTACTATCTCTTGTGCTACTGACTCTGCTAGTCGCCATCGGCATGTCCAGCGCTCAAAGCTATTGACGGGCATTATGCTGAGCGTAATGCCGCTCACCTCACAAGCCGCGCTACCCGCTTCTATCGAGGCGGCGTTAAACAAAGCCGAGCTCAGCCCTGATACGATAAGTATCCTCATTACTCCACTCGGCGATACAACCAAGAGTCGTTTACCCGCGATTATAGAAGTCATCGATAGCGATACTAATGATAACTCTAACAATGATTCTGAGGGCAGTGCTGAGCGTAATAGCACGGATTCGACGACGGTATCCGTAGACAAAGTGGCAGNAAGCGCCAGTGATGCTCCTGTTAACGATCCTGCCGATGATAATGTTTCTGTTAATAGTAGCAAAGCCGCGAATGTAACCNTTGCTGTCGACAAGCAAGCCATCGAGCATCAGAATCGTCAGCTGCAAGCTTATACCGACGACCCTTACATTTATCAAAGCTTAGAGAACCCACCGCCGGTACTGACCATCGATGAAAGCCGCAGCGTCCGCCATAGCGAGAGCAAAGATACTGGCAAACGCCAACTTACCCCCCTGATTAGCCATAATATCGATACCCCGCGTACGCCTGCCAGCACTATGAAGCTGATACCTAGCTTTGTGGCACTCGACACACTAGGCGCAGATTTTGTTTGGTTTACTCGGGTCTATCATACCGGCCTCATCCTTGGCGATAGACTGCAAGGCGACTTGATCATTCAGGGCAGCGGCGACCCCAAAATGACCCACGCGCGCTTAGAGCAGCTCCTTTATCAAGTACAAAAAACCGGCATTCGCCACATCGATGGCGATATCATTGTCGACAGCTCAATATTTAATAACGTCAGTAAAGATCCAGCCGCTTTCGATAACGCCCCTCTGCGCCCTTATAATGCCAGTCCAGATGGTTTTTTAGTGAACTTTAATAGCCTTGCTATTAGAACGTATCCTATGGCAAATGGACAAGCAAAGCTCACTTATACCCCGCAGTTGGCCAATTACCAGTTGCCAAGTCACATAGGCACTCGCAGTGCCCGCTGCTCGCAGGCTCGTAATAGCTTAGCGCCGCGCTGGCAACAAGATAAACTCGCCCTTAATGCCAAGCTGCCAGAGAGCTGCGGTGAGCATGTCTTCTATGTAAACCATCCAGATGCCAAAGACTTTGCCGCTCGTGTCATCGCTAGTAAATGGCAGGCGCTTGGTAATACGCTTAGCGGAGAGGTACTCAGTCAAGAAAAGCCTTACGCGGCGTACCACTCAACTAGTGGTTTATCTTCTCTCCCGTTATCGCCTTTACCGCTAGTCAGTTATCCTTCTTATAATTTGACGCGGCAAATATACGATATCAATCACTTCTCCAATAATGTAATGACTGAGCAAGTAGCGCTCTCCATTGGCAGTTATTATGATGCTAAGCGCCCAGATATTATTGATACAAATAACAGCGCCGCGAATAGCAGCGCTGTTAAGGGTCAGACTATAACTGACGTTAATAATACTAAACCAAACGCTACTAGCCTGTATCAATTTGGGCAAGCAACAACGACTGATTACCCGCAGGCATTAGCGCGCATCGATGACTGGTGGCAAACCAATCTGACCACTACCCCGCCGTATCTGACCAATGGTTCAGGACTATGTCGCGATTGCACGCTGACCGCCGCCAATCTTAATGAGCTACTGAGCTTTGCCTATCGCCATCCCAGCTTTGACGCTTATGTCAACTCATTAGGCGTTGCAGGGGTTAGTGGCACAATTATGCATCATAGCGAACGCTTGCCAGAGTCAAAGGCTATAGGCCGAGCTTGGATAAAAACCGGCACTTTAAGCAATGTCACTGCCATGGCAGGTTATATCAAAGGACAGTCCGGACAAGACTATGCGGTAGTCGGAATCATAAATACCGACAGCGCGCTAAATCCTTATTTGGCACGCCCGGTACTCGATGCTATGCTTGATTGGACTGCCGAAAAATAGTCTTAGCTGTATCGTTCAGCTCGTAATATGTTTATATAGGCAAAGTTATGTCGCGCAAATCTGCAAACTTAAGTAATTCTAAAGCTCAGTCAGTCAAACTCGCACAGTATTTAGGGTTTTTTATGGTGGGTTATATTCTCGCCAGCGCTTTATTAATGCTGCTGCAAACGCAAATTGCGCTCAATCCGCAGTTGGTGACGTTACTCTCTATCTTAGTCGGCGCTTTTATTGCCGTGCACAAATTTATCAAACATTACAGCCGTGCGTTACATAAAGCTGAGATGATCAGACTAGCTATTGGCGGTACGGGCATTGTTTGGTTGCTGAACGCGCTGTACTTTTTTACTATTTGGCTATGGCTATTTGATGAGGCCAATCGGCAAGTCTTTATAGAAATGAGCCTACAGCAGCCGCTGCCATTGTTGTTCGCTCTAATCGCGATTGTGCTGCTCACCTTTATCAGCGCTGGCATCGGTATTTGGCTGTTTAATCGGCTACTAAGCCCAAAGTAGCTTTTGATCAACCTATCAATCTCTCCACACGTCAACCTACTAGCCTGTCAACGACTGGCCGCTACGCAAAATGTGGTGAGTCAAAACAGTGCTATGAGCTGATTTTTATTAGTTTGTCTCTAAATTCTATGTAAATACAAAACTTCTATCCTACTGCGCTATGACTACGCCACAAAATCCGTTAGGCTGAGCAAATTATGCACTGCGTTTAACGAACAGCGGTTTGCAATCAGTAGCTAGAAATATAAATAGAGGTGATCGTTATGGATATGCTGTTTTTTGACAATATAGAAAAGCTTTTACGTATTGTGCTGACTGCTGTGCTGGTCTACATCTTAATTGTCGTCACCACCAAAGTCTCAGGTAAGCGCTCAACCTCGCAGCTCAATAACTTTGACTGGATTGTGACGGTGATGATCGGCTCGTTGGGCGCTAGTACTATCTTGCTCAAGGACATCCCGTTCATTGAGGGTAGTGCCTCTATTGTGACCCTATATCTATTACAGTATGCGGTGACCAAGTACGCTTCTTACTCGCCTTACTTTGGNCGTCTTATTCTCTCTGAGCCGCGTATTTTNTTTTATCAAGGGGAGTTTTTGACAACGGCGATGCTTGAGGAACGGCTCACTCGCCAAGAGCTTGAAAGTGCGATGCGCAAAGAAGGTATCCATAATATAAATGATGTCGAAGCTATCATCTTAGAGTCTGATGCTATGCTCAGCGTCATCCCTAGAAAACACGATGGCCTTAATGACACCGACAACACTGATCCTAGTGACACTTTAGAGCCGCTCATAAGGCAGCCGTAATGCGCTGATCATGAGAACTTCGTTATAGCTTTGTTGCTTATTCCAAAGAGTCAGCATAGAAAAGGAGGACTAATAATGATTAGCCCTCCTTTTTATTTATATCTGTTTACGCCGATTATTTGATACGCTGCCAAGTCTGTGAGCGGCCAAACAAAGGCGTACCCACGTAGCCGCGCAGATCTAAGCTCTGACCATTGTCACTNAAGGTNATNTTTCCTGAGTAGACTTTGCCAGACTCCGGATCAACCAGCTTGCCATCGCTCCACTNATTATTACCGTCCGCTTTTAGACCTGTTAGAATCTGCAGCCCTTCGACTGGTTTGTTTTTTAGGCTGCCGGAACATTTAGTACAGACTGCCTTTGCTTTTTGTTTATCGAGTACCTTGATGATTTTGCCGGAGACTTTGCCACCTTTTTCATTTAGCTGAATGATGGCTTTTTTTTCGCCGGTTTTGTCATCGACTGTTTGCCACTGAGTGCCATCTAGCGAGGCGGCAAACACAGAAGTAGACAGCAATGCTGCTGCAGTTAAGGTGAATGTGCTTGATATAGTACGGTTCATAAACGACTCCTTTCGTAAAAACTTTTGATTAACTCCATAAAAAAGATAACCCAGTGACAGGTTAGTGACAAAACAAACTCTTGTTTATCGAATGCCAGTTAAGCATAAAAAAAAGGCAGGTAAAAGGCTTGTTTGTTACATTAACTTAAGCGTAGACTTCTTTTGTTATTTTTACTCAATTATTGGAGTGCTAACTGTCATGAAAATAAGAATACTGAGCGTCGGCAATAAGATGCCTAAATGGATACAGACCGGGTTTGATGAATACTTCAAACGTATCCAACCTATGATTAGCACAGACATTGTGGAGATTGCGGCGGCAAAACGCGCAAAAAACCCATCGACCGCTAATCTAGCTCAGTACCGTGAGCAAGAAGGACAGGCGATACTGGCGGCGCATAACGCTTCAGGTCATGAGCAGTTATGGGTNCTCGATGTCAAAGGCAAGATGCTCTCAACTGAGAAGTTGGCAGATAAGCTTGCCGATGTAATGCCGCAAGGCATGGATGTGGCGCTCGTGATAGGCGGCGCTGATGGCGTCTCACCTGCTGTACTNGCAAAGGCTGATATGATCTGGTCATTATCTGCGCTCACGTTACCGCACCCGCTAGTGCGCGTCGTGCTGATGGAGCAGCTGTATCGCGCGATGAGTATCAATAACAATCATCCTTATCACCGCGGCAACTAGCACCAGAGCTAAGCGAAAACAGCCAAGCGGATTGAAAAACGCGAATCTGCCCTAATAAAGCTGACATGAATCAATCAAAGTCAGCTACAGCCACAAGCCCGCTAAATCACAGCTTGCATCATGAAAACCTGAACACCACTGCGCCTATCAGTGGTGCGGCGGCTTGGTCAGATGCGCCTATAGGCTTGACTAACGCGGCCAAACTGCCTGCTTTATTTATCTCGCATGGCGCGCCGACCTTAGCTATCGAGCAGTCAGCGACGACCAGTGCGCTTGCACGTATCGGACAAAACCTACCTAAGCCGCGCGCCATTATCATTATGTCAGCGCACTGGGTATCTACTCAGCTTGAGATTAGCAGTAACCCGCAGCCCAAGACTTGGCACGACTTTTCAGGTTTTAATCAACAGNTACACGAACTACAATACCCAGCTTTAGGACATGCCGCNCTTGCTGAGTCTTTAGCGCAGCAGCTCAGCACGCGCGGTATCAATACTGCAGCGAATCCGCTACGAGNCAGCGATCATGGCGTTTGGTCACCGCTTCGTCATCTCTATCCTAATGCCGATGTACCTGTGGTACAAATATCGCTACCACAGCATTATGACAGCATAGCATGCTATCAATTGGGCGCGCAGCTTGCTCGTCTGCGCGAGCAGCAAATTCTAATCATCGGCTCGGGCAACATTACTCATAATCTACGAGCATTGCGCTGGGAAGCTGATAGCATTGATAAGACGGCAAAGGATTTTAAGCTCTGGTTATTGCAGCAGCTCAAAACTGATATCCCTACCGCCTTAAATTGGCAGCGATATCCCAATTACAAAGATATCCATCCAAGCGATGAGCACCTATTGCCGCTGTTTTTTGCTTTAGGTGCGGGTCAACGCGTCAGTGTCGTGCATCAAAGCATGGCGCATCATAGCTTAGGAATGGATATTTACCGCTTCGATTAGCGTCTTCTTATCTACCTATTTTGCAAACGCTGGTTTAGTAAACATGCCAGCGCGCTCCATCTCTCCTGCCACACTAAATAGTGTCGTCTCATCATTCATACGCCCGATCAGCTGCATGCCAATAGGTAAGCCTTTTTTGCTCATGCCGACGGGTACAGAAACTGCAGGCAAGCCTGTGACATTACCTAATAAGGTAAAGGCCATTTTACTGAGTACCGGATGGCTAAGCTTCTCTATCATGCCAGAGCTAAAGGCATACTTGCCCATATCGATACTTTTATTAAGCAGCTCAGCGCTGCGCATNAGCATCTCATCCATCACGCTTGGTGGCAGTACACCGTGTTTGACCGCTGGCGTCGGTACGGTCGGACACAAAATCATGTCATAAGTTTCTAATAACAATCCGGTCTGATATTGGCTATTGTGCCAGCCTTGCTTAGCGTGCGCTAAATCAACTGCGGATAGCGAGCGTCCTAGTAGCGCCATGTTTTGAGTTTGAGGTTCTAGCTTTTTGACGTGATGAGCACCATAGTGGCGCTCAATATCATCGATAGTAAAGGCGGTATGAGTACAGACGACCACCATAAAATCATGCCAAAACTGCTCTATGTTGATATTCGGCTCGGCNGGGACCACGCGATGCCCCATGNCCTCTAACTGCTTAGCCGTTTGCTCGAGTACCGCTAGCACCTCTTTATCCACTACTGTACCAGCAATCAGCGGCTGCTGATGCAGCGCAATGGTCAGCGGCTTAGGTGCGCGCATCGCCGCCTCTAAAAAGCTACCTTCGGGCGGTGCAATCACGAACGGCGCACCAACCTCGGCCCCGCTCGTGGCATCAAGCATCGCGGCACTATCACGCACACTGCGGGTAATCACGTGATCAGCAACCGCGCCTTCCCAACCTTCTCCTACTTTAGGACCCATTGGGTTACGACCGCGGCTAGGTTTGAGACCAAACGCGCCGCACCAAGCCGCTGGGAAACGAATAGAGCCGCCGCCGTCACCCGCGCCTGCCATGGGTACGATACCACTTGCTACGGCTGCCGCGCTACCACCCGATGAGCCGCCCGAGCTATAGCCTTTTTTAAACGGATTATGAGTGGCACCATGCGCTTTGGGCTCAGTGGTAATAATCAGTCCAAACTCAGGCGTATTGGTCTTGCCAAAGGTATTGACTCCTGTGGCCTTCATACGTTTGACAATTTCACTATCATAATCTGACTGAATATTAACGCTACGGCTACCCATGGTCAAAGGCTCGCCCTCGAAGCTGTATGATAAGTCTTTGAGTAAATAAGGCACGCCTGTAAACGCACCAGACGGTAGCCCTGCTTGCGCCTGATCGTAAGCGCGCTCATCGAAACGGTGAATTATGGCATTGAGTTTGGGGTTGAGCTTGTTGGCGCGTGCAACGGCACTATCAAGCAATTCTTTGGCGCTGACTTCGCCTTTGCTGACGAGATCTGCTAAGCCTAGCGCGTCATATTGGGTGTATTCTTTAAACATAAAGCATCCTTGCATAGCTGTTGGTTGNAAAACATATCAGCAAACACTATAGCCCAGAATTAGGCGAGAACACAATGTACAACAAAAAAACGAGCCACTCTCGTGACTCGTTTTTTGCTAGATAAACCCAATCTAATTGCAGCTACATCAGCAGCTCACGCTTACCGCTTTTACCCATAGAGCTGACCAGACCGGCCTCCTCCATTGAGTCTACGATACGCGCCGCGCGGTTATAACCGATACTAAATTTGCGCTGAATGGACGAGGCGGAGACTTTGCGCGTCTCCATAATAAAGGCCACTGCTTCATCATAAAGATCGTCATCTTCGCCCGACGCGCTGCCACCAGAGCTACCACCGCCAGAGCTTGATAACTCAAAGTTGCCCGCCATATTATCGATATAATCTGGAGCGCCGCGCTCACGCCAGGCATCACAGACACGGTTGACTTCCTCATCACTAACATAAGCGCCATGCACGCGGTCTGGCTCAATTTGACCTGGCCCTAAGAACAGCATATCGCCATTACCGAGCATGTCTTCAGCGCCGCCACTATCTAGTATCGTACGCGAATCGACTTTTGAGTTGACGCGTAGAGCCGCGCGTACGGGAATATTGGCTTTGATCAGACCGGTAATCACATCAACTGAAGGACGCTGAGTCGCTAGCATTAAGTGAATACCAGAAGCCCGTGATTTTTGCGCTAAGCGGGTGATCAGCTCTTCGGCTTGTTTGCCGACTTGCATAATCATATCGGCAAACTCATCGGCGACGATGACGATCATCGGTAATGTTTTAAGCTTAGGCGCTTGATCGATACTGACATTNTCATTGGGCCGCCATAAGGGATCGAGCATNGGCTTNCCTGCTTTTTCAGCGGCGAGGACTTTCTTATTAAACTCATTAAGTTTACGCACCTTTAGCAGGCTCATCAGCTGATAGCGGCGNTCCATCTCTGCCACACACCAAGACAAGCTACTGGCCGCCTCTGTCATATCAGTNACNACNGGCGTCAGCAGATGCGGAATCTCATTATAATTGGCCAGCTCAAGCTGCTTAGGATCAATGAGGATCAGTCTGAGCTCATTAGGGGTGTATTTCAGTAGCATCGAGAGCAGCATAGAGTTGACCAGTACCGACTTACCAGAGCCTGTGGTACCAGCGACTAACATATGNGGCGCGCGTGCCAGATCAGTAATGATAGGCTTGCCGCCGATATCTTTACCCATCGCCATGCTAATTTGCGCGCTAGGGTCTTTATACTTATCGGTATTTAATAGCTCAATCAAACGTACCATCTCGCGCTGCTTATTAGGTACTTCGATACCGATATAAGGCTTACCCGGGATGACCTCGACCACGCGTAATGATGCCATAGATAACGAACGAGCCAAATCGCGCGCGATACCGGTGACTTTACTGGCTTTGATACCGGCAGCAAGGTCAACTTCGAAACGGGTGACGACTGGTCCTGGAATTGCTTGGACAACTTCGGCTTTGACATTGAACTCTTGCAGCTTGATCTCTAGTAGCTCTGATAATTGCTCAAGCTCGGCTTCGGTATAGCTCGGCTTGCGATCAGGATCAGGCTCATCGAGAATGGACAGCTCTGGGATTTTACTGAGACTACTGCGGTACTGAGCGGTTTGCATCGATCTTGAGCGCTTAGTGAAAGCGTCATCATCATGAATATCCGGCATGACTGGCTCATCCAAGTCCTCATTACTTGCCGGACTATTGTCTTCCGGCATCATATCAGTAATGAGATTGCTCGCATCGCCATCAGGTACCGCAAAGCTTACCGCAGGTTTTGTCACTGGTGCTGACTCTACCGGTAATTCCTCAGTCGTTTCCTGCGCTTTAGGCGCTTCTTTTGGATTGGACGGCGGCGTATTGGTTGGGGTCATATCTGTAAGCGAGGAGGCACTGGCTGTCGGCGCTGGCTCACCAGCAGGGCTAGCTATTGATGCCGTTTGCGTAGCTGCACGCTCTGTAGCCACTGCAGCGGCGGAAGGTTTTGTTATAGGATTCGCAGCCACAGCTGATTCGATAACAGTATTTTTGCTAGCTGCTGTCTCACTGTTACTTTTTTCTATGTTATTTATTTCGGCGCTAGTTATTTCAGTGTCAGTGGTTTGCATGGGCTCTAACTCAGCATCAGCCTGCTGAGTAGTTGAAGCTTGAGGAGCGCTTACGGTTTGTTCAGCGGTGCTAGGTTCAGTGGTGCTAGTTTTAGCGATACTAGCTTCGACAGTGCTATGCTCAGCCAACCAAGCATCAGCTAGATCATCAACCTGAGCTGACATTGCTGGTACTGCTTTGCTTTCTAATACCTCATCATGAGTATCAGTATTGGCTGATTCATCATGACCTTCATTATTGATGGTAGCGTTTGCTCGATNCATTTCTGCATCATTAGCATCGCTAGCAGCAGTCTCAGTTATCTCTTTTGGCTCATCAAGCGTTGTTTGCTTAGACTCTAAATGAGTCATGTGCTCGATTGGNCCGCCCTGCTCTGCTTGCTCGATAGCGGCATNACGCGCGAGCAAGTCAGCTACCGTTTCGTCATCATTCCAAGCAAAGCTTGGCTCAACTTTGCGTAGCGGCGCAGTAGCGGCGCTGGTGTTTTGTTGGCGCGGATGAGCCAGCTCCTGAGCGTTCTGCGTATTCGCGGTAGCAGTAGCGGGCTGTAGATGATCGCTCGCAGCTTTATTAGTCGCCGCCGCTTCAGCATTTGCTATCGCCTCTTTGACGCTAGCTCCTAATCCTGACTTAGCTAAAAAGTCAGTCAACACATGGCTAAAGCGGCCGCTATCTTGGGCAGCGGTGCTAGACTCTTGTGGCAGCTCAAGTGGTAGCTGTTCATAGTCTGCAGCTGGCGTAGGGGCAGCGCTGCTTTGATCGATCACATCAATGCCATCATCGCGGGTCAAGGCACCGCTATCCAAAGCTTGGTCAGTATCAGAGACTGTACTAGCTGTACTGCCGATGCCAGAACCGAGCCAATGCAGATCAGTCAATTTACGATATAACGATAACCAATGAATGTTAAAAGCAAAAGTGGCCGTCACTACTACAAAAACACTCAAAAATAACAGGCTACCCCATTTCGTTAATAACAGCGCTAAGCGTGCCTGTAGCTCAAGCCCGATGATACCACCAGCGACGCCCTTGAGACCTGATGTCACCGGGTCTGCCACTTGCTGGATTAATGCTATTAATTGCGCGAATAAAGCGCTAGCGCTCAGCAGCAAAAAGACATAAGCCACCAAACGTAATATCCAAAAGGTAGGTTTGTTATTCCACCAAATCAGGATAGACTCATAAACCATAAATACCAGCAGCCACCACGCGCTATAGCCAAAAAAGCTATAAAGCAGGTCAGACAACCACGCACCTGTCGCGCCGCCCATATTATTGATGGTTGTCATATCGCTACTGATATGTGACCAGCTAGGATCATTCCCGGTATACGTCACCAAGATAATGAACAGATAGACTGCTAGCATCAGCCCAAGAATGGTAAATATCCCTTTTTTTAAATAGTCTATAACTGCTGCTGATATCACGTAGGATCTGCCTTTATCAATATATTGATACTAAATAAATGGTAACACACGATTGCTGACAATCGTGCTTAGGTGTTTTTATGCTTACTTTCTAAATTTTTAACTTTCCAGCTCACTGTCAGTAAAGCTCAATCCATATGACTTTATATTTACAAGTCGCTGTTTCTATAGCTTTTACTGCGGCTTTTACTGCTTTTGCTATCACTGCTTATGATAACAAATACCTAGCCAAAGTGGTGACTGTGTATTAAGAAAGCGGGCTTTAATTTTGAGGTGTCGTTTAGTTCTAATCATAGCGATGTTTGTTTTAGCAAACTTGCACTTTTTGCCCACTGCCCTTATGTTATTATCACATCGCACTTTAACAAACTACTTTAGTCGCAATTTTTTATTTTTCATTTTAATAACTTATAACGCTTTATATCTATAACTAGATCATTAAACCATTAGTAAGGAATATGTTATGGCAACTGACACTACAGCGCCGCGTCACGAAAAACTCATTATCTTAGGCTCAGGCCCCGCAGGTTATGCCGCTGCTGTCTATGCTGCGCGTGCTAACCTCAAGCCGGTCATGATTACCGGTCTCGAAGTCGGTGGACAGCTGACGACCACCACTGAAGTCGACAACTGGCCAGGTGATGCTCACGATTTAACAGGTCCGGCGCTGATGGATCGCATGAAAGCGCATGCCGAACGTTTCGGTACCGAGCTGGTCTATGATCATATTAATGAAGTACAACTAACGGAGCGCCCTTTTACTTTGATTGGTAATAATGGCAGCTACACTTGCGATGCGCTCATTATCTCAACTGGTGCCTCAGCGCAGTATCTCGGCTTAGAGTCAGAAGAGAAGTTCAAAGGCTTGGGCGTATCTGCTTGTGCCACTTGTGATGGTTTCTTTTATAAAGATCAAAAAGTCGCGGTCATTGGCGGTGGTAATACGGCGGTTGAAGAAGCGCTATATCTATCCAATATTGCCTCAGAAGTGACTTTAGTGCATCGCCGCGATAGCCTACGCTCTGAGAAGATCTTGCAAGACAAGCTATTTGAAAAAGCCAAAAATGGCAATGTCAAAATCGAGTGGAATCATACCGTTCGCGAAGTCGTTGGTGATGATATGGGCGTCAATGGCGTCGTTATCGAATCCACCGAAGATGGCGCAACCAAACAGCTAGATATCCATGGTATATTCATCGCTATTGGTCATAAGCCCAACACTGACATGTTCAAAGGCCAGCTTGAGATGAATGATGGTTATATTATCGTCAATAGCGGTATCAATGGTAACGCTACCCAAACTAGTATTGAAGGCGTATATGCCGCAGGCGACGTTGCTGATCATGTTTATCGTCAAGCCATTACCTCAGCAGGAACCGGCTGTATGGCTGCTCTCGATGCTGAAAAGTACTTAGATGCTATTGGCGAAACAGTTGCTGCTGATCACACTTACGCCTCGACTTTGACGATAGATTAGACAAAGTAATCGCCAAAAGACTGAGTGAAATAACAACCTATATGCTCAATAAGCTTAATATCCACAACATGACGCCTGAGACTTTTTATAAAACCNTTAAAAGTCTTGGGCGTTATGACTTTCCCAATCCTAACGCGGTCGATCCTGATGGCTATGGCGTAGTAGCGCTAGGCGGTGATCTGGCGCCTGAGACGCTGATATCGGCGTATGCGCAAGGGCTCTTTCCTTGGTTTAATGAAGATGAGCCTATTGCTTGGTGGTGCCCGGAGCCGCGCTGTGTCATTGTGCCAAGCGACTATCAGCCCAGCAAATCGCTACGTAAGCAAGCTCGGCGCTCGCGTTGGCAGTTGACGGTCAATCAAGCGTTCGATGAAGTCATTCATGCTTGTAGTTTGCCACGTAGTAATGGACTGCCTGAGGGTGAGCACACTTGGATTCATCAGGAGATGATCGAGGCTTATACCGAGCTCCATCGCTATGGTTTCGCTCATAGCGTCGAGGTGTGGGATGAGAATGGACAGCTGATAGGCGGGCTCTATGGACTAAAGATTGGCCACATCTACTTTGGTGAGTCGATGTTTCATCGCGCCTCTAACGCCTCAAAATTAGCGTTTTGGGGTTTGATGCAGCTCTGTATTGATAGCGGCGTAGCGTTAGTCGATTGTCAGCTTCCTAATGACCATCTACTAAGCTTAGGCGCGACTACTCTTGGCCGCCATCAGTTTTTAGCGCAGCTNGAGCNTTNATTACANAAAGGNNNTNTTAGNTGGCCCATTCANCCCCATCNGCCNNTGNCTGTGGCTCAGCTTGATAGCTNTNATNNGCATTCAAAATATTGGTCGCTCTAGACTGCTACTAATAGCTCAAAATGGACGACATTTAATCGATAAGATTGACATACATAAAGAGACTGCAATGCCAGATACTGCGTTTTTACTCATAGGAGCTTTGGCCAAAAGAGCCAATACCACCAAAGATACCGTGCGTCATTATGACGAGCTAGGTCTGCTAAGGTCTCGCAAGCGGCAAGCAGGTTCGCGGCTTTATACTGAGTTTCATCCTGAATGTATTGAACGTATTGAGCTGATCAAAAGCGCGCAGGCTATCGGCTTTACGCTAACGGAGATAAAAAATAGCTTGGATGACTATTACGATGGTAATCTAAACCTTGATGAGCAACTGCTAGTCACCCAGCAAAAACTAGCACAAGTCAAAAAACAACAAGCCAATATCAATCTGATGGTGGAGATGCTAACTCAGCGTATTACTCTGCTGACGCGTATGCAAGAAGATGAGAGTTATGTACCTTCTATAGAAGACTGCAAAAATAACAGCTCTAAGCTGCCTTATCATCGATAACCTTATCCACTCCTATCTGCTTTATTTTTATAATTAAGCTGCATAATCAACGCATCGATAGCAGGCTTGTGTGCCGTTTTATAATAGCCTTTGCGCTGATGGATCGTCTCAAAGCCTTGCTGCTCATACAGAGCTATCGCTGGCAAATTATCTGCCCGCACTTCTAATAATAAACTCTCAACAGTTAACGCTTGTAGCTGCTGATTTAACCTAGCGAATAGTTTTGAAGCGATACCTTGTCGCTGATAATTAGGGTGCGTACCTATACGCAAGATTTCTGCCTGCTCAAACATCATTTGATAAAGACAGTAGCCAACAACTGCATCGCTTTGATAAACGACTAATAAATCAATGCTATCTTGCTCAAGTAAGTCTACTAGAGTCCGATAACTCCAAGCATCTTGCGGTTGAATAAGAGCTTCGATATCGGCAACAGCTTGGATAATGCTTTGGGCTTTAAATAAGTGTTTATTGAGTAACTCTATGGTTAGCACCACTCCCTCTCCTACCTTTNATCATTATTAATAAATACAACTATTAGTATAGCCGTGTAAAGACTATCTTAACCCTTATTACCACCTATAAAAAATATAGCCACCCACAAAAAAAGCCGCCCTCAACAAAGAGAGCGGCTTTTGACTTTGCTAGTACCTATTTAGATTAAGTTAGGGAAATGACAACCTAAACTTTATAGGTAAAGCTCAGCTCGTTACTAAGTATTAGTTGCTTACGCTTGCAACCACACCAGCACCTACAGTACGGCCACCTTCACGGATAGCGAAACGTAGGCCTTTGTCCATAGCGATTGGGTGGATAAGCTCAACACTCATCTCAACGTTGTCACCAGGCATAACCATTTCAGTACCGTCTTGTAATTGGATTGCGCCAGTTACGTCAGTGGTACGGAAGTAGAACTGTGGACGATAGCCGTTTAGGAATGGCGTGTGACGACCACCTTCTTCTTTTGATAGTACGTATACTTCAGCGTCGAAGTTGGTGTGCGGGGTGATTGAACCTGGCTTAGCGAGTACTTGGCCACGTTGTACGTCTTCACGCTTGGTACCACGTAGTAGTACACCACAGTTCTCACCTGCACGGCCTTCGTCTAGTAGTTTGCGGAACATCTCAACACCAGTACAGGTGGTTTTTTGAGTGTCACGGATACCGACGATTTCGATTTCGTCACCAACTTTTACGATACCAGATTCAACACGGCCAGTTACTACGGTACCACGACCTGAGATTGAGAAGACGTCTTCGATTGGCATTAGGAATGCTTTGTCGATGTCACGCTCAGGCTCTGGGATGTAGCTGTCTAGGGTTTCTAGTAGTTCTACGACTGCTGGTTCGCCGTATTTGCCGTCGTCGCCTTTTAGGGCTTGGGTGGCTGAGCCTTTCATGATTGGGGTGTCGTCGCCTGGGAAGTCGTAGTCGTTAAGAAGTTCACGAACTTCCATTTCGACGAGCTCTAGCAATTCTTCGTCGTCTACTAGGTCACATTTGTTCATGAAGACGATGATGTATGGTACGCCTACCTGACGTGATAGCAAGATGTGCTCACGAGTTTGTGGCATTGGGCCGTCAGTTGCTGATACGACTAGGATTGCGCCGTCCATTTGAGCGGCACCGGTGATCATGTTTTTGACATAATCGGCGTGACCTGGGCAATCAACGTGGGCGTAGTGACGAGTTTCGGTGTCATATTCTACGTGTGAGGTGTTGATGGTGATGCCACGTGCTTTTTCTTCTGGGGCTGAGTCAATTGACGCGTAGTCTTTGGCTTCGCCGCCTGAGGTTTTTGCTGCTACGGTTGCGATTGCGGCAGTTAGTGTGGTTTTACCATGGTCAACGTGTCCGATGGTGCCGACGTTGACGTGGGGCTTGTTGCGTTCAAACTTGGCCTTTGCCATGAGTGTATCCTTTTTTATTGGTGAATCTTTATGCTTAGAAAATGATAAACAAATAAGATCGGTAAATAGATATTTGACGGTTCAAGATGCCTATTCATTCTGCTGACACGACCATCAAACCGTTGACGCTATGCTATTAACACTGCATTATTATCAATAATTATAGAAGCTACATTCTACGGACTATTGGTAATCATAGACCAGTAACCATATATCAGTAATTATAAACTATAATGCTTAATTTTAGCTACTTTATAACAGTATCACATTAGCAATATCGAGCTACTGACAGCACTAAAAGGCAACACCTCAGTGTCACCCTAAAATCATCATTTTACTGAGTAGGCTTTATATTTTTTAATATTCGCATAACTCTTATAATGCTATTGAATATCTCGATAGTATTTTTTATACCATCTGGCTTTTTATATACTAACAATTAACAAGCAGCATTAGCAAATAGAATAATAAATGGAGCTCATATCGAGAATTGAACTCGAGACCTCTCCCTTACCAAGGGAGTGCTCTACCGCTGAGCTATATGAGCCTATCTTAAATAACCAAAAACCTATCGGTTATATAAAAAAATATCACGAAACAGCTATAATAAATGACTGTCGTGATGTATGGGTGCTGGCTATTTACATTGCTATGAATGCTTGATCAATGGATGCCGCGTATATGGAGCGGGTGGCGGGAATCGAACCCGCGTCATTAGCTTGGAAGGCTAAGGTGTTACCATTATACCACACCCGCAATAGCTCTATTTATAACCAAAATATAATTGGTATTAGAGTGCTTTTGGTGCTGTAAAAAATATGGTGGTGGGAGAAGGATTCGAACCTTCGAAGCTTTCGCGACAGATTTACAGTCTGTTGGGTTTGACCGCTCCCCAATCCCACCTTAGTTTGCTTTTAATAAACGCTATTATTACTGTAAAAATAATATAAAGCAATTCTAAAAAAAGCGACTTTGAAAGAGATGGTGCCGACTGCCGGGATCGAACTGGCGACCTACTGATTACAAGTCAGTTGCTCTACCAACTGAGCTAAGTCGGCTTGTTCTCTCAAAGTGGTGGCTATTCTATCAAATATTTGCTGGAACGCAAGACCTTTTTTTATTTTTTCCTAACTTTTTAAAATTAAATTTTAATACTTTGATTATATTGATATTTTTTATTCGCTATAAATAGCCGCTGTGAGTCTCGGTTTCTTATCGCTAGAGCCGTCGTGCAATCTTAACGAATTCTAAGACCATCACAAGCCATTTTTACCGCTTTAACCAGTGCTAAGGCTTTTTTGTTGGTTTCCTCCCACTCCGCCTCAGCCACTGAGTCGGCGACGACCCCTGCCCCAGCTTGAATATGGATCTTACCGCGGCGCATAACTGCAGTGCGAATTGCAATCGCGGTATCCATGTTGCCATGCCAGCCTAGATAACCGACTGAACCGCCAAATACTGTGCGGCGTACAGGCTCTACTTCATCAATGATCTGCATCGCTCGTATTTTGGGGGCGCCAGACAGCGTCCCTGCAGGAAAAGTGGCACAAAACACATCTAAAGCATCTTTATTAGGTAAGACAGTGCCCTCAACGTTAGAGGCGATATGCATGACTTGTGAGTAGCGCTCAATGAACATCTTGTCGGTGACTTTAACACTGCCATACTCGCAGACGCGGCCGATGTCATTACGGCCCAAGTCTATCAGCATCAAGTGCTCAGCGATCTCTTTGGTATCTGAGAGTAGCTCTTGCTCTAATGCCAAGTCCTCGCTCTCGTCCTGACCACGTTTGCGAGTACCCGCTAAAGGGCGCACCGTGACTTTACCATCTTCAATGCGCGATANAATCTCAGGGGAGGCGCCAATGATGTCAAANCGCTTGTGATCGTCCAACGTATATCCGTGTACTAAGAATAAATAAGGCGATGGATTNAGGAATCTTANTGCNCGGTATACAGCCAGCGAATCGCCACTGTAGTCAGCGGTTAAGCGCTGTGCTGGGACGACTTGCATGACATCGCCTGCAAAGATATAGTCCTTTATTTTATTGACGTCTGAGCAGTATTTATCTTGCCCGGTTTGCGAGACGAACTTCGGCGTTGGCATAATAGGCGCGCTCAAATCTGGCATCTCGGCAAGCTTGTCCTCTATTCTTTCAAGCTCGCGAATTGCCGCGCCATAGCCATCCTCATCACTACAATCAGCGTAAACGATGATAGATAAGGTGTTTTCTAGATTATCAAAGACAATGACGCTCATCGATAGCATCAGCCACATATCAGGCAAAGTCATCGGATTAGGTGCCTCTGACAAGCCCACACTAGGCTCGATGACTCGTACCATATCATAACCAAAATAGCCGACTAAACCGCCGCTAAAACTTGGCAACGAGGGAATATCATCCACTGTTGGCATGTTATAATCGGCCATAAGCTTACGTATATAAGCAAATGGATCATCGACGGCATCGACATTTATCTGATCGTCTTGCTTGATAGTCATATTGCCATCAGCATACTGCAGTATCAGATCGCTGCCGAGGCCAATCATCGAAAACCGTGCCCAACGCTCGCCGCCGACTACTGACTCAAACAAATAAGCAGAACCACTCAAGTCACGCACTTTTGAAAACACAGATACGGGTGTCTGCGCGTCCATCAAACGCTTTTTGACAAGAGGAGCATGGCTAAAGCCTTTGGTTTTTAGGGTATTGTATTCTTCGAAGGTCATCATAAGACGTCTCTGAGCACGGTATTAATCAACAAGGATAAAGTAAACCACAGTGATAATCGAGAAAACTCGTAAGTTTCAGTGATAGTTAAGTAAAGGGTTAAAACGAGGGCTAAACAAAAGCGAGCCAACATTAGGCTCGCTATTATAACAAAATAGGATAGTAAAGTTGCTCATATCATAGGACTTCGGATACCAGCCCGTCAGCGAATCGAATTACGCGCCGCCCATGTTAAATAACCACAGCGCGATACCGATAATAATAAGAGCGATAAATACCCAGATAAACCAACCGCCGCTCGGCTTTTTCTCACTAGCGGCAGTATTGGCTGGGTTGTTTACCGCTTGATCCATAGCATTATTACCCGTCGTTCCTAGGTCGCGGGACTGACCTAGATTTGCCGTTCCTGAGAACTGCGCTGTAGCCGCTTGCTTAGCGCGTAAGACCTCTGGATCGGCTTCTTCTTGTAGAGACGTGGTCGTGGTTTTGTCATACTCAGGACTTTGACGTTCGGCTACGGGTGCTTCGGCTTTTGGCTCTTTTACTATTGGTTCTTCAACGACTGGATCTTTAGTGGCCGGCTCTTTAACGACTGGATCTTCGACTACTGGCGTTGCAGCGACTTGTTCTTTGGCTACTGGCTCACTAGGTGATGCAGGTCTTGCTGCGATCGTTTCTTCAACAGCGGCAGGTGGCAATGATGACTCTGTTGCCGACTGCTTCGATGGCGTGCTAGTGCTCTCTAGATCTTCTTGCACTGAGCCTACTATCTCTTCTGGCTCTTTTACTTTCGGCTGTTTGGTGGCTGGATCAATGGCGCTTGACTCTATATCCTCGGCAGCTAAAGCCATGACTTGAAACTCAAAGCTAGCAAAGCCGAGCTTATCGTCGGCGTTCAGCTGAACCGTTTTATTCGCCTCAATACGCTTATCATTAACAAAGGTCCCGTTAGAGGAGTCTAAGTCTTTGACATAAAGCTCGGTATCCAGCACGCTCAGTACTGCGTGGTTACGCGAAACCTCTTTACTGCCTAGCACCACATCGTTATCGCTACCACGGCCTACTGATAGGCTATCACTAACGTTCAACTGTAAATCACCAAGCGCGGCTGTCAATGCGGTCAGCTGCCAAGTCGTGGTAGAGCTAGGCAAGTCAGACATAGCGTCTGGGGTTACTGGGTTCGATTGGTTGGTATTGTCTGTCATGTGGTTCTTCCTTATTATTGGTAAGTGTTATTATTGATAAAATAAAATTTAAAACAATGAACGCTTATAAGCGATGTTTAGATGCTAGGCAAAAAACGCGGTTTAAGAATACCAGTAAGGTTATCATACGCAATCGTTAGTACTGGCATACCATAAGCGTAAGGGCCAATAGCATAAGGCTGATAACGAATATCAACGCCTTTATCAGTCAGAGTTATGTTGTGACTCAAAGTAAAAGGCCAGCTCTGCTCATAACTTTTGACATCCTCATCCATTGACTGAACCCAAGATTGGTACGCGTCATAGGCCAGAGCGTTAAAACGCGCCTGCTGATTCGGCTTTAGCATATCCTCGAGAGTGATTTGCTGTTTGCTTGCCGGATCAAATACCAGATACTCCCTAGAAGGCATGCCATGAGCGCCGCCTGTAAAGACATAGGAGCTGATTTCAAATAGCTCTAAATCCTCTCCTTGTCCAAGCTTAACGTGACCNAAATATTCAGGGGTGACGATTAGACTATAGGACCATTGCACCTCATCTGGTAGGTCAATCATTTGCGACTGAGCAAAGTCGTCGATAGCGAGCTTGGCCGCCTTATCATCAGTAGCGTTACTCACTGGCGACTCACTCATCTTGCTATTAATAACAATATTATTCACGCGTTTATTGACGATATCATTCAGCCAGTCTTGGTTGGTTTTTAGATATTTAACCTTAATCTCTGGGCAGTTGTTTTTCTCATAACATTGCTCTTGTACGCTGTCTGGAAACTCGTAGTCTATGTATTCAGTACTACTGATTAAAGTACTGGCGTTTGCTGCTAGGCTAGCGAAGAGTAAGCCACCNGTGACAAATGTGAGTGAAAAAANCCGAACAACGTCTCTCTTCGCTTTATTGGCAGTGTTTAAGAAGGCAGATACCACAGTAGACCTCAGTCTGTTATGAATAAAAATTATTATGCTTAATTTTTATAATCATAGCGTATCTGCTGATACTCATTGTTTAAAATGTGTTGAAGGTTATGCGCTACTCTAGATTGAATGACCCGCTACTTCTCTCAGATGTTATCTAAAGTGGCATAAAAAAAGACACGCTAAGCGTGCCTCTTTAAAAATAAAAACTAAAAATCAATGCTCACGGGTATTACTAAACGTCACTTCCGGATAGCGCTCTTGCATCAGCTGTAGATTCACCCGTGACGGTGCTAGATAAGTCAAATAACCGCCACCGTCAATCGATAACTGGTCATGTGCTTTTTTCTTAAACTTCGCCAATGCTGCCTCATCATCACAGTGAATCCAGCGTACGGTAGCGATAGAGACCGGCTCAAAGCTGCACTGTACTTTGTACTCTTCTTTGAGACGATGAGCGACAACTTCGAACTGCAGCACCCCGACCGCGCCTAAGATTAAGTCGTTATTAATCTGCGGCATAAANACCTGCGTGGCGCCTTCCTCGGAGAGCTGCTGTAAGCCCTTTTGTAGCGCTTTGGACTTCAGTGGATCCTTGAGCACCACTCGGCGAAACAGCTCAGGCGCAAAGTGCGGTATACCAGTGAAATTCAGCGCTTCGCCTTCAGTGAAACTATCGCCAATCGAGATAGTGCCGTGATTATGTAGGCCAATGATATCGCCGGGATAAGCTTCCTCTAGTGCCTCGCGGTCACCTGCCAAAAAGGTCAAAGCATCAGCAATCCGCACGTCTTTACCTAGACGCACTTGCCGCATTTTCATGCCTTTTTCGTACTTACCAGAGCACACCCGCAAAAACGCAATACGGTCACGGTGACGCGGATCCATATTGGCTTGAATCTTAAACACAAAGCCAGAAAACTTAGGCTCTGTTGCCGAGACAATACGCTGCTCTGTCGGATGCGCCTTGGGCGGCGGCGAGTATTTAACTAACGTATCTAGCACCATATTGACACCAAAGTTACCTAACGCGGTACCGAACAATACCGGCGTCATCTCCCCTTTTAAGAACTCCTCAGTATTGAAGTCCTCAAGCGCCATCTGTACTAGCTCAAGCGACTCCTCAAAAGCGTCAAACATCAACTTGCCTAAACGCTCGCGAATATCTGGATAATCATAACCTTCGCGGGTCTCGGACACTGTGATCTCGCCGCCATGACCTTTTTCATAAAGATAGGTTTTGTCTTCAGTCAGATGATAGACGCCCACGAAATCCTGCCCCATACCGATGGGCCAAGTCAGCGGAATACATTTAATTTTTAGTACAGATTCAATCTCGCTGAGCANGTCNAGCGGCTCACGAATCTGTCTATCAAGCTTATTGACAAAAGAGATAATCGGCGTGTCGCGCATGCGGCAGACTTCCATCAGCTTGATGGTTCGCTCTTCCACACCTTTAGCGCCATCGACCATCATTAGCGCACTATCGACAGCAGTCAGAGTACGATAAGTATCCTCACTAAAGTCAGCGTGACCTGGTGTATCAAGCAGATTGACCATGTGCTCTTTATAAGGAAACTGCATGACGGAGGTGGTGATAGAGATACCGCGCTCTTGCTCCATGCTCATCCAGTCAGAGGTGGCATGGCGATCAGTCTTGCGGCCTTTGACCTCGCCTGCCACCTGAATCGCTTGACCCCATAAGAGTAGCTTTTCGGTCATGGTGGTCTTACCGGCATCAGGATGCGAGATGATGGCGAAGGTACGACGTTTGGCGACTTCTTTGTTTAAAACTTTTGGATCTACGCTCATAATTTTGACTTCGATAATGTTGATTTAGAATATTGCTTTAAAATGTATTCTAAAAATAAAATAGTGCGCGTATTGTAGCCGATTTCGTCTTAAGGTGCCCAACTTGCGCAAAAAAAACACGCCTTAGACGATTGCTAAAGCGTGTCAAATTTGAAAACCAGTATCTTCACTCAGCCCTATAGGCTAATTATTATCGGCTAATTGCGATGGCTATCACTATCAATAGTAGCGACGAATACTATCTTCAATAAAATCAGCGGCGACTTCATTGACTACCGTGCAGTCTACGACACCGCGAACGCTGTCCTCATTCGGGCGTATAGCGTTTTTATCGACAAAGTCAGTTTCATAAATGTCGTTATCATAATTGACGCCGTTAAATAGGTACTCAGGATCATTATTGGTCGCAAAAAAGGTCACTTGCGCTGCTGGGTTATCATTATTTGCACCAATAGAGCGCTCAGAGGTTCTAAAGTTCCTATTGTCGTTGAAGCGATCTTCTGCCGCGTCTATCCAGTCATCAAGATCTGAATAATTGGTCTTGTCTTTATTATTAAAAACAAAAAATGAGCGATCACTAGTGGTCACTGGAATATAGCAAACCGAGCCGTTCGGGAAACTAAGCGTGCTAGGCGCATTACTGCCAACACTAGGATAAGTATTTAAGGCTGTAAAGATACCCCGAGCGGCATTAGCGCCGTTCCCTGCTCGATAACCAAAGACATTTACCCCTGCTAGATTCAGCGTTCTATAAACCGTCTGATAATCAAATTTATTATTATTGTTTTTTTCATAGCAAAATATCCTGTTGTCAAAATAGTCTTATATCGGGCTGATTTATAGCGCTGACATCGNTTATTCTTTTTTGGAATTTTACAGTACTGTTATGACTATTCATAGATGCCGCTTGTATGTCTCCTGTTCATTGTGCAGTTGTGCTTACAAATTCACAGTATAGCTTTACGACCTTTATATAACCTTTTGTGCAAACCTTGCTATGCTCAATAAGTGCTAAACAGGTAATACAGGTTACTNATACTAGTAGCCTTAAAAAAGCCATTAATAAAAACTTAAAAAGGACAAAGTATGAAAACTCTATACTCAACCAAAGCCACAGTCACTGGTGGCCGCACTGGTAATGCGTCACTCAATGACAGCGATCTAAAAATCAATATGGCGCCTCCAGGCGGTAACATGGAAGGCAATAACCCTGAGCAATTATTAGCAATGGGTTATGCGGCTTGCTTTGATAGCGCCTTAGGTGTGGTCAAAAAGATGGAAAAAGCCAGCTTTGGCTCTACCACTGAGACCACTGTCGATCTTAAGCAAGGCGATAACCATGACTATAAACTAGCAGTAAAAATTCACGTTATTGCCGATAGTACGGATATCTCAAGCGATGAGTTTCAAAAACTCGTAGAAAAAGCCAATGAGGTCTGCCCTTATTCAAAAGCGACTAAAGGCAATATCGAGATGGAAGTNACNTCTGAAGTCAAATAAAGCAAGCCGCTACTTTATGTTATGACATATCTTAGANTATAAAAGTCAGAGCATGTCAGAGCATGTCAGAGCATAGAAGCACAGAACGTTATCAGCATTTATCGTGCTCATAGCGTTCTTTTTTTAGGTTTTTAGGTATAGACCTGATAAATTTTACACCATTCGGCACGCGCTCGTTTTATCGTTATAATATGGTCATACTATATTTTAATACNTGCTAAATTTTGCTACCTGCTAATAAGTGACCTCTTATGACTGCTCATACCAAAGACAACGATCACAACTCCCANTCGCCTATCGACCCNNANACCTTNCCTAACTTTGACNCTATGCCAAACGTGGCCACTATGGACACCAGTCAGGTCAATAAAGATCAGCCACCTTTTATCTTGGTTGACGGNTCATATTATCTGTTTCGCACTTATCATGCGCTGCCCAAAACCATGCAAAACACCCAAGGGCTGACTACTAATGCCATCCGCGGTACATTGAACGCGCTGCTCAAGCTGATGCGCCGCTATCACCCGACTCATATGGCGGTGTGTTTCGATACTAAGTCGCCCACTTTTCGCCATAAAATGTCAGAAGAATACAAAGCCGGACGTCCGCCAATCGATGCCGAACTGGTTGAGCAGATCCCTTATATCCATCGTTTGGTCACCGCATTAGGGATTCCCTTGCTGCGTATTGAAGGCGCAGAAGCCGATGATATTATCGGAACGATGGCTTATCGCGCTGTCGCACAAGGCCATCACGTGGTCATCTCCACTGGGGATAAAGACATGATGCAGCTGGTCAATGATGCGGTGATATTAGAAGACAGCTTCACGGGCAAGATTACTGACACCCAAGGGGTCATCGATAAGCTTGGCATCAAGCCTCGCCAGATGATTGATTATTTAACACTGATGGGNGANACCTCTGATGGTATCAAAGGCGTACCTGGNATCGGTAAAAANACCGCTAAGGATTTGCTCGTTGAATACGGCGATATCGATAATATGCTTAAGCACATTGGCTTTATTAAAGGNCGCGGTGCTAAAGGCTTAATCGAGCACGCCGATGAGATTCCGTTGAACGCACAGCTTGCCACTATCATCACCGACTTAGATATCGGTCATGACTGGAATGATCTAAAAATCAACACTGATCCTTGTGCCCATATCGATGAGCTACGCGATCTGTACACTGAGCTTGAATTTAAAAATGAGCTGGCATCCTTAGACCACCCCAATCATCCGGCCAATGCTAATGGGCAAGGCGCGCAAAGCGTTGCCGAGACGCAGGCCAATAGCGAATCGCAAGCGCAAGTGGCTAAATCATTACAATCGACTGCCCTTGAGAACATCAAAGATAGCAAAAGCCATGACAAGGCTTGGCATACTATCCTCGANATGCCCGCCTTTGACAGCTTAGTTGCGCAGCTAGAGGCAGCGCCGCATTTCGTCCTTGATACTGAAACGACTAGTATATACTGGCGCGAGGCGGAGATTGTCGGTCTATCCTTTGCCGTGCAAGCCCATGAAGCTTATTATGTACCGCTGACGCATCGCTTAGAGGGCGATGAGCTAACCGCTAAACAGCTCGATCGCGATACNGTACTAGCGCGTCTTAAGCCAATATTAGAAAACCCCAAAATCGGTAAGATCGGTCAGCACTTAAAGTACGATACCCATATTCTCAGCCATTATGATATCGACCTCATTGGCGCAATACACTCTGATGATAAGNAGGCGCAGAACAACTGGGCGATGGATACTATGCTTGCCAGCTACGTAATCAATGCGGCGATTACTCGTCACGGTATGGACGATCTAGCGCGGCATTATCTGCAGACGCAAACCATCAGCTATGAAGACGTCGCCGGTAAAGGCGCTAAGCAAGTCACCTTTGATCAAGTGGCTATCGATATCGCAAGCGACTATGCTTGTGAAGATGCGGACATTACTTATCAGCTGTTTGANGTATTCAGCAAAACCCTTGCCGATGACGACAATAACCTGCGCCTACTTAACGAGCTTGAGATTCCAACCGCTGAGATTCTTTGTCAAATGGAAGCTAACGGTATCTTAATCAAACGCTCGTTCTTAAATGAGCTATCCAAGCGTTTTGACGAAGAAATTATTGCGCTAGAAAAGCAGGCCTATGACATNGCTGGCGAGGAGTTTAATCTAGGCTCACCAAAGCAGTTAGGCGAGGTGCTATTTGAGAAGCTGGGCGTGNTAGGCGGTAAAAAAACCAAATCTGGTCAGTACTCTACTGGCGAAGCAATACTATCCAAGATTGATCATCCGCTTGCGGAGATTACTCTAGAGTACCGCGGCTTGTCAAAACTAAAAAACACCTATACCGACTCCCTTGATGCAGTAGCAGATAAGGACACCGATCGCGTGCATACGAGCTATCATCAAGCTTTGACCAGTACCGGGCGCTTGTCTTCAACGGATCCTAATCTACAAAACATCCCGATCCGTACTAAAACCGGACGTCTGATTCGCCAAGCCTTTATCGCGCCAGAGGGCCGCGTACTCCTTGCAGCCGATTACTCACAAATTGAGCTGCGATTGATGGCGCATTTCTCAGGCGATGCCAACTTAACTCGCGCCTTTAATGAAGGCTTAGATATTCATACTGCTACCGCAGCTGAAGTGTTAGGCAAAGCGGTTGACGATGTCACGCCAACAGAGCGCCGTAATGCCAAGGCCATTAACTTTGGCCTACTATACGGCATGAGTGCTTTTGGTCTGGCCAAACAATTACAGATGAGCCGAGGCGAGGCGCAAGATTATATCGATATGTACTTCGATCGCTATCCTAGCGTCAAGCAATACATGATAGACACGCGCGCAAGCGCCTATGAGCGCGGCTATATCGAGACCATCCTTGGCCGTAAGCTCTATACCCCTGATATCAATAACAGCAACCGCATGGTCAAACAAGCCGCTGAACGGGCGGCTATCAACGCGCCGCTACAAGGCTCAGCCGCTGATTTGATTAAGCTTGCGATGATAGCGGTCGATAAGGTGCTGCCAAAAGAGCAAGCTAAAATGTTACTCCAAGTCCATGATGAGCTGGTGTTCGAAGTGGATAGCGACAAGGTTGATGACATTGCGCAGCTGATTACTGATGCGATGCAAGATGTGCTGCNAGATACAGCTAAAGGTATGGGCTGGGAAGTTGATTTTGCTGTGCCGTTGTTGGTTGAAACCGGAGTTGGTGAGAACTGGGATGAGGCGCATTGATATCATTACTAGCTATATTAATATAGGTTAATATTAAAAATATTAATATAAATAATTGATGAATTAGTCATAGTTATCAATAGCATATCATATTAGCACGTATTATAATGACGCTTTANGTTNGTTATACCAACCATCTAACTGGGTTGATATNAGTTAATATACTTAAAAAAGTGAGCTTTTGAGCTCGCTTTTTNCATTTCTACTATTATTTATCATCGCTTAGGAGCCGCTCATTTTTACTGAAAACGGTATCATAGAAATCGCTAGTGTTGTCCTGCTNATGCTGTGTTTACTGCGCTGCATACAACACACTATGCAAAGCCATCTTAAGCAAGGCGTTTATTTTTGGATAGCCGCTGTTTTAGTGCTTTTTACTGTTATTCGCCGCGAACTAAATCATCTTCCTGATTTGTTTATCGATATGCAGGCGCTTTGGTTGGGCCATAACTACGACTGGTGGGAGGATCGCCTCTTGCTAGTCATTTATATAGTAGCACTAGGATTGTTGATTTACGCTTGGCGTTACTGCTGGGCGGTATTAAAAACGACTCCGCTGTGGTTATATCTAAGCGTCGCAGCTTTGGCATTACTGCAGTATATAGGCGAGAACGCTATTGGCTTCTCCCATAGCTTAGGTATAGTGGTGGAAGAGTTATCTGAGGCGGTTATTTATCTACTGGCTCTTGGTTATTTGTGGTCGTTTAAAGTGGCAGGATTTGAAGAGCGTCTGGAGCGCAGATTAGAGCTCAAGGAAGTGACTCATTAGGCCCCCTATCAAGCCAATCGAGACCTTAGTTACCGATACCCTCTAGCATTCGATAGTGGGCTTTAGGTATGCTAGCTTATTGATAGTTATGACTGTTTTATTATTATTAAGACACGCACTCCCCACACTCACTTTTACTGTTACTCTAAGAATAGGATAGGTTATGAATGTACTCATCACTGGCGCATCACGCGGTATTGGTCTTGCGACAGCTAAGCGTTTGGCTGCCAAAGGTCACTGCGTTGGACTCTTCGATATCGATACGCATGAGCTATCGCACGCTATCAAGCAAAAGGCATTCAAAAAAGCCAATAAAAACCAGCGCGTGATTACAGGCGATTTAGATGTCACTCAAACCGANTCTTGGGATAACGCCATCGAGCAGATGGTCAATAACTTCGGCGGTATCGATGTGCTCATCAATAACGCTGGGGTGCTGGTCAGCGGTGTGNTGCCAACGACTGATTTGGACAAGCAATTATCCCTAGTCGATATCAACTGTAAAGGTGTGTTGATCGGCTGTCACAAAGCTGCGCCGTATCTTGCCGATAGCACCAATGGTAAGATTATTAACCTATCTTCTGCCTCTGCGATTTACGGACAGTCTGAGGTCGCCACNTANTCNGCCAGTAAGTTCTTTGTACGCGGTCTGACCGAAGCGCTCAATGTCGAGTACGCAGACATGGGCATCAAGGTGATAGATGTGATGCCACTTTGGGTCAAATCCGATATGACCAAAGACATCGAAGTGACCAGTATTGATCGCTTAGGNATCAANCTNACGGTCGATGATGTCGCCAAAAAACTATGTAAGCTCAGCGGCTGCGCGAATCGNAAGATNTCAAAAACCCACTATCCTATTGGTTTACCGGCCAAGATATTGCATAGCACCTCGCAGGTGACGCCAGACTCAGTCATTCGCTTTATTAATAAAAAGATTGGCGCTAAGTAGTTTTTAGCATTGCCACTGTTCATTACTGTTACTATTCACTACTCCTACTACTTATCTCAAGCGGCTACCTAATTTGGTAGTCGTTTTTTATTGCAATTGAGGCCGTACTCAATATTTCAGAGTAATAGCCAACGTCTTACATTTTTTGACATGCTGTGACAGCTTGCTACTAGCGCGGCGCGACTTAAACCGTCAAAATACTAGCATCAATACTTGATAGCGCTTATAAGATAGCTATCAACACAAACTTTAATACCCATAATCTTAATAATGACAATAAGGAAGCTGCTATGGACAATTCAAAATCACCACTACCAGAAGAGATGGACAGCATTCATAGTAATAAAAGCACTGATATGGACCGTGATAATCAACTTGTCGATCTAGACAACGATATGCTGCGCACTATTGATAATGATGATGTGATTGACAATAGTGCCGGATTCGATAATTCAGAAGTCGGTACCAATGCCACTCAGGGCTTAACGCCTATGCATCGACAAAATGTCGATGAAGCTACTGTCGAGAACGTGTTAGTACAAGATAACTTAGACGATGACACGTATCCTAGTATAGTCGACATCGCTGATAAGGAAGCTGCCGAGCGCAGTAATGATGATGATTTTTAATAGAATAATTATTTGATTACTCAGGCTAAGTTGTAAACAGCCACAAAAAAACACGCTCAATTCAAATTGAGCGTGTTTTTTTGTTTTAAAAGCAGTAATCACCTACACCCAGCCCTCAAGCGTGCCCGCCCAGCCTTTCACCAGCGGCGCACTCATTGCTTCTAACAAGTCGATATGCGCCTCATCCATATTCAGCGCTGGGATATAATGATACTCCTCACCGCCCGCCTCAATGAAGTTATCGCGGTTCTCAATCGCCAGCTCCTCTAGTGTCTCCAGACAATCTGCCGAAAACGCCGGGCTGATGATCTGTACCGACTTGACGCCAGACTTCGCCCAGTCATCTAGCACCACATCGGTATAAGGCTTGACCCACTCTTGCTTGCCAAAGCGCGATTGAAAGCTGATAATCCACTCATCCGCGCTCAGACCTAGCTCCTGCGCGACTTGCGCGGCGGTACACTTGCAGCGGCTCGGATAAGGGTCACCTTTATCGGCGTAGGGCTGCGGGATACCATGAAAGCTAAACATCAGCTTTTCAGGCTTGCCGTGTTTGGCTTGGAAGCGGCGAATGCTATCGGCCAAGGCCTTGATATATAGCGGATGCGCGAAGTAATCTTTGACAATNGTGTANTTGGGCAGATTGCGCTGCTTGAGCGCCCACTTATTGATCGCATCATAGACCGCGCCACTTGAGGTCGCTGAATACTGCGGAAACACGGGCAGCAAGACAAAATGATCGACGCCCTCGCCGCGCAGTTTATCCATGACATCAGGTAGGCCCGGATTACCATAGCTCATCGCTGGATGTACGGTGACTCGAAACGGCGCATTTGCCGATGCCAAGCGCGGCTCTAGCTGCTCAGCTTGAGCGTTTAAGATATTGCGCATCGGTGAGTCGCCATCCCAAATACTTGCGTAAGCTTCCGCCACGCGCTTAGGTCGACTTGGCAGTACAAACAGATTGAGAATAATCGCCCACAGGAATCTTGGAATCTCAATCACACGCGGATCGGACAAAAACTGACGCAAATAGCGACGTACCGCAGGCGCGGTCGGTGCGTCTGGTGTACCTANNTTGATCAATAACACAGCAATACGCGGAGGCAGTTTAGGTTTCATAGCAGCCCATTATTTGAATAAAGTTTATGAAGGGTTTGATAAGGTTCTCGCTACCTTTTCTTAAACATCTTAAGCTATACTTAAAGATACTAAGCTGTTTTTGTGTTGCTTAGTGTAGCATTTTATCGTCTATATACGCAGGAGAAATGCCGCTCGTTTGCCCTTTGCCGCTTTGCCTTTTTAAACCCTGNTAATCTAGGTTGTACTCGCAGGCGCATCGCCATACAATAGACAGCATCGGCAATGAGCATAGCGCTGTATTTGCCCCTATAAAAACGTCATCTTGCGAGGTAGCTTTGAGCGTACGTTCTGATACTAANANCNCTTCGACTAACCATTCTTCGACCGATAACGACTTTGAGGCGTCCTCCAACGAACAGCGCCAAAAAAGCGCAAAAGGCCCAAAAGGATCAGTAGGCTTAATCACGCCTAAGACGATGCACTTCTCCGAGCCGCTGACTTTGGAGTGTAATCGCACTTTGCCATCCTTTGATCTGGTCTATGAGACTTATGGCACCTTGAATGCAGACAAGTCGAATGCGATTTTGATCTGTCATGCCTTATCTGGCAGTCATCATGCTGCTGGCTACTATAATGAGGACGATAAAAAAGCCGGCTGGTGGGATAATATGATCGGCCCTAATAAAGCCATCAATACCAATCAGTTCTATGTGGTGTGCGTTAACAATATCGGTAGCTGTTTTGGCTCTACTGGCCCGACCACTGTCAATCCTGAGAGCGATGACGGACAAGTCTATGGCCCTGACTTTCCGCTGATCACCATCAAAGATTGGGTCAAAACCCAAGCCATGCTCTCTGATCGCTTAGGCATCGATATCTGGCATGCTATCGTTGGCGGCTCGATGGGCGGTATGCAAGCCATGCAGTGGTCCGTGGACTATCCTNATCGCCTTAAACGCTGTGTGGTCATCGCNTGTACGCCGAAGCTCTCCGCGCAAAACATCGCCTTTAACGAAGTGGCGCGGCAGTCTATCTTGTCAGATCCTGACTTTATGGNCGGACGCTATCTACAAGCAGGCACGTACCCTAAGCGCGGCTTGATACTGGCGCGGATGGTCGGTCATATCACTTATCTAACCGATGATGCGATGAAAGCTAAGTTCGGCCGCGACCTAAAGTCCGGCAAGTTTATGTACGGCTACGATGTCGAGTTTCAGGTCGAGAGCTACCTGCGTTATCAAGGTGAGCGCTTTAGCAAAAACTTCGATGCCAATACTTATCTTTTGATGACCAAAGCCTTAGACTATTTTGATCCAACGCGTGGCTATCAAGCACAGATTGAGCAGCAAGCGCTAAGTGATAATGAGGCCAAGCAGCAAAGTATCGATCAGGTGATAGCAGACGCTGAACAAGATGTCGAAGAAGCCGCTGTGCTAGAGGATGAGGATTCTGTTGAGCTCAATGATTTAAAAACTGCCTTTGCTCATGCGCAGTGCCAGTATCTGATTGTATCGTTTACCACCGATTGGCGCTTCGCTCCTGAGCGCTCACAAGAGATTGTCGATGCGCTAATGGCGACAGGTAAACCGGTCAGCTATACCAATATCGACGCGCCGCATGGTCACGATTCTTTTCTTTTCGATATCCCGCGCTATATGGGGGCTATCAAAGGCTTTTTGACGGCGCCGTTTATCAGCGATCATAACACTACAGACAAGCAACAGCCCAATCAGCTAACAGGAGCGCGCTCATGAGAATGGATTATCAACTCGCTGAGCGCTGGATTGCGCCGCGCTCGCACATCTTAGACTTAGGCTGCGGCAACGGCGAGCTACTCGCGCACTTGCAGCAGCAGCTCGGCGTTAGCGGCTATGGCATCGAGATCGATGAGCACAAAATAAATGAGGCCATCGGCAAAGGCTTATCCATCGTCGAGCAAGACCTCAATGACGGCCTTGAGCGCTTCGCAGATGACAGCTTCGACACCGTGGTGATGGCGCGAGCGCTACAAGCGGTCAAAAACCCTGACGAGCTGCTCCTCGATATGCTGCGCGTCGGCCGTGAAGCAGTGATTACCTTTCCCAACTTCGCCCACTGGCAAAACCGGATTCATTTAGGACTCAAAGGCATGATGCCGGTCTCAGAAGCCCTGCCCTATGAATGGTACAACACCCCGAACATTCATCTATGTACCTTTAAGGACTTTGAGCAGCTGTGCGCTAAGCACGATATACGTATCATCAACCGTTTCGCGGTGAGCGACTCTGAAAAAGGCTATGCGCCGCTTATGTCAACCTTAGTGCGTCAAGCGCCAAACTTGCTAGCGGATGTGGCTATTTACCGAGTAACTAAAGCTTAGAGCGTTTAATGAGTTTAAAGATAGTGGCAATAACTAAGCGCCGTAACTCTCATAAAATGGGAATAAATAAGGTTACAAAGTAGGTTATAGACTTGTAGCAATAAGTCACGCTAATGTAACTCTATGATTTTATTGGCTTCCTGCGGTGCTGAACTGTGGTAAAAGTAGGCAATTAGTATTTGAGTTTCGTAACTTTGAGTGTTAAGCTTACAAAATATTGTCAATCACAACCCATTTTTGACCGTTTATCTGGCGCTTTAGTATAAGCGATATGGCGAAAAAGGACTTTACCCCAGCCGCTACCCTAGGATAAGCTCAAGCATATTTATTTATTACTTATTCAACAACGATATTACTCAAACGAAGATATTGTTTGTTCACTCATTACTCACTGCCTATTTTGGAGCCGCTATGAAACTCTTAAAAGCTGCCTTATTCACCGCTCTATTTTCTTGTGCTGGCCTAGCCAATGCTGAGCTGATCTCAAACGTACCGCTTGATACCTCACGTTTTGAGCT
>FUFK010072371.1_pt1 | contig 107411 bp, 104 predicted proteins | sample 1021851 | NCBI WGS metagenome assembly FUFK01 (sample SAMEA51879418, study PRJEB19060) | metagenome
CGTGCTGCTCAAGCGCGAGGATCTGCAGCCGGTGTTCTCCTTCAAGCTGCGTGGCGCCTACAACAAGCTGGCCAGCCTCAGCGACGAGCAGCGCGCCAAGGGCGTGATCTGCGCGTCCGCCGGCAACCACGCCCAGGGCCTGGCCCTGGCGGCCAGCGCCATGGGCGTGCGCGCGGTGATCGTGATGCCGCGCACCACCCCGGAGATCAAGGTGAAATCCGTGCGCGAGCGCGGCGGCAAGGTGGTGCTGCACGGCGACGGCTTCGACGANGCCCTGGCCCACGCCACCAAGCTGCAGGAAAAGGAAGGCCTGACCTTCGTGCACCCCTACGACGACCCGGACGTGATNGCCGGNCAGGGCACCGTGGGCATGGAGATCCTGCGCCAGCAGAGCCGCGACCTGGACGCCATCTTNATNCCGGTGGGCGGCGGCGGCCTGGCGGCGGGCATCGCCGCCTACGTGAAATACGTGCGTCCCGAGGTGAAGATCATCGCCGTGGAGCCGGANGACGCCGCCTGCCTGCAGGCNGCCATGCTGCGCAAGCGCCGGGTNACGCTCTCCGAAGTGGGCCTGTTCGCCGACGGCGTGGCGGTNCGCCAGATCGGCAAGGAAACCTTCCGCATTCTGCGCGACCACGTGGACGAGGTGATCACCGCCACCACCGACGAAATCTGCGCCGCCATCAAGGANTCCTTCGAGGACACCCGCGCCATCTGNGAGCCCGCCGGCGCGCTGGCCCTGGCCGGCCTCAAGAACTGGGTGCACAAGCACGGCGCCGAGAACAAGACGCTGGTGGCGATCCAGAGCGGCGCCAACGTGAACTTCGACCGCCTGCGCCACATCTCCGAGCGCGCCGANCTGGGCGAGCANCGCGAGGCCATCCTGGCGGTGACCATCCCGGANAAGCCCGGCGCCTTCCGGGCGTTCTGCCAGGCCCTGGGCCGGCGCAGCATCACCGAGTTCAACTACCGNTACTCCAGCGAGCACGAGGCNAACATCTTCGTCGGCGTGCAGATCCGCCCCGGTGGCACGGACCTTGCTCCGCTTATCGNGGANNTGCGCGANGCCGGCTACCCGGTGGTNGACATGACCGGCAACGAGATGGCCAAGCTGCACATCCGCCANATGGTGGGCGGNCACACCTCNCGGCAGGACCTGGANGAAATGCTGTTCCGGGTGGAATTTCCCGAGCGCCCNGGCGCCCTGGTCAAATTCCTGATGTCGCTGGGNCAGAAATGGAACATCAGCNTGTTCCACTANCGCAACCACGGNGCCGCCTACGGGCGGGTGCTGGTGGGNTTCCAGGTGCCGTTCGGCGACCGGGGCAACCTGCGCAAGGACCTGAAGAAGGTGCCTTANCCGATGGTGGAAGAGAGTGATAACCCGGCCTACCGGCTGTTNNTGAACTAANANNGGGCNCGCCGGTCNNANNGNNTANANGCCTTCACTGCGAACAACGCCTTATGCGNNNNTNTGCNGTGAAGNNNNCGTGAATTTGAATGTTGNNCTGTAGTTTTGTTAAGAAGCGTGAGNAACNGGCCGTAACTCCTTGACTTGAGTNGNCTGAATGCCNGAATTTTGANCNGGTTCTCATCTTGTTACGAAACAANTGGCNTACCATGATGAGTCTTTCNGCCCGACACGGGTTTAGGGGAAGCGGAAAACGCCGTACCNCTCCGGNCATACCGGNGGGCCANAAAACGGCGGTCCGCATTTGTACTGGGCTCNACNGTACCGAGCTTTCTTGAAATTTGGGGAATGGAAACACAATGAAGAAGAAGCCGGACGCACTTGTCGTCCTCGCATTCGTATTTGCTCTTGGGGTGCTGATCAGCACCATCACCCACGGCGGCGACGATTCTGATCTGGAGCGCTTCGCGAATTCCGCGGGCATGCAGTTCAGCAATTACGACAGNAAGTAACGCCGAACGTCGGTCACCACCTGATCCAGAGGCTGGTCCCAGGCTGCCTCGCGCAGCCTGGGCNGGCGCTGAAACTCGAACGCCACGCCGATCANNCGNGGCCGCCGGGGCCGGCGCGCCAGATCCGCCAGTGCGCGGTCGTAAAANCCNCCGCCCATGCCCANCCGGTGNCCCCGGTCATCGAAGCCCACCAGCGGCACCAGAATCGCATCCAGCGCCCAGGCCGCCCGCGCCCGCTCCCGNCGNCGGGGCTCGCCGATACCAAACCGGTTCGCCTTCAGCCGCCCCCCGCGCCGCCACAGGCGGAAGTGCATCCGCCCGCGATGCACCCGGTCCAGCGCCGGAAGGTANANNNCCGNCNCNCCGAAGCGCGAATGNNNCAGGGCGGGCANNGGATCCANCTCNCCGTCCCCCGCCTGNTACACNCCGAAATGCCGAAACCGCCGCACCCCCAGCGCCCCCGGCANATNCCGCGCAAACCCNCGCACCGCNCGCCGCCGCTCACCGGCGGACACAGCCCGNCGCCGCGCCCGAAGGGCCCGCCGCATCTGCTTTCTAGAAGGTTCAGAACTCATAAAAAAGGAAGGCGTCCATGGATAGCACCCAGCGCCCTTAAACGCGCCGCTATTAACTGNNNNCTATTAANTGTTAACTNNCAACTATCCACTGTCTTTATNAAGCGTGTNCCCCGAACCGCCGCTGCGGGNGTNGCCCTTGAACCGAAAAGTTCAAGGCGGNGNCCGCAGGTTAATGCCCTCAGGCTTTCCGCTCGAAGGNGGACATGCNCACAGGCACACCAATTTGGACCCCTAANGGTAAAGCATCGGCAGGGACGTAACCCGGCTGGCGCACGGTCCAGGGAACACTTGTCGAGAGTATAACAGGGGCNGGGGTGAGGGTCAGGGCTTGACAGACGNCTCGTCGTTGCCTTCCTCGAAGGCGCGGATCTCGTTGTCCAGGCGGCTCAGCAGNCCCTGAATGCGCTCGTCGTTGCCGCTGTCGTCGCCCAGCTGTTCGCGGGCTTCCAGCAGCTCGTGGCTCATGTTCAGCGCCGCCATGATGGCGATCCGCTCCAGNCCGATCACATTGGCCTGGCGCACTTCGCGCATCTGGTTGTCGAGNTAGCGGGCGGCGCGCAGCAGGTTGNCCTGCTCGCCGGGNGGGCAGGCGACCCGGTATTCCTTATCCAGGATATGAATCACCAGGGAATGGCCGTCGCTCATGAATCCTCCTGCTCAAGGGACTGCAGGCGGGTTATGATGGCTTCAACGCGGGCCTTGGCCAGNTCGTTTTTCTTCACCAACTGGGCGCGGTCATCGAGCAGGCGGGTTTCCCGTTCGCGCAGCAGCCGGTTCTCCTGGCGCAGNTGCGCGGAGATNCGCAGCAGCTCGTCCACCCGGGCTTCCAGTTGCCGGAGTTGTTGTTCCATCGTCATGGCAAATTGGTCGCTGTTCGCCTAAGGTTGAGCCCCCGATCCGGGTCCGAATCGCAGGCGGGAAGGAAGNTTGCCCGCCGCCATTGACGGCTTTTTGTACTATAGNTNCGNCCCTNCGAAGGGTCAACGNAANTCAAGGNGNGTTANGNACTTAGCGCCGCTTTGCAGAAAGTCATTAAAGAGTAAAGACNGANCCCCATGCCCGAACTGCCCGACTTCGACGAACTCGCCCGCGCCGCCGCCCAGGCNGGCATCCCCAANTCGCCCAGCGAACTGCACGGCGTGGTCTGCGGCCTGCTGGCCACCGGCCACGGCCACGAGGACAACGCCCTGCTGGGCACCCTGGCCGCCCACGCCGAGCAGCCCGAGGGGCTGCCGCCGGAACTGTCCCGCGCCCTGATCGATTGGCGCGATCAGACTATGGAAGGCTTTTCCGGCACCGGCCTGGAGCTGCCCCTGCTGCTGCCCGCCGACGAGGACGACCTGGACCTGCGTGTGGCCGCCCTGGGCCAGTGGAGCGAAGGCTTCCTGGTGGGCTTCGGCACCGGCGCCGCCGGTGTCGCCGACACCGAGCTGTCGCCCGGCGTGCAGGAGGCGCTGTCCGACCTGTCCGCGGTGAGCCAGGTGACCACGCCGGAAGAAACCGGCGAGGACGAAGAGCGCATGTTCGAGCAGGTCGCCGAGCACTGCCGCATGTCCGCGCTGATGATCTACACCGACCTGGTGATGAAACAGCAGGCCGCGAAAAAGCCCGGCCCCGGCGACGCCGCCGAACCGGAAACGCCGCCCACCCGGCATTGAGGAGAACCCATGACCATTCGTCTGCAGGAATTCCAGCGCCGCCGCCGCGAGCTGATGGAGCAGATGGAGCCCAACAGCATCGCCATCCTGGCCGCCGCGCCGGAGCGCACCCGCAACCGGGACGTGGAACACCCCTACCGCCAGGACAGTGACTTCTGGTACCTGAGCGGCTTCCCCGAAGCGGAAGCGGTGATGGTGCTGCTGCCCGGCCGCGAACACGGCGAATACGTGCTGTTCTGCCGCGAGCGCGACCGCGCCCGGGAAATCTGGAACGGCTACCGCGCCGGGCCGGAAGGGGCGGTGGCGGACTACGGCGCCGACGACGCCTTCCCCATCAACGACATCGACGACATCCTGCCCGGCCTGGTGGAAGGCCGCGAACGGGTCTACTACGACCTGGGCCGCGACGCCGCCTTCGACAGCCGCCTGATGGGCTGGATCAACACCATCCGCGAGCGGGTCCGCACCGGCGCCCAGCCGCCCGGTGAATTCGTGGCGCTCTCGCACCTGCTGCACGACATGCGCCTGTTCAAGAGCAAGGCGGAAACCGAGCTCATGCGCCAGGCGGCCCAGATCTCCGCCGGCGCCCACGTGCGCGCTATGCAGGCGGTGCGCCCGGGTATGTACGAATACCAGTTGGAAGCGGAATACCTGCACGAATTCATGCGCCACGGCGCCCGCAGCCCGGCCTACCCGAGCATCGTCGGCGGCGGCGCCAACGGCTGCATCCTGCACTACATCGAGAACAGCGCGCCGCTCAAGGACGGCGACCTGGTGCTGGTGGACGCCGGCTGCGAGCTGCACAACTACGCCTCGGACATCACCCGCACCTTCCCGNTNAACGGCAANTTCAGCGGCGAGCAGCGCGCCCTNTACGAGCTGGTGCTGGCNTCGCAGTACGCCGCCATCGAAGCCACCCACACCGACAACCACTGGAACGTGCCCCACGAAACCGTGGTGCGCATCCTCACCGAAGGGCTGGTGGACCTCGGNCTGCTGGCCGGCAACCCGGACGACCTGATCGAAGANCAGGCCTACCAGCGCTTCTTCATGCACCGCACCGGCCACTGGCTGGGCCTGGACGTGCACGACGTGGGCGANTACCGCATCGGCGGCGAATGGCGCCAGCTGGANCCGGGCATGACCCTCACCGTGGAGCCGGGCCTCTACATCGCCCCGGACGACGACACNGTGGAAGAGCGCTGGCGCGGCATCGGCATCCGNATCGAGGACGACGTGCTGGTCACCAAAGAGGGCTGCGACGTGCTCACCCGCGACGTGCCCAAGGCCATCGACGACATCGAAGCCCTGATGCGCGAGGCGCGTGCATGAGCGCTGCCCCGCTGATCGTGGGCGGNGGCATGGCGGGGGCGGCCCTGGCGCTGCTGCTGCGCCACCACGGCGCGCCGGCGGTGACACTGGTGGAGAGCCACGCCCTGGCCGCCGGCGANGCGCCGGACACGCCCAGCTTCGACGCNCGCAGCACGGCGCTGTCCGCCGGNAGCCTGGCGATTCTNGANCAGCTNGGCCTGCAGGACGCGGTGCTCGATAACGCCGCCGGCATCGACACCGTGCACGTGTCCCGGCGCGGCCGNCTCGGCCTGGCNCGNCTCACNGCCGAAGAGCAGAACCTGCCGCGCCTGGGCGCGGTGGTGGAAAACCGCTGGTTCGGCCATGTGCTGCTGCGCGCCGTGGAAGCGGACCCGGCCATCACCCTGCGCGCCCCGGCGTCGCTCANCGGCATCCGCCGCNCCNCCGACGGCTATNAAGCGACGCTGGACGATGGCGAAGAGTTGCACACGCCNCTGCTGATCGCCGCCGACGGCGCCCGCTCGCGCACCCGTGACTGGCTCGGCATCAGNGCCCGCCACCGGGACATCGGCCACGACGCCCTGATCGCCAACGTCGGGCTGGNGGAGCCGCACCGGGGCCAGGCCTTCGAACGCTTCCTCGACGAGGGCCCGCTGGCCCTGCTGCCGCTNCCCGGCGAGCGCATGGCGCTGGTCTGGACCGGCCCCCGCGACGACGTGGACCGCTGGANGGCCCTGGACGACNACGCCTTTCTGGCCGCCCTGCGCGAACGGCTCGGCCGCGACATGCCGCGCCTCACCCGCGTCGGCGAGCGCGCCCGCTACCCGCTGGTGCTCAGCGANGCCTGCGCCCAGGCGGTGCCGTTCGCGGCGGTGGTGGGCAACGCCGCNCACACCCTGCACCCGGTGGCCGGCCAGGGCTTCAACCTGACCCTGCGCGATCTGGANCTNCTGGCCCGCCGGGTCGGNGGNNACGCCCAGCCGGGCCGCCTGGCGCTGCTNGAGCANTGGGCNGCNGACCGCCGCGCCGANCAGAGCCAGATCGGCCACGCCTCGCGCTGGCTGCCGGAGCTGTTCCGCGTGCGCCAGCCGCTGTTCGCCCACAGCCGCCAGCTCGGTCTGCTGGCCNTGGATNTGCTACCGACCGCCCGCAAAAACTTCGCCCGCCGGGCCATGGGGTTGTGATGGATANCGCACTGCACACGGATGTTTTGATCGTCGGCGGCGGCATGGCCGGCGGCTTGCTNGNGCTGCTGCTGGCGGACCAGGGCTTCTCGGTGCGGGTGCTGGACGCCGGGCCGGCGCCGGTGCGCCCCAGCGGCGAGTCCGCGCCCCGGGTGTCCACGCTCAGCGAAGCCAGCCACTGGCTGCTGCGNCACGCCGGCGTNTGGGNCCGTCTNGANCCGGAGCGGGTNCAGGCCTACGCCAGCATGCAGGTGTGGGACCGGGACGGCACCGGCGAGGTGCGCTTCAGCGCCGCCGACGCCGGCGCCGACTGCCTGGGCTGGCTGCTGGAGAACGACCACCTCACCGCCGCGCTGTTCGAGGCCGCCGGTGAGCGCGANACCCTGGCCTGGCACGGCGACACCCCGGTGGACGACCTGNCCCGNGACGGCGACGGCTGGCGGGTCACCGCCGGCGACCGNNNCTTNANCGCCGANCTGCTGGTGGGCGCCGACGGCGCCCTCTCGCGGGTGCGCGACGCCGCCGGCATTCCCGCCCCGGCCCGTGACAGCGGCCACCGCGCCCTGGTGGCCACCATCGAAACCGACCAACCCCACGGCGGCTGCGCCCGCCAGGCGTTCATGGACTCCGGCCCGCTGGCGCTGCTGCCCCTGTTCGGCCACGGCGGCCGCCGGTGCTCCATCGTCTGGTCCGCCTGGCCGCAACGCAGCGACGAACTGATGGCGCTGGACGACGACGCCTTCGGCGCCGCGCTCAGCCAGGCCACCGGCGAGGTGCTGGGCGCCGCCCGGGTGGTCAGCCGCCGCGCCGTGTTCCCCATCGAAGAGCGCCACGCCAGCCGCTATCAGGGCCGCGCCCTGGCGCTGGTGGGCGACGCCGCCCACGTCATCCACCCGCTGGCCGGGCAGGGCATCAACCTGGGCCTGCTGGACGCCGCCGTGCTCGCCGAAGAACTGGGCCGCGCCCGCGCCGCCGGCCTGCCGGTGGCCCACGCCACCATCCTGGCGCGCTACGAGCGCCGCCGCCGCGCCGACAACCTGCTGATGCAGAACGCCATGCGCGGCTTCAAGCTGCTGTTCGAACGCCCCGAACCCGCCGTCCGCTGGCTGCGCAACACCGGCCTCGGCCTGGTCAACCGCCTCGCCCCCGCCCGCCACGCCTTCATGCACCGCGCCCTCGGCCGCGCCGGCGACCTCCCTCGCAACGCCCGACCCTGACCCGCGGCCCCGGGGGGCCGCGTCGCTTATTTCCCGATGTACACAGCTGTCAATGACGTAAACATTGACAACGCGGCCTCCGTTTGTCCTCACGCATCTTTTACAAGTTTTGTGGTTCCGATACGTTGACGTTTATTCACAAGCCGTATTTTCTGTCCGTTATTGGCCCTGGCGCCGCAGCCCGCTGATCACGCGGTCTGCAGCGATTCTAATAAGGTCTTATGGTAGAGGGGTACCCAGAGCCGATACTTAATTATTAGCCTATAAAATCCGCATCAGTAAAAGGTTTTGACTAACGGAAACGGTTAACAAAAGTGCACGAAATGTAGCGTTAACCAGTGTTTTGTTTCTAATTCGTCGCACATACTGCGCGCCCGTTAAGTGAACACCTGTAAATAACAAAGCCGCCGTTCTTCCCCGAGACGGCCTGACGGAGTAGTTTGCCATGAACAATAAAATCGTCGCCCGGGGCGCTGCCCTGGCGCTTGCCATTGGTTCCACCACCGCCGCCTACGCCAGCATGGGCAACATCGGCACCACCTACGGGGTGCTGCCCTCCGACGTGGCCTCCGCCCAGGCCCTGTCCATGTTCAACACCCAGGTCTCCGCCGTGTACTACAACCCGGCCTACCTCACCAAGGACCCGCGCGGTGAGCTGACCCTGGGCCTGCTGCACGCCGACCACGAACTGCGCGCCACCAGCCTGGGCGGCGCCAACCCGCCCAACCGCAGCGGCGGTGACGTGCTGCAGGATTCGCCCTCCCAGCACACCCTGATCGGCATGAAGACCGATCTCTCCTCGCTGACCAAATTCAACCACCCGATCTTCTTCGGCGTGATGATCGGCGTGGAGAAATACGGCGAGGAAATGCTGGCGTTTGAATCCCAGACCTCCCGGGAAGGGCAATACTTCGAATACGGTCGCCAGCCCCTGTTCCTGAACCTGGGCGGCGCCACCACCCTGTGGCGCGGCATCGACATCGGCGCCTCCGCCCGCATCACGCTGCACTCGGAAGCCGAGCTGGTGGCCACCACCAACCTGGCCGGCGAGACCCGGTACGAAGAGCTGAACGTGTCCGCCAAGCCGTCGATTCGCCCGATTCTCAGCGCCACCGTGGACATGGCGGAAACCTTCTGCCCCGACAACGAAGGCTGCTGGCTGGACGGCTTCGAAACCGCCTTCGCGTTCCGCGGCTACTCCAACACCAACACCACCGTGGACGCGCAGACCGTGATCCCCGGCACCATCGCGCCCCCGGGTCTGAACCTGAAAGTCACCACCCTGGATTCCTACCAGCCCAACATCTACTCCGCCGGCCTGCTCTACGGCGGCGAGCGCTTCCGCGTCGGCGCCTCGGTGGAAATGCAGCAGTGGTCCGACCTGGAAGAAGAGTTCGACAGCGACACCATCAAGGACCAGGCGGTGAACAGCGAAGTGGGCACCCTGGAATTTCAGGATATCGTGGTGCCGCGCCTGGGTGCCGAGTTCGAGCTCAACGACACCTTCATGCTCACCGGCGGCGTCGCCTACAGCGAGTCCCCGCTGGAATCCAACGCCTCCCTGGACGTGAACTACCTGGACGCGGACAAGTGGATCGTCGGCCTGGGCCTCACCGCCAAGTACAAGAACCCGCATTTCCTGGCTTACCCGGTGCGCTTCGACTTCGGTTACCAGTACCAGAAACTCGAAGCCCGCGAGTTCGATCTCTACGCCACCAACTCGCCCACCTACCCGGAACCCTACGAAACCGTGGAAGCGGACGGCGACGTCCACGTCTTCTCCGGTTCGGTCACGCTGAAATTCTAACGGAGGTCGGTCATGGATATGCGCAAGCTGATAGTGCTCACGGGCACCGCGATACTGGCCGCCTGCGGCGGCAGCAGCAGTGACGAGCAAACGGTAAGTTTCGACAACTGGCAGGAAACCGAGGTGGTCTACAGCTACCCGTTCGACGGCCAGGCGGAAGTTTCCCCCAACGCCCCGGTGGTGGTGCGCTTCTCCGATCCGGTGGAAGTGGACGCCTCCAACTTCACGCTCACCGGCCCGGACGGCCCGGTGAACTTCACCGTGGAAAGCGCCGACCAGGGCCGCAGCGCCGTGCTGATGCCCAAGGCGGCCCTGGCGGTGAAAAGTGAGTACGCACTCACTCTCAATAACATCCGCACCGACAGCGGCGACGCCGCGCTGCCCGACGGCAGCGTGGACTTCAAGACCCGCGCCGCCCTGGAAGGCAAACCCCGCGCCCTGCGCCAGCTCAGCGATACCTTCGAGGTGGCCAGCGTCAGCCCGGACGGCGCCGACCTGCCGTTCCTGGATTTCTCCTCGGTGAACCTGGTGATGACCCAGCCGCTGGACCGCCAGACCGTGGTCTACGGCGACACCGTCACCCTCACCCAGGACGGCCAGACCGTGCCCGCGCAACTGCGCGTGGACGGCCGCCAGATCAGCATTGATCCGGAACAAGTGCTGGAGCCGGGCACCGAGGTAACGCTGGACATTACCAACGGCGTGCGGAACCTCTACGGCGACGCCTTCGGCGGCTTCACCCGCACCTTCTCGCCGCGCGACACCAAGCCCCGCGAAACCCTGGTGCAGGAAGCGGCCCCCGCCGACCCGGTGCTCGGCTGCCTGGACGACGGCGTGCAGACCTCACCGATCACCGGCGACCCGATCAACTGCGTGCCGCTGATCGCCAAACTGCTCGGTGACAACACCGTCTCCAAACAGCAGGGCAATGTGTTCGCCGAGCTGGGCTTCGCCCCCAACTTCCCGGACAAAACTCCGCTGCGCGTACCCAAGGGCTCGCTGCTCAAAGGCGACCCGCTGGACGTGCGCATCGGCGGCGAAGTGCCCGCCGGCTTTGATTCCGGCGAAGTCACCGTCACCTTCCTGGGCGACGCCAACGGCTACCTGCTGCCCAACCCCTACAGCGACGACCCGTCCGCGCCCAAGCAACTGCGCCTGACCATGGACGTGGCCTTCGACACCGAAGTGCAGCGCGCCAACGGCGCCTTCAACCAGACCCTGCTGCAAGTGGAGCTGGTGGGCTACGCCATCGCCGACACCGAAAAAGGCAGCCTTATCGTCGACGCCGTCGGCGTGGTGGAGCCGGAAGTGCTCGGCACCGAAACCGCCTACGGCGTGCTCAGCTTCCACATGGAGTCCTACCCGGACCAGCAGAACGCCCCGGCGATGGAAGACGACCGCACCAGCCCCGAGCTGGCCGCCTGGCAGCCCGGCGACCACGTGAACAAGCAGCGCCCCGGCGACCCGATCATCCTCAACTTTAGCGAGCCGCTGGACCCCACCAGCGTGATCGCCGGCGATACCCTGCGCGTCACCGCCGACGGCAACCCGGTGGACTACGAGTACTACCTGGACGGCGTCTCCGTGGTGATCCAGCCGCAGCCGATGCTGCAGTACAACACCGACTACCAGGTGCAGTTCACCGACGGCATCACCGACATCGCCGGCAACCCGGCCCAGGGTGAAACCCTGAGCTTCACGCTGCCCACCTATATCGGTAGCGGCCACCCGGCCATCGCCACCACCACCTATCCCGGCTTCCCCTGCGCGGTGGACAAAACCACCTGGGACATCGCCAACGGTGACCACGGTATCTGCCGTGGCGGCGAAAGCGACGACGATCACCTGCCGGTGATGCCGATGCCCGCCGAGCGCGCCATCGAAGTGCAGTTTTCCCAGGTGATGCTGGAAGAGAGCTTCCAGCTCGGTGAAACCTGTGGTACCGGCACCTTCCGCGTGGAGAAGGTCGCCGACCCCGGCCAGGCGCCGCAGCAAAGCGGCGATAACTACGTCTGCCAGGAAGCCGTTCCGGGCGAACTCAACTACAACGCCCGCACCGTGACGTTCATCCCGGACCAACCCTGGGAAGAGGGCGCCACCTACCGCTATGTGATGCTGTCCGAAAACCAGGACTTCACCACCGCCAACTGCACCAACGGTACCGCCATCTGCACCGAGGATCTGGGCCCGTTCCAGACCGCCACCCTGGAAGCGCCCACCGACGACATGGGTGGCCCGGACATGGAGCTCTACTTCACCGGCGCGCCGGCCGACAACAACGTCTTCCAGGTGCTGCGCAACCTGCCGGCCTACGACGTTAATGCCGACTACGTGCACCAGGACAGCGAGCCGCAGCCGCAACCCGCCGCCGGCGACCCCAACGAATACCCGGTGCCGCCCAACAGTACCGAACTGTTCGTACAAAGCACCGGCGGCTTGCTGCAAGAGGCCCGGGTGGGCTGCGATTACGACGGTGCGAACTGCCCGGCGGAGAAATTCCTCTACCTGACCGCCGCACTGGACGTGGAAGTGGTCGGCTACGACGCCCAGGAAGACGCGGTGCGGGTGAACATCTATCCCACCCTGCTGCAGACATCGTCCGTGGACGTCTTCGGCCGCCTGGCCCTGGCGTTCTTCCCGCTCGGTGATGTCACCATCCCCACCGGGGCCCAGGTGATGCGCATCCGCTACCAGGAAGACGGCAACGGCAACCGCACCCAGCCGGTCACCGGCTGGATCCGCGAAACCCCGGACGGCCCGGTGTTCGAAACCAGGCTGGACCTGTACCTGAGCGCGCCCTATCTGGAACCGGCGGCGCTGGGTCTGACCTTGGCCCACGACCTGTACAGCTACCCGCTGAGCCTGGACCTGGTTGGCGACGTCACCTTTCTGGACGATGGCCGCCTGCGGATCGAGCAGCGCAACCAGGCCGCGCAAAGCGTCGAGGTGGACATCACCTTTCGCCGGGACGGCGAAGTCGCCGCCGCCAACATGACCCTCGGCATCCCCCCGGGCGGCGTGTTCCTCAACTACATCTCCGCCCCCATCAAGCCCTAACCGGCTTGGTGGGCGGGTCTTGTGCGAGCGGGCCCCGCCCGCGAAAGGCAAGCAAAGCTTGCCGGCAGGATCCCAGAGACCTTTCCAAAAGCCTCTGGGATCCCGCCGGCCGGTTTCACCGGCCTTTCGCGGGCAAGGCCCGCTCCCACAACCCGCCTCCAAAACCCCCGCGCCACCTAGGCTTCCACCCGCTGGTCCGTTATCCTTCACCCCTACCGTGAACAGCCCGGCCTTTGCCCGGGATATGGAGTGAATTAACCCCATGGGTCACCGCACACCCCTTTACGACGCCCATCTCGCCGCCGGCGGCAAGATGGTGGATTTCGGCGGCTGGGACATGCCCATCCACTACGGCTCCCAGCTGGAAGAGCACCACGCCGTGCGCCAGCACGCCGGCGCCTTCGATGTCTCCCACATGACCGTGGTGGACGTCACCGGGCACGACGCCCGCGCCTACCTGCGCCACCTGCTCGCCAACGACATCGACAAGGTCAAAGCCGGCCGCGCGATCTACACCTGCATGCTCAACGAGCGCGGCGGGGTAGTGGACGATCTAATCGTCTACAAAGGCGACAACGACTACCGGCTGGTGGTAAATTGCGCCACCCGCGAGAAGGACCTGGACTGGATGGAAAAGCAGGCCGGCGGCTTCGCCGTGGACATCCACGAGCGCCCGGACCTGGCGATGATCGCGGTGCAGGGCCCCGAGGCCCGCGCGATCCTGGAGCAGGTGCTCTGCGAGGCCGGCGCCAAGGCGGTGGCCGGGCTGCCGTTCTTCGGTTTTGAATACGTCGGCGAATGGCTGATCGCGCGCACCGGCTACACCGGTGAAGACGGCGCCGAGATCATCCTGCCCGGCATCAAGGCCGAAGACCTGTGGCAGCGGCTGGTGGACGCCGGCGTGCGGCCCACCGGCCTGGGCGCCCGCGACACCCTGCGCCTGGAGGCGGGCCTCAACCTGTACGGCAACGACATGGATGAGGACATCACGCCCTGGGAAGCGGGCCTCGGCTGGACCGTGGCCCTGGACGACGCCGAGCGCGACTTCGTCGGCCGCGCCGCCCTGGAAAAACAGAAAAGCGAAGGCCACCGGCAACTGCTCGGCCTGGTGCTGGAAGGCAAGGGCGTGCTGCGCGCCCACCAGGGCGTGCACGTGCCCGGCGGCAGTGTCGGCCCGGACGGCGAAATCACCAGCGGCACCTTCTCGCCCACCCTGGGCAAGGCGGTGGCGCTGGCCCGGTTGCCCGCCGGCACCACCGGCACCGTGGAAGTGGCAATACGCAACAAACGTCTCAACGCCCAGGTGGTGCGGGCGCCGTTCGTCCGCAACGGCAAAGCCACCTACAAACCGTTATAACGATCACGGCCAAGGAGAAATACCAATGAGCGAGATCCCCGCCGATTTGCGCTATCGCGACAGCCACGAATGGGTGCGCGTGGAAGACGACATCGCCGTGGTCGGCATCAGCGACCACGCCCAGGACGCCATGGGCGACCTGGTGTTCGTGGAACTGCCCGAAGTGGGCGTGGTATTCGCCGCCGGCGACGAAGCCGGCGTGGTCGAATCCGTCAAAGCCGCCTCCGACATCTACGCCCCGGTGTCCGGCGAAGTGGTCGCCGTCAACGAAGCGCTTGAAGACGAGCCCGAGCTCGTCAACAACGAGCCCTACGCCGGCGGCTGGCTGTTCAAGATCAAAATGGCCGACGGCGGCGAGCTGAAAGAAATGCTCACCGCCGACCAGTATCAAGAGCAGATCGACAGCGAGTAGCCGCCGGGCGGTTTGCCCGGCGGGCTGCAAGCCTCAAGCTACAAGCTGCAAGCTAAGAACCGGCACCGGCCTGCTTGCAGCTTGAAGCTTGTAGCTTGCAGCCCCCTTTAGAACGCCAGGACCATCCTGTTTACCACCTAATTATCCGGTAACGCCTCCATGCCCTACATCCCCCATACCCCGGACGACGTCCAGGCCATGCTCCAGGCGATTGGCGCCGACAGCATCGAGGCCCTGTTCGATGAAATCCCCGCCCACCTGAAAGCCGGCCACGGCCTCGACGCCCTGCCCGAAGGGCGCGGCGAAATGGAAGTGACGCGCCTGATGGCCGAGCGCGCCGAGCAGGACCGCTTCGCGCTCAGCTTCCTCGGCGGCGGCGCCTACGCGCACCACATCCCGGCGGCGGTATGGGAAATCGCCACCCGCGGTGAGTTCTACACCGCCTACACGCCGTACCAGGCGGAAGCCAGCCAGGGCACCCTGCAGGTGATCTACGAATACCAGACCCTGATCGCCCGGCTCACCGGCATGGACGTCTCCAACGCGTCCGTCTACGACGGCGCCTCCGGCCTGGCGGAAGCGGTGCTCATGAGCCTGCGCGCCAACCGCAAATCGAAAAGCCGCAAGGTGCTGGTGCCCGACGCGCTCAACCCGCGCTACCGCAGCGCCTGCGAAGCCATCGTCAGCAACCAGGACGTGGAGCTGGTGTCCGTGCCGTTCTGCACCGACGCCGGCCAGACCCTGGTCGACAGCCTCGGCCCGTTTCAAGGCGACGACTACGCCGCCCTGGTGATCAGCCAGCCCAACTACTTCGGCAGCCTGGAAGACGTGGACGCCCTCACCGACTGGGCCCACGCCAACGGCATGCTGGTGATCGCCGTCACCAACCCGACGTCGCTGGCGATTTTGACTCCGCCCGGGGAATGGGGCGAGCAGGGCGCCGATGTGGTCGTGGGCGAAGGTCAGCCCCTGGGCGTGCCGCTCAGCTCCGGCGGCCCCTACTTCGGCTTCATGGCCTGCAAGAAAAAACACGTCCGCCAGATGCCCGGCCGCATCATCGGCCGCACCGTGGACATGGAAGGCAAGCAGGGCTTCACCCTCACCCTGCAAGCCCGCGAGCAGCACATCCGCCGCTCCAAGGCCACCAGTAACATCTGCACCAACCAGGGCCTGGCCATGACCGCCGCCACCATCTACGTCTCCCTGCTGGGCCCGGTCGGCCTCGCCAGCGTCGCCGGCCACTGCCACGCCAACACCCAGAAACTGGCGGACAAACTCTGCGCCCTCGACGGCGTCGAGCGCGCCTTCAGCGCCCCGGTGTTCCACGAAGTGGCCCTCACGCTGCCCCAGGACGCCGACACCGTGCTCGCCCGCCTGGCGGAAAAAGACATCCTCGGCGGCCTCAGCCTCGCCAAGGATTACTCGATGAAGAACGCGATTCTGGTGAACAGCACCGAAGTCCATACGGAAGGGGACCTGGACCTCTTCGCGCAGGCCGTTAAGGAGGTTCTGGCATGAGCAACGAAACCACGCTGATCTTCCAACACTCCCGTCCCGGCCGCAGCGCCACCGCGCAAGCGCCCAAGCCCGTGAGTGAGGACCAACTGTCCGCGATCCCCGCCAGCCTGCGCCGCAAAAACAAACCCGGCCTGCCGGAAGTGGGCGAGCTGGAAGTGGTGCGCCACTACACCAACCTGTCGACCAAGAACTTCGCCATCGACAAGCAGTTCTACCCGCTCGGCTCCTGCACCATGAAATACAACCCGCGCGGCGCCAACCGCGCGGCCATGCTGCCCGGCTTCCTCAACCGGCACCCCCTCGCCCCGGCCAGCCACAGCCAGGGCTACCTGGCCTGTATGTACGAGCTGCAGAACTTCCTCAAGGAAGTCACCGGCATGAAAGGCGTCTCGCTCGCCCCCATGGCCGGCGCCCAGGGTGAATTCGCCGGCGTCGCCATGATCCGCGCCTACCACGAAGCCCGCGGCGACGACGCCCGCACCGAAATCCTGATCCCCGAAGCCGCCCACGGCACCAACCCGGCCACCGCCGTCATGTGCGGCTACAAGGTCCGCGAAGTGCCTGTCGGCAAGGACGGCGACGTGGACCTGGAGGCCCTCAAAGAAGCCTGCGGCCCGCAAACCGCCGGCCTGATGATGACCAACCCGTCCACCTGCGGCGTCTTCGAGCGGCAAATCGAAGCCATCTCCAAAGCCGTCCACGACGCCGGCGGCCTGCTCTACTACGACGGCGCCAACCTCAACGCCATCCTCGGCAAGGTGCGCCCCGGCGACATGGGCTTCGACGTCATCCACATGAACCTGCACAAAACCTTCGCCACCCCCCACGGCGGCGGCGGCCCCGGCGCCGGCCCGGTCGGCGTCTCCCAACGCCTGCTCGACTACCTGCCCACCCCCATGGCGGGCCTGGACGAAGAGAGCGGCGACTACCACTGGATCGACACCGACACCCTGCCCACCAGCATCGGCCACCTCAGCGCCTTCATGGGCAACGCCGGCGTCCTCCTGCGCGCCTACTTCTACGCCATGGTGCTCGGCCGCGAAGGCATGATCCGCGTCGGCGAATACTCCACCCTCGCCGCCAACTACCTGCTCAAGCGCCTCGAAGCCATCGGCTGCCAAGCCGCCTACCCCGAGCGCCGCGCCAGCCACGAGTTCATCCTCACCTTCGCCAAACAGGCCAAGGACAACCACGTCACCGCGCTCGACATCGCCAAGCGCCTGCTCGACTACAACCAGCACGCCCCCACCATCTACTTCCCGCTGCTGGTGCCCGAATGCTTCCTCATCGAGCCCACCGAAACCGAAACCAAGGAAGCCATGGACGACTTCATCGACGCCATGGCCAAAATCCTGGAAGAAGCCAACACTAACCCGGAGACCGTCACCGAAGCGCCGTTCACCCAGCCCGTGCGCCGGCTGGATGAGGTGAAGGCGGCGAAGGAGTTGGATTTGGTTTGGAGTGAGTGATGGGGTTTTGAGGGTCAGTTAGTTCTCACTGTCGAAGGGGCCTTTTCTGGTCCCTTTTGCTTCCTAAGTGACAGGCGAATCTAGGTGTTGACTTGTGATTCCGGTCACTTTTTATTTTCTTAGGGGTTAGAATGCTTACCTAAGCGACGCTCCTAAGCTGTGACAGACCGCGTATTTTGTTATTCAGTAAGCTCGCACTCGGCCTAACGCATTTTATATGCCAGTGCTCTTAGCTTTAAATAGGGGATTTATGAGTATAAGAAGCCAGCTAGAGCCTGAATTATTAGCATACATCGATCAGGTTCTTGACGTATGTAGCTCTCGTGCTGTTTACGTAATAAATCACATTTTAGATCATGGCTCAATATCGTCTGAGAATATTAGGAATAAGGGGTATGTGCATGGCGCTAGAGCCATTGGCGACGTGAGAGATAATGGAATTCCGCTCGTTACGAAAAATATCAAGAGCTCTGATAATCGGACTATAGCTGAATACACATTCGGCCCTGCTAAAGATATTAAAAGGCATAAGTTTGGGGGAAGAGTCAACTTCCCCAAAAAATTAAAACGGCAGCTAATAGATAGGGATGGGCTGGTATGCAGAATTTCAAATCAGAACCTGCCTGAAAGCGAGCTCCAAATTGACCACCGTGTTCCATATTATGTATCGGGTGACATCAAAGGAGACAGAGACCCAGACGATTTCATGCTTCTATCAAAGTCTATGCAACGAGCAAAGTCTTGGGATTGTGAGCATTGTGAAAATCTGTTGGATAATTTCGACGTTAGTATTTGTAGAACTTGCTACTGGGCGTACCCAGAAAACTATACACATGTAGCAATGAAAGAAATGAGAAGTATCAATGTCACCTGGGAAGGAAAAGACGTCAAAGGGTATGACCGAATGGAAAAATCCTGCAGGGAAGAGGGAAAAACCGTTCAGGACTATCTGAAGTCAATAGTCAATGAACGGTTTTCAGATTAAGCAAAGAGTTTTATCTGTTCATTGTTTTTGATGCTTTCTTTGTTTCTTTCTAAAAGTGCTGGAGATAAATACAGAGATTCTACAGTCACGTCGTTCCTCCCAAGCAGGGTTGCTTGAGAGGAACGTCCTGCCACTAGACTTACTCGCTCCAATTCTAAAAACGCTGGTAAAGATTTCCCGTAATTTCTATCACCACAAGATCCATCAAATGAGAGCAAATAAGGTACCTGTCTACTGTTTAGCTCGTCCAAGCCATCGATTAGTTTATCAATATCCAAAAGATACGCATACCTGGGATCTTTCTTTAAGCTTGTACCTTGCCATGGTGGGTCCATGTAGACTAAATCATTAGTTCCGGCCTTGTTTAGAACTTCCATAAAATCGCCAGAAACAGCTTTTGTTCTTCCCTTCAAGATCGAAGATGCTCTTTGGGACTCGCATGAGACTTTTTCGGGTCTCATCCCCAATCTTCTATTATCTGCTGATTGATTGAAATCTCCCGAAGCATTAAACCGAATTGAATTTTTAACACATCGGGCTACTAAATATAGAAACTTAATGGGGTCCTTGTCTTCATTGAAGTCATCTCTTATTTTCAAAAAATGCGATTTCGGATCTTCCAACTGTGCGTTCCATATTTCTGCATATGAATCAGAAACGTACGCTGGCTGATCTATTATTAGTCGCCATAACTCAATAAGAGGAGCATATTTGTCACCTATCACATAATTCTTCCCGATTCCTAAAGCTGCTGCAGCTAAAGTTATCGCAGCAGAGCCCGCAAAAGGTTCATAAACTGTGCCGCGGACTTCATGTTGTACCGACTCTAAGATTTGGGCTGAGAGTTTCCTTTTGCTCCCTTGATAAGGGATTATATGCGGTGTTTTCATTTATGTTCCGTCCTCTCGCCGATATGTTCCAATCCTTTGGAGTTAATGCTGTAATACTTTGCGCCGCCTCGGGTCGAGGTTTTAAAAAGTACTGGCAGGCCTCGTTCTTTTCGGCGTCTTTCTTTTCTATAGATAACTGAATACAAAGATTTTTTGGGAGTTTTCCCTCCTAAAGTTTCAGGGCTCCTGTCTAATATTTGTTCAACGATCTCATCTAGTGTTAGAGCTTCATCGGCGTCTCGTAGCACGTCCACCATCAGCCTTTCAGAAGTGCTTGTGTTCCTAGCTCTAGACATATTCAATTCCAATTCTTTGAAGTAAGCTCAAAATAGCATGCGATAGCATGCAAATCAATTAGAGTGCTGTGCTAATGTGCCGTATTTTATGAAGACACAAAGTGCATAACAAGTCGCTGTGTCAGCGTAGATACGGTGGTAGAAATTTATAGGAAACCCCAGCTTGTTGCTGGGGCTCCGCTCTCAGTGACTTTTATCCCGAACAATCGAAAGTCTTCCTTCTTCAACGGATACGGATACAGGTGTATCGATAGTAAATCCGGCTTGTTCCAGCCAAGTCCCTTTGAGAAGAAGGAAGGGAGTGATTGGGTTACCGCTGTACGGCTTGCTTTTGAGCGTATAGTCCCGGTGGCCTTTGCGGACTTTGAGAGTGCGGTATTTCATGGTTGTGCTCCACTGATAGGTTCGTTTAACGAGTGCCCATAAGGGCGGTCGGGCAGTTAAACACCGCTATCAGACGGCCACGCGCTTTTCCCGAAGGTCTTATATGGCTACGCGCTACCCGACCATCGATGGGTCGTGGGCACAAAGTACCGCATTCTCTCGGCCGAGACGACCGCTGATAGGGTGTGTTTAAGCACCGGTATTCAGACTAGTCGTCCCGTCGCTTGAGCACAGTAGGCTGAGGCTGAAATCGCTGTAAGCCATTTGCGCTTATGTTTAAGAGCATTTGCCTTCAGTACAGGGAGCTTGATGACCGGCATTGCTGGAATGCTAGACGCGATCTATCCAGTAACCCGGCTTGCGAGAATGATGGGCGAATGCGATGACAGCCGTGGTCGACCCACGGCTCAGGGTAACGAGGGAAAAGGGAAAGCGATGCAAAAGCAATCGTTTGGCCCCGCGTCTGCCGGCTTTGCCACCCACGGGAGTGAGCGTCGGATTGGGTTCTTCGAGAAGGAGCACGGCGTGGGCAAAAGCGTCAACCAGGCGAGCTCCCAGCCCCGGGTCTTCCTTTTCGTACCAGGCTGCGGATTCTTCCAGCTCTTGGGAAGCTTCCTTGCTGACTTCAACGAGCAAAACTAAGCCTTATCGATCCGGGCCCGTATGCGCGCGAGAACGTCTTCAACATCCAACAGTTGGGCTCTTCCGCTCTCCACTTCATTGATGCGGCGGCAAAGCTCAATGTCCCAGGCTTCGGCAACATCGTCGTCGGCAGGGCCGTCCAGGCTGGCTATCAAGTCTCTGGCCAGCTTTGCCCGCTCCGCTTCGGAAAGCGCCAGGGCGGCGTCTCTCAGGGCTTCGGGGTCTGTACCCATGTTTCGCTCCATATGTCGCTCTACAGGGCTATGATGCCTCATGGAGCGCCATCATGCCCAGGCCAGTATCCTTGCCGTATTGCTTGCACTTAGAGGTGTAGGTTCGGAAGCTGACAATCCCGCGTTTGCGGTGGTGTGCTAATCACTCCGAAGTCTCGGCTACCAGGGTGCCTGCACCAGGCGCTGCGCCAGCCGCGAATTCATCCTCACCTTCGCCAAACAGCCCAAGGACAACCACGTCACCGCGCTGGACATCGCCAAGCGCCTGCTCGACTACAACCAGCACGCCCCCACCATCTACTTCCCGCTGCTGGTGCCCGAGTGCTTCCTGATCGAGCCCACCGAAACCGAAACCAAGGAAGCCATGGACGACTTCATCGACGCCATGGCCAAGATCCTGGAAGAAGCCAACACCAACCCGGAGACCGTCACCGAAGCGCCGTTCACGCAGCCCGCGCGCCGGCTGGATGAGACGAAGGCGGCGAAGGAGTTGGATTTGGTTTGGAGTGAGTGATAATGGAGTTTGACGGTTAGTTAGTCATTACTATTTGGAAGGGGGCTCTTGAGGCCCTTCTTATTGTGAAAAGTAGATGCAAATGTTGACTTGCAGGGTTCGCCGCGTTTTTATATCTCGATATATGGGGTGTTAAAATTATGAAAAATCTAAGGCCCATAAACTGGCTTGAAAGATTACCGCTCGAAGTCCGTACGTGATGCTTCGTTTCAGTGATGAAGGGATTTTAAAGTTGCCCCAAATAGATTGGCATTAAATATTTCGGGATGAATGCTTGCTGCATCAAAGCAGTGGAGATTTCATCGGCCATTTCCGGAAAGGATGAGTTCTCCCTTGCCGGTCGAATTAAGAACTGACTGCGCGGTTACCAGGATAGAGCTGCCGAGGCAACGACCCTTTGTTTCACATAGATAATCGATATAAATGTTTGGGTGATCGCAATGAATAAACTTGTAGCTGAATTAGTTGAGACCTACGCAAAGCTTAAATTGCATAGTGCTAATGAAGCAGAGACCAGGAAAAAGTTAATAGATCGCGTACTGGAAAATCTTTTGGGTTGGACGGACGACGACATTTCCTATGAAGAGCGCGTCTCAGAGGATGGCAAGACGACATTTTCGGACTATATAATAAGAACGGCCGATGTGTCTATTCTGATAGAAGCCAAAAGAGTCGGAAATACATTTAATACTGTTCCAGACAAGAAAAAGGTGAAGCTGTCTAGTTCTTTTTTACAAGGTGAAACTGGCAACGCAATAAAGCAAGCTAGAGAGTATTGTAGGAAGAAGTCAATACCGTTTGCCGTAGTTACCAATGGTTCGCAATGGATACTATTTCCAGCAGTTAGAACTGACTCTGTATCATTTTCGGATTCAAACGCAATCATTTTTGACTCTCTCGAAAGAGCGCTAGGAGAAGAACTTACAGAATTCACCGATTTGTTATCCAGAGCCGGCGTAATCGAAGGCAACTTATCGATCCAGCTCATAGGCCGAAATACGGACCAGTTTGAGGAGCGCCGACTTAATAAGTTTTTTAAGGGTGGGAATTCTAAGCGAGAAAATCCAATTTACCCCCTTATTGAAAATGAGGTTATTACCGCGTTTTCGGACTCGATAATTAATTCGGATAATGATCTATTAGATAAGTGTTATGTAAAGAACGCCGACAGAACCAAGTTCGATAACCGTATACAAATGCACTTAAATAAAAGAGAGCCTCTCTTTTTAGCGCAGCCCAAAAGGCCAATGCGCAAGCGTGAATCGGGCTCGTTGGTCGAGTCGCTCAATGCGGCGTTTAACAACCATCGCCCTCTAGCAATATTGATCCTTGGAACAGTTGGGACGGGGAAAACAACGTTCCTCCAATACACTCGTCGTGTTGCCTCTGCAAAGTATTTTGAAAAAAGAAAAGATCAACCCTATCCGCACTGGATTGATATCGATTTTAGAAGCTTTTCAAAAAATGAATCTCCAATAGATTTTATCTATTCCCAGCTTTTTAATTATATAAACGAAGATGAATTCTTCAGTGATTACAATAGGTCCATAAGGTCAGCTTATAAGTCCGAAATCAACGCCCTGAAGACTGGCCCATTGTTTTTGGTCGCAAAAAACGAAGCGGAGTTTGAAAAAAAGATCACAGAAGTAATAATGAACGACTATGAGAAAAAGACTCCCTACGTGGACAAGCAGCTTTCTTATGGGGCAAAGAAGTCTCCTATATTTATAGTTATTGATAACGTCGATCAATTTGAAGATGACTCGACGCAATCACAAATTTTCTCAGATGCCATAGCGTTAGCTAGTCGACTGAACATCAATTTAATAATGGCTATGCGGGAGTCCACTTACGTTAATCATCGGGCGTCGCCTACTTTTGACGCTTTTGATTTTGACCCTTTCCATATTGAGCCTCCAGAAATACCTTCTGTCCTATCGAGGCGGTTTTTCCTGACGGGTCAGCTTTTATCAGGAAAAAGAGGTTCGTTTACAGCTTTAAATGGTGCGAATTTTGATGTAGAAGACCTTTCCGTATTTATCGACATAGTTAGAAGTTCCGTTTTGGGTACGGAAATAGGTGAAAGAATCGATGTATTGGCTAACCATGATGTCCGGTTGGCTCTTAGGATGACTCGAGAGTTTCTTGCTAGAGGCTATACGGATCCTGGTAAAGCCCTCCGGAAGTACCAGAGTGAGAATAAGTACACGCTACCGAAGCAAGAAGCTTTTAGGTCGATATTGCTCGGAAATCAATCAGTATACAGTGAAGAATTTTCTGTGATTGGGAATCCATTCGATTCTAGGCTTGGTAGATCCAATGGCGAGTTGCTGAGACTTTTTGTTCTGGCTGCTCTAGTCAAGCAAAGTGGTAGCAATGGCGGAGGGTATATTGACGGGCCGGACATCAAAGAGAATTTAAAAGCTATTGGGTTCTCTGAGTCTGACACGTTGGACGTGTTGGGAGATTTATGTCATTTTAGGTTCGCCCATACTAAATCACATGGTAAAGCTGATTTCTCGAGTGGCTATTTTGCAAGTAGATTAGGAGGCCATATCGTTAGGAACTTAATATCGGACTTTACCTTCATCGAAAACGTTATGATGGACACCTTCATCTCTGACAAAGAATGCTGGGAGCGTCTAAGAGATATGTCTAATCAGGTGCAAGAGGAAAGAGATATAGTAAATAGATTGAAACTTAGATCTCAGAGAGCTGAAGTGTTCTACGACTTTATGCTTTCGGAATATTCAAGAATTTCAAATGAGGCGCTAAAAAGAGGATTAAATCCTATATGGTTGACCAGTCCTCTAGAAGAACAAAGAAATAGCTTGGCTACGAATCTTCAGAAGGCTATTCGGTCCGCAAAGCGCAATTATGGATGAGAATCTATAGTACAAAGGGGGCTTGGCATTCATGTTTCTCTATAAAGTAGGTGCCTTATCATGAGCGCCACGCCAACCGCGACTTGATCTTCATCTTCGCTAAACAGGCGAAGGGCAACCAAGTCACAGCGCTCGACATCACCAAGCGCCTGCGCGACTACAACCAGCACGCCCCCACCATCTACTTCCCGCTGCTGTTGCCCGAATGCTTCCTGACCGAGCCCACCGAAACCGAAACCAAGGAAACCATGCATAATTTCGTTGATGCCATGGAGAGGATGCTCAACGAAGCCAACACCGATCCGGATACTGTGCCCAGGCGCCGTTTAACCAGCCTGCGCGACGGCTCGACGATGTGAAGGCGGCGAAGGCGTCGGATTTGGGTTTGGAGTAGTGGCGGATTGATTTAAGGGTTAGTCAGTTTTTACTCCTTTAGGGTCTTTCTGGCTTTTGTGCCTGCGTGACAAGCGGATACGGGTGTTGACTTGCGATGGTGATCACGTTTTAAATCTGCCTCAGGCCAGGGCTCTCTACTAAGTGAAACACGCAAGCCATGATAGCCGATGCTTTTCATTGCCCGACAAACGAGCGCTCACGCCTCGTGATTAAAAAAAAGGAATGCGCATGGCACTGGATGTTAAGTTGGGTCGAGTATTAATTGGTGCTGTATTTTTTTTGTCGGCTTTCGCTGCCTGCTGGGCAGCCTGGGAAGCATTCACGGGGAAAATTGAGTTTGTAAACGTTTTCGCCGGATCATCAGCGGTGATTGCCGCTGCGATTTCTGCGCTAGTAGCGTTTCGCTCTGCTGAGCTAACGGAAGAGAGGTTGAAGCCTTATCCTTACCCGTTTATAGATACGAGCAGCAGATACGGTCTGGCCCAGCTCAGAATTAGAAACGTGGGAGGTTCTGCTGCTCACGAAATTTATCTGGAGTGGAAAGGAAAGTCGATTCCGAGGGTCCACTCCCAGAGTAGAGAAGGCAGCATCCCGCTCCTGGGTAACGGCAAGGAAAACGCTATCGCGGTGATCTTGCCTTATGAATCGTTATCTCAAGCGCTGGATGCACCTCATAAAGTATCAGAGCAAGCTAAGGCTGATGGTGACGAATGGCACGGTTTGGTCTGTTTCAAGGACTCCAGAGGTCAGCGACACAAACACCCCTTCATGCTCGATGTGACTAATCTTGGACGAGGGCTGCTGTACGACTCTGAAGCGCCCAAGACGATGTACGAACTTCAAAAACTGCCAAAAGAGATCGATAAGCTGACGAAAGCGGTTAAAGAGTTGAGGTTGCCGGATCATTTTTAAGGAAGCACGGCGAAGCTCATTGCAATGCCAGCGTGACCTCCATTCCATAGCCGTCACTATTGACTGACTTCGGGTTTTAACTATGAATGCGGCACTATATGCTCTGGGAGGCGCTTTGATAGGTGCGATAGCGTCGATTGGCGCTATTTTAATTCAGCAGAAGTTTCAGCATAAGCGGGAGATTTTAAAGATAGCCGCAGAGGTCGCCAGGGAAGATTGGACCAACAGAAGCAGAGCTTTGGATGCATGGGGTGGTGGCGAAATGCCTCCCGTATCAGTTTTCATACATTATCACTTTAGAGTGCTGGAAGAGCTTTCGAAAGGTGATTTTTCTGAGAATACAATACGTCGATTGAGTGACGAGCAAGATGAGATATTGAGGGCGTATGGGAAACGACGAAATATGCGAAGTGGCGCGTGACCTGGAAAATGGTAGTAATTTGCTTCCCTTTGCCGCCGAGTTTGCTACCTCTCTAGGTCGCTTAGGGCTTTATATGACAAGAGTCCAGGTACAATGAGCGGTCCAATCCGAGCCCACATAAACCCACAGCTACTTGTCTGGGCACGTGAATGTTGCAGGATGGACCTCGGGTATGCAGCATCAAAACTTGGGATAGATCAAGAGAAGCTCGAGCAGTGGGAAAATGGCGATGTAAATCCAACGGTTCGTCAATTAAGGAATCTTGCCAAAGCTTATAGAGTCAACTTTGGCGCACTCTTTCTGCCTGAGCCTCCAGTTACCTTTACGCCTCCGGTGAAAGACTATCGTCTTCATCATGGAGCAATAGCCGGCGATATCGATCCCGAAATCGCTATTGATCTCAGGCTTCATCTCAATGCACGAGAGATTGCCTTAGAGCTGGAAGCTGATTTAGGTGAAGAAGTGGCACCGTTCCGGATTTCATGTTCTCTGGAAGATCCGCCGGAACAAGTAGCGGAGACCATTCGCGCGGAGCTTGGAATCTCCATCGGCGTTCAGAAGACATATAGAGGGAGCCGCATCGCGTTTAACAGTTGGCGTGATGCAATAGCTAATACGGGGGTTCTGGTAATCCAGTCGTCGAAGGTCGCTTTAAGCGATATGAGGGGCTACTCCGTGTATTTTGATCAACTTCCTCTTGTCGTCGTCAATCGTAAGGATGCCTACTCGGCTAGAACCTTCACGCTAATTCATGAATTCACTCACCTATTGTTGAGATCAAGCGGTTTATGTGATCTCAGTGCGGATTCAGGGCGACCACCTAGCGAACAAAGACTTGAAGTGTTCTGTAATGCAGTAGCTTCTCAGACGCTCGTGCCCGATTCCGCTTTACTTTCATACGCGGGGTTAACACGGATTGCGCCAGAAGCATGGACCGACGAGATCTTAGGTCCAATAGCGCGAGACTTTGGTGTAAGTAGGGAAGTAATCCTCAGAAAACTACTAGACCTAGGCCTTACAACTCAAGCCTTCTATCAGGAGAACCGTGAGCGGTATACACAGGAGGCGATTGAGTACAAGCAGAAACAGAAAGGAGGTTTTGTGCCTCCCGCAGTTGACGTCGTAAGCACAAAAGGTAGGCAGTACGTCTCGCTAGTTTTCGAGGCTTTGAATTCCAGTGTTATTACGGCCGCTGACGCAGCCGATTTTTTGGGCGTCAAGACTAAGCACTTCAGGACTATCGAAGCAAATCTGGGACGTGCGGTGTGAGTGACCATAGATACGTTATCGATACTTGCTCGCTCACAAAAATGCGACATACTTATCCACGGGATGTATTCCCCGCAGCGTGGACGATGCTGACTGATCTCGCTGAGCAATCCCTCATGATCTCAGTTGAAGATGTCCTAGAAGAGCTAGCCGTGTTCGATGATGAAATTCTCCAGTGGGCCAGAGAGCAAGGGCATATTTTTCTTCCGCTGTCAGAGAATATCCAAAGCCACGCTATACGGATCCTCACATCTCATTCAGCTCTGCTGGATCTTAAAAAAAATAAATCAAGTGCCGATCCCTTCATTATTGCAGCTGCAATAGAACACTCTTGCACCGTCGTAACCGAAGAAAAAGCATCGAACTCGCCAAATCGCTATAAGATCCCTGATGTTTGTGACGCTTACAATGTGGACTGCATTTCAATTCTGGAGATGTTCCGGCGAGAGGATCTGAAGACGTGAGCGTGTTCTCACGCTACGACATAAGGTAATGCCACAATGGATGCACGATATAGTTTTATAGATGCTTACTTTAGGCATCTCGAGTCAAAACTCCGAACCATTCAGGCTATATCCGAAGTCTCTGAAGAGGAGGCTCTGATGCTATGTTGTTGTCATTTGGAAGCTCTTGGTGCTAGGCAATATCAAGAGATCGAGTATACGGACCCGCCACGAAAAGCGATACCTAATTATTCAAAATCTGCTGCTTTCACAAAAATATTGGCGGAGCATAGTGGTTATGGATTTTGGGATAAAATTCATCCACTTGGATTGCTATCATACCTTCCCAGGATGTTCGATCCTAATATACAAGACTACATGGTTGCATTGGGTGAAATAGGGTATGAATTGAGGGAGGAGGGTTTTGTAGTTCAGTCTGTTTTAGGTCTTTGTCGAAATTCGAAACAAAGAGAGTGGTTTAAAAAACATTCTCATAAAGGGAGTGTCGGATTTATAGCGTATTCGAGGGTGAGGAGCGAAATTGTCCATAATATTACACATCAGCCCATTTGTTTTGAGGCTAGGTGGCAAGGGGAAAAGATTCCAGATATTGATTACCACCTTATGGTCGAATGTTTGGGGAATGTGATTGGAAGTTTAAAAAATATCTCATTCGAGACGAGAAAGTTTTGGTGGGAACAATGAAAGCAGTGTATACGTGCAGTGATGCTTATTGCTTGCACTTGCACTCCTGACGGACCTCTTCCGGACCGGCTTGGCAGCGCGTTACGCTTCCAAGCCGGTCGCTTGGCATTGGCGTTACTTTTTGCCTTTTGTCTGCCCAAATGAGAAAGGGCGGGCACTCGATTCTTATCAGCTGCTATCCCGAATAATCAACAATCGGCCATTTTCAACAGATACCGACACAGGCGTATCGACGTTGAACCCGGCCTGCTCCAGCCAGGTACCTTTGAGAAGAAGGAAGGGGGTGATGCGGTTGCCGCTGTAAGGCTCGCTTTTTAGCGTGTAATCCCAGTGACCTTTGCGGACTTTCAGCTTGCGCTGTTTCATGATGTTGCTCCTTGTGCTTATTTCGAATTAAAAGCGATGGGTGGTCAGGAGGTTCGAAACAGCCACAAGAACTGCTCTGGGTATTTCCCGAAGGTGTTGTATTCCCCAGACCTCCCGACCCTTACAGGCCGGTTTTCAGGCACAAAAATACCGCGGTTGGTTCGGGTTGCGGTGAGGCCCGCTTGTGGGAGTTTCGACGCTCCTTGTACAAAGTGTAGTTCTGTTTGCGCCACTGTCAATATGTCCAGTGCGCAAGAGCGTCGATAAAGCATTTTTCCTACAGGCTTTTAATCTATTGCTTACCTGGACATGGTGATTGGTTTCGTTGCTCGCGCGGTTCTTCGCTTTCTCCACCAGATCATTACCCCCGTCACACTCAACACGATCACGGCCAACCCCAACACCGTCGCAATCACTCGATAACCCACCCCACCCACCGCCGCAATATGCAGGCTGGTCAGCCAGGTGGTCACCGTATTCCCAGCCGCTTCCCCGGTGGGCAGGTAGTGGCCCAGCAGTGCCCCGTCCGTGGCGTCCACGTACACCCAGGTCTCCCCGAACCGCTCGTTCACGTCGCTGCTGGTGCGCGCCATTAGTTTGAGGGCGTTCTTGTGCGGGGTGTAGGCGAAGCGTTCCAGGGCGTGGATGGTGAGGTCGCGGTCTTGGGCCAGGGCTTCCAGGTGTTGGCGGGCGGTGTGGTAGCCGGGTTCCCAGCCGATGGGCGGTTGTGGGCTGGGGTTGGCGCGGGTGGGCACGGTGTCGAGCGGGTCTTCCTGGAAGCTGAGGAAAAGGCCGGTGGTGGGGCGGTAGATCGGGTCGTAGAGGGTGAGGGCGACGCCGCTCCAGGCGAAGACGAGCAGCAGGGCCCAGGGCCAGAGGCCGCCGGCGCGGTGGAGGTCGAAGGTGCATTTGTGGCCGCCGGCGCGCCAGCGGATTTGCCAGGCTTTGGCCCAGCGTTTCCAGAAGCGGCGGGGGCGGTGCCGGGCGTCGCGGCGGCGCGGTGGGGGGAAGGTGAGCCAGGCGCCGACGAAGCAGTCCAGGGTCCAGAGCAGGGCGATGAGGCCGAAGATCCAGGTGCCAATGGTGCCCAGGGCCAGGGAATGGTGCAGGCGGTAGACGAAGGGCATCAGATTGCTGATGCCCTGGCTCAGGTCGCCCCACAGGCGGCCGCCGAGAATCTGGCCGGTGTAGGGGTTCACGAACACTTCGTCGATGGGCAGCGCGGGCGTATCTGCCTTTGCGCTGAGGAAGAAGCGCACCGGGCTATGGGCGTCCGGGGGCGCGAGCATCATCCAGTGCACGTTGGCGTCCGGGTAGGCGGCGTCCACCTGGTCGCGCAGGGCGAAGGGCGAGAGCGGTTCGCTGTGCGCGGCCGGGGGCTCGACCTGCAGCCATTGCGGGTTGATCAGGGCGTCGAGCTCGTAATACCAGACCAGCAGCGCGCCGGTCAGGCCGGCGATGATCAGGAAGCCTGCCATCACCAGCCCGGCGTAGCGGTGCAGTTGGACCAGCCGCCGCCGCGCTGTCACTGAAGAAGGCCCATCAGAACAGGTACTTCACGCGCGCCAGGTAGGTGCGGCCTTCTTCGCGGATCACGCCGTCGAACGAGCCGGGGGAGAAGATCTCTTCGTCGGTAACGTTGTTGAGCAGCAGGTCCAGTTGCAGGGCGTCGGTGACGGCGTAGTAGGCGCCCAGGTCCACGCGGGTGTAGGCGGGCAGGGTGACGCTGTTGTCCGCGTTGGCGGGGCGTTCGTCCACATAGGCGACGGTGCCGCCCAGGCTCAGGCCGGTGACGGCGTTGAGGTAGTAGCGGCTTTGCAGGGCGGCGGTATGCAGGGGCACGTTGACGAAGCGGTTGCCTTCCAGGGTCTGGTCGTCGGTGCGCAGCACTTCGGTGTCGGTGTAGCCGTAGCCGGCGCTCAGGTAGAGGTTGCTGGTGGCGTAGCCGTCCACGGTGAGCTCGGCGCCCTGGGAGCGGGCGCGGCCCTGGGCGACTTCGAAGCCGGCGTTGAGCGGGTCGCTGATGGCCATGTTGTCTTTTTCGATGATGAAGCCGGCGGCGTTGATGTTGAGGCGGCCGGCGGTGACGCGCACGCCCGCTTCGTATTGCACGCTCTCTTCCGCGTCCAGGGGCTGGCGGCCGGAGGTGGTGCCCTGCTGGGGCACGAAGGCTTCGTTGCGGCTGGTGTAGAGCGAGGTGCTGTCGGTGAGGTCGTAGACCAGGCCGAGCTGGGTGGTCCAGGCGGTTTCACTGAGTTCGGCCCGGGTGACGGTGTCGCCGGCCATGAAGTCGGTGGTTTTCTGGGATTGTTCCGCGTCGGTGTAGCGCAGGCCGGCGAGCAGGGTCCATTTGTCGGCGAAGGCGATGCGATCCTGGACGAAGCCGGCGAGGATGCGGTCGGTCTGGGTGAAGCCGCGGTCGCGGGCCTTCGTGCTCAGGTCCATGGGGCCGTAGACCGGTTCGTACAGGTCGATGGAATCGACGAGGAACACCTGGGTGGGGCGGGTGCTGTCGGATTCCCGGTAGTTCACGCCGGCGATAAAGCGGTGGGTCATGCCGGCCAGGGTGGCTTCGCCGCTCAGGTCGAGGATTACTTCGTGGTCGGTCTGCTGGGCGTCGTCGCTGGCGAAGATGATGCGGTTGAGGGTGCGGAAGTCCGCGCCCAGGCCGAACGGGGCGTATTCCTGGAACGTCTGGTCGTTTCGGGTGTAGGCGTAGCTCAGGCGGGCGTCGATGGTGTCGGTGATCGCCTGGGTGAGCCGGGTGTTCAGGTAGAGGGAGTCCCGCTCGGTGGTGGCGTCTTTCCAGGCGGTGTTGAAGTCGTCGCTGTAGTCGCCGTTGGGGTTGGGCTCGATGGCGCCTTCCGCCGGGGCGCCGCCGGGCAGGGCGGTCCATTCGTTGGCGGAGTAGCTGCCTTCCACGGTGAGGTTGGTGGTGTCGGTGAGGTCCACGGTGACGTTGGGTGCCACGAACAGGCGCTCGTAGCCCCAGTAGTCCATGGAGGCGTTGCTGTCCTGGTGGGCCAGGTTCAGGCGGGCGCGCACCCGGTCGTTGAGCGGGCCGGTGACGTCCAGGGTGGTGCGGTGGTAATCGTAGCTGCCGTATTCGGCGCCCACTTCCGCCTGGTAGTAATCCAGCGGCTGCTTGGTGACCACGTTGATGGTGCCGCCGGGCTCCATCTGGCCGTACAGCACCGAGGCCGGGCCCTTGAGGATTTCCAGGCGCTCCACGTTGGCGAGGTCGGTGGGGTGGTCGGTCTGGCGGAAGCCCAGGCCGTTGACGGACTCTTCCGCGTTGAAGCCGCGGATCAGGAAGTCGTCGGCGAACATGTCGCGGCCGGAGCCGGCGCGGTTGGCGCTGGGGGTGAGGCGTACCACGTCGCCGACGGTGTCGGCCTGGGCCAGCGCGAAGTTTTCCCGGTTGTAGACGCTCACGCTCTGGGGGATGGCTTCCACGGTGTCGTTCTTCTGGCGGCCGTAGACGGACACCGCTTCCAGGGTGTTGCCGTCGGGTTCCGGCGCCGCTTCCAGCCGGTAGCCGCTGTCCACCCGCACGGCGGTGACGCCGCTGCCGGCCAGCAGCGCGCGCAGGGCCTGCTCCGGCGTGTAGTCGCCGCTCAGCGCCGGCGCCTGCTTGCCGTCCAGCAGAGAGGCGTCGCCGCCGATGGCCAGCCCGGTTTGCCGGGCCAGGTCGATCACTGCCTGGCCCAGCGGCTGGGCGGGCAGGTTGATGGTTTGCGGCGCCTGGGTTTGCGCCTGGGCCGGTTGGATGAGCGATAGCGGGGTCAGCAAGCCGAGCAGCAGAAGCGCCTTCGGCGCGGTCGTTCCGGTGTTCATTCTTTGGCTCCAGCGTGGGTTCGCGGTGTTGTTTTCGCGTGTCTTACCTATGAAGACAAAGCAGGGGAGCCAATCGGGCAGTGTTGCCGCGAATTTTTTTGTGGGAGCGAGCCTGTTTTGCGGAAGCGTGCTCCTTTGTGGGAGCGGGCCCAGCCCGCGAAAGGCAAGCTCTGCTTGCCGGCAGGATCCCAGAGACATTGATGGTGCCGCCGTTAGAGAGGGCTCTGGGATCCTGCCGGGTGGCTAACGCCACCCTTTCGCGAGCAGGCTCGCTCCCACAAAAGATCCCGTTCCCACAACAGGGCAATTCGCACAAGTGTTTTATCGGGGCCGAACGGTGACGTACCAGGGCGTGAGGTAACGCACTTCCAGGTTGAGGGTGTCCGCGAGCAGGGCCAGGGCGGTGTCGCTGTCGTTCGCCGGGAGGACGCCGGTAAATCGGCGCGGGCTGTTGGCGAGGGCGTCGTCCAGGGTCAGCAGGCCGGGGCGGTGGCGGGCCAGGCGTTCGACCACGTCCGTGAGCGGCGCGTTGCTGAACGCCAGGCGGCCGTCGGCCCAGTCCGGGCGCTGGCGTGGGGCGTTCGAGCGGGCGATCACGCCGTCGCGATTGAGGTCTGCCTGTTGGCCGGCGCTGAGTTCCAGCGACTCGTCGCCGCCGTCGCGGGACGTCACTGCTACCTTGGATTCCTGCACTGTCACGCGGGTAAAGCAGTCGTCCAGGCGCACGCTGTATTCGGTGCCCAGGGCGGTGGCGGTGAGGTCGCGGGTGACCACCTGGAAGGGCCGGTCCGGGACCTTGGCCACGGTGGCGAGCAGTTCGCCGCGTACCAGTTTCACGGTGCGGGTGACGTCGCTGTAGTCCAGGTCGATGGCGCTGCCGCTGTTGAGCACCAGCTGGCTGCCGTCGGGCAGGGTGAGAGTGCGGATCTCGCCGGCGGCGGTGCGGTAGTCGGTGCCCCAGTAGGCCCAGGGCAGTTGCGCGCCGGCCAGCACCAGCAGCAGCGCGGCGCCCAGGCCGGTGAGCCGGCGGCGCCGTTGACGGCGCCGGGCCTGGGCCGGCTCGGTGGCCTGCCACATGCGTTGGATCTGCTCGAGCACCTGGCGGCGGCGCGGGTCCTTGGCCTGCCAGGTGTCGCACTCCGCCCGCAGACGGTCGTGCTCGTCGGCGCCGGCGGTTTGCAGGGCCACCACCCACTCGGCGGCCTGCTGGCGGATGCGGTTCAGTTCAGACACGGCGCGTCCGCCAGGCTGTCGTAGAGGCGCGCGTGGCAGTGGGCAAAGGCCTTGGCCAGGTACTGTTTAACGCTGCTTTCGGACACCGACAGCCGGCGGGCGATCTGCCGGTAGGTCAGGCCTTCCAGCCGTGCCAGCAGGAAGGCGCGGCGCGGTTTCTCCGGCAGCTCGTCCACCAGCAGCCGGAGCACTGTCACCAGCAGATCGTGGGCGGCGGCGATCTCCGCCGGGCCCCGGTCGTCCCGGGTCTCCACCAGTATCGCCACCTGGCGCAGCGCTTCCTCTTCCACCTGTCGGCGGTGGTGGCGATTGATCATCAGCCGGCTGGCGATGACCATCAGATAGGCGCGCGGATCGCGCAGCGCCTCCAGGGATTGCTCGCCGAGAATCAGCCGCAGAAAGGTGTCCTGGCTCAGGTCCGCCGCGTCCTGGGGGCAGCGCAGCCGCCCCTGCAGCCAGTGGTTCAGCCAGCCGTTGTGCGCCGCATACAGCTCGCCCAGTTCCCGTTGGGAACCGGGCAGCAGGGGCTGGCTGTCGGTGGCGGCGCCGGGCATAGGGTCTGATATCACTTTTATAATTGAGATTGATTATCAATTAAAGAATGAGAGGGCGCAACTCGTGCTGCTCAATAGCCTCGAAAAATGAGCACGACGGGACGGACCTGCTCAAAATCGCCCTTTTTTGAGCAGGTCGTCCCGCTGACGCAGTGTGCTAAGCTTGGAAACTATCTGCCCAGTCGGAGGGAAATACTGTGGAGATTCAATCGCTTACGGTCTCGGAACGAATCCTTCTTGCCGAAGCTCTTTGGGACAGCATCGTCGCGGAGCAGGCGGACATTGAGCTGACCGACGCTCAAAAAGAAGAGCTGGATCGGCGCCTGGCGGCCTTTGAGATAGACCAGGACGAGGGTTCGTCATGGTCCAGCGTCAAGGCGCGAATACTGTCCAGGAAATGATGTACTCGCTGACGCTTCGCAAAGAAGCCGAGTTGGATATCGGTGAACAGTTCGACTTTTACGAAGAGAAAAGAGACGGCCTGGGCCACGATTTTCTTCTATGTGTCGAAGAGGCGCTGGATAAGCTGCAAAGGAATCCGCTTCTCTATCGCCAGATTCACAAGGATTTGCGGCGAGTTCCAATCCGTCGTTTCCCGCATCGTATATTTTATTTGGTGAACGGGAATCGTGTAATTGTTACGGCAGTGTTTCATGCAAGAAAAGACCCTACCTCTTGGACGGAGCGCGCCTAATAAAATGGCTAAGCCCGTGCAGGCCCATGCCACATCTTGCTCAGCGGTCGCCACAATATTGCCGGATTGCTGGCCGGTTCGCCCTGTTCCTTCGACAGACAGCAAGTGATGAAAATAAATGGGTCGTCGGGAAAGCGATCAGCATCCGGGCGTGGACGGCGCCTGCTTCCTGATGTGCTGGTCGTGGTGGTGTTCTTCGTCGGGCTAGCGATTCTCGCCCCCGCGCCTGAATGGCGATGGTTTGTCGGTTTCTACGCGCTGATGAGCGCGCTCAGCTTGTCAATGTACGGCCTGGATAAGCGGGCCTCGACGCGCGCTGGCTGGCGTACGTCGGAGGCTCGGCTTCACCTGGTCGAGCTGCTGGGCGGTTGGCCCGGCGCCTTGCTGGCGCAACGGGTGTTCCGTCACAAGACCCGAAAGACGTCTTTCCAAGTGATGTTCTACGCGGCGGTGGCGGCCAATCTGGCGGCGCTGGCGTGGATACTTTACGCGGACTCGAGGGGCGCGCGGGTCACAGGTGTCGTCCTGCCGTTCTGAGGGGCTACACCTCGACCGCACGGGTTAACCGATGCTATTGATAACATCTGTCATAGCCATGAGGTACGCACCATGTCCGTGAGGTTCTCGGAAGACGTCGTTCCGCTTTCGGATCTGAAGGTCAATCCCGACAAAGTGATTGACCGGGTTCAGGAGTCTCATCGCCCTATTTTGCTGACCAGCCATGGTCGCGGGGTGGCCGTTGTCCAGAGGCTGGAAGATTACGAGAAGACCCTGGAGGAGCTACGGTTCGTGAAGGCGGTGGCTCAGGGAGTCATGGAGTCCGAGGCCCAGGGGAAGGTGGTGGATGCGGACGAGGTTCATGAGTGGCTCGCCAGTTGGGGCACCGACGATGAGAAAGATGCACCGGGGTCTGGGCAGTGAGGGCTAGGGGCTCTAACCCCCTGTAACATGCCCTAATCGATCATTATGACCAACGGGGGGTGCCATGGCCGCGAGCACATTGGCGTTGTGGAGTTGCGGGTTGTTCTTTCTCACCGGTCTGCTGACCGGGGTGTGGAAGTACGTTCAGATCAGAGGCAGTGACAAAGCCCGGGCGCATTACTATGTGGACGTCGCCCACCGGGCCAGCCTGATGTACGCCTTCGCCTGCCTGGTGCTGGAGCGCTTTGCTTCGCTCAGCGTCTGGCCGGAGTGGGTGAACGTGCTGGCGGTGTTGGCGTCGGTGCTGTTCTTCGCGTTGGCGGTGGGCAGCTACATTCTGCACGGCGCGCTCAAGGACACCCGCAACCAGCTGCAGAGGCCGCACGCGTTCGGTTCCGGGTTTCTGCCCGCCTGGCTGATGACCGCCTTCATGTGGGCCCTGGTGGCCGGGGAGATCGGCGGCTTCCTGGTGCTGTTCGCCGGCTTCGCCGCCGCCTAGGCGACGCCGCTGGCGAGGGCGGGGCGGATCAGTCGCCGCCGGTGGGGGTGACCCGCCAGATCGTATTGGACAGATCATCGGCGATGATCAGCGCGCCCTCCGGGTCCACGGTGACGCCCACGGGCCGGCCGCGGGCCTTGCCGTCGTCGTTGAGGAAGCCGGTGGCGAAGTCGATGGGCTCGCCGGCGGGTTCGCCGTTCTGGAACGGCACGAACACCACCTTGAAGCCCACCGGCACGCTGCGGTTCCAGCTGCCGTGCTGGCCGACGAAGGCGCCTTCGGCGAACTGCCCGCCCATGTTTCCATCGGAGAAGTCCACGCCCAGCGCGGCCACGTGGGAGCCGAGCGCGTAGTCCGGTTGGATGGCGCTTTCCACTTTCTCCGGCTTCGGCGGTTTGACGCGGGTGTCCACATTGTCGCCCCAGTAGCTGTAGGGCCAGCCGTAGAAGGCGCCTTCTTGCACCGAGGTCAGGTAATCCGGCACCAGGTTGGCGCCCAGTTCGTCGCGTTCGTTGACCACCGCCCAGAGCTGGTCCGTGTCCGGGTGGATGGCGAAGGCGGTGGGGTTGCGCAGGCCGGTGGCGTAGGGCTTGTGCCGACCGGTCTCCGCGTCGATCTGCCAGACCATGGCGCGGTCTTCCTCCACGTCCATGCCCCGTTCACCGATGTTGCTGTTGGAGCCGATGCCCACGTAGAGGAATTCACCGTCGGGGCCGACGGTCATCGCCTTGGTCCAGTGGTGGTTGATCTTGGCCGGCAGGTCGGTGACTGTCTCCGGCGGGCCGCTGGCCCGGGTCTGGCCTTCCTCGTAGTCGAAGCGCACCAGGGCGTCCTGGTTGGCGACATAGAGGGTGTCGTCGATCAGCGCCAGGCCGTAGGGGGCGTTGAGGTTATCGGCGAACACTTGCCGGGTCTCGTAGCGGCCGTCGCCGTTGTCGTCGCGCAGCAGGGTGAGCCGGTTGCCCGGTTTGACCGAGGTGGTGCCCTGCTTCTTGATAAAGCCCGCGATCACGTCCTTGGGGCGCATGGCCGGCGCGTTGCCGCCGCCGGAGCCTTCCGCCACCAGGATGTCGCCGTTGGGCAGCAGCAGGGTCTGGCGCGGAATCTTCATGTCCTTGGCGATGGCTTCGATCTGGTAGCCGTCCGGCACCGTGGGCTTCTCATCGCCCCATTCGGTGGGCGTGGAAATGTCCATGCTGGGCAGCAGCCCGCGGCTGGGGTCGGGCAGCGCCGGGTTGGGTCCGGTCTCCGGCGGAGCCGGGTCGCCGCCGCAGGCGGTCAAGGTGGAGAGCGTGGCCAGCGTGAACAGCGCCAGCGCCGGAATCGAAATCGTCTTGGCGTGCATGGGCTTAAGTTGCATGAGCCACCTCCCGGGCGCGCAGGCCCGCATAGCCGATCCAGCTGGCGATCAGCGCCAGCAAGGTCACCACCACCGACAGCCACAGGCCGGCGGGCATGGCCGCCCAGCCGTCCTTCGAATGGACCAGCGCGTTAATGAAGCCCAAGGCCATCATCACCAGCAGCACGATTAAATAGGCGAAGTGTTTACCGGTGCGCTGCCGCCCGCTGACCAGGCACTCGATCAGCGCCCACAGCGTCACCAGGGCGCCCGTCAGCATGGCGCCGGCGATCAGCCAGGAGGCGAAGTTGGTCCACTGCACTTCATAGGTGGACGAATAGGCCAGGTCACTGAGCAGCGCGCCCAGGAACAGCGGCAGTGGAAAGGCAAGCAGGATGGCGTGCAGCGGATGGAGCGCACGCGGGTAATCCGTTACGTTGTTGTCAGCCATGACAGGTCTCTCGCTTTTTGGGACTCTTCCCGTGCTACGCCCCTTTCGCGACTAATGCAAAGGGGTAAGCGCGTGCTCCATCAAATAGCCGGCGAATTTTAATATCTTTAATAGTTTGAGCGATGGCACGGCTATTGCTTCGGCTCTCGCATGACTCAACACTCTGACCCCATGAACGAGCGCGTGGACGACGTGCGGCGCAAGCTGGACGTGGACGTCTGCAGCCTCTACCTCGCGCACCCGGACCGGCAAACCCTGGAGATCGTCGCCACCAGCGGCCTGCACCGGAGCGTGATCGGCAAGCAGCTCGGCTACGCCCAGGGCCTCACCGGCAAGGTGGCCCGCACCCGCCGGCCGGTGGTGGCCCGGGTGATCCAGGACCACGCCGACTACTTCCACGTGGAGGGCTCCGGCGAGGAGCGCTTCAAGAGCTACCTGGGCATCCCGCTGGAGCACGACGGTGAGCTGCACGGCGTGCTGGTGGTGCAGACCGAGCAGACCAAGACCTTCTTCCACCGGCATATCCAGGAGGTGCACCGCGCCGGGCGGGATCTGATGGCGGGCCTGATGGCGCTGACTTCGCCTGATCAAGCTTGACATACTATATATGGTATACATATCCTATTTGGTATGTGGGATGTACTCGAGCACAGGAAAGTGGCAAAGAGCCTGGCGGCGGCGCCCGTCGAGGTTCGCAAGCGGTATGAGAAGTGGAAGGACATTGTCGCCATCTCGGGGCCGCAGGGGCTGCGGGCCATCCGGGGCTTCAACGACGAGGCTTTGTCCGGCAAGTGGAAGGGTTTCCGGTCTTCACGACTCAACATTCAGTACCGCGTCATTTACCAGGTTCATAGGGATCAGGTGCTCGTACAGGTAGAGAAGGTCACTCCCCACGATTACGGGAGGCAATGAAATGAGTGAGTATCGTAAAGCAAAAAAGGGTATCGAGGTCTCCGTCGGCGAGTCCGTCCGGATACTGCGTGAGCTGCAGGAGATGAGCCAGAACGACCTGGCCACCGCCACGGGCATCGCGCAGTCCACCCTCTCCGCCATTGAGAACGACCGCGTGCGCCTGGGCGTGGAGCGCGCCAAAGTCCTGGCCCGTGCTTTGCGTTGCCACCCGGCAGTGTTGGTCTTCCCCGGCTGGGATATGGGACAAGACTCCGCCGCGTAATCATCGAGACCTGCTATTCCTCCGACCGCCAGGCCGGGTTCTGGAAGGCGTCGACCAGAAAGTCGATCAGGAAGCGCAGCTTCAACGGCAACTGCCGGCGGGAGGTGTAGATGGCGTACACGCCCAGCTCGGTGGTTCGGTAGCCTTCCAGCAGCGGCACCAGCCTTCCGTCCCGCAACGCGTCGTGCACCAGAAAGTCCGGCTGCATGACGATGCCCTGGTCCTGTAGCGCCGCGGCGATGCAGGTATCGCCGCTGTTGGCGTGCAGCCGGGGCCGCGTTCTCACCACGTCTTTTTTCCCGCCGGGGCCGGTGAATTCCCATTCGTCCTTGGACGACCAGTAGGTGTAGGAGACCACGTTGTGGTCGGCGAGGTCCTGCGGGCGCTCGGGCGTGCCGTGTTGCTTGAGGTAACCGGGGGAGGCGCACAGCACCATGGTCGTGGTGGTGAGCTTGCGCGCGATGAAGGTGGGATGCGGCGCCCGCGAAATGCGCACCGCCAGGTCGAAGCCGTCTTCCACCAGGTCCACGGTGCGGTCGGAAAGCGACACTTCCATGGAGACTTTCGGGTGCTGCTGCAGGAACCGGCCCCACAGTGGCGCCAGGTGCGATATTCCGAAGGTCACCGGCGCGTTGATGCGCAGGTGCCCCGAGGGTTCACCGCTGCGCTGGCTGAGCTCGGATTCCGCCTCCGCGAGGCCGTAGAGCAGATCCGTGCAGCGGATGTAGAACAACTGCCCCTCGTCGGTGAGGGACAGCTTGCGCGTGGTCCGGTTGAGCAGCCGGGTGCCGAGACGCTGCTCCAGGTCCGCGACCTGTCGGGAGACCGCCGCCTTGGAGGCCTTCAGGGCGTCGGCGGCGGCCACGAAGCTGCCGTTGTCCACCACGGCGGTAAACGCCTGCATTTCCTGGAACTTGTTCATTGATTGTCTCGAAAAACGGAACAGACAGTTAATTAATACGGCGTTTATCCCGATAGTTTCAACAAGTTAGAGTCGACAACTCACAAGTGGCCGCAGTCGTTGGAGGTAACCATGACTCGTTTGCCGACGCTGTTTATATCCCACGGTTCGCCGATGCTGGCGATCCAGGAGAGCCTAGCCCACCGGTTCCTGCTGACGCTTGGCGACACCCTGCCCAGGCCCAAGGCGATTCTGGTGGCGTCCGCCCATTGGGAGACGTCCGCCGCGCCGGCGGTGTCCCTGACGCCGGACCCGCAGACCATCCATGATTTCGGCGGTTTTCCGCGCGCTCTGTTCGAGATTGAGTACGGCGCGCCGGGCGCCCCGGAGGTCGCCGCCCGCGCGGTGGCCGAGCTGGAGCGGCAGGGCGTGACGGCGCAGACCCACGCCACCCGCGGGCTGGACCATGGCGCCTGGGTGCCGTTGCGTCTGATGTACCCCCAGGCGGATATTCCCGTGGCGCAGATTTCCGTGGTACGAGGCGCCTCGCCGGCCGAACACCTGCGCATCGGCCGGGCGCTGTCCAGCCTGCGCGATGAGGGGGTGCTGGTGATCGGCTCCGGCTCGCTGACGCACAATCTGTACGAGTTTCGGGGCGCCGACATCGATGCCGCCGTGCCGTCCTGGGTGAGCGACTTCAGCGCCTGGATGAAACAACGGCTGGAGGCGGGCGACGCGGCGTCCTTGGTGCGCTACCGCGAGCAGGCGCCGTTCGCCGCCCGCAACCACCCTTCCGAAGAACACCTGTCTCCGCTGTTCGTCGCGCTGGGCGCGGCGGGTGACGGGGCGAAAATGGAACATCGGCACGCCGGCTATGAGTACGGTGTGCTGGCTATGGACGTCTACGCCTTTCAATAACCCGTATCTATGTGATCTTCGAAGACATCGCCACCTCCGACTGGGCCGGCGGCGGCAAGCTGTTCGGCGAACCCGACCCGGGCTGACCGGGTAACAGCCGGACGTTTATCGCCTGGGCTTGTTCTTCGCTGGGCGAAAATGTACGCTAATTTGTACTTTATAGTGTACAGAGAGGTTCCCATGTCACGGGTCCATGTCGATGAAGATATCCGCCCTTTGTCTGAGTTCCGGGCTGGCGTCGCAACGTTCGTAAAGCAGATTCAGGAAACCCGACGCCCGATGGTGTTGACCCAGCGCGGGCGTGGCGTGGCGGTTCTGGTCGATGCCCACGAATATGAACGGATGCAGGAGCGCCTGGAGGTCCTAGAAGAGATCTATAAAGCGGAAGAACAGATCGCCGCGGGCGATGGCGTCTCCCATGAGGATGCGAAAGCGCGGATTATGGACCGGCTGTCGCGATGAACATTGTCTGGTCCCCGCTTGCTTTGGAGCGCGTCGAGGATATCGCTCTGTATATCGCGGAGGACAATCCCAAGGCGGCGGTCGATTGGGCGGACGAGCTGTTTTCCGTGGTGGGGCGGCTAGTCGAGTTTCCTGAGAGCGGGCGCATTGTTCCCGAGGTCGGTGCCCGGCGTATTCGGGAGGTCATCGTCGGTCAGTATCGAGTGATCTATAGCGTCAAAGAGCGGATCGATGTTCTGACAGTGCGTCGTTGCAGCCAGTTGCTGCGCCCGTATGAGATTCATGACAGGGGGGTCTAGCCAGGGTTAACCCGACCGGGCTTTAGCCAACCAAGACGAACCGCCCCAAAACCGGGATAATGCCGCCCACCGAAGGCCATGGCGCGCCACACTCCTTAATTCCGGTAGTTTCCCCATGCAGATCAACGTCAATTTCCTCGACAACCTCCGCCTCGAAGCCAAGTTCGACGACTTCACCGTGGTCACCGACCAGCCGATCCGCTACAAGGGCGACGGCTCGGCGCCCAGCCCGTTCGATTACTTCCTGGCGTCGTCGGCGCTGTGCGCGGCCTATTTCGTGCGGGTGTACTGCAAGGCGCGGGACATTCCCACGGACAACATCCGGCTGTCGCAGAACAACATCGTCGACCCGGAGAACCGCTACAACCAGATTTTCAAGATTCAGGTGGAGCTGCCGGAGGACATCTCCGACAAGGACCGCCAGGGCATTCTGCGCTCCATCGACCGCTGCACGGTGAAGAAGGTGGTGCAGACCGGGCCGGAGTTCGAGATCGAGACGGTGGAGAACCTGGACGAAGACGCCCAGGCGCTGCTGATGGCCGGCATCGACGGCGAGGCGCGCACCTACATCGAGGGCAAGGACCGGCCCCTGGAGGAAACCATCGCCACCATGACCGGGATCCTCGAGGACCTGGGCATGAAGATCGAGATCGCCTCCTGGCGCAATATCGTGCCGCATGTGTGGTCGCTGCACATCCGCGACGCCGCCTCGCCGATGTGCTTCACCAACGGTAAGGGCGCCACCAAGGAGAGCGCGCTGTGCTCGGCGCTGGGCGAGTTTATCGAGCGGCTCAGCTGCAACTTCTTCTACAACGACCAGTACTTCGGCGAGGAGATCGCCAACAGCGCCTTCGTGCATTACCCCAACGAGCAGTGGTTTCAGCCGGGCCCCAACGACGAGCTGCCCGAGGAGATTCTGGATGCCCATTGCCGGGCGATCTTCGATCCCGAGCGCGAACTGGGCGGCTCCAACCTGATCGACACCAATTCCGGCAACGAGGCGCGCGGCATCTGCTCCCTGCCATTTGAGCGCCGCTCCGACGGCGAGACGGTGTGGTTCCCGTCCAATCTGATCGAGAACCTCTACCTGAGCAACGGCATGAGCGCCGGCAACACGCTGCCCGAGGCGCAGGTACAGTGCCTGTCGGAGATCTTCGAGCGCGCGGTGAAGAAGCAGATTATTGAAGAGGAGCTGGCGCTGCCGGACGTGCCGGAAGCGGTGCTGGCGCAGTACCCGAATCTGGTGGAAGGCGTCGAGGCGCTGGAAGCCCAGGGCTTCCCGGTGCTGGTAAAGGACGCCTCCCTGGGCGGCCAGTTCCCGGTGGCCTGCGTGGCGTTGATGAACCCGCGCACTGGCGGCGTGTTCGTGTCGTTCGGGGCGCACCCGAGCCTGGCGGTGGCGCTGGAGCGCAGTCTCACCGAGCTGCTGCAGGGCCGCAGCTTTGAGAATCTGAACGATGTGCCGTTGCCCACCTTCAACAGCCTGGCGGTGAGCGAGCCGAACAACTTCGTGGAGCACTTTATCGACTCCACCGGCGTGGTCTCGTGGCGCTTCTTCAGTGACAACGCCGACTACGATTTCCACGAATGGGATTTTTCCGGCAGCACCGAGCAGGAAGCGGAGAACCTGTTCGGCATCCTCGAGGACCTGGGTAAAGAGGTCTACATGGCCGTGCACGAAGACCTGGGCGCGCCGGTGTGCCGCATCCTGGTGCCGGGCTATTCCGAGGTCTACCCGGTGGAAGATCTGGTGTGGGACAACACCAACAAGGCGCTGGACTACCGCGAGGACATCCTCAATCTACACGTCCTCGACGACGATCAGCTGGCCGATCTGGTGGAGCACCTGGAAGAGAGCCTGATCGACGACTACACCGACATCATTACCCTGATCGGCGTCGAGTTCGACGAGAACACCGTCTGGGGCCAGCTCACCGTGCTGGAGCTGAAGCTGCTGATCAATCTGGCCCTGGGCCAGCACGAGGAAGCCCTGGAGCGCGTGGAAGCCTTCCTGCAGTTCAACGACAACACCGTCGAGCGCAACCTGTTCTACCGCGCCGTCAGCGCGGTGCTGGAAATCATTCTGGACGACGAGCTGGAGCTGGACGACTACCTGAGAAACCTTCGCCGCATGTACGGCGACGACACCATGGACGCCGTGCTCGGCTCGGTGGACGGCAGCGTCCGCTTCCACGGCCTGACGCCCACCAACACACGCCTGGACGGCCTGGAAAAACACCAGCGCCTGATCGAAAGCTACAAGAAGCTGCACGCCGCCCGTGCGGCGAGGGCGGGAATCAATCTGGCTGGCTAATCGGCTTGGTTTGAGCCACTCAGGAAAGGTGTTCGTGGGGCATCATGCGCTTATGCGGAATGCGCACGATGTGCACGGCGCCGCACGTTGCTCGCGCCCCCAGCGACGTTCCGTGTAGCGTGCGATGGCGCGTAAATCCGCTTTGGCCTTCCTGGAAAGCGTAAAGGTGGGCATCAGGTGTCGTCTTCCCGGTCCAGTTCCTCAATAAAGCTGTCGTAATCGTAGTCGGCGACGCCGCTGTTTTCGCCGTCCTGGAGCATTTTCCGGAGGGTGCCGAGGCGGGTCTCCGCGTCCTCGAGCAGGCGCAGCCCCGCTCGCACCACCTCGCTGGTGGAGCTATAGCGTCCGCTGTTCAGTTGCTCCGCGACGAAGGTGTCGAAATGCTCGCCGAGGCTGATGCTGGTGTTCTTTGGCATGGCGCACCTCGAAAGTACCAATAATTGGTACTATTCTGCCCCCGGAGCCCAACCCTGTGCAAGATGGCGAATGCTCGACGAAGTCGGGGCAGGCGCGGCGCCCTGATAACGGTAGGATGAGGATCAAACTGGAGGAAAGACTATGGCAGCGCCCCTGATCCCGATTCTCAAAGCCGTCGCGCCCTACGTGGCCCAGATCGCCACGATCGCGATCCCCGCGTTCACGTCCCGTGGCGCCGAAGCCGGCCAGGCCGACCCGGTGGTGGCCAAGCAGATCCAGGAACTGCAGGAAGCCGCCACCCACAACGCGGAAGCCGTGCAGGTGCTGGCGGACAAACTGCAGCAGGCCCTGGACGGCATGGAAATGGCGGCCAGGGAGTCGGAGGCCCGCTTCGCCAAATATAGGCTCGCCCTTGCCGCCGCGCTGGTGGTCTCCGGCGCGTCCCTGGCGCTGAGCGCGTTCCTGTTGTTCAGCTAGGCCCCGTTAACCCGGACAGGAGAGAACCGTGGATTCCACAACCGAGCATCGCGGCGCTTGCCTCTGCGGCGCGGTCAGCGTTATCGCAAAGCCCAAAAACGATAAGGTGGTGCTCTGTCACTGCAAGATGTGCCGGCAATGGGGCGGCGGCCCCATGTTCGCCGCCGAGTGCGAGCAGGCCGTGACCTTCGAGGGTGAAGAGCACATTGCCAGGTTCCAGTCGTCGTCGTTCGCCGAGCGCGGTTTCTGCAAGCACTGCGGTACCCATCTCTTCTTTCGTTATATCGAAGAGAATCACTATGCACTGCCGGTGGGGCTGCTGGACGACAGTGACGCCTGGACGCTTTCTGGACAGATTTTCATCGACCGGAAACCGTCGTTCTTTTCGTTCGCGGAAGAAACGGAGAATCTCACCGAGGACGAAGTTCTCCACCCGTAAAATAAAATCAGGGCACGCGCGGACTGGAAAACGGCCGGTGCGTGCCCGCGGGGTCACGCCCGCGCCGGCTCCGGCGGCAGGGTGCCGCCCGGGAACGCCAGGCGCAGGTTCTTCAGCCAGGTGGTGCCGAACTGCCGCCACAGGGGCGCGGAGTTGTACGGCAGGCCGTAGCGGTCGGCCAGCGCTTTGACGCGCGGCGCCACTTCCGGATAACGGTTGCTGCACATATCCGGGAACAGGTGATGCTCGATCTGATGGCTCAGGTTGCCGGACATCACATGGAACAGCGGGCCGCCGGTGATGTTGGCGGAGCCGAGCAGCTGGCGGATGTACCACTGGCCGCGGGATTCGCCTTCCACCTGTTCCTCGGTGAAGTTGTAGACGTCGGCGGGGAAGTGCCCGCAGAAAATAATCACGAACGCCCAGATGTTACGGATGATGTTGGCGACGAAGTTGGCGCCGGCCACCAGCAGGAACACGGTGAGCGGGGATTCCGGCACGAAGAAGGAGATCGGGATCGACACCAGCGCGGCCAGGCCCGGCCACATGATGTAGTCCTTGCGCACCTGGCCCCAGATCTTGCGGCCGATGTGTTTCATCAGCGGCAGGATTTCCTTGGGTTTTTTCTTGCCTTCGCCCACGTCGATGATCGCCTGCTCGTGCAGGGCCACGCCTTCCTCGAACAGCAGCATCAGCATCACGAAGTACACCGGCTGCAGCAGGTAGGCGGGCTTCCAGGGCTGCAGCGGCGTCACGCGCATGATGCCGTAGCCCACGTCCAGGTCTTTCTCGAGCACGTTGGTCCAGGTGTGGTGCACCACATTGTGCGAGTGCATCCAGCGGTCGGACGGGCTCATGGTGTCCCACTCCCAGGTGTTGGACTGGATCTCCGGGTCCTTCATCCAGTCCCACTGGGCGTGCAGCACGTTGTGGGCGATTTCCATGTTTTCCAGAATCTTCGCCAGGCCCAGCAGGATCACACCCAGCGCCATCACGATCAGCGTGGTGCCCCAGCCGGCCAGCGCGTGCGGCCAGGCGGGCAGCAGGAACAGGCTGGCGTAGATGGTGAGCCGGCCGAACAGGGCCATGCTGCGCTGAATGCGGATCAGCCGCAGAATATAGAGCCGGTCTTTCTCACCCCGGGATTCCAGGGTCTCGTAATAGATGGCGTCCATCTCGCGGCCGAATTCGTCGATTTGTTCTTCCGTGAGATCCACGGGTAAACCCTGTCGCTTACTCATCATGACCTCCTAGATGTCCAGTTCGCAGTCGCCGGCGGTGGCGCACACACAGACTTGCACGATGGCACCGGGCTCGTTGATGTATTCGCCGCTGCGCAGGTCGCGCACGCAGCCGGATTTCAAGGTGGTGTTGCAGGTGTGGCAGATGCCCATGCGGCAGCCGTGGGGCGGGTTGAGCCCGGCGTCCTCGGCGATGCGCAGCAGGTTGGTCTGGCCGTCCGCGTCCACGTCCAGCTCGCTCTGCGCGAAGCGCACGTTGCCGCCCACCGCGTCGTCGGGGATCGGCGCCAGCTCAGCGCGGAACCGTTCGATGTGCAGGCGGTTGGAAAGGCCGGCCTCTTCCCAGACTTCTTCCAGGGCGGCCAGCAGCCCCGGCGGCCCGCAGGCGTAGCAGTCCCGTTCGCGCCAGTCCGGGCAGACCTGCTCCAGCTTTTCGCGACTGAAGTAGGCGGCGTTGTCGTCTTCCTTCTGCGTGTGCACTTCGTGCAGGTGGTAGTGGCGGTGCTGCGCGTTCAACTTGCGCAGCTCCTTGCCGAAAATGGTGTCGAACTCGTGCGGCGCGTAATGAATGTGCACCGTGTCCGGCAGGCGCTGCTGCTCGATCAGGCTGTGCAGCATGCTTCTGGCCGGCGTGATACCGCTGCCCGCGGTGATGAACAGCGGCTGAATCGGCGAGGCGTCCGGCAGGTAGAAATCGCCCTGGGGCAGGCCCACCGGAATAAAGTCGCCGACCTTCAGGTTGCGCACGATATGGTGCGACAGGCGGCCGCCGTCGATCTTCTTGACGGTGATGGTGAAGCGGCCGTCGTCCCGCTCCGGCGGCGACGAGATCGTGTAGGTGCGGGTGTAGTGCCGGCCGTCCACTGGGATGCCCACGCGTATGTGCTGGCCGGGGCGGTGCAGCCGCCAATTGGCGCCGGGCTGCAGCGTGATGGTGCGGCAGTCCTTGGTCTCGTCCCACACGTCCACCACCCGCGCGTGCATACGGTGGGTGGTCCACAGCGGGTTCACCAGCTCCACGTAATGGGAGGTACGCAGCGGGAAGGCGAACATGTCGGTGATCGCCGCCAGCCTGTTCAGCCAGCCTTTCCGTGGTTTCGGGTCCTGCGCCTGGGTCATGGCCTGGGCTCCTGTATTCACTCGTTATTATGCTGTTTGTGTACAGGTGTTCACGTTACCTCAGGTTGGCGTGGTTTGGGAAGAGGGCAATTTTGTGCAAATGTTGAGCGGTTCCCCCTATAGCCGATAACAGCACGGTTTTGCCGGCGATGCCAGGAAAGGGCGGGCTGCCTATAAGGACGTGGCCCAGGCCGCGACATAAAGCCCCAGGCCGAACACCGCGTGAGTAAGCAGGCTTTGCAGGCGCGCGGCGTTGGGCCTGGGGGTTCTCGAGGCGGCGATGCCGGCGCCCATGCCGGGCTGCATCAGAAAGAACGGCGCGGCCACCGTGCCGATGCCCACCGCCAGGGCCGGGCCGAGGGTGGGGCGCGCCGCCCATTCGGCGCCGCCTAACCCGATCAACAGCCCGGCGAAGACGATGCCGATGCCGTAATGCGCGCTCCAGCCGATCAGGCGCTCGCCCGGCATCTTCGGCGCGTCGGCGATGTTGTCGTGCCGGAAGCGGCCGTGCGGCATGTGCGCGATCCAGCGGCCGACCAGGCCGTAGTCGAGCCCCTTGCCGCCGAACACTCTTTTGCGCAGCCAGCCCCACAGGTCCATGATGGCGGTGGCTCCCACGCCGATAAAAAATATAATCGCTAATAGAGTCATGGCGTCTTCCAGTCGGTGTCTTCGTTGGGCGATGAAGACAGCTTGCTACTTAAAGTCGACTTGAGGTCAAGGGCTATGGATATTTCCGAGGTGGTGCGCCGTTCCGGCCTGCCGGCGTCCACATTGCGTTTCTATGAACAGAAGGGGTTGATCGCCTCCGTGGGCCGGCGTGGCCTGCACCGGGTGTTCGCCGCCGGCGTGCTGGAGCAGCTTTCGTTGATTGCGCTGGGCCGCGCGGCCGGCTTCTCCCTGAATGAAATCGCCGCCATGTTCGGTGCCGACGGGCGCCCCCGGATCGAACGGCAACAGTTACTCGAGAAAGCCGACGAGCTGGATCAATCGATCAAACAACTGACCGCCATGCGGGACGGACTGCGCCACGCGGCGGCCTGTTCCGCGCCCAGCCATCTGGAGTGCCCCAGGTTCCGTCGTTTGATGGGGCTGGCGGGTGCCGGCGTGATCGGCGAACGACGAAACGGAGCCTCTGGGAAAAAGTAGACGCCCGAATGTCGAAGCCGGGACAGGGGGTTCGACCAGTTCCCGACGCCCGTTGCAGGGCCCCTTTCGATTGCCAGACAGGAACCGAACCATGTCCCGAATGATTTTCGTCAATCTGCCCGTCGCCGATCTCGCCGCGTCCATGGCGTTCTATCAGGCGCTGGGGTTCGAGAATAACCCGCAGTTCACCGACGACACCGCCGCCTGCATGGTGTGGAGTGACAGCATTTTTGTAATGCTGCTCACCCATGAGAAGTGGCGCACCTTCACCGACCGGCCGATCCCGCCGGCCACCGCCAGTGAAGTGTTGCTGGCCCTCAGCTGCGATGACCGCGACATGGTGGATCGGCTCAATGAAAAAGCGGACGCGAGCGGCGGCACGGCGGACATCAATGCGATCCAGGATCTGGGTTTCATGTATAACCGCAGCCTGGCGGACCTGGACGGCCACGTCTGGGAAATGTTCTGGATGGACCCGACAGCGGTGCCGGCGGACGACACCACGGGCCAGGGCTAACCCGCTCGCTGCGGCGATCCGGGCTAACGCTGCACTTTGAACACGCCGGTGGCGCGGGTGCTGTCTTCCAGATGCGGCAGGCAGCTCAGGCCCATGGCGTTGTCGCACAGGGCGGATAACAGGCCGCCGTGGATGAAGCCGCGGCTGTTGGCGTGGGCGTCCCGGGCGTGCAGGCCCAGGCTGATGCCGTTGTCGTGGGGGCGGTGATAGATCGGTTCCCAGGGGGCGGTGAAGCCGCTTTTCCGGGTGTGTGGCTGAAAGCCCTCGGGCACGTGGGTCATGGCGATGCTCCGTAATATCAATATAGACCAGTCTATATAATAGCGCTCCCCGGTCAATGCCGGCACGGGTTATGATCCAGGTCGTGCCTCGCCCCCCCCCCAAAAACCTGACCACTGGAAAGCCCCATGACCCGCAGCCCTTGCCTGATCCACCGCATCCAACCGGACGACATCGCCCTGATGGCGGGCCTGATGGACGTGTTTGGCGAGGCCTTTGAGGACCGCGAGACCTACGGCGCCCGTCGGCCTGACGAAGCCTACTGGCGCTCACTGCTCGGCGGTGATTCGTTCATCGCGCTGGCGGCCCTGGACGGTGACCGGGTGGTGGGCGGTCTGGCCGCCTACGAGCTGAAGAAATTCGAACAGCGGCGCAGCGAGATCTATATCTATGATCTGGCCGTGGCCGAGACCCACCGGCGGCGGGGCATCGCCAGCGCGCTGATCGAGGCACTGAAAAAGATTGGGCGGGAGCGCGGCGCCTGGGTGATTTTCGTGCAGGCGGACCACGGCGATGACCCGGCCATCGCGCTGTACACCGGGCTTGGTGTGCGCGAGGACGTGCTGCATTTCGACATTGAGGTGTAGGCGAGTGGCCGTTCAGACGGTGTCTTGGAGCGCGTCGATCAGCGCCGCGATCTCCTCGCAGGCGTCGTGGATCGGCGCCGGGTCGCGGGCCACCCGCGCCTGGATCAGGGCGCCTTCCAGGGCGGAGATGGCCAACGACGCGAGGCGTTGGGCTTGGGCGCCGTCCGCGTTATCAGGGTCGATCAGGGTGGCGAGGGTCCGGCGCCAGGCGGCGTAGGCTTCCCGGGCGGCTGCCGTGATCGGCTCGGACTGGGGCGTCACCTCCAGCACGGTGGTGGCCAGCGGGCAGCCGTCCCGGTAGTCGGAATCCTTCAGCCAGCCGGCCAGGAGCGCCCCGTAGGCGCGCAGCGCGGCGGCGGGCGTGCGGTGGTCCCGCTGCAGGGTTTGCAGGGTGTCGGTAACCCGGTCACCGGCGTAGCGGACGGCTTCCGCGCCCAGCGCTTCCTTGCCGCCGGGGAAATAGTGGTAGAACGAGCCCTTGGGGGCCGCGGCGAGGCCCAGGATGTCATTGATGCCGGTGGCCGCGTAGCCGCGCTGGCGGAACAGCTCGGCGGCGGCGCGCACCAGGCGGTCGCGGTGTTTGGGGCGGGCTCCCATGGAAGGCGGCTCCGGATTGGACATTCAGTGGACCAGTCTAGATGGAAATTCCCGGCGCTGCATGACCCTTCTTTCACGCGGACACTACCCTTAGTAACAAAAGCTATCAGGGTATTTGTCAGGCTGTATTGGCAGGGTGGGGGTGGAAGGTAATACAAGTAAGGTAGTAATGGCGGCCTGACGGCAACCCCGAGCGATGACGGCGCGACTCAGCGCGATGATAAAGCAAGGAGAACGATCATGTCCGATAGCGAATGTCCCTTCCATAACAACAATGTCGCGGGCGGCGGCGTCACCAACCGGGATTGGTGGCCCAATCAGCTGCGGCTGGACATCCTGCATCAGCATTCGTCCATGTCCAATCCGATGGACGAGGACTTTGATTACGCGGAAGCCTTCAAAAGCCTGGATCTGGCGGCGCTGAAAAAAGACCTTACTGATCTGATGACCGACACCCAGGATTGGTGGCCGGCGGACTTCGGCCATTACGGCCCGATGTTTATCCGCATGGCCTGGCACAGCGCCGGCACCTACCGCATCGGCGACGGCCGCGGTGGCGCCGGCACCGGCACGCAGCGGTTCGCGCCGCTCAACAGCTGGCCGGACAACGTCAATTTGGACAAGGCCCGCCGCCTGCTGTGGCCGATCAAGAAAAAGTACGGCAATAAAATTTCCTGGGCCGATCTGATCGTGCTCACCGGTAACGTGGCGCTGGAATCCATGGGCTTCAAGACCTTCGGTTTCGCCGGCGGCCGCGAGGACCTCTACGAACCCGAGGACGACATCTACTGGGGCGTGGAAGATTCCTGGCTGGACGACAAGCGTTACTCCGGCGACCGCGAGCTGGAAAACCCGCTGGCGGCGGTGCAGATGGGTTTGATCTACGTGAACCCGGAAGGCCCCAACGGCGAGCCGGATCCGCTGAAAGCGGCCCACGACATCCGCGAAACCTTCGGCCGCATGGCGATGAACGACGAAGAGACCGTGGCGCTGATCGCCGGTGGCCACACCTTCGGTAAAACCCACGGCGCGGGCGACCCGGAACTGGTGGGCCCGGAGCCGGAAGCGGCGCCGATTGAAATGATGGGCCTGGGCTGGAAGAGCAGCCACGGCTCCGGCTTCGGCGACGACACCATCGGTGGCGGCCCGGAAGTGACCTGGACGCAGAAGCCCACCCAGTGGTCCAACCTGTTCTTCGACAACCTGTTCAAGCACGAATGGGAACTGGAAAAGAGCCCGGCCGGTGCCCAGCAGTGGGTGGCGAAGGACGCGGAAGCGGACATTCCCTACGCCCAGGACAAAACCAAGAAGCGTAAGCCGACCATGCTGACCACCGACCTGTCGCTGCGTTTCGATCCGGAGTACGGCAAGATTTCCCGCCGCTTCTATGAAAACCCGGAAGAGTTCGCCGACGCCTTTGCCCGCGCCTGGTACAAGCTCACCCACCGGGACATGGGCCCGATTGAACGTTACCTGGGCCCGGAAGTGCCGCAGGAAGAACTGATCTGGCAGGACCCGGTGCCCAAGGTCGATCATCCGCTGATCGACAACAAGGACATCGCCAGCCTCAAGGGCAAGATCGTGGATTCCGGCCTCAGCATTCCCGACATGGTGAAAGTGGCCTGGGCGTCCGCCTCCACCTACCGCGGTTCCGACATGCGCGGTGGCGCCAACGGGGCCCGTCTGCGTCTTGAGCCGCAGAAAAACTGGGAAGTGAACGAGCCGCAGCAGCTGGACAAGATTCTGAAGACCCTGGAGGGCATTCAGAGCGAGTTCAACAACGCCCAGTCCGGTGGCAAGAAAGTATCGCTGGCGGATCTGATCGTGCTGGCCGGTTGCGCCGGCGTGGAGAAAGCGGCCGCCAACGGTGGCCACGACGTCACCGTGCCGTTCACCCCGGGCCGCACGGACGCCTCGCTGGAGCAGACCGACGTGGATTCCTTTGAATACCTGGAACCCTTCGTGGACGGCTTCCGCAACTACCGCAAGGAAAAGTATTCCCTGCCCGCGGAACATCTGCTCATCGACCGTGCCCAGCTGCTCACTCTTACCGCGCCGGAAATGACCGTGCTGGTGGGCGGCATGCGCGCCATGAACGCCAACTTCGACGGTTCCAAACACGGTGTCTTCACCGACCGCCCGGAAGCGCTCAGCAATGACTTCTTCAAGGTGGTGGTGGACATGGGCATCGCCTGGGCGCCGCAGCCCGAGGACGATGACTACCTGTTCGAAGGCCGTGACCGCAGCAGCGGTGAGTTGAAGTGGACCGGCACCCGGCTGGATCTGGTGTTTGGCGCCAACTCCCAGCTGCGCGCGCTTTCCGAAGTCTACGGCGCGGACGACGCGGAGAAGAAGTTCGTCAAGGACTTCGTCGCCGCCTGGGACAAGGTAATGAACCTGGGCCGCTTCGACCTGGACTGATCGAAGCGCTGTTATACCGCAACCTGAGGGGCACGCCTGGCGTGCCCCTTTTGTTTTTGTAAGGAAGGTATCAGGCTGGAACCGCCTTACAATCAATGGGTCTATTCAGAAAAGGTTCCATTCAGCCAGAGGGGGAAGGTATGCCGATACAGGATTCCAACGACCGCTACGGCACGGTGAGCCGGGTATTGCACTGGGGCATGGCGTTGCTTCTGGTGTGGCAGTTTCTCAGCGCCGGCGCCCACGCGCTGCTGTCCGACACCGCCGTGGAAGAATTTTTCTGGGGCACCCACAAGCCGCTGGGTTTCCTGCTGTTTGTACTGATCATCCTGCGTGCCCTGTGGGCGCTGATCAATCTGTCCCGGCGCCCGCCGTCAGTGAGCCTTGCCGCCAGGTTGGGGCACCTGGCGTTCTACGCGCTGTTGCTGGGCATTCCCGCCTTCGCCCTGCTGCGCCAGTACGGCGGCGGCAAGCCGTTCGAGCCGTTCGGCATTCCGCTGATGGGCGGTCTCGGCGGCGAGGAAATCGAGTGGATGCAGGTGCCCGCCAATCTGTTCCATGGCTGGGCCGGCTGGTTGTTGCTGCTGATGATCGTGGGGCACATTGTCATGGTGGCGCGCCATCGCAAGGCGGCGGATCAGACCGACGTGCTGCCGCGCATGTGGGGGTGACGGATTATGAGCCTGGACTATGCGGCGATGCTGCGCGTGGCGCTGGACGAAGCGCGGCAGGGGCTTGAGGAAGGCGGCATCCCGATTGGCGCCGCCCTGTTCCGTGCCGACGGCACCCTGCTGGGCGCCGGCCATAACCGCCGTGTGCAGGAGAACGACCCGTCCGTGCACGCGGAAACCGACGCCTTTCGCAAAGCGGGCAGACAGCCCAACTACCGGGATACGATCATGGTCACCACCCTGGCGCCGTGCTGGTACTGCAGCGGCCTGGTGCGCCAGTTCAAGATCGGCACCGTGGTGGTGGGGGAGTCGCGCACCTTCTCCGGCGGCGTGCAGTGGCTGCGTGATAACGGGGTCACGGTGATCGACCTGGATGATCCGGAAGGCGCGGCGTTAATGGAAAATTTTATCCGCGACCATCCGGCTCTTTGGAACGAAGATATCGGTGAAGCCTAGCGGCGGCCTCTACCGGTACTTGCGGTTGAGCTTGCGCATGCCACCGATCCAGCGATCGTAGTTTTCGGTTTTGTTGCGCATGTATTGCAGTACTTCCTTGTGCGGCAGCACCAGGAAGGTTTCCTGCTCAATGGCTTCCAGGCAGGCCTGGGCCACCGGCTCCGGGTCCATCATGCCGTCCACGCTGGCCACGTGGTCTTCCTTACCTTTGGTCATGTTGGTGCGCACCGCCTGCGGGCACAGCACCGATACCTTGATGCCGTCGTCGCCGTAGGTGAGCGCGATCCATTCCGCCAGGCCCACGGCGGCGTGCTTGGTGACCGCGTAGGGCGCCGAGCCGATCTGTGACAGCAGGCCGGCGGCGGAAGCGGTATTGAGAAAATAACCGCCGCCGCGCTCGATCATCTTCGGCGCCAAATGGCGCGCCGCGTAGATGTGCGCCATCACGTTGATGTCCCAGATCTTCTGCCACTGGTCGTTGGCCACTTCCGGGCCGCCGGGCACGGAAATGCCGGCGTTGGAGCAGAACAGATCAATCGGGCCCACGTCTTTTTCGGTGTCGTCGATCAGCGCCTTGATGTCGCCTTCGTTGGAGACGTCCACCTTGCGGCCAATGCCGTCGACCATCTTGGCGGTGGCTTCCGCGCCATCACCGTCCAGATCCACGCAAATAATCTTCTTCGCACCGGCCTTGGCGAAAACCTGCGCCAGCGCGCGACCAATGCCCCCGGCCGCGCCGGTGACCACCACAATTTTATCTTTGAGTTCCATAAACCTTCTCCTTACATCAGCTCCACATAAAGGAGCCGCCGCAGACGGTGAGCGCCTGGCCGGTCATGTAGCGGCTGGCGTCGGAGCCGAGGAACACGGCCAGGCCTTCGAAGTCGTCCGCTTCGCCCAGGCGGCGCAGCGGAATCTGCGAGTTGGCGCGCTTCACCGCTTCCGGGTTGTCCCACAGCGCCTTGGCGAAATCAGTGCGCACCAGGCCCGGGCAGATGGCGTTGGCGCGGATGCCCTTGGGCCCGTATTCCAGCGCCAGGTTGCGCACCAGGCCGATCAGCGCCAGCTTGGAGGTGCCGTACACGCCCAGGGTGTCGGACGGCTTAAAGGCGCCGACGCTGGCGGTGAACATCATCGAGCCGTTGCCTTTCTCGATCATGTCCGGCGCCACCAGGCGCGCCAGCCACAGGTTGGCTTGCACGTTCACCTGCATGGTTTTTTCGTAGGCGTCGTCGGGGATCTCGGAGATCGGCCCGTAGTGCACATTGACGCCGGCGTTGCCGACCAGAATGTCCACCGGCCCGGCGAGCTGGTGGGTTTTCTCCACCAGCGTCTCCAGTTCCTGTTTGCGGCCGGCGTTGGCGGCCACCCCGTGCACGCGCTCGGCGCCCACCGCCTGGTTGATCTCGGCGGCGGTCTCATCGAGCGTTTCCTGGGTGCGCGCGGAGATCACCACCGTGGCACCATGCGCGGCCAGGGCGTGGGCCATCGCTTTGCCCATGCCCTTGGAGGCGCCGGTCATCAGCGCCACCTTGCCGGTCAGATCGAACAGCTTGGTTTCTACCATGGCGTTACGCTCCGGTCTGGTTGTAGCGGTTCACTTCGTTGCGGGCGACCACGTTGTGGTGCACTTCGTCCGGACCGTCGGCGAGGCGCAGGGTGCGCTGCTGCATGTACATCTCGGACAGCGGCGACCACTGGCTGACACCGGTGGCGCCGTGGATCTGGATCGCCTGGTCGATGATCTGGCAGCACTTCTCCGGCACCATCGCTTTCGCCATGGACACCCAGATGCGCGCTTCCTTGTTGCCCATCACGTCCATCGCCTTGGCGGCCTTAAGGACGATCATGCGCATCGCTTCGATCTCGATGCGGGCACGGGACACGGTCTCCATGTTCTTGCCCAGGTTGATGATCTGCTTGCCGAACGCTTCGCGGTTCATGCCGCGCTCGAGAATCAGGTCCAGGGCTTTTTCGGCGGAACCGATGGAACGCATGCAGTGGTGGATGCGGCCCGGGCCGAGGCGCAGCTGGGAAATCTCGAAGCCGCGGCCTTCGCCCCAAAGAATGTTTTCTTTCGGCACGCGCACGTTGTCCAGCTTGATGTGCATGTGGCCGTGGGGCGCGTGGTCGTGGCCGAACACGCGCATCGGGCCGAGCACGTGCACGCCGGGGGCGTCCATGGGCACCAGAATCTGCGACTGCTGACGGAAGGTGGGGGCGTCCGGGCTGGTTTTGACCATGCAGATCATGATCTTGCAGCGCGGGTCGCCGGCGCCGGAAATGTAGTATTTCTCGCCGTTGATCACCCAGTCGTCGCCGTCCAGCACGGCGCTGGTTTCAATGTTGCGGGCGTCGGAGGAGGCCACCTGCGGTTCGGTCATGCCGAAGCAGGAACGGATCTCGCCGGCCAGCAGCGGCTTCAGCCACTTCTCTTTCTGCTCGGGGGTGCCGACGCGCTCCAGCACTTCCATGTTGCCGGTGTCCGGCGCGGAGCAGTTCAGGGTCTGGGACGCCAGCGGGTTCTTGCCCAGCTCGAAGGCGATGTAGGCGTAGTCCAGGTTGGACAGGCCTTCGCCGGTTTCCGCGTTGGGCAGGAAGAAGTTCCACAGGCCGGCTTCGCGGGCCTTGTTCTTGGCGGTTTCCAGAAGCTCCAGCTGGCCGGGGGCGTAGCTGAAACGCTCCGCGCGGCCTTCGCCCAGACGGTGGAATTCCTCGGTGATCGGGTCCACGTTCTCGCGGATGTGCTTGGCCAGGGCGTCCAGCAGCGGGCGCGCGTCTTCGGACATGGCCAGGTTGTTCAGATCGGTATCGTTACCCATGGGTGTTTACTCCTCGTTGATGGGGGCGCCCGCCTCGGTGTCGGCGGCCAGGCATTGTGCGCGCAGGGCGCGGCGGTCGGTTTTGTCGGTGCCGCCCCGGGGCAGCGGGTCGCTGCGCAGCCAGATGCGGTCGGGAATCTTGAAACGGGCCAGATGGTCGGCCAGGAACGCTTGCAGCCCGGCTTCGTCAACGCGGGCGCCGGGCTTGAGCTGCACGCCGGCGCCGACGATCTCGCCCAGGCGCGGGTCGGGAATCGGGAACACGCCGGCTTCGGCCACCTCCGGGTGGCGGTGCAGGGCGCCTTCCACTTCCAGGCAGGCGATGTTCTCGCCGCCCCGGATGATGATGCTCTTCTTGCGGTCGACGATGTAGATCAGGCCTTCCTCGTCGATGCGCGCCAGGTCGCCGGTGTACAGCCAGCCGTCGCGCACGGTGTCGGCGGTGGCTTCGGGCTGGTTCAGATAGCAGCGCATATTGGCGGCGCTTTTCACGGTCAGCTCGCCGATCTCGCCGGTGGGCACCTCAACGCCGTCGCCGTCGACGATGCGCATTGCCTGCAGCGGCGGCGTCGGCCGGCCGGCGGCTTCCGGGTGGGCCACATAGTCGGGGCCGCCGATCAGAATGCCCAGGGCGTTGGTTTCGGTCATGCCCCAGCCGGAGGCGATGGCGGCGGCGGGGAAGGCTTCGGCGAGCTGGCCCACCTGGGCGGCGGGCCGCTTGGCACCGCCGCCTCCGATCGCTTCCAGGGTGTCCAGGCTTTCGCCCAGGGCGCGGGCGGTATCCATCAATTCGGCGGACTGGGTGGGCACGCCGGTGAAGCGGGTGATGCGCTCGCGCTTGATCAGGCGCACCGCCTCTTGTGGGTCCCACTTGTACATCAGGGTCAGGGTGGCGCCGCTGGCCAGGCCCTGCAGGAAATTCGACTGCAAGGCGGTGACGTGGAACAGCGGCGTCACCACCAGAAACGAGGGTGGCTGAACCTGATCCGGCTCCGGCAGGGGCGGCGGCGGGTCCGCCACCAGCGGTGCCATCAACCGCGCCATGATCCAGGAGTACACCGCCGAGATCGCGCCGCGATGGGTGAGCACCACGCCCTTGGGGTTGCCGGTGGACCCGGAGGAGTACAGCACGGCGAAGTCGTCGTCCGGGGCGATGGTCACATCCGGCCAGCGGTCGTCGCGGCCGCCGTCGCGCAGTTGTTCATAGCGCGGCCGGCCGGGCAGGGCTTCGGCGTCGCGCACGGCGATCAGCGCCAGGCCGTTGTCGGCGGCCAGCCTCTCGATGCGCTGGTGGCGCGGGCCGTCGGCGAACACCACCCGGGCGCCGCAGTCCGTCAGGCCGTAGGCCAGTTCCTGCTCCGACCACCAGGCGTTCATCGGCACCGCCACCGCGCCCAGCGCGGCCACCGCCAGAATCAGGATCGGCAGCTCCGGGTAGTTGCGCATGGCGATCGCCACCGGGTCGCCCTGGCGCACGCCCAGGTCGTCGGCCAGGGCGTTGGCGACGCGCCGCACCTCCCGGCACAGCTCGGCGTGGCGCCAGCGTTCGTCCTGGTAGACCAGGGCGTCGCGGTCCCCATAAGCGGGGGCGGCGTCTTCCAGCAGCACGCGCAGGTGTGCCGGGGCATTGGCGAATACCGGATAGCGGACTCCGCCGATCACCGCCTCGGTGAGCGCGAAGCGGGGATCGCTGGCGGCGATATGCGCCTGGGCGTCTTCGGGCGTCAATTGTTCTCCTTATGCACGGCGAGCGCCGTGGGCTGGCTGACACTTGTCAGGAATCAAGCTAAGGCGGATGGTGGCGGCAAGTCAAGCGCCGTTGACCGACGGGTCACACCGGAATCAGGAATAATGGAATGCTATTTCGACGGGTAAGCGTCTGAATTAATTGGGCTTTTCGCCCAGCTGGTCGACCATGGCGCGGACCGCCGCGGCCACCGTCTTGAGGATCACGGTGTCGTCGATGTCGCGGTTCAGCCAGTCGCGCATGGGCGCGAACGCGGCCAGGAAGACGATCATGTTGGCCACCACTTCGGCGCGCGGGTCGTCCTCGGGCAGACCGGTGCGTTCGCGCAGCTGGTCGGCTAAGGCATTGAGCACCGTCTCGTCGCGGGCGCGCATGGTCTTGCGGTCTTCGTCGCGGAGGTGGGGAATGGAGCGGTAGATCAGCAGGGTGCCCTGGCGCTTCTTGGTCCAGACGTCCTGGAAGAACGCCGCTACCTGATCCTCGAACGGCACGTCCGGGTCGCGCTCCAGACGCTCCGCCAGGGTCGGCACGTCCTGGGCGAACCACAGTTTGTTGAGCAGCCGGCGCAGGATGTCGTTTTTGTTGGCGATGTAATCGTAGATGCTCGCCTGGTTGACGCCGGAGCGCGCGCAGATGTCGCGGATGGTGGTGGCGTCGAAGCCCTTTTCCAGAAACAAGGACAGGGCCGCGTCGCAGATCTGGTTGCGGCGCGTCTCGGTGAGCGCGCTGTCCTGCACGCCGTCCACTGTGGCTTCCACCAGTTGCTGCTCGCTGTCGAGGGCGGTTTTATCGTTGTGTTCAGGTTCCGCCGGCAAGCGTCTTCTCCACAATCAGGTCGGTCCGGGAAGGTCGCTCGGACGTTAGCACAGTTGTTTCAGGGGCGGAAGAAAGCGGCCGGCGGCGCGCTTCGAGCGGCGCCAGGATCGGGCAAGGATCGGCGGGTTATGGAGCATCACGCGGCTATCTTGCCGCCGTCTTGAGCGTTATCTTGTCATTCTTTGCCCCTGAACCCGGGTATTACTTCGTTTGTCTGATCGAGAGAGTAGTTATGAGCGACGACACCTACACGCCTCCGAAAGTCTGGAAATGGGACGCGGAAAGCGGCGGCAAATTCGCCAGCATCAACCGGCCCATCGCCGGCCCCACCCATGACAAAGACCTGCCGGTGGGCAAGCATCCTCTGCAGCTGTATTCCCTGGCCACGCCCAACGGCGTCAAGGTGACGGTGCTGCTGGAAGAGCTTCTGGAAAAGGGCTTCGAAGGCGCGGAGTACGACGCCTGGTTGATCCGCATCACCGAGGGCGAGCAGTTCGGCAGCGGGTTCGTGGACATCAACCCCAACTCCAAGATCCCGGCCCTGGTGGATCAGAGCCAGGACCCGTCGGTGCGCGTGTTCGAGTCCGGCGCCATCCTGCTCTACCTGGCGGAAAAGTTCGGCGCCTTCCTGCCCACTGATCCGGCCAAGCGCACCGAATGTCTCAACTGGCTGTTCTGGCAGATGGGCGCGGTGCCGTTCCTGGGCGGCGGCTTCGGTCACTTCTACGCCTACGCCCCGGAGAAATACGAATACCCGATCAACCGCTACACCATGGAAGTGAAGCGCCAGCTGGACGTGCTCGACCGCCGCCTGGCGGACAACCGCTTCCTGTCCGGCGACGACTACACCATCGCCGACATGGCGGTCTGGCCCTGGTACGGCGCCCTGGTCACTAACAAGGTGTACGAAGCCGCCGAATTCCTGGAAGCGCACACCTACAAGAACGTGCTGCGCTGGGAAGCGGAGATCGCCGAGCGCCCCGCCGTGCAGCGCGGCCGCATGGTCAACCGCGCCTGGGGCGAGCCCAGCGAACAGCTGCGCGAGCGCCACGACGCCAGCGACTTCCAGCTGCGCACCCAGGACAAGCTGGAAGACTCATAGCCGCGACACTGGTGTGAGCGGACCCTTGTGGTGGCGGCCTTTGTGGGAGCGGGCCCCGCCCGCGAAAGGGAGCGAAGCTCCCGGCCAAGGTTGCCCCGCTGGATTCCAGAGGCTTTTTAACAGCGCCATAAACGGCGTCTCTGGGATCCTGCCGGCAAGCGTTGCTTGCCTTTCGCGGGCTGGGCCCGCTCGCACAAGGTGGTCCCTTTCGCAGCGGGTCCCGCTCCAAATGACTTGCCAAAAACCCGTGCTTACGAAGATCGTTTTGTGGCGGGGATTTTCTCCAACACCATCAGGTCATCCAGGTAGGTGACCAGATGCTCCAGGTATTCCGGCGACACTTCCTGCAGCGCGGCCAGCGCGCGGGCCACCTGCCGGTGGGCGTTGAGCGGGCCGGCGTCGTCGGGCACGTGGGTGATGGCGTGCTGGATGCGCGCGGCCAACTGCTGTCGGGCCTGGGCCTCGCGGATCGGCGCCAGCGCTTTCAGCTCCATGGGCGCTTCGCCATCGCCACGCAGTCGGGTCAGCAACGTGGCCAGCGGGGATTCGTACCGCGGCGTAGCGGGATCGCCCTGGCTTTCATCGTCGTCGGCGTCCGCGCGGGCCCGGTAGTCCGCGAGTGCCTGTTCCAGTTTTTCCTGATGTTTTTGCGACGGCGCGCGCCGGCTTTCGGCCAGGCGCGTGGCGAAGCTCTCCAGATAGGTGAAACGCACCGGGTCGCGGTGGTGGGCGCCGGTCTGGCGCAGGGCTTCCAGTTGCGCCAGCACCTCACTCATCGAGTTGCCCGGTCTGTTCCGGCTCGCCGGCGGTGGCGTCGGCGCGCGGCACGGTGGTGATCTCCACGCGCCGGTTTTTGGCGCGGGCGGCGTCGTCCACGTTGGCGGTCACCGGCTGGTTGTCGCCGAAGGCGGCGGCGAAAATGCGCGCCTCCGGCAGGCCCTGATCGATCAGGGTGCGGGTCACCGTGAGCGCGCGCTGGGCGGACAGGCCCCAGTTGTCCGCGTAGCGCGGGTTGCCCTGCTGGATCGGCAGGTCGTCGGTGAAGCCGCTCACCATCAGCAGCTCGTCGTGTTGCGCCAGGTAGGTTTGCAGCGGTTCCACCAGGCTCTCCAGCAGCGCACGGCCCTCCGGCTGCAGGCGGTCCGCGTTGAGCGCGAACAGCACGCTGCCGTTGATGCCGATGCGGCCGTTCTGGAACGAGATGCGGCCGCTGGCGAGCGGGTCGGCGAGCGCCTCTTCCAACGCCTGGCGTCGTTGCTGCTCGGCCTGCAGTTTGGCGCGTTCCTGCTCCAGCGACTGGCTCAGTTCCAGCTGAATGCCGATCACCCACACCAGCAGCAGCACGAAGATGCCCACCAGCGCCGCCATCAGGTCCGAGAAGATCGCCCACACCGGGGTGGACTGAGCGCCGTCCTGGCCGTCGTGAAGCTCGTCCATCAGCGCGCCTCGCCGGCTTTGAGGGCGGCCAGGGCGTCGATCACTTCCTTTTGCGAACTCAGGCTGAGATCGATCACCTCGCGGGCCTGCTCCACGTAGTAGGCCAGCTGCTCGTCGCTGCGCGCGGCGGACTGTTCCAGGGACGTCTCGATGCGTCTGAGGTTATCCAGCAGCTTGCCGTTGGACTCGCTGAACAGGTTCACCGCGGTGCCGAAGGCGTCGCCCAGGCTGGCCACCTCGTGGGCCCCGCCGGTGATGTCGGCGGCGGCCTCGTCCAGGCGGGCGGTCTGCGCGTCCACCTGGCCGGCGAAGGTATCGCTGACCTCCTTGAGTACGCCGCCGGCGTCGCGGATCAGCGTTTCCACCGCGTCGCGCTGCACGCCGGCCGCCTGCTGCTGGGCGGTGAGCAGGGCGTCCAGCTCGCCCATGATGCGGCGGCGTTCCTCCAGCAGTTCGTTGTCCCGTTCGCTGCTTTGCGCCATTTCCTCGCGCAGGCGGCTGATCACTTCGGCGGCCGCCTTGGGCGTCTCCGAGGCGGTTTCGATCAGCCGCGTCATCGGCGCTTCCAGGGCGGTGCCCAGCTCGGTGAGGTGGCGGGTGACGGTGGCTTCCAGGTCGGCCAGGCGCTGCGTGGCCGCGTCGCCGCGCGCCGCCTCCTGATCCCGCAAGGCGCTGAGCTGCTCGCCGGTTTGCGCGAGCAGGGCGTCCAGGCCTTGCCGCTGCCCTTCCACCAGGCCGTCGGCGGTGTGCCGGAAGCGGTCCGTGTGGCCGCACAGGGTGTCGCCGAGGTCGCTGACCAGGCGGGCGAGGGTCTGCTGTTGTTGCTCGAGGCCTTCCCGCCAGCCCTCGGCGGTGGCGTCGCCGGCTTGTTGGAAGCGCTCGGTGATGGCGGTCAGGCGTTGCTGGTTGTCGGCCCGGGCCTGTTGCTGGTCGTCGCGGATCTGCGTCAGCAGGGCGTCGCCGTGGGCCTGGAAGCGGTCGTTGTGCGCTTGCAGGGCGGCGGCCACCTTGTCGGTGAGGCTTTGCGCGGTCTGTTGGTGCTCGGCCAGGCCCTCGCGCCAGTGGCGCGCCGCTTGCTCGGTGGTGGTGTCGAAGCGCTCGGCGATCCGGCTCAGCTGGCTTTCGGTGAGCGTGTTGAGGCGCTGGTGGCTTTGCTCCGCCTGGTCGTTAAGGCGCTCCAGGGCCTCGGCGATCACCGGCCGGACGCTCTCCGCCGCCAGCCGGCTGCTGTCCGCCAGGCTGGTGCTCAGGCTGTCGCCCACGGACGCCGCCAGTTGCCGGTAGTGCTCGGCGGTCTGTTCGTGGAACTGCTTCTGGTTGTCGGTGAGCGCGCTGTTGAGCTGGTCGCCCATCTGCTCCAGGCGTCGGGTCAGGGCCTGCAGGCTGTCGACCACGGCGGGGAAGGCGTCGGACTGTGATTGCAGGGCGCGGAACGCCTCCTGCTGCTGATGTTTCAGGGAAAACGCGCGCAGATCGCGGCGCAGCACGGCGTCCAGGTCACGGCCCACCAGGGTACGCTCGCGGCGGCTCAGGGTGGCGCCCAGCCCCAGCATGGCGGAGGCGGCGACACCGGCGATGGAGGTGCCGAAGGCCAGGCTGAGCCCGGCGATGGGCGCCGCCAGCGCGCTCTGCACGGCGGCCAGGTTGTTGCCGCCTTCCAGGGCACTGACCGCGCCCTGCAGGGTGACGATCATGCCGATAAAGGTACCCAGCAGGCCCAGCATCACCAGCAGGCCGGACAGGTAGGGCGTCAGCATGGGCCCGGGCAGTGGCGTGCTTTCCCCTTCCACGCGCCGGCGCACGGCGCCGCGCAGGGCGGCGGGCAGCTCGGCCAGCCAGCGCTCCAGGCCGTCGCCGTCACCGGGCGGGGTCTCCAGTTGCCGGGCCAGTTGCGTGCTGTCGGCGCGGAAGCGGCGCAGCTCCAGGAAGCCGAAGGCGTACACGAAGGCGATCAGCAGGGTGGCGGTGAGGGCCACCAGGTTGGTGCCCAGAAAGCCGATGCCCACCCAGGCCACGGTGGCCGCGCCGAGCAGGCATACCAGTGCGAATAAAAAGCGTGTCATTGAGGTCCTTGTGGGTGGTTGTGCGCGCTTTCCAGCGCCATGAGCAAGCCCTGCACCGGCTCCAGGCGGGTGTCCAGCTCCGCCAGCAACAGGGTCTTCATCTCCTGGCAGAAGCGGTGCAGCCAGGCGCCTTCCTTCATCCAGTCCTGGGGATCGTCGCCGGGCGTATCGCTGAGCAGGCTGTGCTGGCGGTCCGGCCAGAGCGCCAGGAAGCGCTTTTCCAGCACGCCGGGCACGGCACCGAAGCCCTTGCGGGCGTAGCCGGTAAGGGTGTTGTCGAGCACCGCGTCGATGCGCGCTAGCCGCGCCAGGGCCGGGCCGTGGTCGGTGAGCGCGCCACGGGCTTTCAGCCGCAGCGGCGGCACGGCGGCGGCCATCTGCCGCTGCTTGCTCTGATAGAAGCGCCGGTAGGGCTCGAAATCCGGCGGCTCGGCCGGGCTTGGGCCGGCCTGCGGCGCCGGCAGACCGTTGCGGGTGCCGATCCGCTCGGCGGTGACGCTGGCTTCGATGGCGTCCCGCTGGCTTTGGCGCAGCTTATCCAGCTCCGCGCGCAGCCGCTCGGCGGCCTTGTCGTCGGCGCCGAAATGGCCGTCCCGGGATGCCACGTTGGCGGCGTCCAGCGCCACGGTGTCGGACAGGTCGAACAGCCGCGCCAGCCGTTCGCCGAAGCACGGCAGCGGCGCGCCGGCGGCGCGCACGCCCAGGCCGGCCAGCTGCCGCCGCAGCGGGCCGGTGTTGTTCACGCTGTTGGGCCTGCCGTTACTCATCGCCGCGCCCTGGTTGGACATCCATGGAGAATAGAGGGCCCGACGCGCCCTGGCGCCGGGAAGCCGCACATTCTAATCAGGAACGGCCGGCGATGATAATGGCGGCATGTAGCCGCCCGACCGGCGCCCTGGAAAGGGCGCGGCGGGGCGGACGGGGCAGGGGGCGCGGGTCAGGCGCGGCGGAAGGCTTCCGGGATGGTCAGCTCGTAGGTGGCGCCGGTGGGCAGCAGCAGCGCGGAGGGGCCGCGCTGGGAACTGAAGTAAAGCCGCGAGCCGTCCGGGGTGAAGGCGGGGCCGGTGAGTTCGCTGCCGCCGCCGGGGATTTGCAGCAGGATTCTGGCGGGCTGGTTGGGCACCATCACCATCAGACGCATCAGGTCGCCGTCTTCCGCCACCACCACATCGCCGGCCGGGCCGACGACGATATTGTCCACGTCATTGAACGGCGCTTCGCCGCTGCCGATCAGCTGTTCGTTGTCGAACACCACTTCGATCTGGTCGTTGTCGATGTCCAGGGCGTAGACCCGGTTGTCGCCTTTGCAGGCCAGGAACACCACCGCGCGTAGCGGGTTGGCGCTGCCCGCGATGTCGGGCCGCTGGCCCTCCGGCAGGGTCTGCACCCACAGGCCTTCGCCGCCTTTGAAGCGGGTGCCCGGGGCGCCCTGGCCGGTGGCCGCCTCGATCTCGGCGCGCACCGTTTCCTGGGCGCGGTGCGGGTCCTGCACCGGCACCCAGCGCACCTTGTGCAGGCGGCGGGCCTGGTCCAGGTCTTCCTGGTAGGCGCCGTTGGCGAAGCCGTCCACTTCCAGCACCTCCAGCACGCCGTTATCCAGGTCCAGGCCCGGTTCCCCGGTGATCGAGGTGACCACGCCGGCGGACCGGAAGCGGTACAGACGGCCGTTGCCGTCGTCCTCGGACAGGTAGAGGGTGCGGGTGTCCCAGTCCGCCACGGCGGCTTCGTGGTTGAAAATACCCAGCGCCGGATGCGCCCGCGCCAGGGACGCGGGCCCCAGCGGGTGGCACTCATAGACCTGGCCGTCGGTGGTCTCCTCGCAGGACAACCAGGTGCCCCAGGGCGTGGCGCCGCCGGCGCAGTTGCGGCGGGTGTTGCGCAGGATGCGGTAGGCGTCGAGGACGGTGCCGTCGCGGTCGAACCGCAACGCGCCCACGCCGCCGCCGGGGGCGATTTCACTGTTGGAGACATAGACCCAGCCGCCGTCTTCCTGCACCGGGAACACCGCGCCGCCGTCCGGGAAAATGTGCCAGTTGTCGCGCAGCAAGCCGGTGAGGTTGGGCAGACCGGAGATCGGGTCTTCCAGGTGCCGGGCCACGCGGCGGATCGAGAACCCCTCGGGGATCAGAATGCCGTCCACGTCGCTTTCCACCAGCTCGCCGATACCGGCCAGCGGCCCCGCTTCCAGGGGCAGCATGGTGGCCGGCGGTACCGGCGGCTCGGGAACGGGCGGCTCCGGCTCCGAGGGCGTGCCGGGTGTCGGCGACGGGGCGCCCACCGGACTGCCGGAGGAAGAGGAACCGCCGCCGCAGGCGGTGATCACCGCGGCGCCGGCACCGTAGAACATGGCCTGGATCAGTTTGCGTCGGGTCAGGGTTACGGAGTTCATAAGCCGGTCCGGAGTCGATAACGGCGGACAGGCTGGCCGCCGATGATGACAATCCGGTGATGCCGGCGGCGCCGGTGGCGGTCGGTAACAAAAGTCGAACCGAACGGTTACCGAAGGCGGTCAGTCCACCGCCAGACCGGCGGGGAAGCGGCGGATCTTCTGCGCCAGGTAGAGGCCCACCAGCAGCGCCAGGCAGGTGAACGCCACCGCCAGGCGGAAGCCGCCGGTGGCTTCGATCAGCCAGCCGGCGATGGCCGGGCCCAGGAACTGGCCGCCGGCGAAGAACACCGTCACATAGCTGAAGGCGATGGGGATATGGCGCGGCGCCACCTGGTCGGTGCTGGCGGCCTGGACCATGGTGAACACGCCGTTCACCGCGCAGCCCATCAGCAGGAAGTGGGCGAAGAACATGGCCAGGCTCTGGTCGATCAGCGGCAGCCCCATGGCCACGGTGACCACCGCCATCGCCAGGGTCAGGGCGTTGCCCCGGCCCCACACGTCGGACAGCGAGCCCCATAGCGGGCCGGCGGCCACCGACAGCAGGCCGGACATGGCCATCAGCCAGCCGGCGGTGGCTTCGTCGAAGCCGGACTCCACCACGTAGCTGACCATGAAGATCGCCTGGATGATGTAGACCATGCCGATGATGCCGATGATGCCGTAGATCGCCGCCATGATGATCACGCGCGGGTTGCGGTAGATGCGCCATTTGTCCGCCGGCGCCGGGCGGTCCGGATGGTCGTGGGCCACCGGCGCCGGGTCGCGCACCGCCGCCAGGACCAGCGCCACCGCCACCGCCGCCAGGGCGGCGAACAGGCCCCAGGCCAGGCGCCAGCCTTGCTCACCGAACTGGTCGGACAGCCAGGGCACCAGCAGCCCGGTGACGAAGATGCCGGCGCCCACGCCGCCGGCCATGCAGCCGATCACCATGCCGCGCTTTTCCGGGTACCAGGTGGCCAGCAGCGACACCATGGGCGCGAAGCAGAAGGCGGTGCCCAGACCCAGCAGCGCCATCAGGCCGACGACCACCGGGTAGGCGCTGGCCAGCGCCAGGCCGGCGAAGCCGACGGTGAGAATCAGCAGGCCGGTGGCCACCGCGTTGCGCGCGCCCCAGCGGCTGGCGGCGATGCCGCCCAGCAATACGAACAGCAGATAGCCCAGCGCGGTGACGGTGCCCAGGGTGCCGGCCTGCCGGTAGCTCAATCCCAGATCGTCGCGCATCGGCGGCAGAATCAGGCCGTAGGCGAGCCGCGCGAACACGATCGCCACCAGCGCCACCAGAATACCGCCCGCCACCATGATCACGATGTTGGGACGGCTCGGCGACTGGGATGTGGCGGACATAGGCAGTGAATCCATGGTCTGGGGCGTTTGGCGCGGGCGCTACTGTAGCGCACGGCGCTCGCCGCACCCAGTGTTTCGTTCCCCGCCAGGGCGCCGTCTGGGTTAGGCTTGGGCGTTTGTATCCGGACCAGCAAGGTCAGAAAGGGGAGTATCGGAAGTGGATCAGTCATTGTTTGTCCGCCAGGGCGAGACCTACGTGCCCACCGCCAGCGCCGGCGGACCCTGGAGCCCCAGCCATCTGCACGGCGGCTCGCCCACCGGGCTGCTGGCGCTGTTGATGGAGCAGGCCACCGCGGACAGCGGGCTGCGGCTCAGCCGCCTCACGGTGGATCTGTTGAGGCCGGTGCCGGCGGCGCCGCTGACGGCGGAGCTGGCGGTGGTGCGCGCCGGGCGGCGCCTGCGGGTGTTGCAAGCGTCGCTGCTCGCCGACGGCGTCGAGGTGTGCCGGGCCAGCGGCCTGTTCCTGGAGCAGGCCGGCGCCCGGGTGCCCGACTTCGGCCGGTTTGAAACCGGCGGCCTGGAACCGCGCGGCGACCGCCCGGTGATGACCCTCGCCGAGGTGGGCGGCGACGGCAAGGGCGGCGGCTGGACGCCCCGGGGGCTGCATACCACCGCCCGCATCTGCGTGCTCGACGGGGTCGGTGGCCAGGGCCAGGGCCGGGTGTGGATGTCGCTGCCGGTGCCGGTGGTGGCCGGGCAGCCCTGCTCGCCGCTGGTGCGCGCCGCCACCTTGTCCGATTTCGGCAACGGCATCGCCCAGCTGCGGCTGGCGCCGGAGGTGGGCAGCATCAATTCGGATCTCAGCCTCTACCTGCACCGCGACCCCCGTGGCGACTGGCTGGGACTCGACGCCCGCGCCCGCATGCAGGACAACGGCACCGGCCTGGTGGACACCACTCTGTATGATGAGGACGGCCCGGTGGGGCGGGTGCTGCAGGCCACCCTGGCGATGCCGCTTTATGCCGGCGGATGATTGACGTTACATTAGGATGAAAGGCCACCAGGAGGACGCCATGGCGACCGGCTGGGCCCCGGAAGGGGCCGTTCAGGATCAGATCGACAGCACCGTGGATTCGGCGGTGCAACACGCCCGCAGCCGTCTGCCCGCCGGCGAGAGCCTGACGCATTGCGAAGAGTGCGAGGCACCGATCCCCGAAGCGCGCCGTCAGGCGCTGCCCGGCGTGCGCCTGTGCACGCTGTGCCAGGGCGAGCGCGACGAGGCCCGGTCCGAGGGCTACAACCGGCGCGGCAGTAAAGACAGCCAGCTTCGTTGAGGCGAAGGGCGTTGAGTCAGCGTCCCAGAAATTCGGACAGCAGCCGCAGCGACGAGACGTTGTCGCACACCAGTTTGATGCACACCAGCAGCGGCACCGCGATCAGGATGCCGACCACGCCCCACATCCAGCCCCACAGCAGGATCGACAGAAACACCGCCACCGGACTCAGGGCCAGGCGATGGCCGGCCACCGTCGGCGTAATGAACTGCCCCTCCAGCACGTTCAGGGCCATCACCAGAAACGGCGGCAACAGCACCTGGGTGAGGCCGTCGAAATTCAGGCTGCTGATGAACAGCAGGATCACGCCGCTGACGATCGGCCCGATATAGGGAGCAAAGTTCAGCATGCCGACCATCACCCCGAAAAGGATCGGGTTGGGCATGTCCAGCAGATAAAGAATTAACGCCGCGCCGGCGCCCAGGCAGGTGTTGATGATGGTGATGGTGCCCAGGTACACCGATACGCTGGTCTGGATCTGGCGCACGGTTTCCACCGCCGCCCGCTTATGTTCGAACTGGGGAATCACCCGCACCAGCTTGCGCAGAAAGGTGTCGCCGGACGCCAGCATGAAATAGAGAAGAATCACGCTCAGGGTGATGCCGTACAGCGCCGACCAGGTGCCGGAGAGAATCCACTTCACCGGGCTCCAGGTGGGGGCTTCTTCCTTCTGTTGGTTTTCGTCACCGGGGGTGATGTCCTCGATCTGGGCGTTGGCCAGCTTGAGCTGCTGCATGGGCTCGCTGAACTGGTGGAATTCCTGTTCCAGCTGACGCAGATCGCGGGGCGCTTTTTGCAGCCATTCCATGGCCGGTTCCGAGAGACCGTACAGCGCGCCGAAGCCCAGGCCGAGCACGCCGATCACCACCGCCGCCGCGCTCACCGGCGGCGGGATTTTCAGCACCCGCAGCGCGCGCACCACCGGGGTGAAAATCAGGCTGGTAAGAAACGCCACCATCAGCGGCATAAAAAGAGTGGCCGCGGCGTACAGGGTGTACATCACCAGCAGCAGAAAAATACCGGTGAGCATGGCGGAACGCACATTCACCGACTCGAAGTTGGCTTTGGGCCTGTTCCGGTCCACTTTGGGCGGGGTGTTTGACGGCATCGGGGTGTCCATTGTTAGCCGGGCGGCGCGGGCGTTCCGTGGCGCGCTGTCGTTATGGCTGCCAATGATTGCATGCCGGGTGCGGGCGGTTAAGTGATCCGGATGACGGGGGCGGTAAAAAAGGGTAAAGGCGTGAGCCGCGTGGCGCCGGCGGCACCACACGGGATCGATTGGGCGTTTATTCGTCCCAGAGTGTCGCCAGGGTGTAGGGGCTGCCTTCCTGGGCCCAGAAGGCGCCGTCCACGTAGCGGCGGTGGCGGTCCAGGTCGGCGATCTCGTTGAGGTCGTCGTCGCTGAGCCTCAGATCGGCGGCGGCCAGGTTCTGCCCCAGGCGTTCCGGGTTCACGGATTTGGGGATCACCGCGGTGTCGCGGTGCAGCGCCCAGCTGATCAGCACCTGGGCCGGGGTGGCCTGGTGCCGCTCGGCGATGGTCTTGATCACCGGGTCTTCCAGCAACACCGGTTCGTCCTCGGCTTTGAAATTGTCCGGGCGGTCGGACGAGCCCAGCGGTGAATAGGCGGTGACCTGGATGCCGTTGTCATGGCAGAAGCGCACCAGCGGCGCCTGCTGCAAATACGGGTGCAGCTCCACCTGGTTCATGGCCGGCCGGTGGCGGGCGGTTTCCAGCAGCGCGGTGAGCTTGCGCACGCTGAAGTTGGACACGCCGATCTGGCGGGTCAGATTATCGTCCACCAGCGCTTCCATGGCGCGCCAGGTGTCGGCCACCGGCATGTCCTCGGGGTCCAGGATATCGGCGCCGGATTTCGGAAAACTGATGCCCGGGGTCAGCGCCACCGGCCAGTGCATCAGGTAGAGATCCAGGTAGTCGAGCTGCAGGTCGTCGAGGGTTTTTTCCAGGGCCGGCTGCACGTCTTCCGGGGCGTGGGCGCTGTTCCACAACTTCGAGGTGATCCACAGGTCCTCGCGGCTGACGGTGCCGGCGGCGAAGGATTCCGCCAGGGCCTGACCCACTTCCGCCTCGTTGCCGTAAATGCGGGCGCAGTCGATGTGCCGGTAACCCTGTTGCAGGGCTTCCTTGACCGCGCCGTACACGTCGCCGGGGTCGGACTTCCAGGTGCCCAGGCCGAGCATCGGCATGGTGTCGCCGTTTTCGAATGTCAGGGTCTTCATGGGTCACTCCTTCCTTGTTGGGCTTCGCTTACCCTAAACAGTCGGCCGGCCCGGGGGCTAGCGGGATACTGTTAAATTCTTGCCCGTTCGTTAAGCTGGGGCCCACTCATCAGCAGGAGACCGCCGCCATGATTTCGGACCAGATGCCCTACCAGAAACATTTCCAGGACGTCGACGGCAAGCGCATCGCCTATGTGGACGAAGGCGAGGGCGACCCGATCGTGCTGCTGCACGGCAACCCCACCTCCTCGTACCTGTGGCGCAATGTGATTCCGGAGCTGGTCGGCAGTGGCCGGGTGATCGCCCCGGACCTGATCGGCCAGGGCGATTCGGAAAAGCTGCCGGCCAGCGACGGCCCCGGTCGTTACGGCTTTCTGACCGCCTACCATTACCTCGACGGGTTGCTGGCGGCGCTGGGTCTGGACCGGAACGTCACCCTGGTGGTGCACGACTGGGGCAGCGGTCTGGGCTTTCATTGGGCCAGCCAGCACCCGGACGCGGTCAAGGCGATCGCCTATATGGAAGCCATCGTCATGCCGATGACCTGGGACGACTGGCCGGAAGCCGCCCGCGGCATCTTCCAGGGGTTCCGCTCGGAAAAAGGCGAGGACCTGATTCTCAAGCGCAATATGTTCGTGGAAGCGGTGCTGCCCGGTTCGGTGCTGCGCGGCCTCACCGATGTGGAGATGGCCCACTACCGTCGGCCCTTCGAGCTGGAGGAAGACCGCCAGCCCACCCTCAACTGGCCGCGCGAGATCCCCATGGAAGGCGAGCCGCCGGAGATGATCCGGCTGGTGGAAAACTACGGGCGCTGGCTGGCGGCGAGCCCGGTGCCCAAGCTGTTCGTGAACGCCGAGCCGGGCTCCATTCTGATCGGACGGCAGCGGGAGTTCTGCCGCGGCTGGCCGAACCAGACCGAGGTCACCGTCCAGGGCAGCCACTTCCTGCAGGAAGATTCACCGGTGGAGATCGGTCAGGCGGTGGCCCGCTGGCTGGCGGCGCTGTGACGCCGCCGGCCGGCCTCAGTGCTTAAAGATCACGTAGAGCGCGTGGATGATGCCCGGAATGTAGCCGAGCAGGGTCAGCAGGATGTTCAGCCAGAAATGGCCCTTGAAGCCCACTTCCAGAAACACGCCCACGGGCGGCAGCAGAATCGCGAAGATGATCTTGATCGGGTCGGTGGCGGTGAACGGCATGGTACGACTCCTTCGAAGGTTGTGTCCTTGGTCTCCGCCAGTGTGCAACCGGTCCGGTGCTTTTTCCAGATACCTTTGCTTACTCCGCCCGCCGCGTCAGATCGCATTCGATGACGCCGTACCAGCCCAGCCCCCGGTAGGTTTCGTAACCGGGGGTCAGGGCGAAGGCCACCAGGCGGTCGCCGTCCATGTAGTAGCCCCGCTCCAGGGTGCCGCCGTCCGGCGCCCGGGTGTTCAGCGGGTAATGGTCGCCCAGCTCGCCCTTGCCGCTGGCGTCGGCGATAACGCGATGCTGGGCGTCCAGCAGCATGACCCGGCAGGCGCCGCGTTCCTCGTCGCTGAGCCCCACGCCGTTGACCACGTCATTGGCTTGCGGCGTCCAGTCGAAAAAGATGCCCAGCACGCCGATGGTGTCACCGTTCTCCTGGCCGCCGTCACGGATCGCCGTGGCATAGGTGGCCACCGCCGCGTCGTCCAGCGCCGGGTTGCGGGCGATATCGGTGACCGCGAACTCGTCACCGCTGGCGGTGCGCATGGCCTGCTGAAACCAGGCGCTGCGCGATACGTCCAGGCCCACCGCGCCGGGGTAGCGATCCGGGCGCCCGTTGGCGATCACCCGGCCACTGTCGTCGGTGACCCATAAATCCAGATACACCACGTAGGAACGCAGAATAGTCGCCAGACGCTCACTGGCATGCTCCAGTCCAGGGGCGTTATCGGCGTCGGCGGCGGCGCTCACCAGGGCGCTGTCCGTGGCCCACCAGCGCACGTCGCAGGAGCGCTCGAACAGGTTTCGGTCGATGATTTCGATGGCGTTCAGAGACAGGTCGGTGAAGCGCTGGCCGCGAAAATCGATCAGCATCCGGCCGCCGGCTTCCTCGATCTCGCTGGTGTGGGCTTCCACCGCGTCGCGGAAATCCGCGGCGATATGATTGATCTGCTCGGAGACATTGCCGATTTCCTCGGCGACCACGCCGAAGGCGGCACCGGCGGTACCGGCGCGGCCGGCTTCGATGCGCGCATTGAGTGCCAGGATCTTGGTGGTGGTCATGATCGACTCAATGGCGCCGACCTTGTCGCGGGTCATTTGGGAGATGTCGTAGGCCAGCTTCAGGATGGTGTTGTCTTGCATGTCCTGCTCCTTTTGATGCATTGACACAGAGCGCCCGGGGGCCAGGCGGAGGTTGCAAGAAACAGGCCTAACCCGTTGACCTATAAGGGGAAATAAAAAGTTTAAAGGAAGGGTTATCAAATCTTATCGGCCCCTCTTGAGAAAGCTTTAGAGCCGCCGCATCTAAACGGGTAAGGCAAGACACAAAAGGAGTAGTGTCATGATGGAATTGATCGAGCTTCAGGAAGACCACATCGTCGGGCTGCGTATCGACGGCAAGGTGGACAACGAGACCTTCGACCGGGTGCTGGCGGAGATCGAGGACCGGCTGACCCGGCACGACAAGATTCGTCTCTATGTGGAGTTGGTGTCCCTGGGCGGCATCGGGCTGGAAGCCCTGTTCAAGGACATGAAGTTCGGCCTCGGCAATTGGCGGCGCTTCGAGCGGGAGGCGGTGGTTTCGGACCGCTCCTGGGTGCACAAAATTGCGTCCGTGACCGACCGGCTGATGCCCTCGGTGGAGGTAAAGGCGTTTCCGCTGGAGGAAAAGAGCGCCGCGCTGGCCTGGGTCCGGGAGTGACCGGGCCCGGCATGCCCGGCGGAGCGAAATAGTTTTGACAGGGGCCGGAAGGCGTGTATCCTTGGTCACAGCTTGAAAGTATGCACGTATTTATGAATCCCTGTTCGATGCCCTACCAGTTAGCGTTCGTCCTGACCTTCATAAGTAACCGTAAGACTTCCAGCACAATCGGCCCCCAGCGGGCTTCCATTACTTTCTGAATGATCAGGAGACTATTATGTCCACTACCACCGGTACCGTTAAGTGGTTCAACGAAGCTAAAGGTTTTGGTTTTATCGAGCAGGAAAACGGCCCTGACGTGTTCGCACACTTCAGCGCTATCCAGGGCTCAGGCTTCAAAACCCTGGCCGAAGGCCAGCGCGTTGAGTTCACTGTAACTCAGGGCCAGAAAGGTCCTCAGGCAGAGAACATCGTCGCCGTATAAAGCGATGTTGAAAGCCGCCCGCGCCTAACCGCGCCGGGCAGGAAAAGCGGGGCCTTCGGGCCCCGCTTTTTTTATGTCCGCTGTTTAGTGCCCAGCCCTTGCCCCGCACTCGAGCGGCGCGCTCTCCGCCAGGATTGTCGACGCGGTCACTTTCCCCTCCTCTCTCCCGGGTATAGGCTCTAACCGAGAACGTTATTGGACGCCTGTTTCGCTATGCGGAATAGCTATCACAACAACAATGCGTAAACGGAGAGCAACCATGACCCTTTTCCAGCGAGGCGCACTCTGTCTGGCCGCCCTGGTGTTGGCCGGCCTGACCCAGGCGGCGGACAATGTGAAGCTGCCCGGCACCATCGCCATGACCGCCTACGGCACCGGCTCCGCCGGTTACACCCAGATGGTGTCGGTGGGCAATCTTCTGCAAAACGAATACGACGTGTCAGTGCGTATTCTCCCCGGCGAAAACGATGTATCCCGTATGACGCCGCTGCGCACCGGCCGGGTGCCGCTGTGTGCCTGTGGTATCGCCAGTTATTACGGTTCGGAAGGCGTGCTGATGTTCGCTGACCGCCAATGGGGGCCGCAGCCGATCCGGGTGATCGCCACCTCCATCGCCAGCTTCGGTCTCGGCGTCGCCGTGGCCGGTGACATCGAAGTGGAAACACCGGCGGACCTCAAGGGCAAGAAAGTTTCCTACATTCGCGGTGACGACGCCCTCAATCTGGGCACGGAAGCGTTTCTGGCTTTCGGCGGGCTCACCTGGGACGACGTGGAGCGGGTTGAATTCCCCGGTTACGGGCGCGCGTTCGACGGCGTGATCGCCGGCCAGAGCGACACCGGATTCACCATGTCGGTGGCGCCGCCGGCGCAACAACTGGCCGCTAGCCCGCGTGGTATTGTCTGGCCGCGGCTCGATCCCGAGAACAAGGAGGGCTGGAAGCGTTTGCAGGCCGTGGCACCCTATTTCCAGCCCCATCAAGTCACCGCCGCCGCCGGCGATTATGGCAAGGACAACCCCTGGGTGGGCGCCAGCTACCCCTATCCGATTCTGGTCGCCAACGCGGATCAGCAAAGCGGTCTGGCGGGCGGTCTTATCAAAGTGCTGATCGAGGATCACGACAAATACAAGGATGCGGCGCCTGGCAACTCCGGCTACGCCCTGGAAAAGCAGAACATGCAGTGGGTAATCCCGTTCCACGATGAAGTGGTGGCCTACTACAAGGAAATCGGCCACTGGACCGATGAGATGCAGGCCCACCAGGACCGTCTGGTGAAACGCCAGCAGGTGCTGCAAAACACCTGGAAGGCCTACACCAGCGACGCGCCCGAGGACGATGAGGCGTTCCGCGAGGGTTGGATGAAGGCCCGCGCCGAGGCGCTGGAAGCCGAGGGCATGAACCCGGTGTTCCGCTAAGTCTGTCCCGCTTCAAGGAGTTCTGCCGTGGATTCTCATCATACGGGTGAGCCAACGGCGAAGCAGGTGTCGGGCGTGCGCGACTTACAGGGCCTCTGGCCCTGGCTGCCGCGCCTGGCGACCCTGGTTCTCACCGTTCTGACCCTCGATTACGTTCTTAACCTGGGCTATTTCAGTCTGGTCACCGCGGTGGAGAGCCAGTTTCTCTACACCGTGGTGGCGCTGATGGTGCCGCTGGTGTTCATCATGTGGCCTGCGTTTTCCGGTGGCGACCGCCGACGGGTGGCCTGGTACGACGTGCTGCTGTTTTTGCTGGCCGTGGGGACCTGCGGCTACTTTGTGTATAACGCCGAGCGCATTCTCGACAACGGCTGGGAATACGCCGCGCCGCAAACCGCCACGGTGATGAGTTTCGTATTGTGGGGGCTGACGGTGGAGGCGGTGCGCCGGGCCGGCGGCTGGCCGCTGGCGTTGATTGTCGGCGTGGCCGGCTGCTACCCGATGGTCGCCGACATCATGCCGGGGCCGATTCAGGGCTTTCCGTCCTCACCGAGCCAGACCGCCATTTACCACGCCATGAGCCGTGAAAGCGTGTTCGGCATTCCGTTGCAGGCGTTCGCCAATCTGGTGATCGGCTTTCTGCTGTTCGGCGTGGCCTTGCAAAAAACCGGTGGCGGGAAGTTCTTTATCAACCTGGCGTTCGCGTTGCTCGGCCATGTGCGCGGCGGGCCCGCCAAGGTATCGATCTTCTCCAGCGGCCTGATGGGCTCCATGAGCGGCAGCGTGATCACCAACGTGCTGACCACCGGGGTGCTCACTATTCCCGCCATGCGCCGGGTCGGTATCGGCCGCTCCTACGCCGCCGGCGTGGAGGCGTGCGCTTCCACCGGCGGTGTGCTGATGCCGCCGGTGATGGGCGCCACCGCCTTTGTCATGGCCAGCTTCCTGAATACGCCCTACAGCACCATCGCGCTGGCGGCGGTGGTGCCGTCGCTTTTGTTCTATCTCGGTCTGTTCGTGCAGATCGACGCCTACGCCGCGAAACATGAACTCAAGGGCCTGCCCGAAGAGGAACTGCCGTCACTCAAGCAGACGCTTAAGGAAGGCTGGTACTTTATTTTCGTGTTCGTGTTGCTGATCTGGATGCTGTTCTGGCTGCGCCGTGAAGCGATCGCGCCGTTCTACGCCACCGCGCTGCTGCTGGTGATCAACCAGATTCTGCCGTATCAGCGTTGGGGCTGGCGCGACGTCACCGATTTCTTCTCCAGCGCCGGCAAACTGTTTGCCGAGTTGATTACCATTCTGGCCGGCGTCGGCTTGTTGGTGGGCGCGCTGTCGGTCACCGGGCTGTCGGGCACCATCGCCAACGACCTGATCTACATCGCCGGCGGCAACCCGCTGGTGTTGTTGCTGATGGGCGCGGTGACCAGCTTTATTCTCGGTATCGGCATGACCGTGACCGCCGCCTATATTTTTCTCGCGGTGGCGCTGGCGCCGGCATTGATTCAGGGCGGGGGTATGAATCCGCTGGCCGTGCACCTGTTCATTCTCTACTGGGGCATGCTCAGTTACATCACACCGCCGGTGGCGTTGGGCGCTTTCGCGGCGGCCACGGTGGCCGGCTCCAAGCCGATGGAAACCGGCCTTAACGCCATGCGTCTGGGCAGTGTGATTTATTTCGTGCCGTTCCTGTTCGTGCTGAACCCGGCGCTGATTCTGCAAGGCGGCTGGCAGGAAATCGCACTGGTACTGGCGCAGGCCCTGGTCGGTGTGGTGCTGATCGCCAGCGCCATTCAGGGCTATCTGGTGGGCATCGGCAGCTTGTCCACGCAGCGGCTCCTGCAATGGCCGATCCGGTTAATGCTGATCGTCGGCGGGCTGGCGTTCGCCGTGCCCGGCGGCGGCGCCATGCCGCTGGGTCACGGCGCCATGTTCGCGCTCAGCCTTGCGTTGACCGTGCCGGCCCTGGGGCTGGCGCTGTGGATCAATCGCGGGCTCTTGTCGTCCCGCCGGGAACCTGTATAAGGAAAGAAGGTTTTCTCGGACGGGGGCGCCATGATCGGTGACCGTGAAGTGATACTGTTCCAGGATCCGCGCATGCTGGATCACCGGCCCGACCCGGACGCCGCCTTCCTGCCGGGGCGGCTGGACCGCCGGGTGCGGGAAATTCTTTCCGGGCTGGGCGCCAAGTGGAGCTACCCGGAACACCCGGGCCGGCTCACCGCCGTGCTCGATCTGCTCGAGCGTGAGCCGGTGCCGGGCGTCCGTCTGGAAGCCGGGCGCGTGGCCACCCGGGCGGAACTGGCCCGGGTGCACACCACCTCTTACCTGGACGGCATTTACGCCATGCGCGGCGAAAACGCCTGGCTGGACATGGACACCACGGCGGTGTCGCCGGGCAGTGTGGAGGCCGCGGAGGTAGCCGCCGGCACCGCCGTGGCGGCGGTGGAGGCGGTGGTCGCGGGCCGTGCCGCCGGGGCCTTCGCCCTGGTCCGGCCACCGGGCCATCATGCTGAATCCGTGCGCGCCCGCGGCTTCTGTCTCTTCAACAACGTGGCGGTGGCGGCGGCCCATGCCCAGGCGGCCCTCGGCTGCCGGCGCGTGCTGATCGTGGATTGGGATGCGCACCACGGCAACGGCACCCAGGAAATTTTCTGGGCCGACCCGGACGTTCTGTTTTTCGATACCCACCGCGCGGCGCCGTTCTACCCCGGCTCCGGCTCGTTGTCCGAAGTGGGCGGCGGTCTGGGCGAGGGCTACACGGTGAACGTGCCGCTGCCCGGCGGTACCGGCGACATGGCCATGCTCAAGGCGTTCCGGGATATTCTGGTGCCGGCGGCGGACGCTTTCCGGCCGGACCTGGTGCTGGTGTCCGCCGGCTTCGACGCGCACCGCTTTGATCTGGCCATGAACGTCAGCTACGAGGGCTTCGCCTCAATGACCGGCATCGTGCGGGAGATCGCCGACCGCCATTGCGGCGGCCAGCTGGCGATGGTGCTGGAGGGCGGCTACCACACCGAATCCCTGGCCCGCGGCGTGCACGCCTCCCTGGAAGTGATGGCCGGCGCCGACCCGCAGGACCCCTGGGCGCCGGGCATCAACGAAGTGGAAGAGGCCGCCGAGTTCCACCGCGACGCCTTCCGGGAAGACTAGCGCTCCAGCGCCCAGCTGCCCCGCGCCAGCGCTTCCACTTCCGCCACGTCCTCCGCCGGCACGCCGGCGGGGTCGATGTGCTCAAGCGGATCGTAGTGGAAGATGTACAGGCGTGACACGAACTCCGCCACCGGCAGGGACGATTCGCCGAAGCGCTCGCCGCGTCCTTCGGTGGACACCTTCACCCCATTGCCCAGGTCCTGCCCGGAATCGTTGTTGGGGTTGTAGAAATACACCCGCATCACTTCGTCCTGATCCAGCGTCACCCGCTGGATGGTGATGGCGTGCCAGCCGACGAAACGGGCGGCGCTGTCGGTCACCGCCAGGCCCACCGGCTGCGGATAGATCAACGGCTGGTTGCCGTTGTGCAGCGGGTGGTAGCAGGCGTAGAAGTAACGCACGAAATCGTCGTAGTGGCTCAGCTTGCCGGTGGGCAGGTCCACCGCCAGCTTGAACCCGCGGCCCACCCACCAGCCGTGGAATTCCGGATTGATCCAGCGGTGCGGGTCGTCGCCACGGTCCGCGCACAGCGCGCCCATGGCGTGATAGATGCGGTCCAGGTGGGGCACCAGCACCGCCGACACCGCGTCCACGTCCAGCGGTGCGATCGCGGGCGTGGTCAGCGCCAGCTCCTTGGAGGACAGACGCTGGCCCTCGAAGTGCATCACCAGGTCGTCGTCGCGGGTGGCCCAGACGATCATCTGCAGCAGGTAGTCCGGATCGTTGTAGGCCCACATGGAAATCGCCCGCGCCGACTGGCAGGTGGGGTTGTTGCCCTGGCCGACGCCCAGCGGCAGACCGAGCACGCCGAGCACGCCGGCGATCAGCTGCACCTTGGCCGGCCGGATGTCGCTCAGTGCCTGGACGATGGCGGCGTCGGCATTGGCGCTCAGGGTCTGGCCCAGCTGCCGCCACAGCGCCGGCGCCACCGGCGGCGCGAACAGCACGCCGCGCTCCAGCATCAGCGCCAGCCCGTAGGCGGCCTGGGCGGTTTCCGGAAACACCGAGGCGTCGATCAGCGCGTAGACCAGATCCTGGTAGCAGAGCAGGGCGTCGCGGCCGGTGGCGCTCAGGCCCAGGGCGGCGCTCACCAGGTCGGTGGATTGGGACACGGCGAAGCGCAGGAACACCGGCTGGTACGCCGACACCAGGCCGGTGTCGTGCATCGCGCGGGCGAAGCCGTTGGCCTCCTGCTGCAGGGCCTGGCTGTCCATGCCCGCCAACCGCTCGGCGTACACCTCCAGACCCGGGTCCTCCACGGAGGCCTGGGTGGGCCCGAACAGGGCACTCACCAAACGGTCCGCGCCGCGGCTGTTGGACACCGTGATCGCCGGGTTGTACAGGCAGGCGGCGATCTGCGTGATCATCGCCTTGAGGTGGTCCACCCGTACCGGCCGCTGGGCCAGAATCCGCCAGATCTCCTCGATCAGCCGGTCGATGATGTTGTCGTAGCCGATGCGCGACACCAGCAACTGCAGCACGCCGCGTACCGCCACCGCCATGCGGCCCTGGCGCACGCGGATCGCTTCGCCGCCGGTTTCGAACAGCAGATCCAGGTTCAGCGCCAGCACCTGGGCCAGGTAGTGGTGCGCCTGTTCCGCGGACAGCGCGTCGTGGGGCAGCTCGCCCTGGGCCACCGCCAGCAGGCGCAATTCACTGAGGGCTTCCAGGGTGATGTCGTCCGGCGCACCCAGCCGCAGGGTCTGAACGGTGATGTCTGCCTGCAGAATCTCTGGGTTGGCCCAGTCGGTGCCGGAAAACAGGCCCGAGTGTTCAATCGCCGTGGCGCGCTGATACAGCTGCTCGGCGCCCTCGGGCTGGCACAACAGGCGGCCGGCCAGTTGCAGGACCTTGCCGGTGTGCAGTGCCTTGGCGAAACGGCTGGCCTGGCTCACCTGTTCCAGGGCCTGGTCGAAGCGTCCCGCCAGGTCCGGTGTGGCGTCGTCGTGCTGCGTATCGCTGGTGCTCATGATATCCCCGGGTCGGGCTCGTTTGCCGCCGGTAGGGCGGCCCGCGTGACACTATACCCCAAGATGAACCCGGAACCCTTGACGCGGCAAGCGCTGCGTTCTGCTACCCTGTAAAAAGGGTCAGCGACCCGGTGTGCAAGGACGCCACGCCGAACCCCGCGGTGGCATGCCGCGCCCCCTCTCTACGGTCGGCCCGAAACAAGGAGATGATCATGACGGCCAAGAAAGATCCGCAAAAAGGTTACGTGGCCCTGCTGGGCTGGAGCCTGAACGCCATCGAAGCACTGGAAAAGTTCGACCGCCGGTTTGTGGTGGTGGCGCCGGACTGGGCCCGCGCGTTCGCCGAAGAGCACGACATTCCCTTCATGAGCTGGGATTTCGAACGGCTCAACGACCGCTCCATGGAAATCGCTGAAAAGCTTCAGGCGGAAGGCGTCGACGTGGCGATCCCGTTGTTCGAGGAGACGGTGGAATGGTCCGGGGCGATCAACTCGGTGCTGATGGACAACCCGCGGCTGTACGGCCAGTCGGTCTTGTTCCGCGACAAAGCCTTGATGAAACGGCGCGCGCAACTGGGTGGCATTCGCGTGGGCATTTTCGAAGAGGCCCACGACCGTGAAGACGTGATCCGCTTTCTCAAGCGGGTGAATCAGACGCTGCTCAAGCTGGACGGCGACCCGAACGACCCGATTCACCTGAAAGCGTTCGACAAGGCCGGCTGTCTCGGCCACCGCGTGATCCGCACGCCGGACGAAGTGGATACCATCCCGGACGAAGAATTCCCGGTGTTGATGGAAAGCCACCTGGACGGCTGGGAATTCGCCGTGGAAGCCTGGATCCACGACGGCAAGATCCGCTTCCTGAATATTTCCGAGTACGTGACGCTGGGCTATTCCGTGTTCGTGCCCGCCACCCCGGATCTGGAAAGCTGGCGCCCGCGCATCGAACAGGAAATCGAAAAGCTGATTAAAACCTTCGATCTGAAATCCGGCTTTATCCACCCGGAATACTTCGTCACCAGCGACGGCACCATGTACTTCGGCGAAGTGGCCTACCGCCCGCCGGGCTTCAAGGTGTTCGAGCTGCTGGAAAAGGTTTACGGCTTCAACGCCTACCAGGCCATGGTGCTGGTGTTCGACCCGAAAACCACCGAGCAGGAAATTGTCGATTTCTTCCCCAAGGAAGTGGTCGACGCCAAAGGGCACGCCGGTTGTTTCGGCGTGTACCCGCGCCGCCGCGTGGTCAGCCAGCTGGAAATTCCGCAAGAAACCCTGGAGCACCCGTACTTCGATTTCCACGAGCTCACCGCGCCGCTGGAAGAAACCGTTACCAAACGCACCGCCTTCGGCACCCACTGGGGCCTGGTGTATTTCCACGGCGACGACCCCTACCAGCTTCGCGATCTGCTCAAGCACCAGGAAGATCTGGATTTCTACATCTAAGCGGTTTCATCCGCGCCTAAAGGCGGTATCGTCGGGGTTTGTGTTTCTTCAGCCAGAAGGCCCCGACGATGACCGCGGAGTTCCACCCCAGCGTTAACCTCAACCTCAATGTCCGTGGCCTGGGGGTGTCCGCCACCCTCGCCATCAACGAACTCAGTAACGAACTGCTTGCCCAGGGGCGCCCGGTGTTCAAGCTCGGGCTGGGGCAGTCGCCGTTTCCGGTGCCGGCCTCCGTGGTCGGCGCCCTGCGCGAGCACGCCGCCGCCAAGGATTACCTGCCGGTGCTGGGGCTGCCGGCCCTGCGCCGGGCCGTGGCCGGCTACTGGCAGCGCTGGCAGGGCGTGTCGTTTTCCCCGGACAACATCATGATCGGCCCCGGTTCCAAGGAGCTGATGTTCATCCTGCAGCTGGTCTATTACGGCGACCTGGTGATTCCCACGCCCAGCTGGGTGTCCTACGCGCCGCAGGCGCGCATCATCGGGCGCCAGGTACACTGGCTGCCGACCACCCGCGCCAACCGCTGGAAGCCCACCGCCGAGGCCCTGGAAAATCTGTGCGCCCGGGATCCGGGGCGCCCGCGTCTGGTGATCCTCAATTCGCCGGCCAACCCCCACGGCTACGGCTTCGACGAACAGGAGCTGCGGGCGCTGGCCGAGGTGGCCCGGCGCCACCGTCTGATTCTGCTCAGCGACGAGATCTACGGCGAGCTGGACTATAACGGCGCGCACCAGTCCATCTCCCGCTACTACCCGGAGGGCACCATCGTCAGCAGCGGGCTGAGCAAATGGTGCGGCGCCGGTGGCTGGCGGCTGGGCACCTTCGCCTTTCCGGACAACCTGCACTGGTTGCGCCAGGCCATGGCCACGGTGGCCAGTGAAACCTACACCTCGGTGGCGGCGCCGATTCAGCACGCGGCGATCACCGCCTTCCAGGGCGGCACCGAGCTGGAGGACTACCTGTTCCTGTCGCGCCGCATTCTGGCGGCGCTCGCCGGGCATCATGTGGCCGCCCTGCGTGACGCCGGGGTGGAGCTGGAGATGCCCGACGGCGCGTTTTATCTGTTTCCCGACTTCTCGCCGCTGGCGGCGCGGCTGGCCGGCCGTGGCATCCGCGACAGCGGCACGCTGTGCGAGCGGCTGCTGGAAGAGACCGGCGTGGCGACGCTGCCCGGCGAAGCCTTCGGGCGGCCGGCGGAGGAGCTGACCCTGCGGCTGGCGTTCGTCGACTTCGACGGCGAGCAGGCGCTGGCCGCCGCCGCGCGGGAAGCCCGCGATCGCCCCCTGGACGACGCCTTTCTGCGTCGCCGTTGCGGCCGCTGTGTCACCGCCGTGGAAAAAATGGCCGCCTGGGTGGTCGGCGAGGCGACACCGCAGTAACCGGCGGCGCCGGCTACCAGGTGCCGGTGTTTTCCATCGACGCCCAGGGCTCCCGCGGGGGCAGGGCGTCGCCTTTCTGCAGCAGCTCCACGGAGATCAGATCCGGCGAGCGCACGAACGCCATGTGGCCGTCCCGGGGCGGCCGGTTGATGGTGTAGCCCATGCCTTGCAGGTGTTCGCACAGGGCGTAGATGTCGTCGACGCGGAACGCCAGATGGCCGAAGTTGCGCGCCGAGCCCATGTCCTCCTCCGGGTCCCAGTTCCAGGTCAGTTCCAGCTCCGCGTCCGGGGTCTCCGGGGCGGCCAGGAACACCAGCGTGAAACGCCCGCCGGGCACCTCCTTGCGGCGGTTCTCTTGCAGCCCCAGCCCTTCGCAATAAAAGCGCAACGACGCGTCCAGGTCGCTGACGCGCACCATGGTGTGCAGGTATTTCATAGGGATCTCCTTGCCGGCTGTGACGGGAAGCATGGTGCTCCGCCGATTGCGGGTGCACGATTGGAAGCGGATTCTGTCACGGTGCTGGAGGGCTTCGCCAGCGATTGCCGCCCTCCGCCGACTCTGATAAAAACGAAATTGCATTCCAAAATAATGATAGTGGTGCGCTGCGTACCCACGCGTACCCAAGGGAGAGCACATGGATTTACACCTTATCGGCGCTTCGGCTCTGGCCCGGCGCATCAAGGACGGGGAGGTCACCGCCGAGGCCGCCCTGGAGCATTTCATAGACCGTATCGAGCGCCTCGACGGCGCCTTGAACGCGGTGGTGGTGCGCCGCTTCGAGCAGGCCCGTGAGCGCGCCCGCGAGGCGGACCGGGCCCTGGCCCGGGGCGAGGACTGGGGCGCGCTGCACGGCGTGCCGATGACCGTCAAGGAGACCTACGAAATCGCCGGCTGGCCCACCACCGCCGGCATCGAGGCGCTGCGCGACCACGTCTCGGCGCACACCAGCGTGGCGGTGCAGCGGCTGCTGGACGCCGGCGCGGTGATTTTCGGCAAGACCAATGTGCCCGCCTACGCCTCGGACCTGCAGACCTACAACGACATCTACGGCACCACCCACAACCCCTGGAACCCGGACCTGACGCCGGGCGGTTCTTCCGGGGGCGCGGCGGCGGCGCTGGCCGCCGGCTTCACGCCGCTGGAACTGGGCAGCGACATCGGCGGCTCGATCCGCACGCCGGCGGCGTTTTGCGGTGTCTGTGGCCTGAAGCCGAGCTTCGGCCTGATTTCCACCCGCGGTCATGTGCCGGGCCCGCCCGGTGCGCTGGCGCGCCGTGATTTGTCCGTGGCCGGCCCGCTGGCCCGGCACGTGGCGGATCTCGAGCAAGCGCTCACTATTCTCGCCGCCCCGGACGAAGAGGAGGCCACCGCCTGGCGCCTGGAGTTGCCGCCGGCCCGCCACCGGGCGCTGAAGGACTTCCGCGTCGCCACCTGGCTGGACGACCCGCGCTGCCCGGTGGACCGGCCCATCGTCGACGCCCTGGAAGGTTTGAGCGCCCGGCTGGCGGAGCTGGGTACCTCGGTGGACGCCGGCGCCCGTCCCGACGGGGTGACCCTGGGCGAGGCCCACGATATGTACTACCGGCTGCTCACCGGCACCATGGGCGAAGGGTTGCCCACCGGTCTCTACGACCAGCTGAGCGAGGCCGCCGGCAAGGCGCCGGCGGACGATCACAGCTACCGCACCCTGTTCGCCAGGGGCGCCACCCAGTCCCACGCCGACTGGCAGCGCAGCCATGAGCAGCGCAGTGTCATGCGCGCCGCCTGGGCGCGCTTCTTCCAGGACTTCGACGTGATGCTGTGCCCGGTGGTGCAGACCCTGCCGTTCAGCCATCGCCACACGCCGGGGCCGGACCAGCGTACCCTGACGGTGAACGGGGTGGCGCAGCCGTACATGGATATTCTGGTGTGGGTGGGGCTGGCGGGGGCCGTCTATCTGCCCGCCGCCACCGTGCCCATCGGCCTCACGGCGGACGGTCTGCCCCTGGCGGTGCAGGTCATCGGGCCCTATCTGGAGGACCGCACGGTGCTGGCGTTCGCCGCCGCCCTGGAGAGGCTGGTGGACCCGCTGCCGCAGGCACCGCTGGCGGCGCCGGCGTGAAGGGGTGACACTGAATATACCTTGCGACAAATTGAGGGTGTGGCGCGGCGGAAAGCTGTGCTACATTTCAGATCCTGGTTTCATTTTACGCCCTCACTGTTCCGCTGTGCGAAATAACCATGCGGAATTTGTGAGATAAGCAGCACAACAACAACAGGAGTTTTCCATGACTCTGCTCAGCGTATTCCGCAAGCAATTGATGATCGGCGGTTCGGCTCTGGCTTTCGCGACAGCCACGGTCTTCTCTCCCCTGGCCCAGGCCGCGGAGGACACCATTACCTGGAAAGTGCAGTCGCACTGGCCCGGTTCCAGCAGTTCCTACGAGGACAGCCTCAAGCGCATCAAGCGGGTGCTCGAAGAGCGCACCGACGGCAAACTGGAGCTCGAGCTTTACGAAGCCGGCGCCCTGTTCAAGGCCCAGGAAACCTTTAACGCGGTCAGCCGTGGCGTGATTCAGATGGGCACCATCTCCCCGGCCTACGCCCAGGACAAGATGAGCCTGGCCGGTATCGCCTCGGGTCTGCCGTTCGCTTTCCGCAACGTCTGGGAAGCGGCTTATTTCCACAAGAACATGGGCTTCGAAGACATGCTTCGCGAGGAAGCGGCCAAGCACAACGTCTACTACTCCACCGACAAGGTGTACCCCACCGAGATGGTGGTGAAGAAGCCGATCGAAAGCTGGGATGATTTCACCTCCCTGAAGGTCCGTTCTTCCGGCGCCCTGCAGAAGTTCCTCAGTGAAGCTGGCGCGGCGGGTACCTACATCCCGGGTGGCGAGCTGTACCAGGCGCTGTCCAGCGGCGTGGTCGACGGTGCGCACTGGGGCGCCGCCCAGGGTGCCGCCAGCATGGGTCTCTACGAAGTGGCCAAGTACCACGTGCAGCCGGCTCTGAACATCGCCGGTACCGACGCCTTCATCGTCAGCCAGAAAGCACTGGATAAGCTGCCCGAAGGCATGGCCAAGATCGTCAAGGATTCGCTCAACGAACAGTTCTGGATTCGCACCAGCGAATACCTCTACAAAGAGCGGATCACCCTGGCCAAGGTGATGGCCGAGCAGGATGTGAAAATCAACACCATGCCCCAGGACGTGCAAGACAAGCTGGCTAAAACCGCCCAGAAAATGTGGGACGAGGAAGCCAAGCGTAGCGACAAGGCCGCCGAAGTGGTTGAGAAGCTGAAAGGCTTCCTGTCCGATCTCGGCTACCTGTAACACCCGAGAGCGCCCCGGGGGAGCCATGCGGCTCCCCCTTTTATTGTCCGACTATTGAGCCCCCCGCGGAGGAATCATGTCCTTCCTGCAGACGCTGATAAACGGGGTGACCCGCCTGAACGACTTTCTTGGCCGCTGGATCGCCCACCTGATCTTCGCCATGACTGCTCTGCTTCTTTTCGAGGTCATTTGCCGTTATCTGTTTGACGCCCCCACGGTCTGGACCACCGAGTTCGCCCAGTTCCTGTTCGCCATCTATTCGATCATGGCGGGCGGTTACGTAATGGCGCACCGCGGTCACGTCAACGTGGACCTGTTGTATTCCCATTTCTCGCCGCGCGTTCAGGCGGTGATCGACGTGTTCACCTCCGTGGTGTTCTATATTTTCATTCTCGCGTTTCTGTATTTCGGCACGTCCATGGCCTGGGAATCGTTCCAGGGCCAGGAGACCACCTATTCCGCCTGGAACCCGCCGGTGTGGCCGGTCAAGGCGTTTATCCCGCTGGCGGTGACGCTGGTGCTGTTGCAGGGCACCGTGAAGTTACTGCGTGACATCGCCGTGGCCATCAACCCGGAGAACGCCAAGGTGCTGAAAGACGGCCTGGATGACGGTGTCGCCGACAACATCGAAAGCGATGTGAAGGAGCAGCACCGATGAGCATCGAAATGATTACCCTGCTGTTCTTCGGCTCGCTGCTGTTCTTCCTGGTGCTCGGCCTGCCGCTGGCCTTCGTGCTGGGCGGCGTCTCGGTGATCTTCCTGTATTTCACCTGGGGCCCGGACGCGTTCTACATGGTCGCTTCGCAGATATGGAGCACCATGGGCAACTTTACCCTGGTGGCGATACCGCTGTTCGTGTTCATGGCGATGGTGCTGGAGCGCACCGGCGTCGCCAAGGACCTCTACCGCATGATGTACCTGTGGTGGGGCGGCCTGCGCGGCGGCCTGGCCATCGGCACCCTGGGTATCTGCGCCATCTTCGCCGCCATGTGCGGGATCAGCGGCGCCGCCGTGGTGGCCATGGGTACCATCGCGCTGCCGTCCATGCTCGAGCGCGGTTACGACAAGCGCATGGTGCTCGGCTGCATCAACACCGGCGGCGGCTGGGGCATTCTGATTCCGCCCAGCATCCTGATGATCCTCTATTCGCTGATCACCGGCGTCTCGGTGGGGCAGATGTTCGCCGCCGGCGTGCTGCCGGGCATTCTGCTGATGGTGCTGACCTGCATCTACATCATCGTGCGCTGTTACTTCCAGCCGCACCTGGCACCGGCGCTGCCCAAGGAAGAGCGCGCCTCCTGGCCGGAAAAAATGCTCGCCCTGCGCGCCGTAATTCTGCCCATCATCATCGTCGTGGTGACGCTGGGCTCGATCATACTCGGCGTTACCACGCCCACCGAAGCGGCCGCGGTCGGTGTGTTCGGCGCGTTGGTATCGGCGGTGGTGTACCGCAAGTTCTCCTGGGAGTTGCTGCGCGACGCTTCGATCCGCACCTTCAAGCTCACCGGTATGATCATGTGGATTCTGTTCGCCGCCCACGCGTTCAGTGCCGCCTACCAGAGCATGGGCGCGCAGGAGCTGATCGAAGGCATGATCACCGGCATTCCGGGTGGCCCCTGGGCCGTCATCATCACCATGATGGTGATCGTGTTCTTCCTGGCCATGGTGCTGGATCCGGTCGGCATCATGCTGATCACGCTGCCGGTGTTCCTGCCCATCGTTCAGTCCATGGGCTTCGATCCGGTGTGGTTCGGCATCCTGTTCGTGATCAACATGGAGATCGGCTACATGACGCCACCCTTCGGGTTTAATCTGTTCTATCTGAAGGGCGTGGTGCCACCGAGTATCACCATGAAGGACATCTATGTGTCGGTGATTCCGTTCGTGCTGGTGGAGATTGTCGGCCTGGCGCTGATCATGATCTTCCCGGAGATCGCCACCTACCTGCCCGACCTGATGTTCTGACCGCGCCTTCATGCGGCACCGAGAAAGCCCGGCTTGTGGAAGCAAGCCGGGCTTTTCTTTTGGGGTACTCCCCGCACCGACCGCTTTGCGATACTCCCGGAACAATAAAAACCCGGGAGAGAGAAGTGGGCTACATCGACCCCCAGGCGCGCACCGACCAGGCCGCCTATATCCATGAGTCCGCCTGGTTGTACGGCGACGTCGAGCTGGCGAAAGGCGCCTCGGTGTGGATCAACGCCGCGCTGCGCGCCGAGCTCTATGATATTCGCATCGGCCGTTACACCAACCTGCAGGATTTCGTCATGGTGCACATCGGCAACCACACCGGCACGCGCATCGGCGATTACTGCTCGATCACCCACCATGTGACGCTGCACGGCTGCACCATCGGCGACAACTGCCTGGTGGGTATCAACAGCACCATCATGGACGGCTGCGTGATCGGCGATAACTGCATCATCGCCGGCCATACTTTTCTGAAAGAGGGCACCGAGATTCCCGACAATTCCATTGTCATGGGCGCGCCGGGCCGGGTGGTGAAAACCCGCGACTGCGGCGAGCCCAACCGGATCAACGCGCTCGCCTACTACAAGAACGCGCTCGCCTATCAACGGGGCGACTTTCGCGCCTGGGCGCAGCCGGATTTCTTCCAGCAGCTGCGCCGGGAGGTGGGCGAGGCGGAGTGATCCCGGCGCTGTCGAAACGCCGTCCGCCGGTTCGACTGTGGAGTATCGATGCCCAATGGCGTTTGCTCCCGGAGAATCGAGATGGATTATATTTGCCTGGTGTACGTGGATGAGAACCGGTTGGCGTCACTGCCGCGCGCCGAGCGGGATACTCTGCTGGCGAAGACCTGCGACTACCGGCAAGCCCTGATCACCGAGCAGCACTATCAGTGGGGCCAGTGGTTGCCGTCGGCGCGGCTGGCGACCACCCTGCGCCANCGCGACGGNGGCCTGCGGTTGCGCGACGGCGCCGCCGTTCCCGGGGACCNGCAACTGNCGNTGGTGGTGCTGCTGCGCGCCCNNGACCTGGACCAGGCGNTGCGGCTGGCCGCCGGCCTGCCGCTGGTGCGGCTGGGCTGCGTGGAGGTGCGNCCGCTCAGCGAGCCGGCGCCCTGGAGTCGCCAGGGGGACGCTCAAGGGAGGGAAGCGTTTGTCGATTAGCCGTCANATCGAAGCCCTGTACCGGGAGGAATCGCGCCGCGTGCTGGCCACGCTGATCCGCCTGCTGGGCGATTTCGACCTGGCCGAGGAGGCGTTGCAGGANGCGTTCGCGGCGGCGGTCACNCAATGGCCCGTGGACGGNNTGCCCGACAANCCGCGCGCCTGGCTGATCAGTGCCGGGCGNTTTAANGCNATCGACCGGCTGCGCCGCCGCGCCCGCTTCGANGCCTCCCTGGAAGAGCTGGCGCTGCGCTTCGAGCAGGCCACCGAAATGCCGGACCTGGACCTGAGCGTCGAGGACGACCGGTTGCGTTTGATCTTCACCTGCTGCCACCCGGCGCTGTCCGAGCAGGCGCGGGTGGCNCTGACACTGCGCGAAGTCTGCGATCTCACNACCGAGGAGATCGCCAGNGCCTTCCTNACGCCCACGCCCACCGTGGCCCAGCGCATCGTGCGCGCCAAGGCCAAGATCCGTGACGCCGGCATCCCCTACCGGGTNCCNGAGAAAAGCGANCTGNCGGANCGGCTCGACAGCGTGCTTCAGGTGATCTACCTGGTNTTCAACGAAGGCTACTTNCCGTCNTCCGGTGACGCNCCGACCCGCGCCGATCTCTCCAGCGAGGCCCTGCGNCTGGGNCGTCTGCTGCTGTCCCTGCTGCCGGAGCCGGAAGTGGCCGGCCTGCTGGCGCTGATGCTGCTCACCGAGGCGCGCCGGGCGGCGCGCACCGACGCCGCCGGCGACCCGGTGCTGCTGGACGACCAGGANCGGACGCTGTGGGACCGGGCCTTGATCGCCGAGGGNGAGAAACTGGTGGAGCAGGCGCTNCGTTCGCGACGCTTCGGNCCCTACAGCCTGCAGGCGGCGATCGCCGCCGTGCACGCCGAGGCGGCCCGNCCNGAGGANACCGACTGGGANCAGATCGTNGGGCTCTACGACGTGCTGCTGCGCGCCGCGCCGTCGCCGGTGNTNGCGCTCAACCGGGCGGTGGCGGTGGCCATGCGNGACGGCCCCGAGNCCGGGCTGGCGCTGATCGACGGGCTGCTCGCCGACGGCGGCCTGGACGGCTACTACCTGGCCCGGGCCGCGCGGGCGGACCTTTGCCGCCGTGCCGGCCGCATCGAAGAGGCCCGCGCCGGCTACCGCGAGGCGCTGGCGCTGTGCCAGCAGGGCGCCCAGCGCGCCTTCCTGGAAAAGCGGCTGGCGGCGCTGGATGTCGAATCCGCCGCCCGCTGAACGACCAGGGATAATCCACCCATCAATAAGGCCGATAAGGCCAAGGAGAGTACCGATGAAATACCTGTGTCTGGTGTACGCCGAGGAAGCCTCGCTGCACAGCCTGCCCGACAGTCCCGAGGACGACGAATGCCAGGCCTACGCGGACTCGCTGGCGGAAAGCGGCCACATGCTCGGCGGCGAACCCCTGGAGCCGGTCAGCAGCGCGGTTACGGTGCGGGTGCGTGACGGCAAGACGTCGGTCACCGACGGTCCCTTCGCGGAGACCAAGGAACAGCTCACCGGCTTTTACCTGGTCGACGCCCGCGATTTGAACGAGGCGATCCGCATCGCCGAGAACATTCCCCCGGCCCGGGTCGGCAGTATCGAAGTGCGGCCGGTCAGAGAGCTTCAGGTGAACGGGGAAGGGTAAACGGAGAAGGTAAGGAAGACGCCGCGCCCCAGGGGGCGCGGCGTAACGGGCTTAACGCCGCGGATTACTCTTTGATCAGGTAGTCGCCGTACTGATCGCGGAGCTTGTTCTTGAGCACCTTGCCGGTGGCGTTGCGCGGCAGTTCGTCCACGAACACCACCGCGTCGGGCAGCTGCCAGGAGGCGATCTTGCCCTCGTAGCCGGCCAGGATGTCTTTTTCGGACGGGTCCTGACCTTCCGCCTTCACGGCGATCAGCAGCGGGCGCTCGTCCCACTTCTTGTGGGTGGCGGCGATCACCGCGGCGTCGGCCAGTTCCGGCATGCCCACGGCGATGTTCTCCAGCTCCACGGAGCTGATCCACTCGCCGCCGGACTTGATCACGTCCTTGGAGCGGTCCTTGATGGTGACGATGCCGTTCTCATCCAGGGTGGCGATGTCGCCGGTGGGGAACCAGCCGTCCACGTGCGGCGGCTCGGCGTCCACGTTGAAGTAGGCGCTGATCACCCAGTGGCCCTTGGCGTACAGGTCACCCTGGGTTTCGCCGTCCATGGGCAGCTCGTTGCCGTCGGCGTCGGCGATGCGCAGGTCCACGCCGAACGGCGGGCGGCCCTGTTTGGCGCGAATCGCGGCCTGCTCTTCCTCAGACAGCTGGGTGTGCTTGTGCAGCAGGGTGCTCACCGAGCCCACCGGGCTCATTTCGGTCATGCCCCAGGCGTGCAGCGTGTCCACGCCGTAGTCGTCACGGAATGTGGCGATCATGGACGGCGGGCAGGCGGAGCCGCCGATCACGGTGCGGGTCAGGCTGGGCACCTTTTCGTTGGCTTTCTTGAGCGCGCCGATCAGACCCTGCCACAGCGTCGGTACGCCGGCGGCGCAGGTCACGTTTTCGCTGTTGATCAGGTTCTTCAGGCTGTCGCCGTCCAGACCCGGGCCGGGCAGCACCATCTTGCTGCCCACCATGGCGGCGGCGTAGGGGATGCCCCAGGCGTTCACATGGAACATCGGCACCACCGGCATCAGGCAATCCCGGGCGGAAAGATCCAGGCTGTCCGGCAGCGCCACGGCCATGGAGTGCAGCACCGTGGAGCGGTGCGAGTAGAGGGCACCTTTCGGGTTGCCGGTGGTGCCGGAGGTGTAGCACAGGCTGGAGGCGGTGTTCTCATCGAATTCCGGCCATTGGAAATCGGCGTTGCCGGAATCCACCAGGTCGTCGTAGAACTTGATGCCGGGCACTTTCTCGGCGGCTTCGGCGTCTTCGCCGCTCAGCAGCACCACGTGCTCCAGGTGTTCCAGCTTGTCCTTGATCGCCGCGATCAGCGGCAGGAAGGTCTTGTCGATGAACAGGACGCGGTCCTGGGCGTGGTTGAAGATATACACCAACTGTTCCGGGAACAGGCGCGGGTTGATGGTGTGGCACACCAGGCCGGCACCGGACACACCGAAATAGGCTTCCAGGTGGCGGTAGTTGTTCCAGGCCAGGGTGGCGACCCGGTCGCTCTGTTTCAGGCCCAGGCCCAGCAGCGCCGAACCCAGCTGGCGGGACCGCCGTTCCACTTCGCCCCAGTTGGTGCGGTGGAGGCCGCCGGTGGTCTCCACGGAGACGATCTCTCCATCGGCGTGGTAGCGGGCGGCGTGGGCGATCTGTGCGCTGATCAACAGCGGCTGGTTCATCATTTGGCCTAGCATGTTTTCTCTCCCGAGGCTTGGCGGTTGTTGTTTTCGGCTACCGAGGTTTGCGATATCCCCGGGCCTTGTCAAATGGTTTCGCGATCCGGCCAGCCTGTCATTCCGGTCATCGCCGTGGCGTGAAGTGGGCAAAAACGCTCCGGGTTCTTGAGTAAATTTTATTGACCTTTGGGATCGTGGATCCCTATCACGCTGATCCGAAGCCTTGATCGCCGCCGCTGTTTACCTCAACAAAGCTTCAGGTCCTAAGCTTCGTATTTCTTGCTTTTCAATCAGGTGAACCCGGTGGAGAAAACAATGAGCGATAGCGTGGATCTGAACGCCTATTTCCAGCGCCTTGGTTACCAGGGCGAGCGGCGCCCGACCCTGGCGACGCTGGCGGAACTGCAGCACCGCCATGTGCGGCGCCTTCCGTTTGAAAACCTGACGCCGTTTCTGGGCGAGGAGGTGGTGCTGGATATCGGCGCCCTGGAGCGCAAGCTGGTCGGCGACCGGCGCGGCGGATACTGCTACGAGCACAATCTGCTGTTCCTGGATGTACTGAAGCAGTTGGGGTTTCAGGCACGGGGCCTGGCGGCGCGGGTATTCTGGAAAGAGCACCCGGACGCGCGCCCGCCGGCCACCCACATGCTGTTGGCGGTGGACATCGACGGCGAGACCTGGCTGGTGGACACCGGCTTCGGCGCCCTGACCCCCACCGGCCCGCTAAAACTGGACACGGAGGACCCGCAAACCACGCCCCACGAGCCGTTCCGGGTGCTCCACCGTGGTGAAAGCTATCAGCTGGAGGCCCGGCTCGGCGACACCTGGCGCCTTCTCTACAGCTTCGATTTCCGGGAGATGTGGCTGGCCGACTATCAGCTCGCCAGCTGGTACCTTTCCCATCACCCGCGCTCCCATTTCGTCACCGATCTGGTGGCGGCCAGGGTCGGGCAGGGGCGGCGCCATACCTTGCTCAATGACCGCTACACGGTGCGCTATCCGGACGGCACCAGCCAGCCCCGGGTGTTGGCGGGGCCGGACGAGGTGCTGACGGTGCTGGAGCAGGTGTTCCGGGTGCGGTTGCCGTCCCCGCAAGCGTTGCGGTTGGCGCTTGAGGAGAAGGGTGCCGTCCGCTAGGCTGTCCGGCTTCTTCCGGGCCGCCCGGCCCGCCCGTAAAAGCCTGTTTCTGGACCTGTCCTATGTGGATCAAGAACCTCACCGTTTTCCTGGGCGTGGAGCCCTTCCCCTGGTCGGCGGCGGAATTGGAGGAGCGCCTCGAGCAGCACCGCTGCCCGCCCTGCGGCCGGCAGAGCCTGAGCAGTGAAGGTTTCGTGCCGCCGCTCAAGGGCGAAGACCGCATGGTGGTGGTGGCGGACGGCTTCCTCTACTGCGTGCACCAGGAAATCGCCCGCCTGCTGCCCGGGCCGGTGATCAAGGAAGAACTGGACGAAAAGGTGGAACAGATCCGCGAGCAGGAAGGCCGCCCGGTGGGTCGCCGTGAGCGCGCCGAGCTGAAGGACCAGATCACCTTCGAGCTGCTGCCGCGCGCCTTCACCCGCTCGCGCCGCACCGGCGTACTGATCGACCTGGAGCGCCGCCGCATCCTGGTGGACAGCGCCTCGGACAGCCGCGCCGAGCAGATCGTCGCCGCCCTGCGCAAGGCGGTGGACTCCCTGCCGGTGACCCGGCCCACCGCGGCCAGCGCCACCACCGCCGCCTTCGGCGAATGGCTGCGCGACCCGGCGTCGCTGCCGGAGGGTTTCACCATCGGCGACCGCTGCGAGTTCAAGGACGGCGACGGCGCCAGCGTGCGCATCACCGCCCTGGACCTGAGCCGCGAGGAAATCCTCGCCCACCTGGAACAGCTGGCGGCGGTGAAGGTGAACCTGTGCTGGAACGATGAAATGGAATTCGACCTGCAGCAGGACCTGGCCATCAAGCGGCTCAAGCCGCTGGACCTGATCCAGGAGAACATCGACAACATCAACGCCGAGGACGCCCTGGAAGAGCTGATGGCCCGCCTCAGCCTGCAGGGCGCCACCCTGCGCGCCGCCCTGGACAGCCTGTACGACTACTTCGAAGTGAAAGCAGAGAGCATCGGCGCCGCCTGATTCTCGACGCAAACCACCATGGCGCCCGGCTTCCCCGCCGGGCTATGTTGAGCCTTCCAACAACAACACAGGACACCGCCATGATCGAGCAGACCATTGAACGCTGGCACCGGCTGGTGGACGCCAAGGACGCCGAGGCGCTCAACGATATCCTCGCCGACAACGTGGTGTTCCACTCGCCGGTGGTGCACACCCCGCAGGAAGGCAAGGCGATCACCAAAATGTACCTCACCGCCGCCCTGCACACGCTCAACAACGAGCACTTCCGCTACGAGCGGGAAATCCTCGACGGCCGCAACGCGGTGCTGGAATTCACCACCGTGCTGGACGGCATCCAGCTCAACGGCATCGACATGATCCACTGCGACGAAGACGGCCGCATCGACGACTTCAAAGTGATGGTGCGACCGCTGAAAGCGGTCAATAAGATCCACGAAATGATGGGCGCCATGCTCAAGAAGCTGGGCTAGTCGCGGGCGTTACCCTTGCTCGAGCTGCCAGCGCACGCCGGCCAGTTCAAAGCCGCCCCGATCCACCGCCAGCCCCTCGGCTCCGGCCCGCGACAGCAGAAGGTCCGGGTCGGCGCTACGCAGTGACAGCGCACTGAGGCATTCCTTCCGACCAGACTGGAACCGCAGCGCCACGCCGCCGGCATCGGCGCGGTGATCGTCCGCCACCGTTATACCGAGCAGGCTTCCCCAATGGGCGGCCAGATCGCCGGGCGCGGGGCTGTCCAGGATGACGGCGTGCAGACGGCAGGGCGGCTCCGCTTGCGGCGCCGCCTGCCAGTCCGGCCCGGCCGGCCAGTAAGGCCCGTCCAGGGCCGCGCCGCCGTCGGTGCGGTTGAACTCGATCATCGCCGCCCGGCAGGCTTTGGGGTGCAACTGCACGCCCAGGTAGGCGTCCACCCGCAGGCGGTTTGCCACCGGCACCCCCAGCGCTTCCGCGTCCCGGGCGCGGCGCTCCGGATCCTCGCAATCGAAGATCGCCATATAGCCGCCCCGGCCGCCGCTGCGTTCCAGAAAACGGCCGGCGGCGGTGCCGTCCTCGGTCGGCGCGACGATTTCGATAAAGCGGTCGCCGAGCCGGAAGATCACGTTCTCCAGACCGTAGCGGGCCAGGTGCGGGTCCCGGTGGCAGGGCGCCGCGCCGAGCACGGCGGCCAGCGCCCGCTCCGGCGCCGCCAGCGCCGGCGCCACCAGGCACACCTGCCGCAGCCTCGGGGTCGCCATCAATCGAACAGAATCACCTGGCGGATGGCGTCGCCGTCGGCCAGCCGGTCGAAGCCTTCGTTAATGTCTTCCAGCTTCATGCGGTGGGTGAGCAGCTTGTCCACCGGCAGGCGGCCGGCCTGGTACAGCGCGATGTACTCGGGAATATCCAGCGCCGGCACATGGCCGCCCAGGTAGGAACCCAGGAAGCGGCGTTCCTCGGCCACCATCTGCACCGGGCTAACCGCTAGGCGGGTGTCCGGGTGGGGCAGGCCGGCGGTGACCGTGCTGCCGCCCTTGCCGGTGGCGGCGAAGGCGAATTCCAGCGCCGGGCCGACACCGGCGAACTCGGCGGCGATGTCCACGCCGCCGCCGCTGATGTCCTTGACCTGCTGCACCGCGTCCGCGTCCTTGGAGTTGACCACATGGGTGGCGCCCATGGCCTTGGCCAGCTCCAGCTTGTCCTCGGCGATGTCGGCGGCGATCACCTGGCGGGCGCCGGCGGCCACCGCGCCCAGCACCGCGGACAGGCCCACGCCGCCCAGGCCCACCACCAGCACCGACTGGCCGGCGCGCAGCCCGGCGGTGTGCACCACCGCGCCCATGCCGGTGAGCACCGCGCAGCCGAACACGGCGGCGATTTCGAACGGCAGGTCCTTGGGAATCTTCACCGCGGAACGGCGCGAGGTCACCGCGTGTTCGGCGAAGCCGGACACACCCAGGTGGTGGTTGATGGTGGCGTCGCCCTGGTGCAGGCGGCGGTCGCCGCCCAGCAGCACGCCGTCGTTGTTGGCCTTGGCGCCGGGGGCGCACAGCGCCGCGCGGCCCCCCAGGCAGTAGTCGCAGGTGCCGCAGCTGGGCACGAACGAGAACACCACATGGTCGCCCACTTCCAGATCGGCGACGCCGGCGCCCACTTCCACCACCTCGCCGGCGGCTTCGTGGCCCAGCGCCATGGGCAGCGGCCGGGGCCGGTTGCCGTCGATCACCGACAGGTCGGAGTGGCAGAGGCCGGCGGCGCGCACCCGCACCAGAATCTCGCCGTGGCCCGGGGCGTCCAGTTCCACCTCTTCGATTTTCAGCGGCTGGGAGTCCTTGAACGGGCGCTGGGCGCCCATCTCACGCAGTACTGCGGCACGGGTTTTCATTGCGTTTCCTCGTCGTTGTCCTTGGTGAAGGTCTGGTCGTTCTCGCCGCTGAAGAAGCGGCGACCGTAAATCAGGATGCACAGCGCCACGCCCACGGCGAACGCCCAGGTGGCGCCCTTGGTGGCGAGCACCGCGGCGACCACCCCGGCGATGCCCAGGTCGCGCTGGCTGCGCGCTTCAAGAATGCCGATGCGCACGCTCACGTAGCCCTGGATCAGCAGCGTCAGCGCCAGGGCCACGCCCAGGANCGGTTCCACCAGGCTGACNATNGGCATCAGCAGCAGGCCGGTGTTGGTGCCCCAGCGNAACGAGCCGGCGCCGCCNAAGATCGAGTCCATCGCCTTGCGGCCCTCCTTGAAGCGTTCCACGATCACCACGTGCATGGCCGCCCACAGCGGGCCGCACATGGCCACGTCNGGGCCGATGATGCTCATGGTGGCGTTGCGGCCGCCGAAGATCATGTGGGCGCGGTCCGGGTTGTAGTCCACGTTCTCNTCCTGGCGGCTGGCGTCCGCTTCCTTGAGCAGCGCCTTGCCCTGCAGCACGTCGCCGAACAGCACGATGTAGGCCGCCAGCATGGTGGGNATCGCCTGCAGGAACATTTCCGGCGACGGCAGGCCCAGGCCGAACACGGTGTACTCATTCCANAGGGTGGCGAAGTCCGGCGTGGTGAAGCCCCATTCNATGGTCGGCCAGGGCGCTTCGCTGAACAGCGGCGCCAGCACGATGGCCAGGGCGATGATCGGGAAAATNCCCAGCTTGCCCAGNGTGGACCAGAAGGCGTTGCGGGTTTTCAGCACCGCGAAGTGCTTGGAGAAGATCAGATAGAAGGCGATGCCGATGGCGATGGAAATGGTCCACGGGAAGCTCTCGAAGCGGCCGCCCACCTCGAACACCGAAATCACCGCGGCGATGCCGGCGCCCATGATGATGCCCGCCTTGATNGCCGGNGGCACCAGGCTCACCACCCGCCTCGATAACCCGGTGGCGCCCAGCCCGATACAGAACACACCCAGTAACAATTGNAANGCGATCAGCNCNTGCACCCGNGCCTCGCCCTCCGGAAAACTGGCGCAGTAGGCCATCAAAAGAGGGATCGCCGGGGTGATCCAGCCGGGCACCACCGGGTCGCCCAGCAGGTGGTGCAACAGGTACAGAAAGCCGTTCAGCAGCACCACCGCCAGCGCCGCNTCGAACGGCATGCCCAGCAGTTCGGTCATCAGCGGAATGGCGGCCAGATCCACCGCGCACATCAGCANNCCCTGGAAATAATCGGGCCATTCGAAACGGTAATGCAGGAAGGGNAGACGGAGTTTGAANGGGCCCATCGGCCAGTANAGGGTCTCGCCGTCCGGCCGACGGTAATCACGCCTGGATGTGTCACCCATGAAGAAGGTCCCGAGCTCGTTGGTATTATGGCGTAATCAGTGTATGACCCGTGGGTCAGGAATCAAGCGACCGGCGCTCAGCCGAACAGATAGCGAAGCAGCATGGCCAGGCAGACGANCACGATCANCGGCCGGATCAANCGGGCGCCGCCGCGCAGCACCGCGTGGGAACCCAGCCAGGCGCCGGCCATCTGNCCGACGATCATCACNGCGCCGGTGACCCACAGCACCTTGCCGCCGACCACGAACAGCGTCAGCGAGGCGATGTTGCTGGCGAAGTTCAGCGCCTTGGCNTGGGCGGTGGCGGTGATCAGATCCTGGCCGCGCAGGGCNACGCCGGTGAGCGAGAAAAACGAACCGGTGCCCGGCCCGAAGAAGCCGTCGTAGAAGCCGATCACCGGCACCACGGTGCGCTCGTACAGGCGCGCGGACAGGCGTGGTGCCCGGGTGACGCTGCCGGCGCCGGGGCTGAACAGGAAATACAGCGCGATCACCGCCAGCACCACCGGCACCAGCACCTGCAGCGCATCGCTGTCGGTGAGCTGCACCAGCACGGTGCCCAAGGCGCTGCCCCCCAGCGACCACAGGAACGGACGCCTCAGCCCCGCCAGCGTCTCGGCGAAGCGCCGTCGGCGCAGCAGCATAAAGGTGGCCATGCCGGAGCCGAAGGTGCCCTGCAGCTTGTTGGTGGCGAGCGCGTTCACCGGGTTCAGTCCGGCCAGCAACAATGCCGGCAGGGTCAGCAGGCCACCGCCACCGGCCAGGGTATCGATAAAGCCGGCCAGCAGGGCGACGCCGCCCAGTATCAGTAATAGCGACAGTTCCAGTTCCACGCTTCGCCTCCCTTCCAGGCCACGAGTTTAACGTGAACGGCGCCGCCGCTGTTAAACAGTGTTAAGCGGGGGCGTGGTCCGCCGTGGCGGGGCGTAAGATAAAAGCCGTTAGTCGTGGTTGCCCAAGGACGGCAGCCGATACCCGAAAAGGAGCAATACCATGCGTAATTTCACCGTTTTGCTGGCCACCGGTGCGCTCACCGGCACGTTATTCCTGGCCGGCTGCCAGCCGCCGGACGAGGACGACGCCAAGAAGGGTGCGGAGGACGAAGAGACCGTTCCGCATCCGCCCATTGAAGAGTCCCGGCCCGGCGAAGAGACCGGCGCCGAGCAAACCGGCGGCCCCGCCGACGGCAGCGAGGAGGAGGCCGGTGGCGGTTATGAGTCCGCCCAGCAGCCGAATACCGCCGCCACCGGTGAGGACGCCGCCACCTTCACCGACACCCAATTCCGCATTGCGGTGAACTACCCGGAATCCCTGCAAAAGGTGTCCACTGAAGACGGTGAGGCCGGGGACATGGCGCAATGGCACGCCTTCGCCGACGGCCGGGAGGGCCAGCGCCTGCTGACTCTGAAAGTACCCGGTGAGGTGGACGCGCGCTTTCAGCTCGGCGCCAGCCGCAATACCAAGGCGCTCACCCACTGCAAGGACCTGCCCGAGGGCGTCGACCAGGAGAGCAAGCAGACGCAGACCATCGACGATGTGGCGTTCACCCGCTTCGACGTGACGCGCACCGAAGGTGACCAATACACCACCATCCGCAGCTACCGCGCCACCTACACCGAGTCCTGCTACGCCATCGATCTGATCGCCCGCGGCAGCGGCGGCCAGGGCGAGGCGGCGGACCGCCAGACCGAGGCCCTGGAAACGCTGCAGACGGTGCTCGACGGCGTCCGGTTCACCGAGTAACCGGCTCGTCGTTGTGGGTCTCCTTGACCCGGAACCAGGCGGCGTACAGCGCCGGCAGGAACAGCAGGGTCAGCGCGGTGGCCACGATCAGCCCGCCCATGATCGCCACCGCCATGGGGCCGAAGAAGTCGCTGCGTGACAGCGGGATCATCGCCAGCACCGCGGTCAGCGCGGTCAGCGCGATGGGCCGGAAACGGCGCACCGTGGACTCGATGATCGCGTCCCACTGGCTGCGGCCCTGGCTGATGTCCTGCTCGATCTGATCCACCAGGATCACCGAGTTGCGCATGATCATGCCGGTCAGGGCGATGGTGCCGAGCATCGCCACGAAGCCGAACGGCTCACCGAACAGCAGCAGGAACAGGGTCACGCCGATCAGCCCCAGCGGCGCGGTGAGGAACACCATGGTGGTCAGCGAGAAGCGGCGCAGCTGCAGCATCAGCAGGGTGATCACCACCAGCACGAACAGCGGCAGGCCGGCGTTCACCGAGCTCTGGCCGCGGGCGGAATCTTCCACCGTGCCGCCCACCTCCATTAGATAGCCCGGCGGCAGCGCGTCACGTACGCCCTGCAGCTTGGGCAGCAGCTGGTTGACCAGGGTGGCGGGCTGCTCGTCGCCGTAGATGTCCGCGCGCACGGTGACCGTGGGCAAACGGTTGCGGTGCCAGATGACGCCCTCCTCGAAGCCGTACTCCAGCGTCGCCACCTGATTGAGCGGCACGCTGCGGCCGGTCTCGGTCTGCACCGCCAGGTTGCCCAATTGCCCCAGGGCCTCGCGCTCGCGGGCGTCGCCGCGCACCTCCACGTCGATCAGCTCGTTGTCCTCGCGGTACTGGCTCACCGCCACGCCGGACAGGGAGCTCTGCAGCGCCCGGGACAAATCGGCGGTATTCACGCCCAGGGCGCGGGCACGGTCCTGGTCCACGTTCAGGCGCACCACCTTGCTGGGCTCTTCCCAATCCAGATGCACGTTGGTCACCGCCGGGTTGTCCCGCACCACGGCGGCCACGTCACGGGCCAGCTCACGCACCTTGGGAATGTGCTCGCCGGAGACGCGGAACTGAATCGGGTAGCCCACCGGCGGGCCGTTCTCCAGCCGCGACACCCGGCTGCGCAGCGTCGGGAACTGCTCGCGCATGGTGTCGATCAGCCAGGCGCGGATTTCCTCGCGCTGTTCGATGTTGTCGGTGAGCACCACGAACTGGGCGAAACTCGCCGCCGGCAACTGCTGGTCCAGCGGCAGGTAGAAACGCGGCGAGCCGGCGCCCACATAGGCCACGTAGTGATCGATGTCCGGGTTGGCGTCGAGCAGTTTCTCCAGCCGTTCCGCCTGCGCCTGGGTGGCCTCCAGGGAGGCGCCCTCGTGCAGCTTCAGATCCACCATCAGCTCCAGCCGCGCCGAGGGCGGGAAGAACTGCTGCGGCACCAGCCGGAACAGCGCCAGGGAGCCCACGAAAATCACCAGCGTCAGGGTGATCACCGTTTTGCGATAGCGCACGCACCACAGCACCAGCCGCCGGAAGCGCTGGTAGAAGGGTTTCTGATAGGGGTCGTGCACCTTGCCGTCGGCGTCGCGGCGGGCCAGCTCCGGCAGCAGCTTGTCGCCCAGGTAGGGCACGAACACCACGGCGGTGATCCAGGACACCAGCAATGACAGCGTCACCACCTGGAAGATCGAGCGGGTGTATTCGCCGGTGCCGGACTCGGCGGTGGCGATGGGCAGAAAGCCGGCGGCGGTGATCAGCGTGCCGGTGAGCATCGGGAAGGCGGTGCTGGTCCAGGCGAAGCCGGCCGCCTTCAAGCGGCTGAAGCCCTGCTCCATTTTGATCGCCATCATCTCCACGGCGATGATGGCGTCGTCCACCATCAGGCCCAGCGCCAGCACCAGCGCGCCCAGGGAGATTTTGTGCAGGCCGATGTCGAAGTAGTGCATCAGCGCGAAGGTCATCGCCAGCACCAGCGGAATCGACAGCGCCACCACCAGGCCGGTGCGCGCGCCCAGCGAGAAGAAGCTCACCAGCAGCACGATCACCAGCGCTTCGATCAACACCTGCACGAATTCGCCGACGCCGGCCTCCACCGCCGCCGGCTGGTCGGACACCTTGCTCAGGGTCAGGCCCGCCGGCAGCGTGGCCTGCAGGCGCTTGAACTCGGCGTCCAGGTTTTCACCCAGGGCAAGAATGTCGCCGCCGTCCTTCATCGACACCGCCAGGCCGATGGCGTTTTCGCCCAGAAAGCGCATGCGCGGTTCCGCCGGGTCGCTGAAGCCCCGGAACACCTCGGCGATGTCGCCCAGGCGCAGGGTGCGGCCGTTCACGTCGATGGGAAAACGGCGGATCTCCTCCACCGACCGGAACTGGCCGGACACCCGCAGGCGCACCCGGTCGCTGGGGGTCTCGAAGAAGCCCGCCCGGGCCACCGCGTTCTGCGCTTGCAGCGCCTGCTGCACCGCGCCCATGGGAATGCCCAGGGACGCCAGCTTGGTGTTGGACAGCTCCACCCAGATTTTCTCGTCCTGGACGCCCACCAGCTCCACCTTGCCGGCGTCCTCCACGCGCTGCAGGGCGAGCTGCAGGCGCTCGGCGTAGTCCTTCATCAGCGCGTAGTCGAAGCCGGGCCCGGTGAGCGCGTAGATGTTGCCGAAGGTGGTGCCGAATTCGTCATTGAAGAACGGCCCCTGGGCGTCCGGGGGCAGGGTGTGCTTGATGTCGCCGACTTTCTTGCGCACCTGATACCAGAGATCCGGGATTTCCGAGGAGTGCATGTCGTCGCGGGCCACGAACAGCACCTGCGACTGGCCGGGCCGGGAGAACGAGGTGATGCGGTCGTAGTCGCCGGTCTCCATCAGCTTCTTCTCGATGCGCTCGGTGACCTGACGGCTCACCTCCTCGGCGCTGGCGCCGGGCCAGACGGTGTTCACCACCATCACCTTGAAGGTGAAAGGCGGGTCCTCGCTCTGGCCCAGCTGCGAGTAGGAGAGGGCACCCAGGGCGCCCAGCAGAATCATTGCGTAGAGCACCAGGGCACGGTTTCTCAGGGCCCATTCGGAAAGGTTGAAGCGCATCGCTACTCTCCGTTACCGAGGCCGTCACCGAGGCCGTCACCGAGCTCGACCTGACGGTTCCGCCGGTCCACCGGGCGCACCTTCTGCCCTTCGCGCAGCACCTGGGTACCGGCGGCCACCACCCAGTCGTCCGCCGACAGGCCCTCCAGCACCGGCACCCGGTCCTCGCGGTAGGCGCCGGTGCGCACCGGTGTTTTCACCAGCGTGGCGTTATCCGGGTCGACCACCCACACGAAGGGTTGGCCCTGGTCGGCGGTGACCGCCGCCAGCGGCACGGTGAGGATGTCGGCGCCGCCGTTGGCGTGGTCCACCAGCACCCGCGCGCTCTGGCCCAGCTCGGCGTCGGCGGTCTCGTTATCGAAGGCGACACGGGCCTCGAAGGTGCGAGAGGCGGGGTCCGCCGCCGGCGCCAGCTCGCGGATGCGCCCCGGGAAGGGCTCGCCGGGACGCGACCACAGTTCGATGGTCACTTCGTCACCCACCTGGAACCGGTCCACGTCCTGTTCCGGCAGATCGATGACCACCTCGCGGTCGCCGTCCACGGCCAGCACGAACACCGTCTGGCCGGCGGCCACCACCTGGCCGGCTTCCGCCAGACGTTGCGCGATGACGCCGGTTTCCGGCGCTTCCAGCACCGCGTAGTCCGCCTGGTTGCTGGCCACCTTGAGCTGCGCGCGGGCCTGCTCCAGTTGCGCGTCGCTGGCCTCGGCGCGGCTCTCCACCGAATCGAACTGGGACTGGCTGATCACCTGCCGCTCGAGCAGGGTGCGGTAGCGCTCCAGCTCGCTGCGCGCCAGCCGCTGGTCCGAGCGGGCGGAGGCCAGCCGGGCGCGGGCCGCGTCCAGCTCCAGCCGCACGTCCTCGGCGTTCAGCTCCGCCAGCGGCTGGCCGGCTTCCACCCGGTCGCCCACGGTCACCATGCGGCGGCTGATCTTGCCGCCGATGCGGAACGCCAGCTCCGGCTCGTAACGGGCGCGCACCTCGCCGGGGTAGATATCGCGCAGGGCGTCGCCGGTACCCGGCTGGACCACCAGGGCCGGACGCGGGCTGGTGTCGCTTTCAGGCCCCGCCGGGGAGCAGGCGGCAAGCAGCACGGCCAGCGGCAGTAGAGCGAGCAGTGGATAACGAGACATGCCGGAAACCCCCAGAGCGTGGTTGTGGAATGACGTAAAATAAGGCGCCGACCGCGCCCGGGTAATGCTATACTCGCCGGTATAGTAAGTTTATTGAACTCTTTGGTCCACTATCTCTTTGGGCCACTATTCGTTTGGCGAAGGTTTGGAGAAGCATGTCCGATAATGACGCCCAGACGGCTCTGCGTGGCCGGCCCAAGGATCCGGTCAAGCGCGAGGCGATTCTTGATGCCGCCAAGGCGCTGTTCATCGCCCAGGGGTTCGCCGGCACCAGCATGGACGCGGTGGCCACCGAGGCCGGTGTCTCCAAGCTCACCGTCTACAGCCACTTCTCCGACAAGGCGACGCTGTTCGCCGCCGCCGTGGAAGCCAAGTGCGAAGGGATGATGCCCTTCCCGATCTTTTCCCTGGAGGCCGGCGACGACCTGACCGTGGTCCTGGAGCGCATCGGTCACGCCTTCGTGACGCTGATCAACAGCGAAGAGGCCATCGCCCTGGAGCGACTGATGGCGAGTCTGGCGGGGCAGGACACCGAGATGGCCCGGCTGTTTTTCGAGGCGGGACCGCAGCGCACCCTCAACGAAATGGAGCGCCTGCTCACCCGGGCCCGCGAACGCGGCCTGGTGCGCCTGGACGATCCCGCCGCCGCCGCGGAGCTGTTCTTCGGCATGCTGCAGAGCTGCCGCCACATGCAGCTGGTGATCGGCTGCGGCGAAGCGCCTACCGAGCAGGACGCCAAGGCGCACGTCCGCGAGGTGGTGCGCGTCTTCCTGAAAGGCTACGGGGTGGCTCCCTCCTGACAGAGCGGCCCGGCCTTTCGCGGGCAGGGCCGCTCCCACAGGCAAGCTCCCACAGCCAGGTCCGAAAACGGCGAGTCGAGCGCCCCCGCACCGTCTATGATGGCCCCATGTGGATCAATGACGATGTCTGTTATCAGGCGCTGACCGCCCGCGACGCCCGTTTCGACGGGCAGTTCTTCGTCGCCGTGGTAACCACCGGGGTGTACTGCCGGCCGGTGTGCCCGGCGCGCGTACCGAGGCGGGACAATTGCCGCTTTTTCGCCAGCGCCGCCGCCGCCGAGGCCGACGGCTATCGCCCCTGCCTGCGCTGCCGCCCGGAGCTGGCCCCCGGCCACGCCAGCGTCGACGCCCGCC